>VOFI01001440.1_pt1 | contig 112000 bp, 125 predicted proteins | sample 5384131 | NCBI WGS metagenome assembly VOFI01 (sample SAMN12384728, study PRJNA508395) | human gut metagenome | isolation source: healthy gut H | host: Homo sapiens | reverse complement strand
GAAACAAGGCATACTAAGCTTGGACAGAAAAAGCTCTAATGCATAAGGACCGGAATCTAGATAGGCCCTTCGCAATGGAGAAAAGCGACTGTCCTTCGAAATAAAGATTGAGGTGAAACGAATGGATCATTGTAAGGCAAATGAAAGCATCCGCTGTAGCGTTGTGCAGTGTAAGAACCATTGCGACACTAAGGATTACTGCGCTCTGGAAAGCATTACCGTAGGCACCCACGAGGCGAACCCCACTGTCTGCCAGTGCACCGACTGCGAGTCCTTCCAGCCCAAGCAGTGCCGCTGACACAGGCGCAGAGCCAGCCTGTAAGATTTACCGGAAACCGTTAAAATTTTTCGCGGACTGCGATCAACCAACAATCCTTCCTAAAGAAAAAACTTCGACAAAAAGGAAACAGCCGCCAATTTTAAGATTGGCGGCTGTTTCCTTGAAACCGGGGTTGTTTTTTGTTATAATACAGATACTTTGATCTCCTGTTTAGAAAAAATTTTTGCGGAGAATAAAAAGGGCGTTCAAAAGTATTGTGGGAAAAGAAAGAGGGCAAAGACCGTGGAAATAAAAAGCGTGAAAAAAAAAGGTTGGAAGCTTTGCGAAAAAAGGGATGAGCGCCAGTGCTGGCGGCGCTAATGCTTTTAGCGGCAGGCTGCTCCTCAAACTCTGGAGAGGCGTCAACCGCGCCAGCCTCTGAAGCACCGCCGTCTCAGGCGGAAGCCAGCTCTCAGGAGGAAGCGCCCTCTCAAGAGCCGGAAAGTTCCGAGGCTGCCTCCAGCGAGGTGCAGTCGATTCCTGAGATCCCCGAAGATCCTGCTGCGGAGCCTTATTTGAATGAAGGGATCGTTATGTATGGCAAGATGGCTTTGGAGGCATTTTACGACTGTCAGGAGCAGGCGGCTGATTACGCTGAAGTAATTTCCACGATCAAGCGGGCCGTACCTAGCGCTGAGGTTTACAACATCGTGGTGCCCACCCATGTGGAGTTTGCCTTGCCGGAGAAATACAAGGCGGACTTTTCCGTATCGGAACGCCCGACATTGGATGCGGTTTACAACAATTACAGCGCCGAGGTAAAGGGCGTTGATGTTTATGCTTTGTCCCTGCACAAGCTGGAGTACTTATATTTTAATACGGATCATCACTGGACCGGCCTGGGGGCGTATTACGCCTATACCAAGTTTGCCGAGGAGGCGGGCTTTACCCCTGTCGCTCAGGAGGATATGGAGAAAAAATCCATTCCCGGTTTGCTGGGGCTGCTGTACGATATCACCCAGGAGCCGGTTTTGGAGCAGAATCCGGACTCGGTGGAATACTTCATCATCCCCGGTGATTATGAGTGCCAAGTGATGTATCAGGGCTCCGACGAGTGGCTGGAAACCAGTATGCTGGCGGAATACGCTGAGGGGGCCAACGCCTACGGCGTATTCTTGGGCGGGGATAACAAGCTGTTTAAAATTCAGAACCAGGATCCCACGATGAAGAATGGCAAGAAGATCGCTGTCCTTAAGGAATCCTTTGGCAATGCTTTCGTTCCCTTTTTATCCCCTCATTACAGTGAGGTCCATGTCCTTGATATGCGGTATTGGGAAGGAAATTTAGCGAGCTACGCGGCGGAAAACGGAATTGACGAGATTTTAATCATGAACAATATCAAGTCGGCCTGCAACTATACGTTCCATGATTATCTGCTGGCCATGACCTGACCCTTGCTTTCCCTCAAGGCTATGATATAGGAGCGTGTAAAATTTGTCGCAGCAAAAAGTGGAGAGCCCGCTGTTTCAGCAAGGGCTTAAGGATGGCTTGCCCATTTGCCTTGGCTATATTTCCGTAGCCTTTACCTTTGGCATGATGGCCACAGAGGGCGGCCTGGCGCCTTGGTCGTCACTGCTGATTTCTATGACCAATCTGACCTCGGCGGGACAGTTTGCCGGTACCGCCCTGATTTTGTCCGGCGGCACCCTGCTGGAGATCGCCGTCACAACCTTTGTAATCAATATCCGCTATATGCTTATGTCGCTGTCCTTGTCGCAAAAGCTGGATCCCGATATGAAAATGGCGGAGCGGCTGATTCTGTCCTTCGGCGTCACCGACGAGGTGTTTGCTGTGGCAATACGGCAGAGAAAGGAGCTGACCGCCCGCTATCTGGCGGGGCTGATCCTGACCCCTTACGCGGGCTGGGCCCTCGGCACAGTGCTGGGCGCCACGGCTACCGGGGTTTTGCCCCTTTCCGTGAGAAGCGCCCTGGGGATCGCCATCTACGGGATGTTTATCGCCATCATTATTCCCCCGAGCCGGGAGGCGAAGCCCGTAGCGATCACCGTGGTGCTGGCGGCGGCCCTAAGCTGTTTGTTTTATTACATACCCGGCCTGAATCAAATTTCCAGCGGGTGGGTCATCATTATCTGCGCGGTTATCGCGGCGGGGATTATGGCGCTGCGCTTTCCTGTGGATGAGGAAACGCCTCCCGAAGAAAAAAGGAGGCGGCCTGATGAATTACGGTATGGTGCTGGCGGCTACGGCGGTAATGGCCTTGGTTACCTATCTGCCCCGCATGCTGCCGATGGCGGTAATTAAGCGTAAAATTCAAAACCGGTTTATCCGGTCCTTTTTAACCTACGTTCCCTATGCGGTACTGAGTGCCATGACGTTTCCGGCGATCCTTTATTCCACCTCGGACAACCTCGCGGTTGGGGTCCCCTCTGCGGCGGCAGGCTTGCTGGTAGCACTGGTTCTAGCCTATCACAACCGGGGGCTTTTAACGGTGGCTTTGGCTTCTTCGGCCGCAGTGTTTATCGTACAGCAAGCCTTGCTGTGGTTAGGATGGTAGTGATGCGTAAAAACGAGATAGCGGCAATAGAAATCACCGGCTATACTGCGGAAGGAAACGGTGTGGGCCGGCTGGATGGCATGGCGGTGTTCGTTCCCGGCGCCGCGGTTGGAGATACGCTGCAGGTCCGAATTGTCAAGACCTTGAAAAACTATGCCTTTGGAAAAATCGAAGAGCTTGTCGTTCCGTCAAAAGACAGGATCATTCCCGACTGTCCTTGTTTTTCCCAGTGCGGCGGATGCAGCTTCCGCCACATTTCCTATAAAGCGGAGCTGGAAGCCAAGCGCCGGCGGGTAGAGGACGCGATTCAGCGGATCGGCGGCTTTGACCGCTTCCCGGTTCCTCCGGTGGTTGGCGCGGCAAAAATCAACCGATATCGAAATAAGGCTCAGCTGCCGATAGGAGCTGACCGGGACGGCAGGGGAATCATGGGGTTTTACGCCCTTCATAGCCATAGGATAGTTCCGATTGAGGATTGCCCCTTGCAGCCGAAGGTGTTTGCTCAGGCGGTAGCCTCTGTAAAGCAGTGGATGGAAGAATATAAAGTGCCTGTTTACCATGAGGAATCCCACTCCGGCCTATTGCGCCACCTATATCTGAGGGAGGCCTCGGCCACCGGAGCGCTGATGGTATGCCTGGTGGGAAATGGCGATGAGCTCCCTCACAGCGGCGAGTTAGTAAAGAGGCTGCGGGAGGATATTCCCTGTCTGGAAAGTGTGGTATTCAACCAGCTGCCAGGCTCTTTGGGGGAAAGACGGAATTGTGGATCATTTGTGCGGCCTGTCCTTTTTCTTGTCGCCGCTGTCCTTTTACCAGGTAAACCGGGATCAGGCTGAGATCCTGTACCGTCTTGCCGGCGAGTACGCCTCTTTACAAAAAGAGGATACGGTGCTGGATCTTTACTGCGGACCGGGACGATCGGGATGACAATGGCCTCCAAGGCGGGGAAGGTGATTGGCGTCGAGGTGGTGCCGGACGCTATAGAGGACGCTAAAGCCAACGCCGTGAGAAACGGCGTGAAGAATATAGAATTTATCTGCGGCGATTCGGCTCAGGCGGTCCAGATGCTCAGAAAGCGGGGAGAGCGTCCGACGGTTGTCGTGGTGGACCCGCCCAGAAAGGGCTGCGGTCTCCCGGTGCTGGAACACATTGTGGAAATTGCGCCCAGGAAGATCATTTATGTTTCCTGCGACCCAGCCACATTAGCCAGAGATCTGAAGCTTTTAGTAAAGGCGGGCTATTGCCTGCAAACGCTGGTACCAGTAGATTTATTCCCCAGAACCGCCCATGTGGAAACGGTGGCATTGCTGGAAAAAGCTGATATCAACCTTAAAAATTGAATGGCATCCCAGAGGGGCTGAAAATAGTTTGAAACTATTTTCAGCCCTCTTTTTTATATCGTAATAACAGCCTGTCAGCTCTTACAGAACATGGCAAAAGCTCGGAAGCCTTCAAGAGTGATTGAAAAAGCTTTCATGGCTGGCTTTTCTTAGCGCACAAATCGTTGAGATGCCCATAGCGCATAAGTCACCATAGGAGAATTTTTCAAGAATTGAAAGTGCTGAAAACCTAGAAAAATCAAGCGGTATCGAAAATAAGCGAAAACTAGTGGTTTACTATTTTCTTATAAAAGCGCCTCCCATAAAATTGTGATTGAGGTAAATAATTGTTTTATAACAAGGAGGCACAACGATATGACAAACAACATCTATGGATATATTCGTGTATCCACAAAAGAACAGAATGAAGACAGGCAGCGGATCGCGTTAGCGAATTTTCCTGTGCCTAAAGACAACATTTTTATGGATAAGCTTAGCGGAAAGGATTTTAACCGTCCTCAGTATCGTAAGCTTATGAGAAAGCTGCGTCCCGGCGATAGTATGGTAATCAAATCCATAGACCGACTGGGCCGCAACTATGAGGAGATATTAAACCAGTGGAGAATCATTACCAAGGATAAGCATGCGGATATTGTGGTGCTTGATATGCCTCTATTGGATACTAGACACACCGGCAAAGATTTGACCGGCACCTTTGTCGCAGATTTAGTTCTACAAATTCTTTCCTATGTAGCGCAAACAGAGCGTGAAAATATTAAGCAGCGGCAAAAAGAAGGAATCGCCGCCGCCAAGCTTCGGGGAGTGCGCTTTGGAAGGCCGAGGAAGCCGGTTCCAGTAAATTTTGATTCTCTCCGAGCCGCCTGGAACAAGGGAGATATCTCCTCTCGACAGGCGGCGGCACAGCTCGGTATTGCACAAGATACATTTTTACGCTGGGCACACGGGAAATAATAAGTTGCGAATTTTTCGCTAGGAAAATGTAGACATTTTCATTCCCGCGAGTTATAATACTTTAAGTAGTAATTAGCAGTAAAAAAGCAGGAAATTGCAGAAAAGTATGTAGAAAGCTACAGCACGAAATTTCCTGCTTTATCGTGCAAAGTGAAATTGACCAAAAACAGACGCATCACAGCTCTGAGGATGACTTACAAATCGTGACAAGGCGCTTAGCATCTTGCCACAAAGAAATTGGGCGCCGCGTTGTTTAGGGGCTTTGAAAAAACGTCAGCGGTGAAACCACCGCAAGGGGCTGGTGAGATTTTCTGAGGATTAGGGCGGAGGAAGCTTATGAATGCCTTAAAACAGGAAGGGCTTGGCCTGCTAGATTATCTTGTTATTAAAACAGGGTGTATGTATCTATCTGATTTATCGCAAAAGGAGATGCTCTGTGAGATTCAGCATGCTGTCCGGGAGTTGGATCCAGAAGCTTTTAGCCTTTGGGAATGGAATGATGCTGTGGCCTACATAACAAGAGAACCGGTTTCTTTTTCGTGGCAAAGAACAGGCAGCAAGGTATCTTTTGAATTACAAAGAGAATCGTGAGGAAATCATGGCCGAAGTAAAAGCGTAATATATAGATACCCCTTTGTCATTGTCTGGATCGAAATGGTAACTCGCTTTGCTGATTCGGGTATCACAGCGCATCAAAAAGCCTATCTCTTGATAAGGTAGAATAAGTTTCGCAAATTGAAAAGAGGATAAAAGAAGACATGGTTTGCAGAACTCTGGTAGAATGAAGTCGTGACACACCATTCTGAAAGGAGAGCAAACCATGTCCGAGAAAATTGTACAACTAAATGAGGCCGTAATCAAGAGCGAACTCAAGGAACTGGTACGAGGCAGCGTAGAGGAAAGCCTCAACGAACTGCTGGAGGCCGAGGCTCAAAAACTGACCCAAGGCGCCCGGTACGAGCGCAATGAGCGGCGGCAGGGCTATCGCAGCGGCCGCTACAGCCGCAACCTCACCACCACATCCGGGGATGTTACCCTGAAGGTGCCCAAGCTCAAAGGGGATCTCCTTTGAGACCGCCATCATTGAGCGGTATCGCCGCCGGGAAAGCAGTGTAGAAGAAGCGCTCATTGAGATGTACCTGGCCGGAGTATCCGTCCGACGCGTGGAGGATATTACCGAAGCTCTGTGGGGCAGCAAGGTGTCTCCGGCCACAATCAGTGAGCTGAACAAGAAAGCGTATGTCCACATTGAGGATTGGCGGAACCGCCCTTTGCAAGGTGGGCATTACCCGTATGTCTATGTGGATGGGATCTACCTGCGCCGCAACTGGGGCGGAGAGTTTGAAAATGTAGCCATTCTGGTGGCGATTGCGGTGAATGAGGACGGATACCGTGAAGTTCTTGGTGCCGCAGAGGGCATGAAGGAGGACAAGGCCAGCTGGATCAGCTTCTTTCAATGGCTGCGCGGTCGGGGTCTGGATGGAGTCAAACTGGTGGTTGGCGACAAGTGCCTTGGTATGCTGGAGGCTGTGGGAGAAGTATTCCCAGAAGCCAAGTACCAGCGCTGTACCGTCCACTTTTACCGCAATGTGTTCTCTGTAACGCCTCGCTCCAAGGTGAAACTGGTGGCAAAAATGCTCAAGGCGATCCACGCCCAGGAAAGCAAAAGAGCTGCCCGGGAGAAAGCCAAAGCTGTGGTAGAAGGTCTGCGCTCGATGAAGCTGAAAGAGGCTGCCAAGAAGGTGGAGGATGGCATTGAGGAGACGCTGACCTACTGCGATTTTCCAAGTGAACACTGGACACGTATCCGGACCAACAATGTCATTGAGCGGCTCAACCGGGAAATTCGCCGCCGCACCCGTGTGGTGGGCAGTTTCCCAGACGGCAACCTCCGCCCTTATGTTGGTCTGTGCCCGACTTCGCCATGTGGCCGGAACCCAGTGGGGCAATAAGAAGTACATGAACATGAAGCACCTGGAGGCGGTCCTTGAGGATGCCTCCATCGCCGGCTGACTTCATTCACGCCAGGGCCTGCAAACCTTTTTGCGAAAAATCCTTGACACTACCGCCGCGTTTTTCACAGGGCAGAATTTTGATAAACAAATGGCAGGTTCAGTCAAGCTTTTCAAGAAATTAAAGAGGAGAAAACAGTGCGTGTACTGTTTTCTCCTCTTTAGTTTTACAAGTGAATTTTTAATGGTACTGCTTTTGAAGCAATGCCACTGTCTCCACATAAATACCAAGTCAAATCATATCCCCACAAAACTATAGAAATGTCAGCACTATTTATACAGTACTAATACCGCTCGTGCATCCTTTTCCCACAAAAGATTCATGCAATAGCCATTTATAATTATAAGGATTGATATAATACATAATTTATTGTATCAAAGACCATAATCAATTTTGTTGTAAACATGCACTTGAAAAAATATTCCACGCCTCAAATTCTTCTTTTTCCAATGCTTTCTTTTTTCATTTATCTTTTTACGCTTCTTGTCTAAATCTTCTGCTAAGTCTTCTATATTTTTTAACAATGCTCTTGGAAATTGAAATCTCCTCAAATCCTCCTCTGTTACAGCAGTTTGTCCACTTGCTCCAGACTCTGCCCGGTTAAACTGTAATTGTCCCATTGGTGAGGCTAATAAATAGGCCATTGCTTTTTGGGGATATTCCAACCGGACGTAGAATAGCTACATGACTATCAACTGTAAAATTGTCATCTAAATCAAATACAGCACTTTTTCCAATAGATGTACCTCCATCCATTGTCAATAAGACATCACCTTTTTTCAGTTTTCTGTTTTCAAGAATACACTCAAAATCTTCTTCCGAAATATAGCGACAATCTTCTATATTTATTTGTAAATGCTGTATTGACAAAGTATTTATAACCGGAATTCCATCTGTTCCGTCGATATATGATGGCTGTCCTCCTTTAACTAATGGTTGAGGTATTAATTCTCCTAGGTAAAATGTATCTTCCGTATCAATCATTTTTTTTAATTCTGAAAAATTTTTTTCAAATTGCTTTGCATCACATCTTAATGAATGTGTCTTTCTAATCTCGGATAATTTTGTCTTCGTATGACTTGGATAATTTTTGCTTTTAGCCATTAGTCCCATTTAACCTCCTTTTTTTACAATATCCAAAACTGTAGTTGGTTTTCCAACGTCATAACTAACTGAATACGGTTCATCACATAAATGCAAATTGTAAATTTTTTCTTTGTATTATTTCCAACAAAAAGTACAAAGTTGGTTAGGCATACTCTTTTCTTTCCTTTTACTTAATTTATATCCGACTTCATCTACAACAAATGAATCAAACTGTTGATCATATACTTGACTAGTTTTATCAAAGGCATATCTTAAAATAAACTTATCAATTGATGCGGATTTTAGTAAATCATTATAATAAAGGAACGCATCATCAACTGTAGCCATATCCTTTCTCATACGTACAGGAATAACCTCTGAATTCTTACCTTTTTTTTATTACCCACTCATCTTCATGCAATATTTCATTAATAGCATTCACTACTGCTTTTTCAACCTCTTTCGCCGATGTATAACTACTTTTCTTCATAGCTGATACACAAACTTTTCCAGCTTTAATAGCCCTATTTGCATAATCGATATTTTTCTGCCATTCACTATCCCATTTTTCTATTTCCGGGGCAGTTTTTTTCTGTGCAAATAAAAGACTAGTTAAAGTTGGCGTATCAATAAATACGTTTCGAGGTAGAGATACAATTGCCTTGATTTTAAACATTCTATATAAAAACAACCTGACTTGCATATTATCAACAGTATTAAATACTGATTCTGGTAAAACTAATCCTAATCTGCCATTGGGCTTAAGCAATTGAAAACATCTTTCAATAAATAAAGATTCGCTTGATGTAGATTCCGATAAAGCAAAAGTCTTTCCTAACTGTCTCACTGTTTCACTTGATAGGGTCACCCCAAAAGGTGGATTGGAAAGCACAACATCAAAGGTTTCGCACATATCTTTATTATAATGTTCTCTACTAACACTTCTTAAATTATCACCAACAGGACGAAGTTTCGTATCTTTATATTTAGAAAAGTCTGAAAATGCATCATATTTAAAAATATGTGCTGATCCGTCACCATGTAAAACCATATTTACTTTCGCAGTAATTGCCATTATAAATTTAGGGTCAAATCCATATATAAAATTCTCGGCCCAATAGTTAGGAACATCATCTGACATTCTAGCATTATAAAATTGCATCGATTCAAAATCACAAACCAATTCCTTTTTACGACTTTTTATTGCATTTGTTATAATTGACATAGCATTTAGCAGAAAAGTACCAGAACCACACGCTGGGTCAATAACATAAGGAAGTCTGTTTTCTGGATGTGTTGACGCATTCCACGTTTTGTTGTTAATCCATCAAGATCAATCACTTCAATCATAAAACGTACAAGATTGCAATGTGTAAAATACATTCCTTTATCCTGCTTAAATCCTATTCGTAATATTTCTTCAAAAAAGGCTCCTATAACATCGCCGTTCAAAGCAAAGACCTTTCGTTATAGACATTCCTTGTAAAGCAGTAACTACTTCTTTAACTTTTTCCTTTGAAAAATCTTTTGGATCTATTTCATCAGGTTCAAGTGCATCCGTATCAATATATCGAACATACGCATCTCTATATAATGAATTTACTTTTTCAAAAACTCTATCCGCATTTTTCTGACTTTCCCATTCGGTGATCAACCTGAAATAAATACTTTTTCACCTTTTCTTCTTGTTCTTTCATCATATATTTTAGCTAATAAACACTTAACTAAATTTACATATAACGAATTGTCAGGATGCTCACCAAAAAACTCACTATGAAATCCAGCTGCAACAGCTTTAAAATCAGCCTGCTTACAATCAACTCTTAAATCTTTCCTCCCTCCATTTATATATGGTTCATAACTAAGGTCTTGATAATCTACTGGAAATTCTGTCGCATAAGGACACCCTGCATCAACCCAACTTTCATATGATTTATATTGCGTAAAATCAATACACTTTGCAACTAGGGTTGCAACATTACCCTGATGGGACAATTGTAGCGTATACTAATAAAGGCGGATTTTTAGCTAAAGGTGCTGTAGCAAACAGCTGATACCTAATGGCTCTTTCTTCAACCTTTGCATTTTTATATAGATCATATGGTTTAAGCTCTATCAGTGCATACGGTAAATCTTCTTCATCATATAAAAAGATAATCGGTTTCGTCATCTTTTGCGCCAGAACTTCCTCGCTTAAAATGTTGTTCATGATACATCTTTTCAACCTTATATCTATATTGTGGACTACATAATAAACATAAAAACAACGCATGCACATATTCTTCTGGGATTTTGAGCTTTAATTAAACTTTCATCCGATCGCATTGAAGATGTATACTTTATTAAATTAGAAGAATTGTCTAATTCAATTATCTCCCCTTTCTCATCATACTTTTTTGAATCTGATTTTCGAACCAAGTCTTTTCTTTCTCAGTTAATGCCATTTAAGATAACCTCCTGTTTTATTTATAACTATCTCTTTCCCTAAACTTAACATATCTCTTTCAATATACATCTTCTATACAAATTAAACTATCCCAAAATGCTTCAGAGCATCTTTTATCGCTTCCACCTTCTCCGCTGTCGCATGTTTTCTCGGCTGTTTCAATTCTGCTACCGCATTAGGGGCATCATACATTGGCAAGCCTAAACTTCTTTTTACCTCTGCTATATAAGCAGTATGCACCTTGAAGCCATATTTCGCTTCTATGTATTCCTTAATCATTTTGTAGGTAACTCGCTCTTTCGGCTTATACGCTTCGGCTCTTTTAGCGATATTATCAAGTGGTACTTTGCCCTCTCCCTCGCCAAACTCCACTTTTACGCTGATTGTAACCCGGTAAGGTCCTTTAGAGGTGAGATAGCGCAGGTCGCGCTGCTGGGTTTCCGGATTACAGGAAATGTAAACCACTTTTTGGGGGGAAAGGGCAATCAGTGAGGACAGAAAGGTTCGATCGCTGCCGGCCCTGGAGGATCCATAAAGACTACGTCGGCCGGCTCTTTTTCCAGAGACATCTCCAGCATGAATTCTCCGGCGTCTCCGGCGCAGAACCAGGCGTTGGAGAGCTTGTTCAGCTTCGCGTTCTCAATGGCGTCTTTTACGGCGTCACGATTCAATTCCACGCCCACAACCTTTTTCGCTCCCCGCTTGGCGGCTACCAGACCGATGGTGCCGATACCGCAGTAAGCGTCAATAACGGTTTCCGAGCCGGTCAGACCGGCGTATTCCATAGCCTTGAGGTATAAGGCCTCTGTTTGCGCAGGATTAATCTGGTAAAACGACTTGGCGGAAATTTGGAATCGGCAGCCGCAGAGAATATCCTGAATTTTTCCAGGACCGTAAAAAGCACCTTTTCCTGTTCCCCCAGCACCATGCTTGTATACCGGTCATTGAGATTCATTAAAATGGTGGTGATTTCCGGATGGAGTTTTAAGAGGGGCCTCGGTAAACCGCTTTTTCGCGGGAAACACCGGCGTGGATGTCACAAGCACTACCATGATCTGATTGGTGGCAAAGCCCCGCTTTATCAAAACGTGGCGGAGGAAGCCCTTTTGGGTCACCTCATCATAGGGAAGCAGCTTGAAGCTTTTCATCAGTCTTCGGATGGAGCAAATGATCTCATCCGCTTTCGGATCCTCGATCAGGCAGTGATCTACCGGTACGATTCGATGGGTGCTGTCCTGATACACCCCGGAAATGATCTGCTGATTTCGTGCCAGCGCAAAGGCGGCGGAAACCTTGTTGCGGTAGTGATAAGGGGTTTCCATACCGATGATAGGCTCTACTGAGTGGAACTGCTTCAGCAGTCCTTCCACCCTGCGCTGCTTGAATTGCAGCTGCCTGGCGTAATCCATGTTTTGGAGCTGGCAGCCGCCGCATTTCCGAAAAACCGGACAGGCAGGCTCCGGACGCCGCTGAGGAACGGAAGAACCGGAAGGACTTTGCGGGACAGCCTGATCCTGGGGAGAAAAAGCCGCGGCGCGCGTCTTGGTGATCGAAATCCGGCTGGTTTTGCTGTGGGGGAGAGGGCTTCTTTGCTGGGAAGGAGGTTTGATGGGCTCCATTCCGCTGAAAAGGCTGAGACTGCTGATGGGAAGAATGCATCTGATTTTGACGGTTGCCCTGACGCCGCCGGTGGGCGCCGGAAGAAGGCGGGCGCTTTTTATTTTCTTTCATAGGCTCCTCTCTGAGATACCCGGCGGTGCCGGGAAATTTAATCTATAGCCTCAGCGCTTCCCGGAAAAAGACAAGCATAGGAAGGCGGGCATGTTACAGCTTTCACGATGGCCGGGTTTTGTTGTATCGGCACGGCAAACACGATGGCGCGCTGCTTGAGAAAACAGCCCCGGTTTTCCGGGGGCCGGGAAGATTAAGCGGTTTCGATGCTGTTGGCAGACTGGAGGTTCAGCTTTTCCACTGCCTGCTCCCGCATCTTGTATTTAAGGATTTTTCCGGCGGCGTTCATGGGGAAGCTGTCCACAAAGTCCACATAGCGGGGAACCTTGTGCTTAGCCATATGAGAGGCGACATAATCCTTAAGCTCATCCTCTGTCATGGCTTCGCCGGGCTTGAGCACCACGCAGGCCATGATTTCCTCGCCGTACTGCTTATCCGGCACTCCAATAACCTGTACGTCGGACACCTTGGGATGGGTGTAAATGAAATCCTCGATTTCCTTGGGGTAGATATTCTCTCCGCCCCGGATAATCATATCCTTGATGCGGCCTGTAATTTTATAATAGCCGTTTTCGTCCCTGCGGGCCAGATCGCCGGTGTGAAGCCAGCCGTTTTCATCGATGGCCGCGGCGGTGGCCTCCGGCATTTTGTAGTAGCCCTTCATGATATTGTAGCCCTTGGCGACAAACTCACCGTCCACATTATCCGGAAGATCCTCATTGGTCTCGGGGTCCACGATTTTACATTCCACCCCGAACATGGCGGCGCCTACGGTGTTCACCCGGGCTTCCAAGGAGTCGGTGGTCTTGCTCATGGTGCATCCCGGGGAAGCCTCGGTTTGGCCGTAGGTGATGCAGATTTCCTTCATGTGCATTTTATCGATGACATCCTGCATGACCTTGATGGGGCAGGGGCTGCCCGCCATGATGCCGGTCCGCATGTGGCTGAAATCAGTTTTTTCAAAATCCTCATGGCCCAGCATGGCGATAAACATGGTGGGCACGCCGTGAAAGGCGGTAATCTTTTCCTGATTAATGCAGGCCAGTCCCTTTTTAGGAGAAAACGCCGGAATAGGGCTCATAGTAACCCCCATGGGTCATAGAGGCGGTCATAGCCAGCACCATGCCGAAGCAGTGGAACATCGGCACCTGGATCATCATCCGGTCGGCAGTGGAAAGATCCATACAGTCGCCGATGGCCTTGCCGTTGTTGACCACATTGTAATGGGTCAGCATGACTCCTTTTGGGGAAGCCGGTAGTGCCGGAGGTATACTGCATATTGCAGACGTCGTGCTTATTGATGGCGGCGGCCCGGCGGTAGACCTCCTCCACGGGAACCTGGGCGGAAAGGTCCATGGCCTCCTGCCAGGTGTAGCAGCCCTCCTGCGCTGAATCCACCGTGACGATATTCCGCAAAAACGGCAGCCGCTTGCAGTGGAGAGGCTTTGCCCTTTTCCGTAGTCTTCAGCTCCGGGCAAAGCTCCTTGATGATGGATACATAGTCGGAATCCTTGAAGCCGTCGATCATTACCAGAGTATGAGTGTCAGACTGGCGGAGCAAATATTCGGCCTCGTGGATTTTGTAGGCGGTGTTGACGGTTACCAGCACGGCGCCGATCTTGGTGGTGGCCCAGAAGGTGATGTACCACTGGGGCACATTGGTGGCCCAAATAGCCACGTGGTCGCCGGGGCGCACGCCCATAGCGATCAGGGCCCGGGCAAAGGTGTCCACATCGTCCCGGAACTCGGCGTATGTACGGGTGTAATCCAGAGTGGTGTACCGGAAAGCGTATTGATCCGGAAACTCCTCCACCATGCGGTCAAGCACCTGAGGAAAAGTCAGATCGATTAAATGCTCCTTAGGCCAAACGTATTTGCCGGTTTTCCGGTTATCGTCGTAAAGACGGCGGGATTCATCGGCGCCGCCCAGATACTGAGACATGAAGTGGGTGAACTGGGGAACACAACGCCGGCGTCATTCAGCTCCGGCATATAGCTTTTCAGCCACTCCAGGGAAATATAGCCCTCGTAATTGATGGAGCGCAGAGCCCGCATGATGGCGTCTACCGGCAGATCTCCCTCACCCATCATTTTGTAGGCTACCCTGCCGTTTTCCATGACGGAATCCTTGATGTGGGTGTATTTAATATACGCTCCCAGGTTCTGCACCGTCTGCTCGGGCGTTTCGTTTCCGTAGCGGTAGGGATGATGCATATCCCACAAAGCACCGATGCTGTCGCTTTCAATCTGGTTTAAAAGGCTGGCGAGACGGGAGGTGTCGGCATATACGCCGTTGGTTTCCACCAGCAGGGTGACGCCCTTCTCCTCCGCATAGGGGATCAAAGCCCTGAGGGCCTTTAAAACGACCGCGTCGTCTACCTCTCCATCGGGAGCGGGGCTCAAATCGCCCAGAATACGGACAAAGGGAGCCTCCAGCTGGGAGGCCACGTCGATGGAGCGCAGCAGTTCCCGGCGGGTTTCCTCCGCCTTTTCCGGGAATTTCAGGCAGGCGCCGGAAGAAATGCAGGATATGTTCATGCGGATTTTTTTCAGCTGAGCCAAGGTTTTGGGCAGGTTCTCCTGCTGAAAGGGCTTGGTTTTGCCGTCGAACAGCTCGTCGCCCAGCCCGCGGACCTCAATGCCCTGGAAGCCTAGATCCTTGGCCATGGAATATACGTCGGACCAGCCGAATTCCGGACAGCCCAAGGTTGAAAACGCTAGTTTCATTTTGGATCCTCCTAAGTGATTTTTGCTTTGTATTGAGGGCGCCTTTCAACAAAGAAACGTCCTGACAGAGAGGAAAAGCCGACGGTTCCGAAGGCTCCCTCATTTTTACACTACAAAAAAATATATCAGGAAATCCGCGGTTTGTCAATTTTTCCGCCGGGAGAAACGGCGGTTGTGCAAGGGAGAGAAAGAAAATAATTTCTGGTTCCCAGCGGATTGTTTTTCCAGCGGGAATGGGATATAATAAAGCTTAAGAAAAGGGCTCGCAGAGAGCGCCCGACGGCGTCAGGAGAACAGAGGGCTCCCAAAGGCTTCGGTTTCCTGTGAAGGCGAAAAGGAAATAAGGAGGGCCCGTTCCTCTCTGTGGCGCAGAGGGAGCGGGCTTTTATGAAAAGAGAGGATGTGGCCCGTTGCATCGGTATTTGTTGTTTGATCTGGATGGGACCCTTACCGACCCGGCGGAGGGGATTACCAAGTGCGTCCAATACGCCTTATCCTATTTCGGGCAGGCGGAACGCAGGCCGGAGGAGCTTTACTGCTATATCGGGCCTCCGCTGCCGGAATCCTTTGAAACCTACGGGGGGCTTTCCCGGGAGGAAGCGCTGCTGGCGGTGGAAAAATACCGGGAGAGGTTTCGGGAAAAGGGGTATGTTTGAAAATAAGGTTTATCCCGGTGTGGAAAAAGCTTCTCTGGACGCTGAGAGACGCTGGCAGGGTGCTGGCGGTGGCTACCTCCAAGCCTGAGGTGTTCGCGAAGGAAATTTTAGGGCATTTTGGGCTTTCCGAATATTTTCAGGAAATCGTAGGCAGCGAGCTGGACGGCACCCGCATGGACAAGGCGGAGGTCATCCGGAAGGCGTTCGCCCGGCTGGCTCTGGAAGAGGAGGATAAGCCTTTGACGGCCATGATTGGAGATCGGAAGCATGATATCGTTGGCGCTAAGAAAACGGCATTGCTTCCGTAGGAGTGGCGTTTGGCTATGCGGAAGAAGGAGAATTGGAAGAAGCCGGCGCGGACCGGATAGTGGCTTCTGTTTCGGCCCTGCGGAAGCTCTTGCTGGCATGGTAAGAAGAACAGGAGGCGTTATGGAGCAAAACGGTTGGAAACGGGACGTGAAAAGGCTGGTGCTGGTGGTGGCCGCCTCCTGCGTGATGGCCATGAATATCAAAAGCTTTGTCCGGGCGGGGGGACTGTTCCCCGGCGGATTTACGGGCCTGACTCTGCTGATCCAGCAAGCAGCGGATAAATTTTTTCACTTTTCTGTGCCGTATTCCGCCGTTAATCTGCTGTTGAACCTGGCACCGATTATGATCAGCTTTCGGTTTATCGGGAAGAAATTCACCCTGTATTCCTGTGTGGCTATCGTTCTTACCAGTATTTTGACAGACATTCTTCCAGGATACCCGATTACCTCGGACATCCTTTTGATCTGTGTGTTCGGCGGACTGATCAACGGGTTTGCCGTCAGTCTGTGCCTGTTTGCCGGCGCTACCAGCGGCGGTACGGATTTTATCGCGATTTTCTTTTCCGAGCGCAAGGGAAAAGAAACCTGGAACTACATTCTGGCGGGCAATGTGCTGATGCTGGCGGCGGCCGGCTTTTTGTTCAGCTGGGAGCAGGCGCTGTATTCCATCATTTTTCAGTTCGCGTCGACCCAGATTCTCAACGGGCTGTACAGCCGTTATCAAAAGCTGACCTTGCTGATTATAACGGAGGCGCCTCAGCGGGTTTACGAACAGATCAAAGAGGTCACTCATCACGATGCCACGCTGTTTCGGGGGTGGGCTGCTATGAGGGCAAGGAGAGGAAGCTGCTGTACAGCGTGGTTTCCAGGCAGGAAAAGCGGAGAATTGTCTCTAAAATACGGGAGATTGATCCTAAGGCGTTTATCAATGTGGTAAAGACAGAGCAGGTAACAGGGCGGTTTTATCTGCGGCCCAATGATTAAGGCGGCCGGAGACGGAGCCGTCCGCCGGCGGGAAGGGGATCGACTGCGCGGCGCATTGGAACCGGGCGGGCCCTGGGCTTTGGGCTGAGGCATATGAGAGGCTTTGATAAAATCAGAAGTATTCCGCACGGAGCCAGGACAAAGCCAGCTCTGAAAAGGGGTGCCGGCTTTGCGCGGAAAATAAGGCGGGATTTTTATGGCGGCAGCTGGAAAAAGCAATAAATCATACGAAAGAAATAGAGATGAAAGCGCAGCAATGTTTTCTAACGCGGATTTAAAACGATTGATTTTTCCCTTGGTGATCGAGCAGGCCTTAGCCCTGACGGTAGGCATGGCGGACGTTATGATGGTATCCTATGCGGGAGAAGCGGCGGTTTCCGGCGTTTCTCTGGTGGATATGATTAACGTTCTGCTGATCAATATTTTCGCGGCGCTGGCCACCGGCGGCGCGGTGGTGACCGCCCAGTATCTGGGGGCGCGGAACCGGAAAAAGGCCTGCGAATCAGCGGACCAGCTTATGGTGGTGACCATCGTTATTTCCATTTTTATCATGGGGCTGACGCTGCTGTTTCAGAGGCCTCTGCTCCGCCTGTTTTTTGGGGCTATCGAGGATGATGTCATGTCGGCCTGTATCACCTATCTTTGGATTTCAGCGCTGTCTTATCCGTTTTTAGCGGTTTATAACTCCTGTGCCGCCCTGTTTCGGGCCATGGGAAACTCAAGGTGTCTATGCTGGTTTCCTTAGCAATGAATGTGATCAATGTGGCTGGCAACGCGTTTTTTATTTTTACCTTCCAAATGGGTGTAGCCGGCGTGGCTACGGCCTCCCTGATTTCCAGAGTGGCGGCCTGCGTCATCATGGTGGTGCTATGCTGAGCAATCCGGGGCATCAGGTTTTTATCAGTTTAAAATGGGAATATCTCAAGCCGGATTTCCCGGTTATCAAGAAGATTTTACATATTGGGATTCCCAATGGCTTGGAAAACAGCTTTTTTCAGCTGGGCAGAGTTTTGGTGGTCAGCATCATTTCCGGGTTCGGAACCGTCCAGATCGCCGCCAACGCGGTGGCAAATAACCTGGACGGTATGGGATGCATTCCAGGCAACGCCATGAATCTCGCCATGATTACCGTAATTGGCCAGTGCGTGGGCGCCCGGGATTACGGCCAGGCTTCCTATTATACAAAAAAGCTGATGAAAATCGCTTATCTTTCCGTCATCGGATGGAATACCCTGATTCTGGCAACCCTTCCTCTATCCCTAAAGCTTTACAACCTTTCGGAGGAGACCATCTGGCTTTCCACCGTTTTGATTGTGCTTCATAACGGCTGTGCCATGCTGCTGTGGCCCGCCGCGTTCACCTTGCCCAACGCCCTGCGGGCGAGCAATGACGTCCGTTTTACTATGATCGTTTCAATTGTGTCTATGCTGTTGTTCCGAATCCTGTTCAGCTATGTACTGGGAATTTGGTTCCAAATGGGCGCCATCGGCGTGTGGATCGCCATGATTATCGACTGGGTGTGCAGGTCGATTTGCTTTGTAGGCCGGTTCGTACGGGGAAAGTGGAAGCTTCAAAAGATCTGAATGTGTTTTCTGGGAAAAGAAATTTTCCCTTTTAAGTCCGCGGCCTTTTCCTGTGGCCGGTCAGAAAACCTCCAGGCTTACCGCGCCGGGAACGGCGGAGGGCTGCGGCCAGTCTGCCTTCATGAAACGAAGGCCTGGTCCTTGATGATAAGCCAGAGGGTCTCTTTGCGCTAAAGCTGACAAAAAGCCTCCGAAAGCGGCATTGTGCCGCCTTCGGAGGCTTTTTTGTACGGGTGAATGTGGGAAAACAGCCGTGGGACGGTGGACAAGACCGGCAGAAAGTAAAACTGTCATGCCGGCTGTTTTATCGCCAACAGCCTTGCCATAACGTCTGCAATTCTGAAATTTTCAGCAAGCGGCCCGTCAAAATTTGAAAATCGTTGAAGGGCAGGCCCCAGGCTTACAGCTTTGCGGCGCCGGAGATCTTACTCCGCGCTTAACGGATCTGGGAAATCAGGAAAGCTTTAACGCTTTTAAATAAATTTCATAGGCCGTACGATAGGCGCCTGCCTCTGTGGGCTGATAATTCAACACTTTTTCCGAGCGGGCAATAATCTGCCTTGCCTCGTCCACATCTCGGATCTGCCCGTTAGCAATCAGCGCATGGCGATATTGCCTAGAACCGTGGCTTCGATGGGGCCGGCGGTTACAGTACAGCCGCAGGCGTTGGCAGTCATTTGACAGAGCAGGCTGTCCTTGGTGCCGCCGCCAATCATATGGATGGCGCGGTAATCCTTGCCGGTGCAGTCCTTCAGCTGCTCGTAGGTATAGCGGTATTTCATTGCCAGGCTTTCATAGATGCACCGCATCACCTGGCCTACGGTTTCGGGAACCGGCTGACTGGTTTTTTCACAAAATTCCCGCACTCTGCGGGGAAGATTGCCCGGAGGAACAAACATAGGATCGTCCGGATCGATAAAGCAGGCAAAGGGCTTTTCACGCAGCGCCAACCGTTCCAGGTCGCCATAGCTGTAGTCAAAGCCCTCCCGCTGGTACTGACGGCGGCTCTCCTGGATCATCCAAAGGCCCAGGATATTCCGAATCAGGGAGGTTTTTCCCTCGGCGGCGCCCTCGTTGGCCAGATTGTACCGTACTGCCTTCTCGTTCAGGACAGGACTGTCTACCACAGTGCCGAAAATTGACCAGGTGCCGCAGCTGTTGAAGATAAAATCCTTCTCTTCAGCCGGCACCGCGGCTACCGCGCTGGCGGTATCGTGGCTTGCCACTGACACCACCTTAATGGGATCCACTCCCAGCTCATCGCAGGTTTTCGGGATTCAGCCGCCCGATGACCGTGCCTGGCTGGACGATAGAGGTGAACAGCCGGGAGGGAATCCCCAAAGCCTCCGTAACCCGCTGGGACCAGGTCCCCTTCGCCGCGTCCAAAAGCTGGGTGGTGGTGCAGTTAGTGTACTCCGAGGCCTTGACCCCGGTCAGCATATAATTGAAAAGATCGGGCATCAGCAATAGGCAGTCCGCCCGTTCAAGCTGATACGGCCGGTTCAGAGCCAGGGAATACAACTGAAACACGGTGTTCAGCTCCATAAACTGGTTGCCGGTCAGATGGTAAAATTCCTCCTTGGGAATTTTCGAAAAGCTTTTTCCACCAGGCCCGTGGTTCGCAGGTCACGGTAGTGGACCGGATTTTCCAATAGGGTGCCGTCCTTGGCGATCAACCCGAAATCCACGCCCCAGGTGTCGATGGCAATACTGTCGATGGGGCCAAACTGTTTGGCCTTGACGATTCCCTGTTTGATCTCATAAAATTGGCGCAGAACATCCCAATAGAGGGTGCCGCCGATACTGACCGGATCATTGGAAAAACGGTGGATCTCCTGATAGGAAATCGTGTTCCCGTCAAAGGAACCCAGCATTGCTCTGCCGCTGGACGCGCCGAAGTCGAATGCCAGGACTTGTTTTTTCTGTGCCATTTTCATCGCGTCCATCCGGGAATTTCCCAGAGGCCGCCGCACCGTCCTTTCCTGAAAAATAATTTATTTGTTTTTACGATAATGGCGGTAGCCCGGGTGGCGGCCCGTCACCTTGGCGGATTTCCGAAGCTCCAGCAAGCGGCCGATATTCTTTTCGGAGATTTCTTTTTCCCCTCCCAGCAGACGGGCGTTCAGTTCGATTTTAGCCCACAGCCCAAGGTTTCCATACGGTAATAGGCAGTGCATAAGTCTGCGCCCACAGTAACCGCTCCGTGATTTTCCAGAAGCATAGCGTCATGGTCGGGCAGATAAGGGGCGATAGCGTCAGGAACTTCCTTGGTGGAGGGGACGCCGAAGGGAGTGAGCGGCACGCTGCAAAGAAATAACCGCTTCAATCATAATGTAACGGTCCATAGGCAGATGAGCTACCGCAAAACCGGTGGCTGCCGGGGATGAGCGTGAACCACCGCGCCTACGTCATCCCGCAGCTCATAACAGCGCATGTGCATTTTCATTTCCGAGGAGGGCCGATAGCCGTCGTTGGCTTCCAAAATCTCGCCTTGAGCGTTGATTTTTACCAGCTTTTCCGGGGTGATGAAGCTTTTGCTGATGCCGGTGGGGAGTGCAGATAAAATTGCCGTCGGGAAGCTTTTTTACAGAAACATTTCCATCATTTGCCGCTACCCAGCCGAGCTGCCACATTTTATGGCATACGTCGCAAATTTGTTCCTTAATCTCCATTTCAGTCATGAAAAGCACCTCTTTGATTGATTTTGATTAAAAAGAGCGGGCGCTCTTTTGGCTTTATTATAGCTTCCATTTTAATGTTCGTCCAGATATTACAGCAATTTTGACAAAAAGAAAAGCCGATGGGGGTTTAATAATTAATTATGATCAATTATGATTATGAGGAATGCAGACAAATTTGAAAAAAGGGGGCTAAACGGTCCAATAGAGCGGGACTGTTGTGAAAACCGGCCCATGAGACTGATGGACGAGCTGTATTCTTCAGAACCTGAAAGGGTCCAGGGGGCTCTATTCTCCTACATACTCTTTTCTTCAGCAAAACGATTGAATAGAAAAGTACGCGTTTTATGTCCGCCTGTTCAAAACGGATTTTGTCAGTCGGAGGAAAGAAAAATAAAAAGCGCCGCCAAGAAAGCTTGACGGCGCCGAAACGCTTGAAACAAGGGGCAGTTGGCATTCAATTCATGAATGTCAATGGGGATATTAAGCGGCCTTGACCGCCTTGAGGATCCGGACAACAATAGGGCTGAGCACCACATTAACGCCAAGCTCTACTAAGAAATTGACTCCCAGCAGGCCGACGATGATATTGTAAAGCACGTCGGTTTCGCCGGTCCAGGAGAGAAGCACAGGGCGGAAGAACAGCGCCAGTCCCAGATAAAAAATACCCGTGTTTACTATGGGGCTTAGAACAGCCGCTGCGACGGTGCCTCCCAGCACGCTTTTGGGAGCGATGAGGCGGTAAACCAGTCCGGCCGCGAGGCCGGCAGCTATGCCCTTGGCCATGCAGACCACGATGCACAGAAATGGGTTTGCGTTCCAGACGACCGCGCCGCCGAGATCTGCTCCCGTAACGCAGCAGATGAGAACCACAACGCTGAATACGCCGCCCAAATAAGCGCCCGCTCCCGCACCGTACACAGCGGCGCCCACAACAATGGGAATCATCGCCAGAGTGATGGAGAAGGGACCGAACTTGATGAAGGTGGAAACCAGCTGCAGCACAATTATGATAGCTGTGAAAATAGCCAGGCCCACCATCCTTTGGGTTTTGCCCATGGTCAGAGATTGTTGCTTTGTCATATTCAATTACCTCCTGCTGATGCTCCTGATTTCAGGATGCATCGCAAATATTGATAGCCCGGCAGAGCCGGTAAGCCCCAAAGGGGCGCTATTTCTGAAGCTTATAACATTGGAATCCCCCCAGGAACGGCTTCGAAAGAAAACCTGAAAGCGGGCGCGCTGTGAGACAGGAGCACGCCGCGCCTATGGATATGCGGTTGACTTGAAGGGATCCGGCATTGAGGGAATATAGCCGGTCACAGCCGGCGCTTTTCTTACCGCCCGGCTTTGCCGGCATTCTTTTCATACAGGAGCCTGAGCCCCTCCAAAAGAAGGTTGTCGCAGTAGACGATGTTCCTCCGGCAGTGGGGAACGATCTCTTTTCCCAAGGCCGCCGGTGGCGACAATAGAGCATTTCTTACCCAGCTCCTCCTCGATCCGGTCGCACATTCCATCCATCATAGAGGCGGTGCCGTATACGGAGCCGGAACGCATGCAGTCGGCGGTATTGGAGCCGATCACATGCTTCGGAGCCTCCAGGCTGACGGAGGAAAGCAGGGCGGAACGGGCGGTAAGGGCCTCCAGGGCGATGCCCGGGCCGGGAATAATGACTCCGCCCAGCATACTGGCGTCGGCATCTAAAACGCTGATGGTGGTGGCGGTGCCGATGTCAAAAATAATGCAGGGACAGTCGAACAGCTCGATGGCCGCCACAGCGCCCGCCACAAGGTCGGCGCCCAGAGTGGACGGGTCGTTCAGCTTGATATTCAGCCCGGTTTTCATGCCGGGGCCGATGCACAAGGGCTCGGTGCGGGTCAGGCGCTTGACGGCCCGTTTTATTCCGGAGGTCAGGGAGGGTACCACCGAGCTGATGATGGAGCCTTCGATCTCGCCGATAGAGACGCCGTAAATATCCACAATATCCCGCAGCTCCACCGCGTACTGATCCTCTGTACGCTGGCGGTCCGTGGCCAGGCGCGACACGAATTTTAAATCCCTGCCGTCAAAAACGCCCATGGTAATGTTGGTATTTCCGATATCCAAAGCCAATATCATGAAGGTCCCCCGCTTTCTGCTGCAAATCGATCAGATGAGAGCCGCCGGCCCGCTAAAGCTCCCAGCCCCGCCGCGCAGGGCGCAGAGCAAAGCGGAGATCCGGCCGCGCTTTCAAGGGCCTGGCGCCCTTGTAAAATCTGATTATATTATAGCAAGTGTCCCTTTTAGACGCAAGAATTATTCTGCCCTGCGGCAAAAAACTGCTGTTTTTCCAGCAAATTCCTGCTATAATAAAATGAAATTATTTACATTTACCCAGAAAAGAACGGGTATGACGCTCACGCCCTGCGGCAGTGGGCCTCAGCGGCCTCCAGGCCGTCTGCCAACCGGCCGGTGCACTAAGCAGACGCACTTGAAAATTGTCTGCAAATTTTAATCATATGAGGAAGCAAGCGGTATGAAAGAATTCTTCGGCAGAAAAATTTTAAAATATCAGGATCAGATTTTCCGGGATTTAAAGACGCTGGTGGCGATCCCTTCCGTGGCGGACGCCTCCGCCGCACGCAGGCCCTTCGGAGAGCGGTCGGCCGAAGCTCTCCGATGGATTTTAAACCGTGCCCGGGAGCTGGGGCTTGATACGGTAAACGTGGGCGATTACGCGGGCCACGCGGAATACGGCGGGGGGGAAGCGGTAGCGGCGGTGGTCACCCATGTGGACGTGGTGCCGGCCGGAGAGGGCTGGACGGGCGACCCCTATGTGCTGGAGAAGCGCGGCGGAAGGCTCTATGGCCGGGGAACCGCCGACGATAAAGGGGCGGCGGTGGTCGCTCTCTATTGCCTGAAGGCGCTGAAGGATGAAAAGGTGAAGTGCGTCCGAAAGGCGAGAGCAATTTTCGGCGCTGGGGAGGAAATCGCCTCCGACGACCTGAAACAGTATTTTCAGCGGGAGGCTTTGCCGGAGCTTGCCTTTACGCCGGACGCCGAATACGGCGTATGCAACCGGGAAAAGGGAATTTTACACGTGGAGCTTTCCGCCCCGGCGGACGGCTCACGGCTGGGAAGCCTCCATGGGGGAACGGTCCGCAACGCGGTAGCGGCTTCCGCCAGGGCAGAGGCGCGGTGTACGGCGGAGGAGTGCGAAGCGCTGGAGGCCCTGTCGAAAAAAATGGACGGGAAATTTTCTTTCCAGGGGTCGGGCGGCGTTTTGACCGCGGAATGTGCCGGAAGAGCCGCCCACGCCATGGAGCCCCAGAAAGGAAGAAACGCCGCGGCCCGGCTGGTCAGGCTTTTTTCCTCCTGCTTCGGCGGGGAAGCGCTGGGCGCCCTGTGGAGCTTTGTCGATCAAAAAATCGGGCTGGAGCTGGACGGAAGCTCCCTGGGGCTTCGCCGGGAGGACGCGGTTTCCGGGCCGCTGACGGTGAATTTAGGCGTGGCGGAGCAGGATAACGGCGTTTGCCGGGCGGTGCTGGATATCCGGTATCCGGTGACGGCGGACGGGGAGGAAATTTTTGAAAGGCTTCGGGCAGCCGCCGGGGCGTACGGCGTCAAGGCCCGGGTGCTGGCGGAGCAAAAGCCCCTGTTCGTGCCCGAGGATACGCCTCTGATCCGTATGCTGAAGGGCGCCTATGAGACGGTAACAGGAGGGCGGGCCCGGCTTTACGGCACCGGAGGCGGGACCTACGCCCGTTCTCTCAAAACCGGGGCGTGGCCTTTGGCCCTGTGTTCCCCGGGGAGGAGAACCATCTCCACGACGCGGATGAGTTTATCGAGATCGAAAAATTCATGCTTCATGCCCAAATCTGCCTGGAGGCGCTGTTCCGCATGGCAACGCAGAAATAAAAAAGCCCGTTTCCCCAAGCCGAGCTGAAAAGGGAAACGGGCTTTTTTTCGCGCCGTTTTCACCGAGGATCTGGCAAAATGGCGCGTTCAGCGGCGCCGTAATCAACAGCGCTGTAAAATGAATATTTTTTATGTGAGGCGGCGCTGAGAGCCTGCTTCCCGCTCTGACAGCCCCAGAAGAAAATCGGAGGAAACACGGTAGTAAAGGGCCAGAAAAACCAGCTTTTCCGCGGGCAGGGGCGTCCGGCCCAGTTCATAGTAGGCGTAGGTGGAGCGGTCGATTCTTAGAGCCGCCGCCACCTGGCTTTGGGACAGGCCGTGCCGCTTCCGCAGAGCCTTCAGCCGCCCGGCTGTCAGCGCTTTGTCGTATTTCAATCGTTATCAGACTCCTTTTTTAGTTAACGAAAATCAAATTATAGTTACTTATTTCAGTATATCAAACGTCAATTAGAATTGCAATGAGAATATAGTTACAATTTTCAGTATATTAAAATGTTCCCTTTTCCACAATAATAGAAGTAGATTTGTGGAAAGGAGAGATAGGTATGGTAAATTATGAGCCCCTGTGGGAAACCATGAAGCTTAAAAAAGTTACTACCTATGCTCTGATTCACAAGTATAAAATAAGTTCTAAAACAGTGAACAACCTAAAGCATAACCGGGGAATTACTGTTTTTACATTAGAACGTTTATGTAATATTTTAGAATGCACTCCCAATGATGTCGTTCAGTTTCTTCCAGACTAAGCTGGTAGGCGCAATATGAGATATAGTTACTTTTTTCAGTATGTTAATTTTTCTCGCCATACACAATAATAGAAATATATTATTGTAAAAGGGGAGACGGGCGTGGTAAGTTATGAGCCTTTGTGGCGAACCATGAAGCTTAAAAATATCACGACCTATGCCTTAATTCATGAATTTAAAATAAACCCGAGGACAATTAATAATCTTAAACATAATAAAAGCGTTACCGTTTTTACTTTGGAGCGGTTATGTGAGATTTTAGAGTGCACCCCTAATGACATTTTAAAATTTGAGTGAAATGCTGGATGAAAACGGCAAAAAAAACCAGGCGCCTATGGAAACACTTCCATAGGCGCCTGGGACTTTCTCCGGAATTATGGGTTTCATCGCCGGGGATTTCATTTCCTTTTTCAGCCTTCGGCTTTCCGGTAAAGGAAAGCGCCGAAATACGTAACGGTGCTTTGACCGTTGACATATTTCATGCCGCAGGCCTCCGCCAGCTCAGACACCGCCACGCCGTAAGCCTCCAGGGAAGCCATAGCCCGGTCGGGAAACCGGCAGGGCTCGCCGGTGCGTTTGGCGCACACAGGGCATACGCGGCACCCGCCCGCGCCCAAATGGAGGGTTTTCCCGAAAGGGAGGGAGGCGAATGCGCCGGAAATTTTTTGAGCCAGCCGGTTATGCCGGTTACCTGCTTCCAGCATTCCCTCGATGTCATAGCCGTCCGCAAGCTCTCCCACGGTTTGATATGCCAAGGCGCTTTGAAAGGTCTTGGCCTCGTCGATCAGCTTGACGATATCACCGACGTCGGGAGGACACATCCAGCACATGCCAAAATTTCCGCAGGCGTTGGATTCGCATAGGGATCGAAAGCTTTTGTCAAAATGGATGCGGCTCACGGGAATCACTGCGGCTTGATAGGCGCCCAGGCTGAGAGCCAGATCTATCAGCTTTTGTTCGTTCATGAAGAAGATCCTCCTGTCGGCCGCCGGCACTCCGAGAGCCTCGGACGATTGCCGGAAAGCCGGATGGAATCGTACGGTTTGCCGCCCACCGCTGCGGAACAGCCTTCTCAGACGGTTCAGTGCCCTGTTATCTTAAGCAGGCGCCCTGTATCCCGCGGCATTCCGCGCCTGGCCTGCGCGGCGGATTTTCCAATCGGGCCGCTGATTCGTACCGCTCAAAAGGAGAAGCGGGAAAACAGCTCCGGAAAGGGGACGGGCAGCGCGGGCTTCTGCTTTCAGCTGCGTCACAGACGGCGGCCCGGCGGCAAGGGCTGGAACCGTAAGGCGCGCGCCTTTTGACGGGCTTGTGCTTTTCCGTTTGTTTTGGTAATATCTAACTGGACGGATAGGACGGCCATGGAGCCGGCGGGCGCTCTGGGACGCCTCCGGCATTTTGAGGGCTTCCGTCTGAGAATGGGCCGCGTTTCCTAAACTATACCACTTTATGGCCGGGATTGCCAGGGGCCTGGAGAAAATTCCGCTTTTTCAGGAAGGATTTCCTGGCGGACAGCGCGGTCGGGAAATCGTATGCGTTTGATAGAAGGATATGGTAGAATGGCTTTATTGACAATTAACGATCGAGAATACATTGTAGAGGCCGGAACCCTGCTGAGCGACGCGATTGGCCTCCATCACACACTGGAGCTTCCCTGCGGCGGAAAGGGAAGGTGCGGCAAATGCAGGGTAACGGCTTCAGGGAACCTGTCTCCGGTATCTGAAACGGAGCGCGGGCATCTGTCACGGCGGGAATTAGAGGCCGGGATCAGGCTTGCGTGCTTTGCACGGCCGTAGAGGGAGACTGCCGGGTGTTTTTAGGCGGGGAAGCGAAAAGTGTGATATGCGGCGGCGGAGAAATGCCTGATTTCACACTCAAGCCCCTGTTTCATACCTTTGGAGCGGCGGTGGACATTGGCACCACGACTCTGGCCGCGCGGCTGTATGGACATAAGGGGCGCTGGCGCAGGCTTCCGGCATCAATCCGCAAAATCGATACGGGCGGATGTGATTTCCCGGATTGGCGGGGCTTTAGCCGGAAAGGGCGTGGAAATGGCTCAATGCATCCGGAAGGCGCTGAAAGCGCTGCTGGAGGAATTATCCGGGGAAGCGGGGATTTCCCCGGAACAAATTGACGCTTTGGCAATTACGGGAAACACCGCGATGCTGTATTTGCTGACGGAAACAGACCCGGACTGCCTCTCTCACGCGCCTTTTGAGGCTTCCCGCTTATTTGGAGAATTATGGAGGGGCGTTGACCTAGAGCTGCCTTTGTCCCACAGCTAAGGTATATCTTCCCCGGTGCGTGTCTGCGTTTGTAGGGGCGGATCTGGTTACCGCCCTTCTTGCCAGCGGGCTCTGGCGGAAGGAGGAAACCTCCGTACTGGCGGATATTGGCACCAACGGGGAGATGGCGCTATACAGCGGGAAGCGGCTGTACTGCTGTTCTACCAGCTGCGGGCCCGGCGTTTGAAGGAACCGGGCTGTCGATGGGCATGGCGGGAAAAGAAGGGGCGATAGACCGCGTTGCGGTTCAGGAGGGGGCGCTTTGCTCCCATGTCATCGGAGGTGGAAAGGCCGCGGGGGTATGCGGCAGCGGCGTTGTCGATGCGATGTCCGCGTTTCTGGAGCTAGGCTTGATGGACGAGACCGGGTGTTTGACCAAAGATCCGGTTTTTATCTCAGAGCGGGTATCCATTTCTCAGCGGGATGTGCGCATGGTGCAGTTAGCTAAAAGCGCTGTCTGCGCGGGAATCCAGACCTTGATCGAAAACGCCGGAATTTCGATGGCGGAGGTAGACCGGCTGGTGATCGCCGGCGGCTTTGGGAGCTATTTGAATCTTGAAAACGCGGGAAAAATCGGCTTGATTCCGCCGGCGCTGGCGCGGAAGGCCTCGCCTATTGGCAATGGGGCGCTCCTGGGCGCCGCGATGGTTTTACTGAATCAGGATTTTATAGAGCTTTCTTCACGGCTGGCCCGGCAAGCGGAAACAGTGGATTTAGCGGCAAGCTCTATTTTCCAGGAACGCTATCTGGAGGGAATGCTGTTTTGATTCTCTGCCCGCTCAACGGAAAGCTGAGTGAGCTGGTTTTCTCCAAAAGGGAATCCCGGTTCAGAGCAGCCTGCCTTCTGCAGCGGATCGGCGGAAGCCGTGGCGGGCATAGCGGTTCCTGTGTTTTAGCCTTTTCTTTTGCCGAACATCCGGCAGACGCTTATGTTTTCCGGCTGTGACCCCATGGATAACCAAATGTTTTGTGACTGAAATTCACATTTTGCTGGTCCGGCTCCTATAACCGAATAAAGCACAGCCAAATCATAATGGCAAGAAACCGCCTGACGCATGTCTCCTGAAAGAAACGGAACGTCAGGCGGTTCCTTTTTACCGGAAAAGCCGCCAAAAGGGAAATAATAGGCCGCGGGGCTGTGTAATGCTTCACACAGCCCCGCGGCCTTTGAGGATAACAGGAAAGGAAAAACCAGAAAGAAAAGACGGAACGTCAGGCCTTGGGGATGCTTGCGGAAAGACTTTTGGAAGGCCTGCTCTAACGCTTTGATTCTGCTGCCGGCTGGCATCAGCGTACCGGCCGGAGTACCGCCTCGGCGCATCGGATACCGTCTACCGCGGCGGAAACGATTCCTCCGGCATAGCCGGCGCCCTCCCCGCAAGGATACAGGCCCTGGAGGCCCACAGCCTCCAGAGTCTCTGTTCTTGGGATCCGTACAGGGGATGAGCTTCTGGTTTCCACGCCGGTAAGCACGGCGTCAGCTTGGGCGAACCCGCGAAGCTTGGCGTCCATTAGCCTCAGTCCCTGACGCATGGCATCGGCAATTTCAGGAGGAAGGCACTGATCCAAGGAAGCGGGCGTGACTCCGGGCTGATAGCTTGGAACAACGCTTCCAAAGGCCGAGGTCGGCTGCTTTTTTAAAAAATCCCCGGCCAATTGGGCTGGGGCCCGGTAGCTTCCGCCCCCCAGCCGGTAGGCGGCTTCTTCCAGACGCCGCTGGTACTCTACTCCCGCAAGCGGAGAATCGCTTGCAAAATCCGCGGGAGTAACTCCAACCAACAGAGCGCTGTTGGCGTTTTCCCCGTTTCTGGCAAAACGGCTCATGCCGTTGGTGACCAAGCGCCCTTCCTCCGACGCCGCGGCTACCACCTGGCCGCCGGGACACATACAGAACGTGTATACGCCTCTGCCGTTGGGAAGATGCACCGCCAGCTTATAATCTGCCGGGCCTAAAGCGGGATGTCCGGCGAATCTGCCGTATTGGGCCCGGTCGATCGCTTTTTGGCTGTGCTCGATTCTAGCGCCTACCGAAAAAGGGCTTTTGTTCCATAACGACGCCCTGGTTCAGCAAGGCCTGGAAGGTATCCCTGGCGCTGTGGCCGACCGCTAAAATCACATGGCTTGTTTCCAGCACCTCAGTTCCTTTTTTTCCGAATAGCTCTACGCCGGTAATTTTACCGCCGTGAATTTGGAGTCTGGTCATCTGGGTTTCAAACCGAACCTCGCCGCCAAAGGGCTATGATCGTCCGGCGCAGGTTTTTTACGGTGGTTCTCAGACGGTCGGTGCCAATGTGAGGCTTCGCCTGAAAGAGAATTTCCTCCGGCGCTCCGGCTGCGGCAAACTCTTCCAGAACCTTTCGGGCCCGAGCGTCCTTGGTTCCGGTGTTCAGCTTGCCGTCGGAGAAGGTGCCCGCGCCACCCTCGCCGAATTGTACGTTGGAGAGGGGATTCAGCTTTCCTGTTAGAAAAAATTCCTCCACATCCCGGGAGCGCCGCTCCACATCCCGGCCTCGTTCGATCAAAATAGGCCGGGCGCCTGCCTGAGCAAGAATCAGCCCGGCAAATAGTCCGGCGGGACCGGTCCCTATTACGATGGGCCTTAAAGCGGGGAGAAAGGCATTTGTCAGGCTGTAATGATAGGGCGGCGCCAAGAAAGCCTTTTTGTACCTGCTCCTTTTTAGAACGGCCGTTTCCTCTCCGGCGAGAGATAGGTTGACGGCGCAGATAAAATGCACTTGGTCCTTTTTTCTGGCGTCTATGGACCGCCGGGCCAGAGAAAAAGCCTTGATCTCATTGAGCGGTATGTTCAGAGCTTTGGCCGCGGCTTCCCTGAGATCTTTTTCTGTGTAATCCAGAGGCATGGAAAGATCGCAAACACGAATCATAGAAAATCTCCTTAAGGCAGGAATCAAAAATTAACGGTAAGCGCAGAGAGCGGACGCGCGGCGGAAGAAACAAGCGGTAAAACCGGAGAAAAACGCCGGCGCATGAAAGTTCCGCGGTATAAAAGCCGTTTTGCAGAAGGAAGGCAAAAAACACAGCAGGAGGGGCAGGTGTTCTCTTCCATGTAACAGAAATCACCGGATGCTCCGGCGGAGGCGGCCCGCAGACAGGCTTTCGCTTCAAGCGCCGGGCGGAGCGGGCTGCTTACAGATATCTTGCCATGTCGGGAAGCTGCCGTCAGCGCGGCGGTTTCGGGCCTGCGGCTTCCAGGCTTGGGGGCGCGGAGCAGGCGGTACAAGCGGAGAGGCCCGGCGCCTCTCGAAACGCTTGGCGGCGCAGGCTTTGAAAGGGCGAAATCAGGAATTCGCCTCTGCCGGAGGCTGTGAGTGAGAAAGCAGCGAGACCGCGGCGCTTTTCCCGGCGACAAAGCCGGAGGACCAGGCCCATTGTAAATTATAGCCGCCGCAGTCTCCGTCGATATCCAGAAGCTCGCCGCAGGCATACAGCCCGGGCAGCCCCTTGGACTCCAGGGTGGCGGATTCGAACTGAGAGGACAGAAGCCCTCCTGCGGTGGATTGAGCCTGCTTTGCCAGCCCAGGGTTCCCGTGGGAGAGAAGCGCCAATCCTTGACGGTGCGGCAGATCGTTTTTAATTCTGAAGGGGACAGGCTGCCGCAAGGGCGGGAAAGGGCGGAGGGCATGAGCTGTTTGAGCAAAGCCAATCCAACCCGCTTGTTGACGATTCCGGATAACAGCTGCTCCACGGGCAGGCGCGGCTGCCCGGAGATCAGCGCCTGCAAAAATGAGAGCAGCGAGGAATAGTCCAAATCCGGCACTAAATCTAGAGAGAGCTCGACTTTCTCCGTTTTGTGCCTGTTGACGGTTCTGTGAGAAAAAAATTCTCCTACCAGCCGGGAAAGGTTCAAAATGCAAATGCCGGAAAGCCCCTGGTCAGTAAATTGGATCTCACCGGTTTCCTGCTTTACTGTTTTCGATCTGCCAGCAGCGAGGCTCTTCCGCGGCAGCGCAGGCCCTTGACCGCCTTCAGCACAGGGGAGGCGGCCCGCACCGGCGCTAAGGAGGGAAACGGTTCGGAGGCTTTTAAGCCCAAGCTGGCGGCCAGCTTCAGGCCGCTTCCGTCGGAGCCTGAGGAGGGCATGGCCCGCCCGCCTGAGGCCAAGATCAATCTTTTGGCGAAAACAACTCCCCCGCTGGTTTTCAGCTCGTAGCCGCCAGGCTTTCTTTTGACGGCTTCTACGCTGGTTTGACAGCGTTCCTCTACGTTCCGGCCTTCTAAATACCTGCGCAGTACGTCCAGCACCGCCGAGGCCTGGCCGCCGTAAGGATAGCAGCGGCCCCTGGCCTTCCTCCCGGCACAGCAGGCCGAGACGGCCGAACAGAGAGAGTGTGTCTTTGGGCGGAAGCTGAGAGAAAACAGCGGAAACAAAGCTTTCCGGCGCGCCGTGATAACGGGAGAAATCCAGTTCCAGATTGGTCAGGTTGCAGCGTCCGTTGCCGGTAACCAGCAGCTTTTTGCCTACCCTGGGCCCACGCTCCAAAATGGAAATATTTTTCCCGGGAATAAACCGGGCGGCGGAAACCGCCGCCATTAAGCCGGAGGCTCCGCCGCCTAAGATTACCAAATCAGCCATGAAAAATCAGCCTCCCCAACCAAATAGGCTGCCGAGCACTCCGTAGGAAAGAAGGGTCATGACAAAGCCGGCCACCAAAACCCCGGCGATAATAGGGGGAAGAAGAGAATCCTTTAAGCGCATTTTTAGCACCGAGGCGATCAGCGCGCCTGTCCACCCTCCCCCGTGCCGGGAAGCGGAATAGCCACGAACAAAAACAATCCGAATTTTTTGTATTTCGTTACCTTGGCGCTTTTTTTCTCCGCTTTAGCTTCCAGCTTGTCCACCAGCTTTACAAATCGGGTGTTTCGTATCCAATCGAAGATTTTTCGGATAAACAGTAAAATAAAAGGAATGGGCAGAAGATTGCCGATCACACAGATAAGATAAGCGATGGGCCAGTCCACTCCCAGCAGCGTGCCGGCTAAAATGCCGCCTCTTAATTCCAAAATGGGCAGCAGGGAAATCAGAAAAATAATCAACTCCGCGGGAACCGCGTTTTTTAGGGAGTCGATGATCGATTGTACCAGTTGATCCAAAGATTTGTCCTCCTAGCTTTTGATCAGGTTTTATCAGAATACCGAAACCATCCGGACCGCAGAAATTCAGCGGAGAGCCGAATCTCTGGAAGGGTATGGCAAAGCTGCCGGCTCCAGTGACGATAATATCTTTATTATACCTCACAGCTTCAAGCAGTTTCAAGCTATTTATCTATTTCTTAGCGGGATATCCGGAAAGGTGGGAGAACACCCGGTGGTTTCGGAGAATTTTAACAGACGCCCTCCGTCCTGCCCGGAGGAAAGGGCAGGACGAAAAATTCCAGGGATCATTTATCCCTGGAATTTTTTAATCGGCTTCAGCCGAACGGTCCACCATCAGGTTTAAGTATTTCCGCTCCCGGATAAAGTAAACCGGCACCAGCAGAATGATGGCGCCGAGCCAGGCGGCAGGTTCGGCGAGGAACAGGCCTTCGCCGCCCAGAAACATGGGAAGGGTAAAGGCACAGGCCAGGCGCATCGCCAGCTCCATCATGCCGGAAAGGAAAGGCGTGATCGTGTCTCCAAGGCCCTGGAGGGCGGAACGGTAAATATTTAATAAGTAGAGAATGGGCAGAAAAACCGCCAAAACGGCCAAATAGCTCATGGCTACCTGCAAGGCTTCCTGGGCGTTCTCACTGCCGGCGTTGATAAACAGGGAGGTCAAAGGCCGGCTGAAAATCAGCGCCAGGGCCGTGATCGCCAGAGAGGTGGCGATAGCCAGCACCGTCGCGGCGCGGATTCCCTTTTTGATCCGCTTGATTTTTTTCCGCACCCATGTTTTGGCCGGTATAGGTAGCAATGGAATAGCCGAAGGCGATGGCGGCAAGCTCTAAGGCGCCGTAAAGCTTGTTGGTAGCGGTAAATCCTGCTAAAAAGGCGACACCGTAGGTATTAATGATAGACTGGAGCACCATGCCGCCGATGTGGATCACCATATTCTGCACCGCCAGAGGGTGCCTAGGGAAAACAGCTTTTTTCAGCAAGGGCCGGTCAAGCCGCCAATCCTCTTTGGAAAATTTCAGCAAGGAGAGCTTCCGGAAACGGTAAGCACAATAGAGGCAGGAGACAAGCTGGGCGGTTACCGTGGCGCCGGCCGCCCCGCCGATTCCCCAGTGAAAGGCCGCGACAAACAGAAGGTCAAGCCCGATATTCACGGCGCAGGCCACGCCCATGGCCACCAAGGGAGTGGTGCCGTCACCCAGGCTTCTCAGCACAGAGGCCAGCAGATTATAGGCCATTACCACCGCAAAACCGCCGTAGGAAATCCGCAGGTAAAGCAAGGCCTCGTCTAAGACGGCGGGGTCTGTGTTCAGCGAGCCGCAGCACCGGCTCCGCCAAAATCTGCAGCAGCACCGACATGACCACAGCGATGGCTGCGGCTAAAACAATCGACATGGCGACAGACTTCCTCAGCAGTCTGTATTCCTTAGCGCCGAAATGCTGAGCGATTAAAATGGCAAAGCCCTGGGTCAGTCCCACGCAGAAGCCGAGGCAAAACCATACCAGCCAGTCGGTAGAGCCTAAGGCCGCCAAGGAATTAACGCCGCAGAATTGTCCCACGATGGCGGCGTCAACCACAGTGTATAAATGCTGAAAAACACCTCCCAGCATCAGCGGGAGGGCGAATTTAAGAATCAGCTTGGATGGCTTACCGCTGGTCATATCGGTAACGCGGCTCTCCATGAAAACAAGTCCCCCTTTATAATGAATCTCAAATCCAAATAAAATGGCTTTGAGATTCATTATAAAGGGGGACCGTTTTAATTTCAATAAGTTTGCAAAGAAAAATAAAGAAAATATAAAGCCGCCATAGAGCGCGTCGGATATCAGGTGCGTCTAGGACGCCGGCAAGGGCTCCAAAGAGAGCCTTGCTGCCCGCGCCGGTTACAGCCCGCAGGAGCAGCTTCCGTCCTCGTGGCTGCATTCCGCTACCGGACCCACGATAGGAAGGGGATCCACCCCGATGCGGGTGTAGTAATCGGAAAGAGCCGCTTTAATAGCCTGCTCCGCCAAGACAGAGCAGTGCACCTTTACCGGCGGAAGCCCGTCCAGGGCTTCCATAACCGCCTTATTGGTCAGCTTCAAGGCCTCCTCAATGGTTTTTCCCTTGACCATCTCCGTGGCCATAGAGCTGGTGGCGATGGCGGCGCCGCAGCCGAAGGTCTTGAACTTCACGTCGGTGATGACGCCATCCTTGATTTTGAGATACATTTTCATAATATCGCCGCAGGTGGGGTTGCCTACCTCGCCGACGCCGTCGGCGTCCGGTATTTCTCCCACGTTTCTCGGATTGGCGAAATGATCCATTACCTTTTCACTGTATGCCATAAATATTTCCTTCTTTCTGGATGCTGGAATTTCTATTGTTATGAATCGTTATTAGCTTTAGCCCGATTAGCCGGAAGAATTTCTAAATAATCAAGGCGCAGGAAACGCCTTGGAGCTTTCACCTTTTCGAAGCCGTCGCCTGCTCCGGCCGGCAGAGGCGGAAAACGGTGCTCTGCGATGGGAATTTGGCCTTTGAAATGAGAAAGCCCTTTTGCGGGTGCTGAAAGCTTCCGGATTTTGGCCTGCTCTCTGACGCATTAAGCCTTCAGAGGGCAAGGCTTAAGCCGGTTTAGCGGTCCTGAAACTGAAAGGGAGGACGGTTTTCCTTTTGAATCCGTTCCCACAAGGGAGACATGCTTCTGAGGCGCTCTACAATGGGAGGAAGAACCTCTAAGATGTAGTCTACATCTTCTTCCGTGTTCTCGTCGCTCAGAGTGAGCCGCAGAGAGCCGTGGGCGATTTCGTGAGGCATGCCCAGGGACAGCAGCACGTGGCTGGGATCCAGGGAGCCGGAGGTACAGGCGGAACCAGAGGAACCGCAAACGCCCTTCAGGTCCAGGCTCAGCAGAAGGGATTCCCCTTCGATCCCCTCAAAGCACATATTAAAGTTGCCCGCCATGCGCTTAGTGGGATGGCCGTTCAAATGGGAGCGGTCGATCTTGGAGGCGCCGGCAATCAGCTTGTCCCGCAGCTTTGTCAGCCGGGCGACTCTGCCGGGAATGTCTTTTGTGGCTTCCTTTACCGCGGCCGCCAGGCCTACGATGCCCGCGGTATTTTCCGTGCCGGCCCGGCGGCTTCTTTCCTGGGCGCCGCCGTCGATCAGGTTCTGGAGGCGGACGCCCCTGCGGATATACAAGGCGCCGCAGCCTTTGGGACCATGAATTTTATGGCCGGTAAAGGACATCAGGTCAATGCCCTGGGCTTTTTTACGTCGATGGGCACGTTGCCTACCGCCTGGACCGCGTCAGTATGGAACAGAACCTTGTGCTTTTTTGCACACCGCCGCCAGCTCAGGAATGGGCTGAATAGTGCCGATTTCGTTGTTAGCGTACATAATGGTCACCAGAGCGGTGTCATCCCGGATCGCCGCTTCCAGCTCCTCGGGACGGACGATGCCGTCGCTGTGGACCTCCAACAGAGTGATTTCAAAGCCTTCCTTTTTTAAGGCATCCAGGGAGTGAAGCACCGCGTGGTGCTCAAACCTGGAGCTGATGATATGTTTTTTCCCCTTTTTCGCCAGCTCATGGGCGGCGCCCTTGATGGCCCAGTTGTCAGACTCGCTGCCGCCGGAGGTGAAGAAAATTTCGCTGGGCTCCGCGTTGAAGCAGCGGGCAATGTCCTCCCGGGCGGTTTCCACCGCCTTTTTCGCGTCCCGACCCACGGAATACAGGCTGGATGGATTGCCGTAGTGCTCTCTATAATAAGGAAGCATGGCTTCCATCACGGACTGCGATACCGCGGTAGTGGCTGAGTTATCTGCGTAAACAAAACGTTCCAAAGCTATCACCTTTTTCTTTAATAAAAGTGTTATGGTTTTGTGATCGATTTTAATATACACCTTTTGGTAAAGATTTCAATAGGGAGCCGGTAAAATTTTTACCAGGTTTTTCTGAATTTTCTGTGAATTACAGGAATAAATTAGGGTTGAAAGCCCCGGTTTGATTAAGGAATCCCAAGATGGGCCATGCTAACAGGGAGATATCCGTCAGGACGCCGGCGGAGGCTATCGCTTGACAGTCAAGGGAAGTAAGGGTACAATAAACATAATATTTGTGTTCGGAAAAGGGAAACAGCGGCTGCCGTCACTCGCCGCTAGTATTTCCCGGTGATTAGAGTATCATTCAGAGAAAACGCCGGTGAGCGGCGTAAGAGCTGGTAAAATCGTTTTCGTCATAAATAAAATTTGAAATGTACTTAGCAGAGCGGCCTTTCGCGCTGTGGCACCGTTTGTCGGCCGGAAGGAAAACCGTATCTCAAACAATTAATGGAGGTTATTTTGTGAGTTTAAATGAAAAAGAATAAAGCCAGGGGCGGCGAAGCCCATCACTGGGATTAAGCGGCAGCCTGCCAGGAACCAGATTGGCAAACAGGCCGATCAGGCCCTGTCTACAGCGAGGGAGCCGATTTCCATGCCGGAGGGCGGCGCGGCGGCGGAGGCCAAGCTGTTTGAAAAGGTGACCGCGCGCAAGGAGCCCCAGCAGAGGAGAAAATCAACGGGCGCTAAAACCGCCGGAGGCGCGGCAAGGTCTGCGGCAAAGACGGCAGCGAAAAAAGAAGACCCAAAGACAGCGGGCAGGAAAAAAGAGAAGGCGGCGCCGGAAAGAAAGGCGCGTCCAAGACCGCGGCGGAAACGAAAAAAAAAGCGGGCAGAACAACTACCCGTACCGCCAAGCGGGGACAAAAAAAGTCCGCTAAGCCTTCGATTAAGGTGACGTTTCTCGGAGGCCTGAACGAAATCGGGAAAAACATTACCCTGTTTGAGTGCGGCAAGGATATGTTCCTGCTGGACTGCGGCATGACCTTCCCCGATGGAGATATGCTGGGCGTGGATCTGGTGATTCCGGATTTCTCCTATGTGGAGCGGAACAAGGAAAGAATTAAGGGCCTGGTGATTACCCACGGCCATGAGGATCATATCGGCGCGATCCCTTACCTTCTGAAAACCTTTAACGTACCGGTTTACGGCACCCCTCTTACCATTGGCCTGGTGAGCGGCAAGCTGAAGGAGCATAACCTGCTTGGAAAGGCCAAGTTGAATACTGTGTAAGGCCCGGCGACCGGGTGAAGCTGGGCTGTATGACTGTGGGCAACGTGGTCAACGAGCTGATGAAGCGGGGCTGCGACGTGGTTTACGAGTCTATGTATGAGGTTCACGTCTCCGGCCATGCCTGTCAGGAGGAATTAAAGCTCATGCAGGGCCTGACCAAGCCGAAATATTTCATTCCGGTTCACGGCGAGCAGAAGCACCTGCATAAGCACGCCCAGCTGGCGGAAAGCATGGGGATTCCCAAGCAGAATATTTATATCGGGGATATCGGCGGCGTGGTGGAGATCAACGAGGACTTTATGCATCCGCTGGCGCCGGTGCCCGCCGGCCGCGTCCTGGTGGACGGCTTAGGCGTGGGAGACGTTGGCAGCATTGTGCTTCGGGACCGGAAGCATCTGGGCCAGGACGGACTGATCGTGGTGGTGGCCACCATCGATTCCAGCGACGGCCATGTGATTTCCGGCCCGGATATTGTATCCCGCGGCTTTGTCTACGTGCGGGAGTCGGAGCCCCTGATGGATGACATTAAGCAGAAGATCGTTTCTGTGTTTGAAAGCTGCGCCGACCATAAAGTCCACGAATGGGGCGTGATCAAGAATAAAGTGAAAGATGATTTAGGAAAGCTTTTGTATGACCGGACCAGGCGGACCCCGATGATTTTGCCGATCATTATGGAGGTCTAAGCCGGGGAAAGGGGAATATGCCTCCAGCGTGGCTTTGAAGCCGCTGCGCGGCGAAAAGCCATCGGGCAGGTTCTCCCCGGCGGCTTCCCGCAGCCTGTGGGAAGCCGCTTTGCGACTACGCTCTGGAAAGGAGGGCGACACTTTTGAAAAAAGAGAAGGGTATGGGCGGCATCTCCATATTATCTGATTATCACCGCGGCTATGGTGGTTATGACATTTATCAGCTATTTTACTGCCAGCCGCAGTGTGTTTTATCTGTTTGCCGCCCTGACCTTAGTCTCCGGCGGGGTGGTGCTGATCACTGTGATCCGATTCCGCTCCTACGCTCAGACCGTGCTCCGCAGCGCGTTCAAATCCTTTGACAGGGATCAGGAAAGCTATCTTTCCAAGCTGTCGTTCCCAGTGGCGATCACGGGAAAATATGACGAGCTGGTTTGGGGCAACAGCCTGTTCAAGGAGATGCTCTGTGAAAATAAGGACTGTGTCGGGGAAAGCATCACCGCCTTTACCTCCGGCGTCCGGCTCCAGGACATCGTGAAGGGCAACGGCACAAATATCACCCACAACGGGCTGAAATACACGGTTTACGCGGTGAAGCTGAGAACCAGCTGTATTTTATATTTTATTGAGGACACCTACTTTAAGGACACCGTAAGAGAATTTCTGGACAGCCGCCCGGCGGTGGCTACCATTATGTTCGATAACCGGGAGGAGCTGCTGAAGGACGCCAGCGACGGTCAGGGCACCCAGCTGGTGGCCATGGTGGAAAAAACTCTGCAAAAGTGGGTTTCCTCCACCAGCGGCTTTTATAAAAAGCTCAGCGGCGGCCGTTACCTGATGGTGATGGAGGAGCGGCACCTGCGGCGGTTTGTGGAAGAAAAATTCAGCATTTTAGATGCGATCAGAAATATCAAGCTGGATGAGCACCGGTACGCTACGATTTCCATCGGCGTGGGCCGGGGCGGCAAAAGCTTGGCTGAGGATGAGAATTGGTCCCGGAAAGCCCTGGATATGGCCCTGGGCCGGGGCGGCGACCAGGTGGCGATTAAAAACGGGAACACTTTCGAGTTTTTCGGCGGCGTTTCCAAGGGCGTGGAGCGTCACGACAAGGTGCGCTCCCGAGTTATCGCCCTGACCCTAGCGGATAATATCAAAAACAGCGACTGCGTGTTCGTTATGGGACACCAGTTTTCCGACCTTGACAGCGTGGGAGCCTCCATCGGCCTATGGAGCGCTATTACCAAGGGGCAGGAGAAGCCCTGTTATGTGGTGCTGAACCGGGAGCAGACCCTGGCGGGGGCCCTGGTGGAGACCGTCGAGAAGGCGGGCAACACCGGAATGTTTTTATCTCCCCGGGAGGCCCTTTCCCTGATTACGGACCGTTCCCTTCTGATTATCGTGGACACCCATTCCGAGAGCTTTGTGGAAAGCCGGGATCTGTACAAATACAGCAAGCGGACTGTGGTTATCGACCACCACCGCATGATGGTGAAGCATATCGAGAACGCCATTATTTTTTATCACGAGCCTTACGCCAGCTCGGCATCCGAAATGGTGACGGAGCTGGTTCAGTATCTGGGAGAAAACGCCATCGGCAGGCTGGAGGCTGACGCCCTGCTTGCCGGCATTACCCTGGATACTAAGAATTTTGTGCTGAAAACCGGTGTGCGGACCTTTGAGGCGGCGGCGTTTCTGAGAAGAAAGGGCGCCGATACGGTGGAGGTCAAACGGCTGTTTTCCAACTCCATCGATACCTACCGGGCGAAATACCAGCTGGTTTCCAACGCGGAAATCTATAACAGCTGCGCCGTTACCGCGGCGGACGAGGATTGTCCGGATATCAGGATCGCGTCGGCTCAGGCGGCGGATGAGCTGCTGGGAGTCCAGGGGTCAACGCCTCCTTCGTCTTATACTCGTCGGCGGGCACAGTGAATATTTCCGCCCGTTCCCTGGGCGCCGTAAACGTCCAGGTGGTGATGGAAAAGCTGGGCGGAGGAGGCCATCAGACCATGGCGGGCGCCCAACTCAAGGATACCACCGTCACGGCGGTGAGGGAGCGGCTGATTGAGATTTTGAACGAAACCCAAATACATAAGGAAAATTTATAAGCGCAGGAGTGAGTATTATGAAAGTGATTTTATTGGCCGACGTTAAGGGCGCCGGAAAAAAGGGCGAGCTGGTCAACGCGTCTGACGGCTACGCCAGGAACTACCTGATTCCCAGAAAGCTTGCCAAGGAGGCTAACGCCCAGGCGATGAACGAGCTGAAAAATGCCGAGGCCTCTAAGCAGCACAGGATCGAGGTGGAGAAGGCGAACGCCAGCGAGGCGGCGAAAAAAATCGATGAAAAGACCATCAAAATGACCGCGAAGGCCGGCCAGGGCGGCCGGCTGTTCGGCTCCGTTACCGCCAAGGAAATTGCCGAGGAGCTGAAAAAGCAGTACGGCGTGGATGTGGATAAGCGGAAAATCGAGCTGGACGGGGACATCAAGGCGTTCGGCACCTACCGCTGCGAGGTCAAGCTTTACACCGGCATCAGCGCCAAGGTGTATGTGGTGGTGACGGAGGCCTAAGGGCTTCCGCGGGCCGAATGGGACGGATAGGAGATATCCGTCCTTTTTCCATCAAAGAGAGGAGGAGAGCGCATGGCTGATATTTCAGTGACCTCCGGCTACGACGGGCTGAACCTGCCCTACAGCCCGGAGGCGGAGCAGTCTGTTTTGGGAGCGGTCCTGCTGGATTCCTCCTGCTTGGACCGAATCGCGGAGATCCTTCCGAGGGCCGAATACTTCCACCTGGCCAACCACCGGATGATTTACGACGCTATGCTGGAAATGTTCACCCTGGGCCAGCCGGTGGATTTCGTCACCGTGCTGGACAAGCTGAAGCAGAACCCGGCCTTTGACCAGGTGAATGGGAAAACCTATCTTTTGCAGCTGGCTCAGATCGTGCCTTCGGTTTCCAATGTGGAAACCTACGCGGGCATCGTCCGGGATAAATACGACATCCGCACTCTGATCACTACCGCCAGAGATATCCTGGAGGAGGCCTCTGAGGGAGGAGACGACGCGGCCACCCTGCTGGATTCGGCGGAGCAGCGGATTTTTGATATCCGCCGGGGAAAAAATATGCAGGGCTTGCAGAGGATCAACGAGGTTATTATCGAGACCTTTGACCGGCTGGACCTTCTCAATTCCCCGGACAGCGACCAGTTTAAGAGCATTTCCACCGGGATCCGGGATTTGGATGAAACCATCACCGGCCTGAACCGTTCCGACCTGATTCTGCTGGCGGCCCGTCCCGGTATGGGAAAAACCAGCTTCGCACTGAATATCGCTAACCACGTGGCGGTGAAGGAAAAAAAGAGGGTAGCCTTTTTCTCGCTGGAAATGACCAAGGAGCAGCTGGCCTCCCGTATGCTTTCCACCGAGGGCGAGGTAGGCGGCACTAAGCTGCGGACCGGCAAGCTCACCGAGGACGAATGGGTCCGGCTTATCGAGGCGGGGGACATTCTCTCGAAGACCCAGATTTATTTTGACGATACCCCCGGCATCACTGTGCCGGAGATGAAAGCTAAGCTGCGCCGGCTGAAGGACGTGGATCTGGTAATTATCGACTATTTGCAGCTGATGTCCGGCGCCAAGCGGATTGACAACCGGGTGCAGGAAATTTCTGAGATTACCCGAAATTTGAAGATTATGGCCAAGGAGATCAACGTGCCGGTAATCACCCTGTCCCAGCTGTCCCGTGCCAGCGAGCAGCGTACGGAGCACCGCCCGGTGCTTTCCGACCTGAGAGATTCCGGATCTATCGAGCAGGACGCGGATATCGTTTTGTTCCTGTACCGCCCGGATTACTACAATACCGACGACGCGCCCAGCGACGATAAAAACAGCGGCGAATGCATTGTGGCGAAAAACCGCCACGGCGAGGCGAGGACTGTCCAGCTTCATTGGCAGGGCGAGTTTATGCGTTTTACCGCTATGGAGGGCGGCCGCAGTGATTACTAAGGTTTTGAAGACCATTGAGGCCTATCAAATGCTTTCTCCCGATTCCGCCGTGGTGGCCGGGGTTTCCGGGGAGCCGATTCCATGGCGCTTCTTCACGTTTTGCAGAGCCGGCGAAAGGACTGGCCGGAGCTGAAGGTGACGGCGGCTCATGTAAACCACTGCCTGCGGGGAGCGGAGGCGGACCGGGATGAGGAACACGTAAGGCGGTACTGTCAAAGGGAGGGCATCCCTCTGGAGGTGCTGAAAATCGATGTCCGGGAGGAGGCCGCGAAGCGTAAGCTGGGGTTGGAAGCCTGCGGCAGAGCTGTACGCTACGAGTTTTTCCGGCGGCTGGCCGGGGAAAACGGAGTGATCGCCACGGCCCACACCCTTTCCGATTTGGCGGAGACGGTGCTGCTCCACCTGACCCGGGGAACCGGGCTCAAGGGGCTGTGCGGGATTCCGCCGGTGCGGGAGAACATCGTCAGGCCTCTGATCGACTGCAGCCGGCGGGAAATCGAGGATTACTGCCGGGAGCATAAAATCCTTTATGTCACCGACAGCACCAATTTGGAAGCCAGGTATTCCAGGAATAAGGTGCGCCTTCAGGTGCTTCCGGCCCTAAAGGAGATCAATCCAGCCTTCGAGGAGGCCGTGGGCCGTATGGCCCAAAGCCTGCGGGAAGACGACGGCTGCCTTTGTGAGGAAGCCCGGGAGCTTCTGGGCCGGGCGGCGCTGGAAAAGGGCGGATGGAGCTGTTCTGTTCTTTCCCGGGGCAGAAAGCCGGTGAGAATCCGGGCGATCCGTCTTTTGCAGGGCGCTTCCAGGCCGGAGGCCCGGCATTTGGAGGAGATCGACCGGATCATACTGGCCAGCCAGGGGGGCGTCAGCGTGCCGGGAGGGCTGGATTTTCACGCAAACCGTGGCGTTCTGAGAACCGTGCCCCATAAAAAGAGAAAAATTCCCCAGTAAATTCACAAATTGTTATTCAATAATTTCGTTTAGTGTGGTACAATAAGCCGAAAGGCTGACTTCAAAAAGGGCAGAGGAGTTATGGACATGAAGTGTGAAAATGTAGAACGGATCTTATTGAGCCGTGAGGACCTGGATCGGATTACCAAAAATTTGGGGGAACAAATCACCAAGGACTATCAGGGCAAAAAGCTTTTGATGGTGGGAATCTTAAAGGGCTGCTTTATGTTTATGGCGGATCTGATGCGGTATGTGGAGCTGCCCTGCCAAATGGACTTTATGATCTGCTCCAGCTATGGGGCGGGCACCGAGTCCAGCGGCCAAATTAAAATAGTCAAGGATTTATCCGTTCCTATCCAGGACTGCCATGTCCTGATTGTGGAGGATATTATCGATAGCGGCAACACCTTGTGTTATGTGAAAAACCTGCTCAAAGAGAGAGGCTGTAAAAGCATTAAGCTTTGCACCCTGTTTGACAAGCCTTCCCGCAGGGAAGCGCCTGTTTACGCTGATTACATAGGCTACGAGGTAGCCAATGAATTTATCGTAGGCTATGGGCTGGATTTCAACGAGCGTTACCGCAATTTGCCTTATGTGGGAGTTTTGAAGCCGGAAGCCTATCAACTTTAATGGATAGAACAGCCTGTTTCCGGTAATTTTAAAGGTGAAGGAGTGGTTCCTCATTGGAAAATAAAAAAGTTGGCGCAGCTTACTGCTGTATCTGGGCATCCCTATTGTCATTATCATTATTATCGTGCTGGTCATCGGGAACATGCCCCAGAAAACCATGAAATATTCTGAAATCCTCAATTACTTCGAAACGCAGCAGGTAACGGAATTCGACCTGGATTTAGGCTCCGGCGCCATGGTTCTCACCCTCAGCGACGGTGACGAAAGCAAAAAAGAAAGAGCCGACCCAGATTCAGTATTCGGTTCCGAATGTTACGATCCTGTATGAAGATATTAAGCCTTATATCGAAGAATACAACAAGGACCATCCCGACGCCAAGATGGTGTATAACTATCAGCGGCCCAGAGATAATTCCTGGCTGACCGCTTTGCTTCCCACCGTCCTTTTGTTCGCGGGAATCGGCGTTTTCTATTGGATCTTTATGAAAAAGTTTGCCGCTATGGGTATGGGCGGTGACTCCAAGCAGATGAATTTCGGCAAGGCGAAAATCAAGGATATGAACGACGAGAAGCGCAAGACCACCTTTGCCGATGTGGCCGGCGCGGATGAGGAAAAGGAAGAGCTCAGAGAGATCGTGGAGTTTCTGAAGAACCCTAAACGGTTTAATGAACTGGGCGCCAGAATCCCCAAGGGCGTTTTGCTGGTGGGCCCTCCCGGAACAGGTAAAACCCTGCTGGCCAGGGCGGTAGCCGGAGAGGCCGGCGTGCCCTTCTTCTCTATTTCCGGTTCCGACTTTGTGGAAATGTTTGTAGGCGTCGGCGCCTCCCGTGTGAGAGACCTGTTCGACCAGGCGAAGAAAAATTCCCCCTGTATCATCTTTATCGATGAGATCGATGCGGTGGGACGTCAGCGCGGCGCAGGCTTAGGCGGAGGCCACGACGAAAGAGAACAGACCCTGAACCAATTGCTGGTGGAAATGGACGGCTTCGGCGCCAACGAGGGCGTCATTATGATCGCCGCCACCAACCGTCCCGATATCCTGGATCCTGCCCTGATGCGTCCCGGCCGGTTTGACCGCCAGGTTATGGTAGGCGCGCCGGATATCAAGGGAAGAGAAGAAATCCTGAAGGTCCACGCGAAGGGAAAGCCCCTGGCGCCGGACGTGAATCTAAAGACGATCGCGGCCTCTACCGCCGGCTTTGTAGGCGCGGATTTGGAAAATCTGCTGAACGAAGCGGCTTTGCTGGCGGCACGCAAGAACTTAAAGGCCATCACCCAGACCGAGATCGAGGAGGCCACCATTAAGGTGGTGGTAGGCACTGAGAAGAAGTCCAGAGTCATGACGGAAAAGGAAAAGACTCTGACCGCTTATCATGAGGGCGGCCATGCCGTCGCGACCTATTACTGCTCCACCCAAGACCCGGTGCATCAGATTTCCATTATTCCCCGCGGTATGGCCGGCGGCTACACCATGAGCATTCCCACTGAGGACCGGAACTACCGCTCCCGTAAGGAGATGGAGGAAAACATCGTCACCCTGCTGGGCGGGCGCGTGGCGGAGGCCCTGGTGCTGGGGGATATTTCCACCGGCGCTTCCAACGATATTGAGCGCGCTACCCAGATCGCCCGGGCTATGGTCACAAAATACGGCATGAGCGAGCGTCTTGGGCCGATCTGCTATGGTTCGGACAACAACGAGGTGTTTATCGGCCGGGATATGGGCCACATGAAAAATTATTCTGAAAAGATCGCTGCGGAAATCGACGAGGAGATTCAGAAAATTGTGGGCCGCGGCTATCAGAAGACGGAGCAGCTGTTAAGCGAGCACATGGATAAGCTCCATAAGGTAGCCCAATTCCTGTTTGTCAATGAAAAGATGAGCGGCGCCGAATTTAAGGAGCTGATGGAGGCTCCCGCTCCGGAAAAGCTGGAGGAGCCCGACCCTCAGCCGCTGCCTGGTGAGTCTGAGAAAGAAGAGGCTTCAGCGCAGGAGGAACGGACGGAGGAAGCTCCGGCAGAAGGAACAAAAGAATAAGGATAAAATTCAGGGGATGGAACGGGATTTTCCCAGCCTGCCGCGATACGGGGCTGGGAAAAACCAGCCATCCCTCGCTTTTGCGGTTTTTTCCCTTCAAGCCCGGCACCTTTTGCCGGGCTTCTGCTGAGCCCGGCGGCTCCCAGAGGAAAAGGATCCGCGGCGGATCAGCCGTCCTGTCAAGCACTTATTCCTAAAAGTGTAAAGAGGCAGGATAATCAATTGTCTCTTGATGGGCAAAGGGGATAAAGCAAAAGCGGATTTTGAAAAAGGCGGAAGGGACAAGGCGGACGGAGATGAAACGCCTTGTCCGGCTGCGGCGGCGCCATGAAGGCCAGACCGTGCGCCGGTTCGGCCGGGAGGCGTGGAAGACGGGAGGATAGGCATTTTCCGCTTTTTTCGGGGAGCGTCCGCTCCTAGATCTTGATTTTGCTTGACATTGAGACCCAAAATAAGGTAATGTATAATTTGTATGAGATTTTGAAAGAATCCTTTTCAGAGGTTTGTATGCATATAGGAGGGCGCGTATGGCGAAGAAGGCAGTGGAATATGGGAACGAAAGTATTTCGTCCCTAAAAGGCGCGGACCGGGTCCGGAAACGTCCGGCGGTCATTTTCGGCTCCGACGGCATTGAGGGATGCCAGCACTCGATTTTTGAGATCCTCTCCAATTCGATTGACGAGGCGAGAGAGGGCTTTGGGCGGGAGATCGTGCTGACCCGGTTTGAGGACGGCTCCATTGAGGTGGAGGATCACGGGAGAGGTATTCCGGTGGACTACAATAAAAACGAGGACCGGTACAACTGGGAGCTGGTGTTCTGCGAGCTGTACGCCGGCGGCAAATATAACAACGCTTCCGCGGAAAGCTACGAGTATTCCCTGGGCCTGAACGGCCTGGGCTTGTGCTCTACCCAGTACGCATCGGAATATATGGATGTGGATATCCGCCGGGATGGGCTCCGGTACACGCTCCATTTCGAGCATGGGGAAAACGTGGGCGGACTCCACAAGGAGCCTTACGCAAAAAAGGACACCGGCTCTAAAATCAAATGGAAGCCGGACCTTCAGGTTTTGACGTGCCGGTAGCTTATTTTCTGGATATGATCAAACGCCAGGCTATTGTCAACGCGGGAGTCAAATTCGTGTTCCGCAACCAGGCAGGCCGGAGCTTTGAGGAGACGGTTTTTAATTATCAGGACGGGATCACCGACCATGTGAAGGAGCTGGCGGGGGAGGACGCCCTGACCCCGGTGCAGAGCTGGCAGGCGGAAAAAAAGGTGAGGGACCGGGCGGACAAACCAGAGTACAAATGCAAAATCAACGTGGCCCTGACCTTTTCCAATAAGATCAGCGTAGCGGAATATTATCACAACTCCAGTTGGCTGGAGCACGGCGGCGCGCCGGAAAAGGCAGTGCGAAACGCCTTTGTTTACCAAATCGACAGCTATTTGAAGCAGACGGGAAAATACAATAAAAATGAGAGCAAAATCACCTTTGCCGACGTAGAGGACTGTCTGGTGATCGTGATATCCAGCTTTTCCAGCGTCACCTCCTATGAAAATCAGACGAAAAAGGCTATCACCAATAAGGGAATCCAGGAGGCAATGGTGGAGATGCTCCGGCATCAGCTGGAGATCTATTTTATCGAGAACCCTCTGGACGCGGACAAGATTGCCGGCCAGGTGCTGATCAATAAAGCGCAGCCGCGAGGATGCGGAAAAAACCAGACTGAACCTGAAGAAGAAGCTGACCAGCAACATGGATATTACCAGCCGGGTGGCCAAATTTGTGGATTGCCGCAGCAAGGACGTAAATCTTCGGGAGCTTTTTCATTGTGGAGGGTGATTCCGCTCTTGGCGCCTGCAAGCAGGCCCGGGATCCGGATTTCCAGGCGATCATTCCCATACGGGGGTAAAATTTTAAACTGCTTAAAGGCGGACTACGATAAGATTTTTAAAAACGACATTATCACCGATCTGATTAAGGTGCTGGGCTGCGGCGTTCAGGTAAAAAGCAAGGCCAACAAGGAGCTGGCCTCCTTTGACCTGAATCAGCTTCGCTGGAGCAAGGTGATCCTGTGCACCGACGCCGACGTGGACGGCTTCCAGATCCGTACCTTACTGCTGACTATGATCTATCGGCTGACCCCCGCGCTTATTGAAGCGGGTAAAGTGTTTATTGCGGAATCTCCCTTGTATGAGATTACCTCGAAAACCGACACCTATTTTGCCTATACGGAAGCGGAAAAGCAAAAATTTCTGGATCAGCTGGAGGCTGAGGGAGGCAGGTTCACCATTCAGCGCTCCAAGGGACTGGGTGAGAATGAGCCGGATATGATGAACCTGACCACCATGAATCCCCAAACCCGCCGGCTGATCAAGGTGATGCCTACGGATATGGGAAAAACTGTCGAGATGTTCGACTTGCTGCTGGGGGACAACCTAAGCGGCCGAAAGGACTACATCGCGGAAAACGGACACTTATATTTGGATGTGGCGGATGTTTCGTAACCGGCTTTCTCCCGCGGAAGCCGCCCAGGGCTTGGCTTCTGTTTTTAATATTTTAATTTTAAAACGCAGGCGGATTGCTGAGCCGGCGCGCCTGGGCCGGGAGAGGCGATTGCCGCGGGCCTGACGGCGCAGGGGAAATCTGCGTCCGGAAAAGTGCCTGCCAGCCGCTCTTCTCCTATTGCTTTTCCGCTCAAACCGGCGGCAAGGCGCTTGGATCAGGCTGGCCGCTGTTCGGGAGAGCCGAACAGCGCGGCGGGATTTTTTCCCGTGGGGAACCGGCAGCCTGGATATTTTAGCGGCGCCGTAAGCCGCCCTGTGTATGGCGCGGGACCGGCAATGCTTTATCCAGCTTCCCGATGACTGCCCGTTCTCTCTTTTCAGCCGCTTTCCGGCACATTCGCGTTTTTATTTCAGCCTGGCAGAGCAGCTTTGAATCATAATGAACCATAGGAACGACATTTTAAGCGGAGATGATGACGTGGCTCCAAGAAAAAGAAGACTGCCCCTACGCCCCTGCCTCAAACCCATGGGGTGATCGAAGGGGCTGGGTCGGTAGTGGAACAAGAGATCGACCATACCCTCGAAACCAACTATATGCCCTACGCCATGAGCGTAATTTTATCCCGTGCCCTGCCGGAGATCGACGGGTTTAAGCCGTCACACCGGAAATTGTTATACACAATGTATAAAATGGGGTTATTAAACTCTGGGAGAACAAAATCCGCCAACATTGTGGGACAGACCATGAAATTGAATCCTCATGGAGAGGGCGCCATTTATGATACCATGGTGCGCCTGAGCCGGGGCTACGAGGCCCCTGCTGTACATCCCTTTGTGGACAGCAAGGGAAACTTCGGTAAATTCTATTCCCGGGATATGGCCTGGGCTGCCTCTCGTTACACGGAGGCGAAGCTGGACGCCATCGCCCAGGAGCTGTTCCGGGACATCGATAAGGACACCGTGGATTTTGTGGACAACTACGACAATACCATGAAGGAGCCGTCCTTGCTGCCGGCCACTTTCCCCACGGTGCTTGTCAACGCCAATACCGGCATCGCTGTGGGGATGGCAAGCTCGATCTGCCCCTTTAACTTAAAGGAGGTCTGCGAGACTACCATCGGCTTGATACGGGATCCGGACTTTGACGTGATGTCCACCCTGCTGGCGCCGGATTTCCCCGGCGGCGGACAGATTATCTGCGACCGGAACGCCTTAAAGCAGGTGTACGCCACCGGCCGCGGCGGCATCAAGGTGCGGGCGCGGTATTCCTACGACCAGTCCGCTAACTGCATAGACGTGACCAGCATCCCTCCTACGACCACCTGCGAGGCCATCATCGAGAAAATCATCGAACTGGTAAAGCAGGGCAAGCTGAAGGAGATTGCGGATATCCGGGATGAAACTGGGCTGGACGGCTTGAAAATCACCATTGATTTGAAGCGGAGCGTGGATCCGGAAAAGCTGATGCTGAAGCTTTTCCGCATGACGCCTCTGGAGGATACCTTCTCCTGCAACTTTAACGTGCTGATCGCCGGAGTGCCCAGAGTGCTGGGAATCCGGGAGCTTCTCGGTGAATGGATCGCTTTCCGTATCGAATGCGTCCGCCGCAGGACTTATTTTGACCTGCAGAAGAAGAAGGACAAACTCCATCTGCTGAAGGGGCTGAAACGGATTCTTCTGGATATCGACAAGGCGGTAAGGATCGTCCGGGAAACCGAGGAAGAGTCCGAGGTGGTTCCCAATCTGATGATCGGATTCGGCATCGACGAAATCCAGGCGGAGTTCGTGGCAGAGATCAAGCTGCGCCATTTGAACCGGGAGTATATTTTAAAGCGCACCCAGGAAACCGAGCAGCTGGAGACGGAGATCGCCGAGCTGCAGGCTGTCATGGACAGCAAAAAGCAAGGTCAAGGGCATTATTGTCAGCGAGCTGAACGACGTGATAAAAAAATACGGCAGGCCCAGAAAGAGTATGCTGGTTTATCCCGGCGAGATCCAGGAATATGAGCCGGAGGATGATATTCCGGATTATCCTGTGACATTATTCTTCACCAAGGAGGGCTACTTTAAAAAGATTACGCCCCAGTCTCTGCGGATGAGCGGGGGAGCAGAAGCTGAAGGAGGAGGATTCCATCGTGCAGACGGTGGAGGCGACCAATAACACAGAGCTTTTTGTTCTTTACCGACCGGTGTCAGGTGTATAAAACCAGGGCCAGCGAATTCGCGGATACGAAGGCCAGCGTTTTAGGCGACTTTGTAGCCGCCAAGCTCGGCTTTGACGAGGGAGAGTCAGCCGTCGCTATGATCGTCACCACCGATTATAAGGGCTGTCTGCTGTTTTTCTTCGAAAACGGAAAGCTTTCTAAGGTGCCGCTGGACTCCTATGCCACCAAAACCAACCGTAAGCGGCTCGCCAACGCGTATTCTGAGAAATCGCCCCTATGCAGGGTTTACCATATCCAGGAGGATCAGGAATTTCTGCTGACCTCCTCCTCGGGAAGGATGCTTTTGGTTCATACCGGCGCTGTAGCGGAAAAAGCCACCCGGAATACCCAGGGCGTGGCGGTGATGACCCAAAGAAAGGGCCATCGACTGCTGAACGTGGAGCCTTTTTAAGGAGGATATGCTGAAGAAGCCGGCCAGGTACCGGACGAAATCTCTGCCGGCGATGGGGTCGATGCCAGCACCGGAGGAAACCCAGGGAGAGCAGATGAAGCTTTCCTAGCATAGGAAAGCGCGGCATTGGAACAGCGGTAACAGCTTTTGCGCCGGCCGCGCGGGTTTGGCCGTGCGAAGCGTCTTGTCCCGTGGTTCGGTTCTGGCTTTCCGCCGGGAAGGTTGAGCCTCCCTAATTCATAACAATTCCACGGTGTTTTCGGTTAAACACAGAGCGCGGCCGGATTCTGAGGACGCAATAAAAAAACCACGGATTCGCCTGAGCAACAGGCAAATCCGTGGCGTTACTCCTAAAACGGCAAACGCATTTCGCTTTAAGAGCTTGCTATTAGTATTACGGCCCACAGCGTTTTTATCCATAAAATAAAAATTCTTTTCAGGCAAGTCCCGCAATTTGAAAATAAGCCTTGCAAAACCTCGTAGGAAGTGTTATACTAATTTAGTATCAGTTTCAATGACTTTCGGAGGTGTTATTCCTTGTCAACGATTGAGTGGGTATTTGGCATTATTCTTGCCATTTTCGCCATTGCCATTATCATTGTGGTGCTTTTACAAGAAGGCCATCAAAAGGATTTGGGTACCGTAACCGGCGGCGCGGATACGTTTTTCGATAAGAACCAGGCCCGGTCTATTGACGCGTTCTTGGCCCGGTGGACCAAGGTTATCGCGGTTGGCTTTTTTATTTTGGCAATCGTGATTAATGTTATCAGCTTTTTCAGCACAAAGGCTGGCTGAGAAGAAGGAAAAAACCCCGCAGTGATGCGGGGCTTTTTTATGCGGCCTTGGCGGGAGAGGCACGGCGCGGCACTGGAAAGAAAAAAAGGGACGGGCAGAAAGCGGAGAAACTAAAACGAACCATTTTTAGCTTAAAACGAAAGAAAGTTTATTTTGGCTTTGCCGGAAGCAAAAAGCGAATAGGAGGATCGGGGAACCGCTTAAACAGGAAGGCTCCATAAAGAAAATGGAAACGGCCCGGGTTTTTCTAAATATCACTGCTTGCGGCCTTTTAGGGCTGATACGGTTAAGCATTTCTGTTATTTATATCATAATCATACCGGAATAAAAAGCAAACCTGGGATAAAAACAGGGACAGCACACAAAAAATACTTTTAGAATTAAGACAGGAGGAACTATGACAATAACGATAAAAGAAAAAATTACAGAAGCGCTGGAGAATTACCGGGACGCGGCGGAGCCTTTTAGAGCTGTTCCGGGCCTTAGGGCTTAATGATAAGGATCAGTTTGCCGCCGCGGTTCAGGAGCTGGAGCAGGAGGGCGTGCTGGTCGCCACGAAAAAGGGAAGATTACTGTCTGTAAAAAGCGCGGGGCTCACACCTGCTCAGATGATTTCCCAATCCAAGGGGTTTTCCTTTGCCCGCCCGCTGGAAGGCGGCGAGGATATTTACGTTGCTCAGGAGGACCGAAAACGGGCCATGCTTGGAGATACGGTGCTGCTGAGAGACATCCGGGACAGCGGCAAGGGGCTGAGCGGAAAGGTGGAAAAGATCATCCGGAAAGGAAACCGCCTCTTTACTGGAACCGTAGTCCGCCGGGGCCGGGACTTAGAACTGGAATTAGATGGCGCTTTTTCGTTATCAGGTGCCGGTTGAAAAGAAAGGGTCGCTGCACGGGAAGAACGGCGATAAGGTGCAGGCAATTCTTTCCTATGGGCCCAGGAGCGGAAAGCTGACCGCTAGAATCCTGAAGGTTTACGGCAAGGCGGCTTCCGCCAAGGTATGTGCCGACGCGATCATCGACGCCAACGGGATACCAAAGAAATTTAAAAAGGAAACTTTGCGTGAGGCGGAGAAACTGTCCCGGGAGCCGATTACCCCGGCGGAAAGAAAAAAGCGCGCCGACCTGCGGGAACAGCTGATATTCACCATCGATGGCGCCGACGCCAAGGATTTGGACGACGCGATTTCAGTAGAGAAGGACGGCGCCGGCTGGAAGCTGGGCGTCCATATTGCGGATGTATCCCATTATGTAAAGGAAGGATCCCTGGTGGACGAGGAAGCGAAGCAGCGGGGGACCTCGGTGTATTTTGCCGACCGGGTAATCCCCATGCTGACGGAGGCTTTATCCAACGGCTGCTGCTCGTTAAACGCTGGGGAGGAAAAGCTGGCCTTTTCCTGTTTCATGACGCTGGATAGGAAAGGCAATTTGAGGGGCTACCGCTTTCAAAAAGCGTGATTTGCTCCAAGGTGCGCGGGGTTTACGATGAGGTGAACCAGGTTCTGGAGGGATGCGCTGCTGAAAGGCTGAAGGAGAAGTACCAGCCGGTGCTGGCTTCTCTGCAGGCGGGACAGGAGCTGGCCCAGCTCCTGGAGGCCAAGGGCCGCCGCCGGGGCACCATGGATTTTGAGAGCAGTGAAGCCCGGTTTTTCTTGGACCGGAATGGGACTTGCGTGGACATTCTGCCGCGCAGTCAGGGCTTATCTGAAAAAATGATCGAACAGTTTATGATACTTGCCAATCAGGCGGCGGCGCTGTACGCGAAATGCCTGGAAATCCCCTTTGTGTACCGTGTCCATGAAGACCCGGACCCAGAACGTCTCAACACCCTTCAGCAGCTTGCGGCGGGACTGGGACTGCGGGCCAGGAGAATCCAAGAGGGAGTCCGGTCTGCGGATTTATCCGATCTCTTTGCGGCAGGCGGAGGGAACCCCCGCCCAAAATATTATCAATCACCAGGTGCTGAGAACCTTGGCCAAGGCCCGGTATGATAATAAGCCCTTAGGGCACTTTGGATTGAATCTGGATGATTACTGCCACTTCACCTCGCCGATCCGCCGTTATCCGGATACCGCCATTCACCGCATTCTGACCGGAGTGGCGGAAGGGATCACTGTGGATAGGCTTCAGAAAAATATCAGGATTTTTCCAGAGAGGCCGCCGTGCTGTCCTCGGCGTGCGAGCTGAGAGCCCAGCGGGCGGAACGCCAGGCGGAAAAAGTGCTATATGGCGGAATATATGCGCCGGCATTTGGGAGAAACCTTTGACGGTATCGTCAGCGGCGCTACGGCCCGGGAATTTTTGTCCAGCTGGCAAACAGCGTGGAGGGCTTTGTAGGCGTGGAGGACTTTCCGGACTGCGAATTCCAGTTCGACGGCCTGCTGACCCATACGGATGTCCGGAGCGGCCGCAGGCTGACGGTTGGAGACCCTATGAAGGTTCAGGCAGCGGCGGCGGATGTGGCCACGGGCAGAATCGATTTCACCCCGGCAGAATAAATTCGTCATAAAGTCAGTGTATTCCAGCATAAGCTTTCTTAGGACTTGCTTTCGGCTTCTCGCTCTCCTCCATTTGGATCATGGTGAAAAAAACGTAAAAGCGATTCTAAGAAACCCGCTGGAAAAGAGGAAATGACGAATGGAAAATTGGATCATTTGGCTTATATTCGCAGGAATTTTCTGTGCTTTGCTGGTTCTTCACGTTGCCGCCGGTTCTAAAAAGCCCTTCCGCAGGGCGTTGGGCAGCGCGCTGAATGGATTGGTCGCCTTAGTGCTGGTGAATATCACCGGGGGCTTTACCGGAGTAACCCTCCCGGTGAGCCTGCTGTCCTTGGGAGTGTCCGCCGGCTTGGGGATTCCCGGAGTCACGATGCTGCTTTGCTGTTAAAAATCTTATTTGGGCCTGAGGCTCTTTTAGCTTCCTTGGATTAGAATCTACCGGTGGGAGAGCTCTATGAAAGGGGCTTTGGGTTCTAGAATAGGGCGGAGCGAGGCGCTGGCGGCAGCGGCAGGCTGATGGGCCGCGTCTCTGTCCTTTTCACCTTCCTTACTTCTTCCGGGACGACAGCCTTATGGCGGTGATAAAATCAGACTGCCGGCGGGAATTTGCTTGAGCCCAAAATGAGAAATGGAGGCTGGTAATGAGGTGAGCAGGCTCCTGCTTCCATAGCTGGCTGTAGGTGTGGTCATTATGGCATAGAGATTTCTGACCTGCGTCTGGCTGAAAATATGGTTCCGCTTTTGAAGGATGGGCCTTCCAGCGCGCCGTTCAAGAAACCCTCATAAGGCCAATAAAACCAATTTTTGTATATTTTCTATTTTATTATACAAATAGTTTATAAATTTACAGCTTTTGTCGCAATTTTAGAGGCAAATATCTCGTCATGCTCTACAAAAACCAGAGTAGGCTTTCCCGCCAGCAAAAGCTCCTCGATTTGGATTCTGGTGAAGAGGTCAATATCGTTCAAGGGTTCATCCCAGAGGTAAAGGTGAGCGGCTTCACACAAGCTTCCGGCGATCAGGACCTTTTTCTTTTGCCCGCCGCTGAAATCGGAGCAGTCCTTTTCCAGCTGGCTCCGGGAAAATCCCATTTTCCGCAAAGATAGCTTTTTAAATAGCTTTCCTCCAATCCGCGGGCTGCCGCATATTCCGTCAGGCTGCCCTTCAGGCGGGAGGTGTCCTGGGAGACATAAGAGATGTTCAAACGGCTGTCTTTTGTCAGCTGGCCGGAAAATGAAAGCGCTTCTCCCAGCGCAGCTTTTAATACGCTGGACTTGCCGCTGCCGTTTTTTCCTTGAAGGACAATACGGTCGCCAGGCTCAATGGTAAAGCTGACGCCCTTACAGGCGGTCAGGTTTCCATACTGAATGGAAACCTCTTTCAGTTCGGCCAGCCTGCGGCCGGAGAAGGGCAAAGGCCTGATTCTTAGGTCTTCCGTATGCTCCAGATTTTTCAAAAGCTCTTCCTTTTCCCGCAGCGCATCCAGACGCCTGGTTTCCAAGGCCTTGGCCCGTTTCATCATCTTGGCGGATTTATGGCCAAGATAGCCCCGGTCGGGCCGCAGGCCGGAGCTTTGAGAGCCGTATTTTTCCCTTTCTACCCGGCCTGCCCACTGAGAGGCCTGCCTTGCCGCACTGGACAGCCTGCCGATTTCTTTTTTCAGCTTCTCGCTTTGCGAAAGCTCAAATTGATCCTGGCGGCGTTTGTTTTCCTGCCAAGAGGAGAAATTCCCTTTTTGGATTTGAAGCTCAGAGGGGTTGATAGATAAAATATGATCTGTACACCGGTCTAAAAACGCCCGGTCGTGGGAGACCAGGATAAATCCCTGCTTGCCCGCCAGATAGTCACCCACCAGCCTGCGGGCGGGCTGGTCCAGGTGGTTGGTAGGTTCATCGATAAGAAGAAAACGGTTTTCCTTGGCGAACAAAGCGGCCAGCAGAATTTTAGTCCGCTCGCCCAGGGAAAGAGTGATATAGGGCCGGCGATAGGTTTCCTCTTCGATTTTCAGCTTGGAAAACTCCCGCAGAAGAATCCAATCAGGACAATCAGGACAAACACCCAGGGCCGCCTCTAGGGCGGACTGGCGGGGATCCTCAATCGTGAAGGGGAAATAGTCGAATTGAGTGTCGCCGAAATCTGTCCCTGATAGGAATATTGCCCCATCAACAGCTTTAAAAAGGGTGGTTTTTCCTCTGCCGTTTCTGCCGACCAGCCCCAATTTCCAACTGGTATCTATTTGCAGAGAAAGATTTTCGAAAATGTTGTCATAGCCGCCTTCATAAGCGAAGGTAAGGTTTGAAATTTGAATCATTGACATAAAGAGCCTGACCTCCTGCCGTAAGATTTTATTATCACCGGTAGTTCGGGAAAGCTGGAATTGCTTTTGACGCCGATAAAAAGAAAGGCCGGAATTTTTCTGCTGCCATATAAGGGGCTTCCCGTTGTGCCAATAAAACAGGCGCCTGATTGTCACGCTGCTTTACCGGCGGTTAGCAGCAGATGCTTAAGAAATCTGCCGCCGCTCTGTTTTTCCGGAGCCAAAAAATTTTAAAGGCAAAACAAAAAGCCACAGGAAAGTAAACCCTTTCCTGTGGCTTGGAGCGGTATCAGCCTCAGTAAAAAGAAAAACGCAACTTCCCTGCAACCGGCGGCAATTCCCTGCTGCTTTCCCTGGAACTGACGCCATATTTATGGTTAGCAAGAAAAATTACGCATCTTTTCACCTCAAATCTTCAAAATTCCAAATGATTATAACAGGGAAAACAAGGTCTGTCAATACCTTCAAAATAATTTTGCGTTAGGAAAGCTCTCCTAAAAAGCTCGCGGACCATATCCTGATTGCGGGTTAAGGCGGCCAGCATACAGCTGTAAATCAGTTGGGGATCCTTTTGAAAATTTCGCTTTACCAGTTTAGCCTGCATCATATCCGGCACATAAAGAGTGAAGGACATTAAATCCATTTCCCCTCCTGAAATATGGCATTCCACCTGACAGCCGTTTTCAATTTTGGTGATTGTCACCGTGTTTTCCCGCTCCCGCTTTTGCTGGGCCATCAGGCTTAAAGCGGCGCTGAGGACTTGCTCCCGGATAGAAATCGGCAAAGAGACATCAAGCTCCTGGGCGATCATTTTTCCTGAAGCGGTCACGGTGCAAAAGGTCTCTTCCTCCTGGGCTTCCGTTAAATTGCCTTGTTTCAACAGCTCGTCAAAGGCGCTGGCAACCTCAAAATAGTTGGCGAGATTGTTGTCCTGCAGAACATTGATCAGGTCGGTTTTGGACAACCCTTGGGGAATGCTTTGCTGAGCAAATAGCAGATTAACAGCTTAATGTCTTGTTTGCTTCTCAATCCACCGGGTTTCACCCCGGCGGTCAACGCGTCAAATTCCACAGGTCAAGCCTCCTTTATTGAATGAAAGATCATTTTAATAAGACCACGAAAATATTTGTCAAGATAGATCTCTTCGGAAGTTTCCGCTGAACTGGCAGCATCAGCCCAATAAAAATAAGGAATAGCGGCTCAGAACAGCAGAGGAACAATGGTCATTAATAATATTATAGCATATTTTAAGAGGAAGAGAAAGTTTTATTCCGCCGCAAACATAGACGAGCTGCTTTGCTTGGACTCGGCTTGCGAGGAGGTGTTTTCTCCAATCTCAGAGGAGCTTTCCTCTGCGGAACTTTCCTCATAGACGGGAGGAGAAACCACCGACGAAATTTGACTGACAATAGGAGGAGTTTCCTGAGAAGAGCTGCCGGGAGCTTCCTCCTTATCGGGATGGCAGGAGGACATCAAAAACGCCGCCGGCAGTGTCAATAAAATGATAGCAAATATTTTTTTCATGAGACCACACTCCTTGTTAAGATATCAATAGTATTGACCAAAAGACGTGTGAACGCTCATGCTTTCGATGATTCGTTTATTTTATTATAATTATATCGCGCGCTTTACGGCGGGGGCGGAACGTCTGTAAAGCCGCTGTGGAATGAATTGGAAGCGAATCGTGGGAAAATCTTTTAGTAGCGTCCCGGAGAAAACGCGAAAAGTGAAAATATAGAGTGTCCCCAGCCGGTAAGCCCACGCCGGAAAAGGCTGATTGTAAGAACAGGCGGAGGGAGGAAAGCAGATTTTCATGAAATTTCAGGCCGCCATTGAAATTGAGACATGATCACCTTGTGGTCTGAAGAAAAAAGGACCCCCTCCGCTTCCAGCAGCCGTTGCTGGGTATGACGTTCGATAGCGTCAAAGGAAGCGGTAGTGGAGCCATCCTGATGAACGACCCGATGACAGGGAATGGATGGGTCACGGCATACCCGCATAGCGTGGCCAACCGCCCTAGCGGCTCCGGGCCTTCCGGCCAGGACCGCAAGCTGCCCATAGGAAGATACCTTACCGTAAGGAATCCGCCGGACCAGCTCGTAGATTTTTTGATGAAATTCCATAGAAGGAAACCACCCTTCTCAATTTGATAAGACCCAATACGGACATAGAATGTTTTATTAAAATTTTAGCGCCGTGAGAAAGGAATTGCCCTGGCTTACGTCGGTTTGCACGGCGCCAAGCGAGGCATACGTTTTGGGACAGCGCCGTATACGGTATATTCCAGAATAAATCTTTGACGTGCGGCAAACAGCATATAATAATTTACCCGGACGCGGGCAAGCGTCCGGGTAAATTATTATAGAGGCATCCGTTAGATCTAAAAACGTTGGAAAACGGATTAGCAGATTGCCAGCAGAACGCCGGCGGCAACAGCGGAGCCGATTACGCCTGCCACATTGGGACCCATAGCGTGCATCAGCAGGAAGTTGCTGGGATTCTCTGCCTGGCCGACCTTCTGAGAAACACGAGCGGCCATCGGTACGGCGGATACACCGGCAGAACCGATCAACGGGTTTACCTTGCCGCCGGTTACCTTGTACATAACCTTGCCGAACAGCACGCCGCCGGCGGTACCGCAGGCAAAAAGCAAACAAACCAAGAACAATGATCAATAAGGTGCTGGGGCTGAGGAATACCTCGCCGGTAGCGGTGGCGCCGACGGTAACGCCTAAGAAAATAGTGATAATATTCATCAGCTCATTTTGGGCGGTATTGGAAATCCTGCTGACCACGCCGCTCTCACGGAAAATATTTCCCAGCATCAGCATACCTACCAGCGGCACAGCGTCAGGCAGGAGCAGAGCAACCACGATGGTCACAATGATAGGGAACAAAATCTTTTCCAGCTTGGAAACCGGCCGGAGCTGTTCCATAACCACAGCGCGCTCTTTCTTGGTAGTAAGCAGTTTCATAATCGGAGGCTGAATAATAGGAACCAAGGCCATATAGGAATACGCCGCCACGGCGATCGATCCTAACAGTTCCGGCTTTAGCTTACTGGTAACGAAGATAGCGGTAGGACCATCCGCGCCGCCGATGATACCGATAGAACCCGCGGACTGCACGTCAAATCCCAGCAGGATGGCACCAATAAAGGTAATGAAGATACCCAGCTGGGCGGCGGCGCCCAACAGAAAGCTTTTTGGGGTTGGCGATCAAGGGGCCAAAGTCTGTCATGGCGCCGATCCCCAGGAAAATCAAAGGCGGGTAAATACCAAGCTTCACGCCCTGGTACAAATAATAGAACAAACCGCCGTTGCTGGTATCTGTCGGGGCGGCCATGATGCCAGGCATCAGGTTGACCAGCAAAGATGCCAAAGGAGATGGGCAGCAGCAGCAAAGGCTCAAATTGCCTGCCGATAGCCAGATAGATCAAAACGCAGGCAATGGCGATCATAACATAGTTTCTCCAATCCATGGAGATAATGCCGGAAGTGTTCCAGATTCCCTGGACAGCTTCCACAAATCCATTGAGAATATCCAATGATTCGTACCTTCCTTTCCGATGTCTTTGTTGTTAAAACGGACGGGTGTTATCCATCAAACCGGCCATACTCCACACCGGACGGGACCCTGCTGTGCGTTTGATGCTTTTTACCGCATAGCCTTTATGCTCTTCCTCAGAAACGCTGACAACAGCGGCGGCAATGGCGGCCACTACTTCGCCGGGAATTCCAGCTTCTACGGCAGGCGCCGCAGCCGGGGCAGCCGGAACAGCTGCCGTCACTGGCGCCTTGGGCGCCGTCTTTTCCGCAGCTTTAGAGGGCTTGGCCTGAGCGGTTTTATTCTGCGCCTTGCTGACGATAGTTCCGTAGATTTTGATGATAGCGGTCAGCAAAATCAGTACGGCGAAAAACAACCACAAGGCCAGTAACCAGAACAACCAGAGCCGTGTCCATGTTTTCCATAACATTCACCCTTTACTATAAAATTTTCACTTTTCCGGCTCTTAGACTAAAAATCGCCAAATTTCCGGATTTTAATTACTGTGCTATTATAGCGCGTTTTTGCCTTTTTTTCAATCGCATTTGGACGAAAAAAATCTCCTTCCTGTGAGAATTTTAACAAATTATCTCTTTTCATAAAGAAAATGTTAAGAAAAAATAATTTTTAGTGCTTATTGCTGCTTAGCGTTTTCGTTGCTATTTTTCTCAGAACCGCTTATAATAAAACTATGTATTTGCTGTTATTCTATAAGCTGAAAAAGGAGTGATAGGTTTGGCTCATGACGCTTTTAAGCATTCAGTCTGGCTCTCCAATCGGGAAGGCCTTGGCCTGGCGGTATATAACTGCGGCTTTCAACGCTGCTCTCCCGGCCATACCTGGGGCCCGGCGGTAAGGGATCACTTCTTAATTCACTATATTACCTCCGGCAAGGGCGTGTATGACAGCGGATCGGGCAAGTATTCCTTGTCTGCCGGCGACGGCTTTTTGGTGGTGCCGAACCGTTTAATCACCTATTGGGCGGATCAAAGCGACCCCTGGGAATACTATTGGGTGGGGTTTAACGGCACTGATGCCGAGCGCTTGGTCTGCGAAGCGGGGCTTTCCGCGGAGCAGCCAATTTTCCACTATGATAAGGACAGCCTCTACCGGGAAAAGCTTTTGAACATTTACCGGCTTAACGGCAACCGGCCCAGCGACCAGGCCAGAATGCAGGCGGGGCTGCTTTCCTTTATGGCGGCGATGATGGACCGCCGTCCCCTTGATATCCAGGAGAAAAAAAGCGGTTATGAATATGTGAAAAAATCTCTTCAGTTTATCGACTATAACTATTCGAGAAGCATCGATGTGGATGACATTGCCGCGAATGTAGGGATTAGCCGCAGCCATTTGTATCGGTTGTTTATGAAGCACATTTCTGTGCCGCCCAATGAATATTTGACTCGTTACCGCATTCAAAAGGCCAGCCTGCTGTTGGAATCGTCTAATCTGTCGGTAGGCGAGGCGGCGTATTCCACCGGCTTTTCAGATCAGCTCTACTTTTCCAGAGTGTTTAAAAAGTATAAGGGGCTCTCCCCCAGTCAGTACAGCAAACGCTCCCATGAAAAAAAATGAAAAAAACGCCGGCTCAGACCGGCGCTTTTTGTTTGCCGCCTGGCGCAAGCCGAAAACAGCCGGACAATCAAAGCCTTGCTTCTAAAGAAAAGCGCTTTGCACAGCTGGCGGCGCTTTTTCCTTGGGAGAGTTCAGCGCGTATTGCGGCGCGCTTTGATTAGGGCGCCGTGCGCCTTTATGATTGGCGGCAGTAGGGCGGTTTAATGGCTGACGCGGATTTATTGTCAAAAATAAGCAGATTTTATGACCACATAACCGGGCGAAAAAGCAGCACACTAATCCATAGGCGGTAAACCGCTATTTTTTTGGCCAGGAGGAAACAAAGTGAGCAAACAAAATTTAGAGATGCTGGAAGAGATTTTTAAGGGCGCGAAGATGGGTATGAACGCCACTAAGCTGGTCATGGATAAAACTAAGGACACTGATTTGAAAAACAAGCTGACCGGCCAATACGGAAGCTTTTCCAAAACAGCTCAAAAGGCGGAGGAAATGCTGATTTCTAACAACAAGATTCCAGAGGAAAGCGGCATGATGGAAAAAGCTATGCTTTGGAGCTCAGTGCAGCTGAACTCCATGCTGGACACCGACGCCTCCCACATTGCGGAGATGGTAATCAACGGCAGTACCATGAGCATAGTCAGCATGACGAAAAAGCTGAACGAGCTGCCGGAAGCCTCTCCGAGGTTCGGACGCTGGCTAAGGATTTTATCCACGACCAAGAGCATTATATTGGAGAAATGAAGTCCTTTTTGTGCTGACTTCTTTCCGCTAAAGCAGCAAGAGCGCCTGGAGCACGTTGTGGTCCAGGCGCTCTTTGCGCGCGGGATTCCGATAGGTTCAAACACATCTTTTAAACATATTGAAAAGCAAATGATTATACATCGGAAGCAGTTTGAAAAAGAGGCTTCGTTAGGGTGAACAGTTGCAATTTACGCTTGTTTTCTTTTTATAATAGATATCTGTATGAAAAAAGCGATCGATCAGAAGGATCAACGGCATGATATCAGGAAAAGGAAGATAGAGATGGCTCTTTTGGGCGTCAGCAATCTGACAAAGGCTTTCGGCACGGACCTCCTGTTTGAGGGCGTGTCCTTTGAGGTACAGGCAAACGACAAAATAGGGGTGGTGGGAGTGAACGGCTCCGGGAAAACCACTCTGTTCAAAATGATCACCGGCGAGATGCGTCCCGACGACGGGGAGCTGTATCAAAAGCAAGCAGGCCGTAGTGGGCTATATGGAGCAGCATGTGTGTAAAAAAATCTGGAGGAAACCGCTCTGGATGAGGTGCTGACGGTATTCACCCCTCTGATGAAAATGGAGGAGGAGATAGAGCTGCTTAACGTACGCCTGCAAAAGGGATGGGCTCCACAGAGGAGCTGATCGAGCGTCAGGCGCTTTTAAACGACCGTTTTGTCCGGGAGGGCGGGATGACCTATCGCAGCCGGGCGAGGTCCGCCTTGCTGGGCCTTGGCTTCAGCGACGAGGATATGGCTCTGACGGTAGGAGCATTGAGCGGCGGGCAGAAGGCCAAGCTTCAATTGGCGAAAATGCTCCTGAGCGGGGCGAATCTGCTGCTTCTCGATGAGCCGACCAACCACCTGGATATTTCCTCTGTAGAGTGGCTGGAGGATTACCTGAAAAGCTTTAACGGGGCGTTTGTCATCAGCCACGACCGCTATTTTTTGGATCGGATCACTTCCCGCACTTTTGAGATGGAGAACCACCGGCTGACGGTGTATAAGGGCGGATATACCGCCTATCTGACCCAAAAAGAGGAGGCGGAGCTTACAGCCCGCCGGGTCTATGAGAACACCATGAGGGAGATTACCCGGCTGGAGGGAGTCGTAGCCCAGCAGCGGCAGTGGAACCGGGAAAAAAATATTAAAACAGCAGAAAGCAAGCTGAAGGTGATCGAGAGGCTGGAACGGGACCTGGAAAAACCGCAGGCGGCGCCGGAAAGCATCCGTTTTCAATTTGAAATCAAACAGCCCGGAGGCAATGACGTGCTGGAGGTGGAGGAGCTCTCTCTTTCCTTCGGCAAGGCCCCTCTGTTTGAGCGTGTGAACCTCAAGCTGCGGCGGGGGGAAAGAGTTTTTTTGCTGGGGCCCAACGGCTGCGGCAAGACCTCTTTGTTTAAGACCATCCTGAACCAGTACCAGCCGGACAGCGGCCGTATTAAGCTCGGGGCCGGCATTGATCTGGGCTATTACGATCAGATTCAGGCGGGACTGGATACAGATAAAACTGTGATGGACGAAATTTGGGATCAATATCCGCGTATGACACAGACCCAGGTGCGCAGCGCTCTTGCGGTGTTCTTGTTTAAGGGAGACGACGTGTTTAAGCCGGTGCGGGCCCTGTCCGGCGGGGAGAAGGCTAAGGTGCTGCTGCTGAAGCTGATGCTCTCCAAGGCGAATTTTTTGCTGCTGGACGAACCTACCAACCATTTGGATATCGCGTCCCGTGAAGCGTTGGAGAGCGCTTTGCAAGGCTATGAGGGAACCCTATTTGTAATTTCTCATGACCGCTACTTAATCAATAAAATAGCGGACCGGGTCTATTATCTGGAGCCTGGCGGCGCGGAGGAATACCAGGGGAATTACGACGCTTTTCTGGAAAAGCGCCGGCAGGAAGAAGAACCGGAAAAGGGAGTGAAACCGGTTCCGAAGCAAAATGATTATAAGCTGAGAAAGCAAAAGGAATCGGAGCTGCGAAAACTGAAAACCCGGGTGAGAAGGGCGGAGGAGGAAATCGACGGCTTAGACCGGGAAACCGCCGAGCTGGCCGGCCGGCTCAGCGATCCGGAGACTGCCAGCGACTATGAGAAAGCGTTGGAGCTGACCCAGAGAATGGAAGAATTGAGGCCCGGCAGGAGAAACTGATGGAAAGCTGGGAAGCTCTCTGCCAGGAGCTGGAGGAAAAGGAAGCTCGATAAGAGAACCGCTGGGCTGATGGGACCGCAGGCCGCGGCTTGCGGAGCTGGTTGGCCGGAGCGGGAAAAGTCCTGTTCAGGCCGGCTTGAACTAAGGCGGCTTGCGTTCCGCCCTGTCCGCGCCGCTTGTCCTACAGCTCCCGTGGCGTCCATAGGGAAAGCCATTCCTTTGGTGATTCCAGCAGGCGGCTTTCGACCTTCGAAGGGCCGTTTTCAATGCCCCTTCTGCCGCCTTAGGCAAAAGACTTTTACGGGAGTGCTTTCCCAGTCCGCCGGCTTCTGATTTTTCCAATGGTTTGCCGCGTTCCGCATCAATCAAAAAGAGGACGGGGGAGCCCCCGTCCTCTTTAACCATCGCTTTTTGTTCCTGTTAAGCTTAGTAAGGCTTATTTACCTCTTTGCTTGCTTCAAGCTTCAAGAAATCTTTTTCCAGAAGCTTCCCAGCCGTAATTTTTTAAAATCCCCTGCCGCCATAATCAATGCTTTGAAAGGCGGCGCGCCGGGAAGAAATCAATTTGAACCGCCGAAAAAGAATCAAAGCTTAAATTCCTGAATTTCCTTTTTCAGCTTTTCTGGACATTCTTCCTCGATTTCCACTGTGATAGGCTTGGAAAGATCCAGGCTGAACACGCTCATAATGGATTTGGCGTCGATTTTGTATTTATCGGAAAGAAGATTTATCGTAAAATCGTATTCATTAGCGATGCAGACAAACTTTTTTACAGCGTCGATGCTGGACAAAGAAATCGTCTCAGTATACATTGTTTGCAATCCCTCCATTATTTCTTTTTCATTTAATAATAGCCTCATTCTTACAGAAGGTCAAGTCCTAATTGCCACGACAATTTGACGGCGGCGCTAAAACAATTTAGATAAAATAACAAGGGAGCCGGTTTATGAAAGCATATATCCTTACGTTAGGCTGTAAAGTGAATCAATATGAATCTCAGGCTATGCTGGAGGAGCTTTGCCGCAGCGGCTTTGCCCCCGCCGAGACGGAGGAGGAGGCAGATGTGGTGATTCTTAACTCCTGTACCGTGACGGCGGCAAGCGATCAAAAAATGCGAAAGCTTCTCCACCGGGCCCGCAGGAAAAATCCTCAGGCGCTGCTGGTTCTTACCGGCTGTATGCCCCAGGCCTTCCCGGAGGAAGCCGCCAAGCTGCCGGAACCAGATCTGGTTTTGGGAACCTCCAATCGAAAGGAGCTGGTGCCGTCTGTTCTGAAGGCCCTGGAGAACCGCCGCCGGGAAGTGAAGATCCGGCCTTATACAGGAAAGGACTCCTTTGAAAGCCTCCAGATTCACAGCTTTCAGGAGAGGACCCGGGCTTTTTGAAGATACAGGATGGATGCAACCGGTTTTGTTCCTACTGTATTATTCCCTATTCCCGGGAAGAGTGCGGTCAAAGCCCTTGGAAGAGCTTACCCGGGAGGCCCGGACTCTGGCGGCGTCCGGTTACCGGGAAATTGTTCTCACCGGAATCAACCTGTCCTGCTACGGACAGGATAGCGGACTGGGGCTTTGGGACGCGGTGGAAGCGGTCTGCGGCCTGCCGGAGGTGGAGCGGGTGCGCTTAGGCTCCTTAGAGCCGGAGCAAATGGAGCTGCCTGTTCTGGAACGCCTGGCCCGGCAGGAAAAGCTGTGCCCCCAGTTCCATCTTTCTCTGCAAAGCGGCTGTGACGCCACATTGAAAAGGATGAACCGCCATTACACGGCGGCGGAATATGAGTCTATTGTGAACAATATCCGCGGGGTATTCGATAATCCGTCGGTGACCACGGATATGATGGTAGGATTTGCTGGGGAAACTCCGGAGGATTTTGAGGAGTCCTTGAATTTCGCGCGGAAAATCGGGTTCGCCAAGGTCCATGTGTTCGCCTATTCCCGCCGGCCGGGTACCGCGGCGGACCGTATGCCCGGCCAGGTGCCCAACAAAGTGAAGGAGGAACGCAGCAGGCGGCTGATTGAGGCAACTAATGAAGCCCGGCGGCGCTTTTTGCTGACCCAGGTGGGAAGGACCGAGCCGGTGTTGTTTGAGTCAAAGCGCTTGGAGGATTATTATGAGGGGTATACCGCCAATTATACCCCTGTGCATGTCCAGAGCCCTATTCCGCTGTTTGGAAAGATTTTGCCGGTGAAAATTCTGGAGGCTGGAGAGGATTTCTGCTTCGGAAGCTTAATATGATTTTAACTAAAATTTAAGGAAACTTTTCCCGGCTTTTCTGTTGACTATTTCCGATGTTCCTGAGAAAATATAACCGTAAGGGGTTTATAACGAGGAAAGAAGGGCGTGTATGGAAAAATATGCGAAGAGGTTTACCAAACAGGAAAAAAGCTGGATCCTGTATGACTGGGCCAATTCTGTGTACGCCACCAATATTATGGCGGCGATATTCCCCATTTATTTTGGAGCGGTATGCGAATCCGCCGGCGTGGACAATGTCCAGGTTTGGGGCTACGGCACCTCGGCGGCAACCCTGGTGGTAGCGGTAATGGGGCCGGTCCTAGGCGCTGTCGGGGACCATAAGGGTATGAAGAAAAGCTGTTCACCGGCTTTTTGGCGGCAGGCGTTCTGTTCACCCTGATGATGGCTGTTTTTCGACCAATGGCAGCTGCTGTTGGCAGGCTATGTGATTTCCTATATCGGATTCGCCGGTTCCTGCCTGTTCTACGACTCCTTCCTTACCGACGTCACCACCGAGGAGCGGATGGACCGGATTTCCTCCTGGGGCTACGCTATGGGCTACATAGGCGGCAGCACCATCCCTTTGTCATTTCCATTGCGGTTTTACTGATTATGGGCATGGATAATCCGGCAGCGGTTAAGTTCTCCGTGGTGATTACCTCTGTGTGGTGGCTCATTTTCAGTATCCCGATCCTAAAAATGTGAATCAGACCCACTATATTGAGGCTCCGGCCTCCAAACTGCTTTCCCACACCTTCCAGAGCTTAAAGAAAACCTTAAGGGAAATTTTTCGGAATAAGACGATTTTTATTTTTATCATCGCTTATTTTTTCTATATTGACGGTGTGGGCACGGTAATCCACATGGCAACCAGCTATGGCACCAATTTGGGCCTGGATACCACCGGTATGATCATCGCTCTGCTGGTGACGCAGATTGTGGCCATGCCTTGCTCGATCCTGTTCGGCAGGGCTTCGGGAAAATTCAGCTCTATCAAGCTGATTCTCTTTGCCATCGCCATGTACCTGGTGATTTGTGTGCTGGGCTTTACATGGGCTTTCATGTGGAGCAGGCGGAGCTTTCCAAGGCCGCCGACCCTCAGGGCTATCAAAGCGCCCTAGCCTTTTCCCAGACCCTTTTCTGGATCATGGCGGTGCTGGTAGGTACGGTTCAGGGGGGCGTCCAGGCGATTTCCCGTTCTTATTTCGGCAAGCTGGTGCCGCCGGAAAAATCCAACGAGTTTTTCGGCTTTTTCGATATTTTTGGAAAATTTGCCACAGTTATGGGCCCGGCGATTGTGGCCCTGATTTCCGGTTTGACTGGAAGGGACTCCATCGGCGTGCTCAGCGTTTCCGTGCTGTTCCTCATCGGAGGGGGCTGCTGATAGGCTTCCGGTCTCATTTTACCGCTGAGGCGGCAGAACGTTCAAGCAGGCGGCGAAAAATGACGCCGGATAAACATCAAGTTGAAAAGGTGAAGCGGCCGAGAAGCGCGGCGGCCTTGCTGGCTGTAAGCTTTTGCCCGCAAATGGGTTTTTATCCTGCTGGATAAATTTTTCCAGCCCGGCTGTATTCGAAAGCAGCCGGCAGTGTCATTGAGCTTGGAGGAAAATTTATGAAAAAGTGGTATGCCGAGGAATATGAGTTTCAGATTGAGGTGACAGGGTTCCTCCGTGGAAACAGCACAGAGCGCTTCTGCCGGAACGGCGAAGAAATTGGGGACCGGTATACCTGTACCTATGGCTGTCCTGTCAATGGGCAGGGAGAGGGAATTTGCTCTAAGACCATGACGATTTTGTTTCCGATTATGGAAGCGGTCAGAAGCGGCGGAGATCTGCAAAACATCGGCGGCAGCGGTCCGTACACGAAAGACATTGTCTGCCCGGATGGCTGTGTGATGTTCAGAGTGACCGCCAAAAAGCTTGGAAACGAGAACTTCTATAAAGGGAAGTTTTTGATTGACTCCATTGACCTGAAGCGTACGGCCTCTTAAAACGATCAGAAAGCGCCGCTTGAAGGATCCTTCAAGCGGCGCTTTCTGCGTTTCATCCGCAATATTATTCGTGATAGGGATATCGTTCCCGGCATGAAGCAGGCGTGTGGAAAGCGGCAGACCGGTAAAAAGCTTTTTAAGCCTCGCCGCCGGGCGGAGCGGTGTACGCCTTATCCACGTTTACCACAATTTCGTAACGCGCATCCAAGGCTTTGACGGCCTGGCGCAAGGACTCCACCACCTGGTCGTCGGTCAGGCGGAATTGATGGGGCACCACAATGTCGAAAATCAGGTTGGTGTGGGTGGGGCCTTTTACCATCCGAAAGTCGTGAATCGTAACCCGGGAGTCCAGAAGCCGGACGATGGACGAAAGCTTTTGGTGAATTTCGTTGGTTTCCTTATCGTCGGTGATAATCGGGTCCATATGGATGACGACCTCGCAGTCAAACTTCTTTTTCAGGTCCCGTTCGGCATTGTCTATGGTGTCATGGATCTTTAGGATATCCACGTCGCAGGGAACCTCTGCGTGGAGGGAGACAACGCTGTGGCCGGGACCGTAGTTGTGAACGATCAAATCGTGCACGCCTATGATTTCCGGATAGGACAGCACCTCCTGCTGGATCTGCTTGACAAACTCCGGATCGGGAGCCTCGCCCAGCAGCAGGTCTAAGGTTCCTTTGGCGGTGGAAACGCCGGTATATAAAATGAAAAGCGCTACCAGCACGCCCAGATAACCGTCTAAATTCACTCTGGCCCAATAGCCGATGACAAAGCCCGCCAGTACAGCGGAGGTGGCCGCCACATCGGACAGACTGTCCATAGCGGTGGCTCTCAGCACGGCGGAGTCGATTTTATCTCCCATTTTCCGGTTGAAAAAGCACATCCACAGCTTTACCAATATGGAAATCCCCAGCACCGCCGGAGTTATCCAGGAAAAACTGATTTCCTCGGGATGGAAAATCTTATCCAGAGAGGTTTTCGCCAGCTCTACTCCCATGAGCACAATAATAAAGGATACGATCAGCCCGGCCACATACTCGATTCTGCCGTGGCCGAACGGATGCTTGTCGTCGGCAGGCTTGCCGGCCATCTTAAAGCCCAGAAGGCTGACGACGCAGGAGCCTCCGTCGGACAGGTTATTGATGCCGTCGGCAACAATAGAAACCGCGCCGGTCAGAAGCCCCGCGGCGATTTTGGCGGTGCAGAGCAGGGCGTTGCAGAGAATACCCACAACGCCGCTTACCACGCCGTATCTCTGCCGCACAGCAGGGCTTTTCACGTCAGACGCGTTGGGAATAAAGTGTTTTATGAGGAAATTAGTCAAGGGATGGTTCCTCCTGAAACAAGAGATTTTGTTTTTCAGTTTATCACGAATCGCTGGTTTTCGCAAGGCGGAATCCCCCTATCTGTGAAAATACCCTTTCAGGGCGTGAAAATCATTGCGGGGCTGAGAGCGTATCAGGGTTCCCCAAAAGGCGTAGATAAAATTCAACACAATCCACAAGAAAAAATTCAAAATAAAATTCTATGTTCTAACTTCCTTTGAAAAAATATCTTCCTAAACAAATGGAAATAGTGTATAATAATACATTAGTATAAAGGCTAGTGATGAGATTCCGGAGAGCTGATCCTTGGCGCGGACAGGCCGTGCCCCGTGAGAGGTTTTACTTTTTTCGGGCGGAAGCTGCTGCGGACAGACACAGATGAACTGGAGGCAAGACTATGGAACAGACAGCGTACTTAATTCTGGAAAACGGTACTGTTTTTGAAGGAAAGAGTTTTGGCGCCGCTTTTGACGTTACTGGGGAACTTGTTTTCACCACGGCGATGACCGGCTATTTGGCTACTCTTACCGATCCCAGTTATTATGGACAGATCGTGGTGCAAACTTTTCCTTTAATCGGCAATTACGGCGTGATTCCAGCGGAATTTGAAAGCCAAACGCCTCGTTTGAAGGCTTATATTGTAAAGAGATTGGTGTCAAGAACCCTCTAATTTTAGATGTGAAGGGAACCTTGACACTTTTTTAAAGGAAAAAAACATTCCCGGCCTTTACGGTATTGACACCCGGGCGCTGACCAGGATCGTGCGGGAATACGGCGTGATGAACGCCCGGATCACCATGGAAAAAGCCGGACGCGGCCGCCCTGCTCCCTGAAATTAAGGCCTATAAGATCAAAGACGCGGTGGAAAACCGTCACCTCCCCAGGAGGTGGTAATCCATGAGGGCAAGGGAAACCACAGAGTGGTGCTGTGGGATTTCGGCGCCAAGGAAAATATCGAGAAATGCCTGCTGAATTACGGCTGCGAGGTGATCTGCGTTCCGTCTTTCGCCACCGCAGAGCAGATCCTTTCCTATGAGCCGGAGGGTGTGATGCTGTCTAACGGCCCGGGAGACCCGGCGGAAAACGTGGAGGTCATTGAGGAACTGAAAAAAGCTGTGCGCTGCAAAGATCCCGATCATGGGAATCTGCCTGGGCCATCAGCTTCTGGCTTTGGCCAACGGGGCGAAAACCGAGAAAATGAAATACGGCCACCGGGGCGCCAATCAGCCCGCGGTGGAGCTGGCCACAGGCAAGGTGTTCATCACCAGCCAGAACCACGGCTATGCGGTGATCAACGACAGCCTGCCCGCCGGCGCGGAAGTCAGCTTTATCAATGCCAACGACGGCACCTGCGAGGGTGTCAATTACCATAATATTCCGGCGTTCTCCGTCCAGTTCCACCCGGAAGCCTGCGGCGGCCCGCTGGATACGATGTTCCTGTTTGAGAAGTTTATGACACGGATGGAGGAGGAAAAAACATGCCGCTGAACAAAAAGCTGAAAAAGGTAATGGTAATCGGCTCCGGCCCGATCGTAATCGGCCAGGCCGCTGAATTCGACTATGCCGGAACCCAGGCATGCCGCGCCCTGCGGGAGGATGGCATCGAGATTGTGCTGGTCAACTCCAACCCCGCCACCATTATGACCGACAAGGCCATGGCGGATAAAATTTACATTGAGCCGCTGACCCTGGAAACCGTAAAAGGATCATCAAAAAAAAAGCCGGACAGCCTGCTTTCCACTCTGGGCGGCCAGACCGGCCTGACCCTCTCCATGCAGCTGGCCAAGGAAGGCTTTTTAGAGGAAAACGGCGTGACCCTGCTGGGCGCTAATCCGGAGACCATCGACAAGGCGGAGGACCGCCAGATGTTCAAGGATACTATGGAATCCATTGGCCAGCCCCTGCATCCCCTCCAAGGTGGTGAATACGGTGGAGGGCGCGGTGGACTTCGCCAATGAGATCGGCTACCCGCTGATTATCCGCCCGGCCTTTACTCTGGGCGGCTCCGGCGGCGGTATCGTGGAAAACGAGGAGGAGCTTCGGGAAATCACGGAGAACGGCCTGCGGCTTTCCCCGATCACCCAGGTGCTGGTGGAAAAATGCGTGTCCGGCTGGAAGGAAATCGAGTTTGAGGTGATCCGGGACAGCAAGGGCAACGTCATCACCGTCTGCTCCATGGAAAACTTTGATCCGGTGGGCGTTCACACTGGGGACTCTATCGTAATCGCTCCGGCGGTGACTCTGGCGGACCAGGAATACCAGATGCTCCGTTCCGCCGCCCTGGATATCATCAACGTGCTGAAGGTAGAGGGAGGCTGCAATGTCCAGTTCGCCCTGAATCCGGACAGCTTTGAATACGCGGTCATCGAGGTAAACCCCCGTGTGTCCCGTTCCTCCGCCCTGGCCTCCAAGGCCACCGGCTATCCCATCGCCAAGGTGGCGACCAAGATCGCCATCGGCTTTACTCTGGACGAAATTAAAAACGCCGTTACCGGCACCACCTACGCCTGCTTTGAGCCGGCCATCGACTATGTGGTGGTCAAGCTGCCCAAGTGGCCCTTTGATAAATTTGTTTACGCCAAAAGAAATCTGGGCACTCAGATGAAGGCTACCGGCGAGGTGATGGCCATCGGACAGACCTTTGAGGAAGCCATCATGAAGGCGGTCCGGGGCGCGGAGATCTCCCTGGACACCCTCAACAGCCCCAAGCTGAAGGAGCTTTCTGACGCGGAAATCAAAGCAAAGGTCAGCGTGTGCGACGACGAGCGCCTGTTCGTAATCTATGAGGCCTTGCAGCGGGGCGTTTCCGTAGACTATATCCACGACGTAACCAAGATCGACGAGTGGTTCCTCTACAAGCTGGTAAAGCTGGTTCAGATGGAACAGGAGCTGGCCAAGGGAGAACTGACCGACGAGCTGTACCTAAAAGCCAAACGCATGGGCTATCTGGATAAGGTCATCAAGAGAATTTCCGGGTGCGAGATCGCCCGCCCCCGGTTCCCGGTTTATAAAATGGTGGATACCTGCGCCGCCGAATTCGCGGCGGAGACTCCTTATTTCTACGCTTCCTACGACGAGGAAAACGAGGCTCTGGAATTTTTGGAGCACGACGATCCCAACCGGAAAACCGTCATCGTGTTCGGCTCCGGCCCTATCCGGATCGGCCAGGGCATCGAGTTCGACTACGCCTCGGTCCACTGCGTCTGGGCGCTGAAAAAGGCGGGCTATGAGGTGGTTATCGTCAATAATAACCCGGAAACGGTTTCCACCGATTTCGACACCGCCGACCGGCTGTATTTCGAGCCTCTCACCCCCGAGGACGTCATGGGCGTGATCCATACGGAGAAGCCCTACGGCGTGGTGTGGCCTTCGGCGGACAGACCGCCATCAAGCTGGCCAAGTTCCTGGACGACCAGGGGATCAACGTGCTGGGCACCTCTTTTGACAGCATCGATATGGCGGAGGACCGGGAGCGGTTCGATGAGCTGCTGGAAAAGCACCACGTGAAGCGCGCCGAGGGCTTTACGGTGATGACCACCGAGGAAGCCCTGGAGGTCGCCAACCGGATCGGGTATCCGGTGCTGCTGCGGCCGTCCTACGTGCTGGGCGGGCAGAACATGATCATCGCCTTTAATGACGCGGATATCAAGGAATATATGGCGATCATTTTGGCGCAGGAGATCGAGAACCCCATTTTGATCGATAAATACCTGATGGGCACCGAGCTGGAGGTCGACGCCATCTGCGACGGAGAGGACATCCTCATTCCCGGGATCATGGAGCATATCGAACGCACCGGGGTCCATTCGGGGGATTCCATCGCCGTGTACCCGGCCTGGAACATCAACGACGTGATGACGGATAAGATCATCGAGAGCTCCCGGAATCTGGCCATTTCCCTGAATACTAAGGGACTGGTGAATATCCAGTATCTGATCTACGACGACGAGCTCTACGTCATCGAGGTCAATCCCCGTTCCTCCCGGACCGTGCCTTACATCAGCAAGGTTACCGGGGTGCCGATGGTCGACCTGGCTACCCGGGCGATGCTGGGCGAAAAAGCTGAAGGATATGGGATACGGCACCGGCCTTTATAAGAAATCCCCCTATGTGGCCATCAAGGTGCCGGTGTTCTCCTTTGAGAAGCTGATCAACGTGGATACCCATCTGGGACCGGAGATGAAGTCTACCGGCGAGGTGCTGGGGATTGCCGGCACGCTGGAGGAGGCCCTCTATAAGGGCCTGATCGCCGCGGGCTATAAAATGAAGAAGGATGGCGGCGTGTTTATCACTGTCCGGGATTCCGATAAAAACGAGATCGCGGAAACCGCCAAGAAATACGCGGATCTGGGCTTTACCCTTTACGCCACCAAGGGTACCGCCAAGGTGCTTGCCGAGGCGGGCATCCAGGCGGTCCCGGTGAATAAGATCCATGAGGACGACCACAACAATACCATCGAGCTGATCGAAAGCGGAAAGATTCAATATGTGATCTCCACCTCCTCCAAGGGCAGAATTCCCACCCGTGACAGCGTAAAGATCCGCCGGAAAGCGGTGGAGCGCAGCATTCCCTGCCTGACCTCCGTCGATACCGCCAACGCTATGGCGAACTCCCTGAGAAGCCGGTATTCCCCCTACAGCACCGAGCTGGTGGACATCAACGACATGAGAACGGAGAAAATCAAGGCTAACTTCACCAAAATGCACGGATGCGGCAACGACTATATCTATTTTGACTGCTTCCAGCATGATATCAATAACCCCGAGGCTCTCTCCGTCCGGCTGTCCGACCGGCATTACGGCATCGGCGGCGACGGCGTGATCCTGGTGTGCCCCTCGGATGTGGCTGACGCCAAAATGCGCATGTTCAACCTGGACGGCAGCGAGGGGAAGATGTGCGGCAACGGCATCCGCTGCGTGGCCAAGTACTTGTATGACCACGGCCTGGTGGACCCGGCCAAGGAAAAGATCACGGTGGAAACCTTAAGCGGGATTAAGACCCTGTGGCCTATCTATAACGACAGAAAGGTCTGCGCTATGAAGGTGGATATGGGCAAGGCGGAGCTGACCCCGGCGCTGATCCCGGTGGACGCCTCCAAGCTCGCCGGACCCGAAGGCGGACCGGATCGTCAATGCGCCCTATACCGTGGACGGCGTGGAATACCATGTGACCTGTGTTTCCATGGGAAACCCTCACTGCGTGGTGTTTAAAAACGACGTGGAAACCATGGATATTGAGAAAATCGGCCCGGCCTTTGAAACCAGCGAGCTGTTCCCGGAGCGGGTGAATACCGAGTTTATCCGGGTGCTGGATGACCACACTCTGAAAATGAGAGTATGGGAGAGAGGCAGCGGGGAAACCTGGGCCTGCGGCACCGGCGCCTGCGCCGCGGCGGTAGCGGCGGTGGAAAACGGTTACTGCAAAAAGGATACTGATATCACCGTGAAGTTGATCGGCGGCGATCTGGTGATCCGCTATACCGACGATACGGTCTACATGACCGGCAACGCCGTGACGGTTTACGAGGGCGTTGTGGAGATCTAATCCGGAGGCTATTCCGAAAGGAGCGAATATCTTATGAATATCAACCATAATTTTCAGAATGTAGCTGACAGCTACCTGTTTTCCACCATCGCAAAAAGGTGGCGGAATACCAGCAGGAAAACCCCAAGGCGGATATTATCCGCCTTGGAATCGGCGATGTGACCATGCCCTTGGTTCCCGCCGTCATCGAGGCCCTTCACGGCGCGGTCGATGAGATGGGCAAAAAAGGAAACCTTTCACGGCTATGGCCCCGAGCAGGGCTACGGCTTTTTGAAGCAGGCTCTGAAGGGCTATTACGCTCAGAGGGGGATCGAGCTGGACGGGGATGAGATTTTTGTTTCCGACGGCGCCAAAAGCGATGTAGGCAATATTTTAAACCTGTTCAGCCAGGATAATACCGTTCTGGTGCCGGATCCGGTTTACCCGGTGTATGTGGACACCAACATTATGGACGGAAGAAAGATCCTTTATATGAACGCCAACGCGGACAACGGCTTTCTGCCTCTGCCCGACCCGGCGGTCAAAGCGGATCTTATCTATCTTTGCTCTCCCAATAACCCTACCGGCGCGGTTTACAGCCACGCCCAGCTGAAGCAATGGGTGGATTACGCCAATGAAAACCACGCGGTGATCCTGTTTGACGCCGCTTACGAGGCGTTTGTGGGCGACAAGAGCCTGCCCAGAAGCATCTTTGAGATCGACGGTGCCCGGACCTGCGCCATTGAGTTTTGTTCCCTGTCAAAGACCGCCGGGTTCACAGGAACCCGCTGCGGCTACACTGTGGTTCCTTTTGATCTGGAGTCCGACGGCGTAAAGCTGAACAAAATGTGGCTGCGGCGCCAGACTACTAAGTTTAACGGCGTACCCTATATTGTCCAGAAGGGCGCCGCGGCGGTGTTCTCCGATGAGGGGCAGAAGCAGATCCATCAGGTGATCGGCTATTATAAGCAGAATGCCAAGGTGATTGCCGACGCTTTGAAGGAGCTGGGCGTTTGGTTTACCGGCGGCGAGCATTCTCCCTATATCTGGCTTCAGTGTCCCAACGGTATGGCCTCCTGGGATTTCTTCGATCTGCTGCTGAAGGAGGGCAACGTAGTGGGAACCCCGGCGCGGGCTTTGGCAAAAACGGGGAGGGCTTCTTCCGCCTGACCGCCTTTAACGACCTGGAAAACACTAGGAAAGCGGTGGAACGGATCAAAAAAGGTTCTGTCCAGCCTTTAAGCTATATAAAAACCGGCAGCGGCATTCGGAGATTTTCCAGCGGCCTTGTTTGTGTACCCGGCCAGAAGCCCGGGCAGAAAAACAGCCCGCCCTGCCGGCAGAGGCTGCTCCGCAAAAAAAGAATCGCGTCTGCGCAGAAGGAAGCGGACTGCCGATGGCAGGAGGATAATCAATAGAGTGCAGCTGTTAGAACCGCGGCCTCCCGTTTACAAGCAGTAGGGCCGATGGACCCATGCGGGGAACCAATTCCGCGCTTTAGAAGCGCTTATTGGCAGCAAGCCCTGATAAGATCAATATGCGCCGGCAGTTTGCCGGCGCATGACTTTTAAATTTCAGCTTGGGCTCCTCGAGCGGCTGCTGAAGATCTTAATAAACTGCTCGGCTGCGGCACCGGCGTACGGAAGTGGCGCGTGAATGGCTGAAGCGCTGGCGGGCGGTCTGAAAAAGCAATCAGAAGCCGACTCCCCGTGGAATTTAATTTTCACGGGGGAGTTTTTTATCCTAAGGGGAAAATCCTTCGCGTTTGGCTCCTGCAACGCTAAAACGAAGCCTGGCGCTGATCAGCGCCAGGCTTCGAGGGCTTTGTCAGAGGGCATAAAGAGGATTAGCGATAGTCTATAAGGAAGCGAATATGAAATCGGCGGCGGGAGAAAGGGGAAAATATTAAGATGAAACGGCATCAGCGGCCGGCTGGCTTCTGTCCGCCCAATCTTTCTACCGTAACCAAGAGAGCCGGGCACATAAAACCCGGCCGATGATACAAAAAGGAACCCGATGAGATTGTGGAATTGCATAAAAATAAACTAGAGCCAAAGAAATCTAAAGAAACAAAGCAGGAAGCGCTTTACGCCGCGAATAAGAACTGAACCATCAGCATGTAAACCACCGTGCCGCAGCCGATGCTCAACAGCATATTGCTCTTCCAATAGTGGAGAACCGCTACCAGGATAATGGCGATCAGCTCCGGCAGCCCGAAGGGAAAAGCGGTTACCGACACGCCCTTCAGGCAGTAAATCACTAAAAGGCCGATCACGGCGAAGGGCAGCACTCTGCCTAAGTATTGAATGAATTTCGGGGTAGGCTTTCCGGCGGGGAACAGCAAAAAGGGCAGAAACCGGGTGACCAGGGTGCCCAGAACCACTGCGGCGACGGTGGCGATTCCCTGCCAAAGGGGCATGGTCATAGAACCGCCTCCTTATTTAAAGGCTTTTACAGAAGGGACAGCACTGTTAAAATCAAAGCCATCGACGGAAGAATAAATTGATCCGGGCCGAAGACGATGAGGCAGACGGCTGGAACAGCCAGGCCCACCAGAGCAGGCAGATGATTCTTTTGTGATTTCCACTGATCGATAAAAATAGCCGCAAATAGGGCGGTCATCACGAAATCGATTCCTTGCGTGTTGAAAGGGATAAAGGAGCCTAAAATGCCTCCCAGGGTCGCGCCGGCAACCCAATAGCATTGGTTCAGGAGGGTGACAAAAACCATGAACCAGCCCTTGTCCACACCTTTAGGCGGCTTTGTGGAACAGAGAATGGAGAAAGATTCGTCGCACATTCCGAAGATTAGGTACCATTTTTTCCTGCCTGTGCCCTTGAAGCGCTCCAGCATGGAGATCCCATAGAACAAATGCCTGGCGTTGACCATCAGGGCCAGTAAGAAGGCGTAAACCGGATTAAAGGCTCCACAGAGTAGGGACACGGTTACAAACTCCATAGAGCCGGCAAAAATGGTGGCGCTCATGAGAAGCGGCCACCAAAAGGAAAAGCCCTTGCTGTTCATATAAAATCCGTAGGCCAGCCCTAAAAACAAAAAGCCCATCAAAATCGGAATGGTATGGGGAAAGGCGGCCTTCAGCGCCTTGATTTTTGGATTCATTGTTTTTTTTTAATCTCCTTAGCCTGTGATTTGCGTTAAGCGGCTTTGCTCCAGCAGGCTTACTCCTGCTGATTGGATTCCTGTCTGCTTTTCTCTTCCTCCTCAGGCTGCGGCGCTAAATAAACAGACAGCTTTTTTTACCCGCTGGTCATCCATTTCCTGAATCGTGAGGGTCATATTTTTAAACTGAAAGGCCTCTCCTGCCTGAGGAATATGCCCTAACGCCTCCAAGGCCCAGCCGCCGCAGGACGTATGGTTGCTCTCAAGATTACTAAAAGGTAAATCCAGATGGTCAAACAGCTCCCGAATCGTCAGGTCGCCGCTGATTAGAAAATGCTGAGAATCAATCCGGACGAAATCCCGGATGATCTCCTCGTCCTCATCCCAGATGTCCCCTACCAATTCCTCCAGCAGATCCTCCATGGTTACCATGCCTACCGTTCCGCCGTAGTCGTCGGTGACGATGGCTACGTGGGTTTTATTTCTCTTAAAGTCCGCCAGCAGCGAGGAAAGCTTTTTCGTTTTATAAACGAAAAAGGCCGGCTGCACCATAGACGCCAAATCAATGGCGTCTCCGCGGACTAAGGCCTCCAGCAGATCCTTGGTGTGCAGAATACCGATGATCCGATCCGAGGTGCCGCGGCAAACGGGAATCCGGGAGAAGCGTTCCGTGAGCACCAGGCCGATGTTTGTCTGGAGGTCATCCTCGATATCCAGGGTGGTCATATCTACCCGGGGCGTGAGAACCTCCTGAACAGTTTTTTCATCAAACTCCAAAGCGTGCTGTACCAGCTCGCTTTCCTGTTTTTCCAGAACGCCCTCGTCCTCGATGCTTTCTACAATAAATTTCAGCTCCTGCTCGGTGACGGTGGGAGTCTCCTCCTCCTTGATGGGAGAAATGTGCTTAGCCACCTTTTTCAGCTGAATAAACAGAAATACTACCGGCCAGAAAACGGTCATTAGAATCCGCAAGGGCCGGGAAAAAGCCAAGGCGAATTTTTCACTGCTTTCCTTGGCGAAGCTCTTGGGAAGCACCTCCCGAAAATCAGGATTAAAATGGTCATAACGGCGGTGGAAATCGCCGCGCCGGAAGGCCCGAACAGCTTGACGAACAGCAGAGTAGCGATCGAGGACGCTCCGATATTGACAATGTTGTTGCCGATGAGTATGGTGGTCAGAGTGCGGTCGTAGTTTTCTGCGATAAATAAGGCGGTTTTTGCTTTTTTGCTGCCGGCATCCACATAGTTTTGCAGGCGGATTTTGTTTACTGTAGTATAAGCGGTTTCAGAGGCGGAGAAAAAAGCGGAAAGGGCGATTAAAATAACCAGAAGAATATAGGAAAACCAATCGTCCAAAAAAGATCAACTCCATTAAAAATAGATTTTATAGATTCCAGGAGGTAATATTATGACCGGCCAGGCAATTGTACTGCGGATCCCACAGCCGCGCAAAAAGGATATCTGATAGGATTTGACCGGATTTTGATACGGCCAAGATGATGCTTTGGACCGTCAGCGGGGCGGCTGGAACAAGCTGTAAGATCAGGAAATACTATTTTGAGAAAGCTAATCCCGCAAAAACGCCGCAACCTTTCGGAATAAAAGCTGCCGTTCCGCTCCCAAGGTGCAGACGTGAGGGCTGTTGGGAAGCACCAGAAGCTTTTTTTCCACGCTGCTGCTTTGCAGAATAATCCATTTCGGCGCGTCCGGATGAACCGATTGATCCTGCCCGGCCTTGACTACCAGCAAGGGGCAGGTGATTTTTTTCAGATCCCGCTTCGCCAGCAAGGCCAGATGGTTCAAATCCTCGATGTTTTTCACCGGAGTGTCGTGGTAGCAGACATCGTAATCAAACAGATAATCCTGGTAATTTTTATCTCTGCCCGGCAAGATAGGAACCAGTGACCAAAAATATTTTGCCAGACGGCTGCCGTGCTGCAACACCTTCAGCGCCGGCGCGATGGGCACCGCCTTATGGACCGGCCGGTGCTCGGCCAAAAGGCAGGTGAGGGCGCCGCCCATAGAAAGGCCCACAACGCTGACCTTTTTACAGATCCTCGCCATTTCGTCGTAAGCGTTAAAAGCGGCGTCATACCAATCCTTCCAATTGGTCCGCGCATATCCTCAATGGTGGTTCCGTGGCCGGGAAGGAGAATTCCCCTTACATAGTGGCCGTCCTGGGCGACAGCCTGCCCCAGAGGCAGCACAGTGCCTGGCGTAGCGGTAAAGCCGTGAATCACCAAAACGCCGTGGCTGCGGCTGCCCTCAAAGGTGAAGGGCTGCGCGTAAGGGTTCTTTGATAAATCCTGATACAGGGTGATCCCCTCCTTTTTGTCCGCCGGGCTGCGCCCCAGAGGAGCTGCATTAAACAATTATAGCCTATTATAGCACAAAAAGCTGTTTGTTGTCTAAAGCATCGATGAAATTTCAGGTTAAGCCGGCATGATTTTGGGAATACTATTTTATATTTTTGCGGGGTGTGGTATAATAACATGATGAAAACACGTAAAAAATAGGAAAAACTGTAATCTTCAATAGAGCAGGAGGTTTTCCATGACAAAAAACATTACACGGATTCCGATTTGCGACGGCGTTACCTTTCACAGCATTGGGGAGAAGCGGTTTAAAACCGGCAGGCTGACAGCGGCGATGCTGCTGCCGCTGTCGGCTGAGACAGCTTCCGCCAACGCGGTTTTGCCTTATCTGCTTCGGCGTTCCTGCCGGAGGTATCCTACCTTCCGGGCGCTGAATGAAAAGCTGAGCTCTCTCTACGGGGCTTCCCTTCAGGCCCAGGTGTATAAGCTGGGGGAGGTTCAGGTGCTGGCAGTCTCCGCGGTGGGGCTGGACGACCGCTACGCCCTGGAAAAGGAGGAGGTAGCCGGCGAGCTGGCGGAGCTTTTGTGTTCTATCTTATTCGACCCGGCCTTTGAGAACGGCCAGTTCCGTCAGGAGGATATCGATCAGGAGAAGCGCCAGCTGATCGAGCAGATCGATTCGGAATTTAACGATAAGCGGATTTACGCCCAAATCCGCTGTGAGGAATTGATGTGCCGGGATGAGGCCTTTGGCGTGGGCAGATTCGGCACGAAGAAACAGGTGGAGGCCCTTACCGGCGGAGAGATTTATTCCGCCTGGCGCCGGGCCTTGTCCAGCGCCCGAATGGAATTGATGATGGTGGGAGGCTCCGACCCGCAGAAGGCCGTGGAAGGGTTTCAAAAGGCTTTTGTCCAGGTGAGCAGAAAGGAAATTCTGCCCTGCGCCACCCAAATCATCGCGAAAGCGGATCGTGTGAAGGAATTTCATGACGTGATGGATGTGGCTCAGGCAAAGCTGGTGATGGGCTTTCGTACCGGCATCGCCGTGCCCGGCGGGGATGTGACGGCGATGCGGCTCATGTCCGCCCTGTTCGGCGGCACGCCCCATTCCAAGCTGTTTTTGAACGTCCGGGAAAAGCTGAGCCTGTGCTATTACTGTTCCTCCTCCTATGACCGGCACAAGGGCATTGTGATGGTTCAGAGCGGCGTGGAGCAGAAGAATATCGAAAAGGCCCGGGAGGAAATCCTCCGGCAGCTTCAGGCGGTGCAGGAGGGTGATTTCAGCGCGGAGGATCTGGACGCCGCGAAAATGAGCGTCGCCAATTCCTTCCGCACCATGTCCGACTACCTGGGCGGGCTGGAAGCCTGGTATTTGAGCCAGGCCTTTGAAAAGACTGTGCTTACCCCTGAGCAGAGTGCCGAGGCGGTAGGCGGAGTGACCAAGGAGCAGGTGGTAAAAGCCGCCCAAACCGTCTCTCTGGATACGGTATATCAGCTTACGGGAAAGGAGGAGGCCTAAATGACGGAATTGAAAAGCCCAAGAACCGGCGACAGCATTTTTGTGGAGGATCACGCCTCCGGACTGAAAATCATGATTTATCCCAAGCCAGGGTACCGTTCGGCCTACGCGGTGTTCGGCACCCGGTACGGCTCTGTCAACACCCGGTTTAAGGCGGACGGGGAGCTGGTATCCGTCCCGGACGGCATCGCTCATTTTCTGGAGCATAAAATGTTCGAAAGCGAGGAAGGAGACGCTTTCGCAAAATACGCCAAGACCGGCGCCTCCGCTAACGCTTTCACCTCCTTCGACCAGACCTGCTATCTGTTTTCCTGTACGGAAAACTTTGAGAAATCCTTTGAAATCCTGCTGGATCTGGTCCAGTCCCCCTATTTTACCGAGCAGACCGTCCAAAAGGAGCAAGGAATCATCGGCCAGGAAATCCGGATGTACGACGATTCTCCGGATTGGCGGGTAATGGTGAACCTGCTGAACGCCCTGTACCACAATCATCCCGTAAAAATTGATATCGCCGGTACGGTGGAGTCCATCGCGGAGATCACTGCGGAAAAGCTTTACCAGTGTTACCGGGCTTATTATAATCTGCACAACATGGTGCTGTGTGTGGCGGGCAATGTAGATCCCGGTGAAGTGGTCAAAATCGCGGATCGGAAATTGAAGCCGGTGGAGAAGGTGACTGCGGAAAACGTGTTTCCTCAGGAGCCGGATGGAATCGTACAGGAGCGGGTGGAGCAGCGTTTGGCGGTGGCGGTTCCTATGTTCCAGCTGGGCTTTAAAGGAAACCGCGGGGGTACAGCGGGTTTCCCCGGAGAAAATGGTTCAGACCGCCGTGCTTTGCTGGAGGTGCTGGCCTCCAAGGCTTCTCCGCTGTATGAGGAGCTTTTGGAAAAGGGCCTTATCAATACTTCATCCTTTGGAAGCGAATATTTTGAGGGCCCGGGCTATGCCGCGGTGGTATTTGCCGGAGAATCCAGGAATCCGGACGAGGCGGCCGCAATGATCCGGGAGGCCTGCCGGAAGCTTCATGAAACCGGCGTGACGCCGGAGCAGTTTTCCTGGGCAAAAAGGGCGGTTTATGGCAGAACCCTGGCCATGCTCAACAATACCGAGTCCATTGCCAATGCCATGGTGAGCCAGTATTTCGCAGGCTACAGCCTGTTTGATTATATTGACAGGGCTGCGGAGGTGACCTTAGAGCAGGTCAACGCCAGGCTGGAGGAGCAGCTTGACGACAGCCGCTGCGCTTTGTCGGTAATACTTCCCCAAGAGTAAATTTTAGGAGGACGTTTTATGACACACGTGGAATTTCCGGGCCTCGGGCTTGCGTTTGACGTAAACCCGGTGGCCTTCACCATCGGAAGCTTTGAATTCAGATGGTACGGCATTTTAATCGCCCTGGGCTTCATTCTGGCGTTTCTTTATGCGCTGAAAATCTGCAAGCGCTATCAGGTGAACCAGGATCATCTCATCGACTGCATCATCGCCGGACTGATCCTGGGCATCATCGGCGCAAGGCTTTACTATGTGATTTTCTATCCCGGCGATATGTATTGGAAGGATCCCATAAAGATCCTTTACATAAACGAGGGCGGCCTGGGAATTTACGGCGGCATCATCGGCGGACTGCTGGGCGGCATAATAATGGCCAAAATCCATAAGATGAAAATCCCTGCGGTGCTGGACATTGCGGTTCAGGGTTTTTTGATCGGCCAGGGAATCGGCCGCTGGGGAAACTTCATCAACCAGGAGGCCTTCGGCACGAACACGAACCTGCCCTGGGGCATGTACAGCGCCAAGACGGAAAGCTATCTTGCCAGCCAGCAGGCTTCTCTGGAGGCGGCTGGGATTTCCGTGGATCCCGCAATGCCGGTGCATCCGACCTTTTTATACGAATCCTTGTGGTGCCTGCTGGGAGTTTTGGTCTTGTATTGGTTCAGCAAAAAGTTTCAGAAATATAACGGGCAGGTATTTTTCCTATATTTAATCTGGTACGGCGTGGAGCGCTTCGTGGTGGAAGGCCTGCGGACTGACAGCCTGATGATCGGAAGCTTCCGGATCAGCCAGATTGTGGCCGTTGTTTCCGCGCTGGCGGGCTTGGTCCTGTTGATTGTGTTCCGAAACAAGGGAAAAGTAGAGGAGGAATACGTTCCTGTTTACGCAAGGCCTGCGGAGCCGGAGGTCTTGGAAGGGGCCGAGGCTATTGAGCCTCTGGAGAGCGAGACGGCTGCCGGCGGCGAAATAGATGGAGAATCCGAGGAAAAGAAAAACGGAGAGCCGGAGCCGGGAAAAGAACCGGAGACAGACGACAAGGCTCCGATGGGTGACAGCACTCCGGAAGAGACGGCGCCGGCGGCGACGGTGAAGTGAAAGCCGCCGGGGACGTTTCCACCGCGGTGGATGAAAAAGACTGAGGCTGAGGCAGTGCCCGGGGAAGGCGCCGGGGCAGCGGAGCTGGGAACAGAAGAAAACTCAGAAGAGAAATAGAAGAATCAGGAGGACAAGGAAAGCCATGGCAAAGATCATTGACGGCAAAGCGGTTTCCGCCGCGGTACGGGCCGGCGCGAAACAAGAGGTAGAGGCTCTGAAGGCCCAGGGAATCCAGCCTGGGCTGGCGGTGGTGATCGTGGGAGACGATCCCGCGTCCAGAGTTTACGTGAACAATAAAAAGAAGGCTTGCGCGGAAATCGGGATTCATTCCGAGGAGTACGCCCTGCCTAAAGAGACCACTCAGGAGGAGCTTTTTGGACTTAGTCCGCAGGCTGAATGATAAAGGACATCAACGGCATTTTAGTTCAGCTTCCCCTGCCCAAGGGCCTGGACGAAAAGGAAGTGATCGAGACCATTTCCCCTCTCAAGGACGTAGATGCGTTCCATCCCCAGAACGTGGGGCGGATCATGATCGGAGATTATCATTTTCTGCCCTGTACTCCCGCTGGAGTGATGGAGCTGCTGAAATCCGCTGATGTGGAAATCTGCGGCAGGGACTGCGTGGTGATTGGCAGAAGCAATATTGTTGGAAAGCCGATGGCGATGCTGCTGCTCCATCAAAGCGGTACAGTCACAATCTGTCACAGCAAAACGCAAAACCTGAAGGAGGTTTGCAGGCGGGCGGATATTTTGGTGGCGGCGGTAGGAATCCCGAAGTTTGTCACCGCGGATATGGTGAAGCCGGGAGCCGCCGTCATCGATGTGGGCATGGACCGGGATGAAAACGGCAAGCTGTGCGGAGACGTGGATTTCCAGAACGTAGAGCCCGTTGCTTCCGCCATTACGCCGGTGCCTGGCGGCGTAGGCCCGATGACCATCGCAATGCTGATGAAAAACACCATTCGGGCGGCAAAGCTGCAGAACGAAAAGCGGTAAAACCGAACAGCGAAGCTGTAGAGCCGGAGGAAATCCCTGGAGACGTGCCGGGCCGGCAGGCCTGTTAACCCTGTGTGGTATTCACACACTGGAATGACCTGCGGCTGTGGATCCAAGAGAGCTTTCTGCTGCGACCTGTTGATCTTCAACATTTCCTGCGTTTTTAACTGTGTTCGGCATGGCAGCTAAGTTTTTATTTTTGCAGTTTTGAGGAAACGCGCCGTTTGGCTGAAGCCAGATAAAAGAACCCGTCCCGCCGGAATTTGTTTTCCGGCGGGACGGTTGTATGAGGGGTGAATATGGGAGAGTTATCAAGGCTTCCAAATATCGGGAAAGAAGTGGAACGGCAGTTAAATGAGGCGGGGATCCTCTCCGCTGAGGATTTAAAAAATCTGGGAGCGGAAAAAGCGTGGCTGAAGATCCAAAAGCTGGATCCATCCGCCTGCATTCACCGGCTCTTGGCCTTGGAGGGCGCTTTGCGGGGCGTTAAAAAGTCCTTGCTGCCGCCTGAAAGAAAGGATGAATTAAAAAAATTTTACCACGAGCACAAATTAAGAAGCGGATGATCCGCCTGCCTATGGGAACGCATAGCTTTTGACGACAAAGCAAGGAAACAGGCGGTGCAAAGAGACTGAATGGTTCTGTCTGCCGGAATTGAAACGGCTGAAGCCAGAAAAATCATATAGAGCAGAAAACTGGGAAGCCATTTGGGCCAGTGCTAAACAGATTTTCGCTTTGTACTGTCCTGAGCTTTCCATGCCGTGAGCTTACAGGCCGTTTTTACGGTTTGCTTTATGGTGAATGCTAAATTTCAACGCGTGATACGCTGTTTTGAACAATAATAAAATACATACTTCGATGCCGATCAGAAAGTAAAAGACGATATAATCAAAAAGGATGCCTACCGTTTTTTCTCTTAAATGACACTGGAAAAATGCGAATCCCAAATAGATCAATAAACCTATTACGGGCACCCCGAACAGATAAGAGAGCGACAGGCGGTAACCATCAAATTGAAGCTCCTGCTGTAAGCGGTGCTGGCCGGGCAATACGGCAGAAAAGGAAGCGCGTAGACAGGGACCAGGACCGCGCCGGAAATCAAAGGGAAATTTGAAGCGGGCTGTTTTTAATTTACCGGCGGGCATCGAGCACATATTTTTGATCATCCGCATTACGCCGTCGTCATCGTTAGAGGGGCGATAAAATTGCCGAAGGGCTTCATGTCCTCGTTGGCGTTTTCCATGACAAAGCTGTATTTTGCTTGAAGAAGCATTTGAGAATCGTTATAAAAGTCGCCGAATACCATGGTTTCTTCCTTTGAGATGCCATAGCGCTTTTGAAACGCCTGCAAGGCCTTGCCCTTGTCCACTCCTTTTTTCATGACATCCAGCCAGATAAAGCCGGAAACCTGGAGATCGGCGCTGTCCCGCAGGGACTGGGGCATAAGACGGAAACTGTTTTTTACCGCGCCGGCCCGGTCGCAGAGAGAAATTTTATAAAAATCCTCATGAACAGAGGAGAGATCGTCCACCTGCTGATAGTTGTCGAAATAAGCCAAAATACAGTCGTGAAACCAAGGCTCGCCCTTGGTGTTCGCGTAGGTTCCCCGGTCGCTGGTCAGCACCGGTTTTACTTCCGGCAAGGAGGCGCAGGTCTCCAGCACCTGGGAGACCACCTGGGGAGGAATAGGATCTTTCTGCAAAATTTTGCCGTGCTCGGCGATTCTGGCGCCATTGTCGCTGATAAAGCACAATTCGTCGGAATGCGGTGCGAAATCCCGGCGGAGGGTCGGATATGACCTGCCGGATGCCGCGATAAACAGAACGCCCAATTGATTCAGCCGGTCGATCACGGAGAAGAAATCTTTGGGTAGCTGTCTTTGGCTGTTGAGCAGGGTGCCGTCCAAGTCGGAAGCGATCAGCCGAATCATAGGAATTACCGCCTTTCTATCAATGTGAAGGTTTAAATTTTTCTTTGAACCCATGCCGAAGGGAAAAAAGCCGCGGCCGCTGTCGGCAGTGCTTGAAGGCCATAACAAAGGTCATTGAATCACTATGGCCTTATCGTTGGAAATCCGTGAATTCCGCAATGCGCGAGACACTTGCATTTCAGCCTCCAGTCAAATTCTGCGGCGATAGGCGTTCGATCGCGGAAGGACAGCGAAGGAAGCGGCAAGGCCTAAGGAGACGGCCGAATATGCGATTCCGCTTATATTATACCGGATGGAGCGGGGCAATGCTATTCCGCAACCTTTCCGATGTTTGCGTCAAAGGGAAAAAAATACTGTGACTTTTTGCCGGGAAAACGCTGGTTTCTCCCGGAAACGCTTGACTTTCCCCTAGGGTTATGCTATCATTGATAAGCCGCATATTGCGGGCTTTTTAAGCGAGCCTACGCTCCGCCTGACAGTAGCGAGTTCAAAAGAAGGTAGGTACCAATATGTACGCAGTAATCGAAACTGGCGGCAAGCAGTATAAGGTAGAAAACGGCGATATTGTTTTCGTGGAAAAGCTTTCTGCGCCGACGATTCCACCGTGGACTTTAAAGTAGTCGCTGTGGGAGGAGAAGATGGTCTGAAGATCGGCACCCCTTATGTGGATGGCGCTTCCGTCACCGGTAAAGTGTTAAAGACCGGCAAGGGCAAGAAGATCACCGTGATGACCTACAAGCCCAAGAAGGGTGAAAAACGCAAGATGGGCCATAGACAGCCCTATACCAAGGTTCAAATCGAAGCGATCAACGCTTAAGATGATCCGGGTTGATTTTTTTACCGCAAAGGACGGCGGGCTGAACGGCTTCCAAATAAAAAGGCCATTCCGGCTCGGCTGCTTCTGGAGAAGATATCGTCTGCGCGGCTGTTTCCTCGGCGGCTTATCTGACCGCCAACACGATCACTGAGATCCTCCACGCGGATGCTTCCGTTTTTGTGGACGACGGGGAAATGGCGCTGCGGCTCGCCGAAGAAAAAGCGTTTCCCAATGCGGCGACCTGCTGGCGGGACTCAAGCTTCATCTGCTTTCTCTGGAAGAACAGTATCCTGAAAACATTCATGTAAATTATACGGAGGTGTAACGATGCTTAAGATCAATATTCAGTTATTTGCTCATAAAAAAGGAATGGGCTCCACCAAGAACGGCCGTGATTCCGAATCCAAGCGCCTTGGCGTGAAGCGCGCCGACGGACAGTTCGTGCTGGCCGGCAACATTCTGGTGAAGCAGCGCGGAACCCACATCCATCCCGGTGAGAATGTGGGCCGCGGCTCCGACGACACTCTGTTCGCTCTCATCGACGGCAACGTCAAGTTTGAGCGTCAGGGCCGCGACCGCAAGCGCGTCAGCGTTTACGCGGTGGAACAGTAATCCGAAAGCGAATAAAAAATCCCCCGGGCCGCTTGAAGATGCCGGGGGATTTCTTTTTGCACATAAAAAGAGGCGGGCGGCGGATAGTAAGAGAAAGAAAGAGGTGGCGCTCTTGTTCGTAGACATTGCGAAAATTAGAATTAAAGCAGGCGACGGCGGGAACGGCGCGGTTTCCTTCCGCAGGGAAAAATACGTGGCGGCCGGCGGCCCGGATGGCGGCGACGGCGGCCGGGGCGGAAATATCGTTTTTCAGGCGGATACCAATCTGTCTACCCTGGCGGATTTCCGGTACCAAAGAAAATATACCGCTCAAAACGGCGAAAACGGCCGGGGCAGCCGATGCAACGGCAAAAGCGCCCCGGACCTGGTGATCCGGGTGCCATTGGGCACTGTGGTAAAGGATGCGGAAACCGGCAGGATCATCGCGGATCTTTCCGATTATGAGCCTCATGTGGCGGCGAAGGGCGGCAAGGGCGGCTGGGGGAATATCCATTTTGCCACCGCCACCCGTCAGGTGCCCAGGTTCGCGAAGCCGGGAATTCCCGGAGAAGCCCTGGAGGTGACCCTGGAGCTGAAGCTGCTGGCGGATGTGGGGCTGGTAGGCTTTCCCAACGTGGGTAAATCTACTTTGGTATCCGTGGTCAGCGAGGCGAAGCCTGTGATTGCCGACTATCATTTTACCACGCTTACACCGGTGCTCGGTGTGGTTCATATGGGCGAAAGCTCCTTTGTTATGGCGGACATTCCCGGCTTAATCGAGGGCGCCTGGGAGGGCGTGGGACTGGGACACCAGTTTCTGCGCCATGTGGACCGGTGCCGTATGCTGGTGCATATCGTGGATGTTTCCGGCAGCGAGGGGAGAGATCCTAAGGAGGATTTCCGGGTGATCAATCAGGAGCTTGCGAAATTTAATCCCGTCCTGGCCAAACGGCCAATGCTGGTTGCTGGGAATAAATGTGATCTGGCCACCGATGAGCAGATCCAGGAATTTAAGGAATTTGTGGAAAATCAGGGCTATGCGTTCTTTCCGATGATGGCGGCGATCAGTTACCAGGTGGAGCCTCTGCTGAAGAAAATCCAGGAGATGCTTTCCGCCTTGCCGCCGGTAGAACGGTATGAGCCGGAGCCTGTGCCTGTGCTTCCGGCGGAGGAAATCGGCCGGCACGACGTGAAAATCACTGTACAGGACCGGGTTTACTTTGTGGAAGGCGAATGGCTCCTGCAGGTAATGAAATCGGTGAACTTTGACGACTATGAATCCCTTCAGTATTTCCAGCGGGTGCTGATCAGCAGCGGCGTTATTGACCGGCTGCGGGAGGCTGGCATCCAGGAAGGAGATACCGTCAGTATTTATGATGTGGAATTTGACTTTGTCAACTGACGGAAAACCGGGGCTGGCCTTGCGGCTGAAGAGCCGTTCGGAAAAAGCGGCGTCCGCGTTGAGCGTTTAACGGCGCAGGCGGCAGGACAGGTTTTCCGCTAGTGAGCAGGATAAGGATTCTTCATGAATAGACCGCAGCAGGAGGTGAGGCGTGACGGAACGTTTTTTAGAAGAAAATTGTGCCCCTGAGCAGCTAAGCCCTTTGACTCTGGCCTTTGTGGGCGACGGGGTTTATGATTTAATGGTCCGGGAAAGACTGGTGTGCCAGGCGAACCGCCAGGCGGGAAAGCTGCATAAGCTGGCGGTGGAGCAGGTAAAATGCCAGGCGCAGGCGCAGCGCATGGAGAAAATTCTTCCTCTTTTGACCGAGGAGGAGCAGAGCGTTTATAAACGGGGCCGAAACGCGCATACTACCCATACGCCGAAAAACGCGACTAGTGCTGATTACCACAGCGCCACCGGCATGGAGGCGCTGTTCGGTTATTTATACTTAAAGGGCCGTTTGAAAAGGCTCAGGGAGTTATTTGTGCTGATGTGCCAGGAATAATTTTATGAAAAAATACAGGGAGGGTCGTGCCATGAAAAAAATGGAATTTACAAGAAAGCAGGCGTGGGAGCTTTTTGGGACGGCGTTGCTTTTTTAGCCGGCAGTTTTTTGTTTGCTGTAGCGGTGAACGTGTTTACCGCTCCCAACAATATCGCGCCGGGGGATTGACCGGATTGGCAACAATGATTAATTATTTGTTCGGCGCCCCTATCGGTACCACCATCCTTGTTTTTAACGTACCGCTGTTTATCTGGGGCGTACTCCAAATAAACTTTCGATTTATACTTAAGACCCTTGCAGCTACAGTGATTTCCTCTGTGACGATCGACCTGACTGCCGGGTTGTTTCCACCTTACCAGGGTGACCTGATGCTGGCAGCTCTGTTCAGCGGCGTGCTCAGCGGCGCCGGCCTGGGCTTGATCTTTATGCGGGGCGGCACGACCGGCGGCACCGACCTGGTGGCTAACCTGATCGGCAGGAATTTTCGGCACCTTTCTTTAGGCAAGCTGGTGCTGCTGGTGGATTTGGTGGTGGTGCTGATCTCCGCTTTCGTTTATCGAAACTATGAAAGCCCTCTGTACGCGATCATCAATATTTTCGTATCCTCAAGCTGATCGACGCCGTGCTTTACGGCGCCGATACGGGAACCGGGAAAATGATGTTTATTATCTCCCCAAAAAATAAGGAGATCGCTCAGCGGATTATGACGGAGATTTCCAGAGGAGTGACAGAACTTCGTTCCCGGGGAGCCTATCGCGGCGAGGAAGGCGAGGTGCTTCTCTGCGCGGTCAGGCGGTCAGAAGTGTATAAAACACAAGATATTATACGGTCGGTAGATCCAGATGCCTTTGTTATCGTGGGAGATGCCGGCCAGATCTCAGGCGAGGGCTTTAAGCAAAGCCATAAGTCAGAATCAAAATAGTGGAATCTAATCGGAAGGCTCCGTAGATGTGCTGGAAGCCGCTGGGCGGCTTAAGAAATTTGGGCTGGTTTGGAAAAAAATTGGCGGCGAAATGTGAAAAGGAATTAGGAAGAGCACCTTTTCGTGCCGGCCTAAGCACAGGTTTTATTATAATGCCAAAAAGAAAAAGCCATACCAAATCCTCCCTTCGGAAGAGCTGGTATGGCTTTGCTGCGGAGAAAGTTAGTTCTGGCTGTTTTGGTTGCTTTTATTCTGACCTTGCTGGTTATTCTTGTTTTGGCTCTGCTGATTCTTCTTGTTGCCATACTGGTTGTTGTTCTGGTTCTGGCTGTTGTTCTGGTTTTGGTTCTGATTGTTGCTCATGATTTCACCCCCTTTTGTTCTTATTATGACCCGGGGATTAAATTTTTATACAAAGGAGAGCGAATGATGGAAAGGCTCCCAAAAGAATTTTTATCGGTTATGGAACCGCTCTTGGGCGGGAATTATTCGGATTTTATCCAGAGCTTTCTTCAGCCGCCCTACCGGGCGGTGCGGCTTAATCCGTTGAAAATCACAGCCGAAAAGGCGGCGGCCGTTCTGCCCTTCCGCTTGTCGCCGGCCCCCTTTTGCAGTGAAAGCTATTACATAGATCCCGCTGCCGCCCAGGGTGTGGGCAGCCATCCTCTTCATCACGCAGGTGCCTACTATGTTCAGGAGCCTTCGGCGGCCGGCGCCGTAACGGTGCTGGATCCTAAGCCCGGAGACCGGGTGCTGGATCTCTGCGCGGCGCCCGGCGGAAAATCTACGCAGATCGGGACCGCGCTGCGGGGCAAAGGGCTGCTGTGGTCCAATGAGTTTGTCAAAAGCCGAACCGGTAGCCTGCTTTCTAATGTGGAGCGGATGGGCCTCCGAAATTGTGTGGTGTCATCCTGCTATCCGGAAACCTTATGCAAAAGACTGGCAGGCTGGTTCGATAAGGTTTTGGTAGACGCTCCCTGTTCGGGAGAAGGGATGTTCCGCAGAAACCCGGACGCTGTAAAGGAATGGAGCCTAAACCATACCAAGGCTTGTGCCCAAAGACAGGAGGCAATTCTTCAAACTGCTTCCGGGGCAGTGAAACCGGGCGGTGTTCTGGTTTATTCCACCTGCACCTTTTCTCCATTAGAAAACGAAGGGGTTGTGGAGACATTTTTAAAGAGAAATCGGGATTTTGAGCTTATAGACTGCGGCGTTTCCTTCGGAAGGCCGTCTGGACTTCCGGAAGCCAGACGTATTTTTCCTATGGATGGCGGGGAAGGCCACTTTATCGCTAAGCTCCGAAAAAATGAGGAAAGCTTTGAAAGCGTAGAATGCGTTGAAAAAAGCGGGGATTTATCAAAATAATAAATTAAATAAAGAAATAAAAGCATCTATTAATAATTTATTAAATCAGCTTTTAATAGAGATACCGAAAGGAACTCTTCAAAGCTTCGGAGAAACCGCCCTGCTTCTTCCAGAAGGCCTGCCGGAGCTTTCCGGGCTTGGCGTGCTGAGAGCGGGGGTTCCTGTGGGAGAGCTTCGCCGGGGACGGGTAGAGCCGGCGCATGGGCTGTTCATGGCGAGCCGGCCGGAAGAGTGCCGGCAGGTGCTGAATCTGACAGCTGAGGACCCGAGGGTTAAGGCGTTTCTGCATGGAGAGGAGATTGACGCCCCGGGATTTCAAGGCTTTGCAGGAATTTCCGTGGAAGGCGTCATGACAGGCTTCGGCAAATGCAGCGGCGGCCGTATGAAAAATAGATATCCCAAAGGGTTGCGAACCTTATAATTTTGTGCATGTGTTTTTCCTTTCTGACCGAGATTGATTGAATTTTCCATCACTTTATGCTATAATACAACCTATATTCGATAAGGAAGTGTTTCTGATGCAAGAAATCAAAGTCACGTTAACCAAAAACCCGAAAAAAAAGCCTGCGGATGAAAGCAAGCTTGGCTTCGGCTCCATTTTTACCGACCACATGTTTGTTATGAATTACGACGAGGGCCAGGGCTGGCATGATCCCAGAATCGTTCCCTATGGCCCGATTGAGTTAGACCCCGCCGCTATGTGCCTGCACTATGGCCAGGAGGTCTTTGAGGGCATGAAGGCCTATAAGACCGCCGACGGCAGAGCTTTGCTGTTTCGCCCGGAGAAAAATATGGCCCGTTTGAACCGCTCCAACGAGCGCCTCTGCATCCCTCTGGTAGATGAGGCTTTCTGTGTGGAAGCGCTGAAAAAGCTGGTCAGCATTGAAAAGGATTGGATCCCTACAGCGGAGGGCACTTCTTTATATCTGCGTCCGTTTATTTTCGCTGTGGATCCCCAGGTGGGCGTGCATCCGGCAAAGCACCTGATGTTCCTGATTATCTGCTCTCCGGTGGGCGCTTACTATCCTGAGGGCCTGAATCCGGTAAAGATCTATGTGGAAAAGAACTATGTCCGCGCAGTGCGGGGCGGCTTAGGCTTTGCGAAACCGCCGCTAACTACGCTGCTTCCCTGAAGGCGCAGGATGAGGCGGAGGAGCAGAGCTATACCCAGGTTCTATGGCTGGATGGCGTGGAGCGCCGCTATATTGAGGAAGTCGGCACCATGAATGTGTTCTTCAGGATCGGCGACGAGATCGTTACCCCCGCTTTGCAGGGTTCCATTCTGCCCGGCATTACCAGAATGTCCTGCATCGAGCTGCTCCGCTCCTGGGGATACCAGGTAACGGAAAGAAAGCTGGCCATTGACGAACTGTATGAGGCTTATCAGAAAGGCCAGCTGAAGGAAGCTTTTGGAAGCGGCACCGCCGCGGTCATATCTCCCATCGGCCAGCTGAAGTGGGGCGATGAGATCATGATGATCAATAACGGGGAGATCGGCGAGGTGTCTCAGAAGCTTTACGACAATCTGACCGGGATTCAGTGGGGCAAGCTGCCTGACACTATGGGCTGGACTGTGGAAGTAAAATAATTTCATTATCATTTAATAAGGCAAACGAAGGGGAGCTTCGATGAAAGGCCAGGCTTGTTGGATCCAGACGGCTTTCATCGGCTGGCGGCGATAGGGCGGCCCTCCCAATCGTTTGCCTTTTTTCTTCAGCCGATTGAATTAAAAGGAGGCGTCAGGATTTGAAGGACCTCAGCTTCACGGTGCCGCCGGAGTACAGCGGCGCACAGGTGAAAACCTTTTTGCGGCGGGGATGCGGCGTATCGGCAAAGCTGCTGTCGCAATGCAAGAAAATGCAAAACGGGATTCTAAAAAATGGGAAGCCTGTTTGGACGGCGGATACGGCGGCAGCCGGGGACACGGTGCGCCTGACGCTTCCCCAAGAGCACAATTCCATGGCGCCGGAGGCTCTGCCGGTATCTGTGCTGTGGGAGGATGACGCCCTGCTGATTCTTAATAAGCCGCCCCAAATGCCGGTGCATCCCTGTCCCGGTCACGATAGGGGAACGGTATGCAATTTTGTCTCCTATTATCAAAAAAGGAAGGGTGAAGATTGGCGGTTCCGCCCTTTAAACCGGCTGGATAAGGACACCTCCGGACTGGTGATAGGCGCCAAGGATTCTTACGCCGCGTCCGCTCTGAATGACGTGGGGAAAACTTATTTCGCTGTTTGCCAGGGAAGCCTGCCGGGAGAGGGCGTCATTGACACGCCCATTCGGCTGAAGGAGGGACACAGCATTCAGCGGGAGGCGGGCGAGGGCGGGAAGCCCGCGGTCACTCATTGGAAATCGCTGGCCCAGGGAGCGGCAGCCGGAAAAAGCTATACACTGTTGGCTTTGACCCTGGAAACTGGCAGAACGCATCAGATCCGTGTGCACCTGTCCAGCATAGGCCATCCTTTAGCCGGAGATGACTTTTACGGCGGAAGCCGGGAGCTGATCAGCCGCCAGGCTTTGCACTGCGGATTGGTGGAGCTGACCCATCCGTTTTTTCTCTCTCGGATTTGTGTAAAGGCGCCTTTTCCTAATGATTTAAAAAAAATATTAGAATTTTTAAACATTCATAATCAGGTTTTCTGAGGGGATACTTTTATTAAACCGGTGAAAAGTTACAAAAAAGAATTATGTAAATTTAGAGGTTGACTTTCGGCCGATTCTGTATTATTATTTTTCAGAGAGTGTAATTGTGTTTTTACCGAATCTCTGGATTTTTATGAAATTTTTTGACTATTGGCTTCACTTACTTGTGCGTTTTCGGGGGCAATGCCGCCGCAAAGCGTTTGGCGGGAGATTTGGTTTTACGATGATTTTACCGTAAAGATTGAGATATGGGAGTGTGCCGCGTTGGATAAATTTGTTATTAACGGTGGCAGGAAATTGCATGGGGATGTTAGAATCAGCGGGGCGAAGAACGCCGCTGTCGCTATTATTCCCGCCGCGATTTTGGCCGAGGATATATGCCGCATTGAAAACGTTCCGAATATTAACGATGTAACGAGTATCGCCAGAATTTTGCAGGAAATGGGCGCTGCGATTCGTATGGTTAATAAATCAACCTTAGAGATTGACAGCCGGCACATCAATTCGCCTGTGGCCTCTTATGACCTGGTAAGGCATATGCGCGCCTCCTACTATCTGCTGGGCGCTTTGCTGGGCCGTTTTTCCCATGCTAAGGTTGCGCTGCCAGGAGGCTGCAATTTTGGCGTGCGTCCGATCGATCAGCATTTAAAGGGATTTATGGCTTTAGGCGCTGAGTATAAGCTGGAAGGCGGTATGGTCAATGTTTCGGCGGACCATTTAACCGGCAATAATGTTTATTTGGATGTGGTTTCCGTTGGAGCCACTATGAATATTATGCTGGCCGCGGTAAAGGCGGACGGCATGACCGTGATTGAAAATGCTGCCAGAGAGCCCCATATTGTGGATTTGGCTAACTTTTTGAACTCTATGGGCGCGGACGTCAGGGGCGCGGGCACCGATATTATTAAAATCCGTGGCGTTAAACAGATGAAAGGCGCCACTTATTCTATCATTCCGGATCAAATCGAGGCCGGAACCTATATGGCGGCGGCAGCCGCTGCCGGTGGGGATATTACGGTTCACGACGTGATTCCTAAGCATTTGGAATCCATTACCGCTAAGCTGGAGGAAATGGGCGTTGAAATTACGGAGTATGATGAGGCGATCCGGGTAGTACGGGAAAAGCCTTTGGCCAAATGCAATATCAAGACTATGCCGCACCCAGGCTTTCCCACCGATATGCAGCCGCAGATCGCCGCGGTGCTTTGCTTGGCGGATGGCACCAGCATTATTAATGAGAACGTTTGGGACAACCGGTTCCGCTATGTAGAGGAGCTGAGGCGTTTAGGCGCTCAGATTTCTGTGGACGGTAAAATTGCTGTGATCGAGGGCGTCAAGGAATTGGTGGGCGCTCCTGTAAAGGCGATGGATCTGAGGGCAGGCGCGGCGATGGTGGTGGCTGGTTTGGCTGCCAGAGGCGTTACAGAAATTGAAAATATTGAATACATTGAGCGCGGCTACGAAAATATCGTAGAAAAATTACAGGGCCTAGGAGCGGACATCCGCCGAGTGTATTTCCCGGAGGCTTCGGTGGCTCAGGCCCTATAAAAGAATAGGGCGGCCAACGGCACGAAAAATTTCGGTTTTTCGTGCTTTCTTATTGCTCTCTTTCAGCGCTTTAGATGTCTCCGCCGAATCGAGGCGTTATTATATGCCGTTCGGCTTATGCTTTCTGTAGAGAGGCGGGTTGGAAAAACGGGGGATCATACAACATCGGGCTTTATCAGGATTCGTATTTTATAGCCTTTCTGATTTCACTTGGAGCGTCCGCCAGCTGCCTCCCGATGGGAGCTGTGATGAATGAACGCCTTTCCCTGCGGCTTTTATAGAAAAAGGCTTGTTCCAAGGCAGAGAATGCAAAAGGGCGGATAGATAAGACTGGCCGGCGGATTAGGCAGCGTATTTTATTTGAAAACTGGGAGGACTCTATGGCAAAGGTATGTCCGCTTTTCAGCGGCAGCAGCGGCAACAGCTATTACATAGGAACCGGGGAGCATGGAATCCTGGTGGACGCGGGAAGAACAGCGAAGCAGATGGAGGGGGCGTTATCGGCCAATGACATCAATATCTCGTCTGTCCGGGCAATTTTTGTCACCCACGAGCATACCGACCATGTCAAGGGACTGCGGGTGCTGGCTTCCCGGCATCATATCAAGGTGTATTCCTCCATGGGCACTCTGGAGGCTCTGAATGATATGCAGATCCTTTCGGGAAAATTCCCCTGTGACGTCATCTCTGAAAACGGGATACAGGAAGCCGGAATGGAGATCCGCCCCTTTCACACCTCCCACGATTCGGCGGAAAGCGTAGGCTATCGAATTTCATTGCCAAACGGCCGCGTGGTCGTGGTCGCCACTGATTTGGGCTTTGTGTCCGAGGAGGTCCGGTCGGCTCTTGCCGGCTGCGACGTGGCGGTGATGGAATCCAATCACGATGTTGGGATGCTGCAAAGCGGCGGCTATCCCTATTATTTGAAACGCCGTATCCTGTCGCCTCAAGGGCATTTGTCCAACAGCGCCTGCGCCCAGGAGCTTCCGGACTTGGTAAGGCAGGGAACTACCCGAATTCTTTTGGCGCATTTAAGCAGGGAGAATAATATCCCTCAGCTCGCTTATCAAACGGCGCTGTGCAGCCTGCTGGAGCAGGGCATGAAAGCTGGGGAAGACTTTTTTATTGCAGGTGTCCCCTGTGGAGAATTCAGGAGGACACACCCTTTTGATTTAACTGGGAAAGGAAAAATAATGCTGACGGTGCGGATTCTGTGCGTAGGAAAATGCAAAGAGAAATATTGGCGGGAGGCTTGCGCCGAATACGGTAAAAGGCTGTCGGCCTTTTGCAGGTTTGAGGTTTTAGAGGTGGACGAAGAACGCCTGCCGGAACGGCCCTCGAAGGCCCAGATCGAAAGCGGCTTAGAGCAGGAGGGAAAACGGCTTCTTCAAAAAGCGGGCAGCACTCCGATCGTCGCTTTGTGCATCGAGGGCAAAGAGCTTTCCTCGCCCCAGCTTGCCCAGTATGTGGAGCGGGCCGCAGTAAACGGCGCCAGCAGCCTGGCCTTTGTCATCGGCGGCTCCTGGGGACTGTGGGAGGAAGTAAAGCGGAAAGCGGCGCTGCGGCTTTCCATGTCTCCGATGACCTTTCCTCATCAGCTGGCCAGGGTTATGCTTTGCGAGCAGATTTACCGCGCCTTTCAGATTGCCCATTCGGGGAAATACCATAAATAAGGCTTTGGTTCATGAAATGTAATACATCGAGAGCCTTGAGCTTCCCAAGCGCCGTTGACGCCAGCGGAAGTCTTAGGGCTTCTTGCATTTTCCGGCGGCTGGAGTATAATAAAAGCAGTTTTGGAATGATAGGCTTTTGGGGCGCTGTCCCGAAAAACCGCATTTGACCGGCCGCGGCGCGATGCTTTGGCATTAGGCTGCTAATATCGATAGCGGCTATGAAAAATAGAGCGGCATATGGGAGAAGAAAGCATGAAAATCAATAAGATCCGTTTTTTAGAGCCGGGTAACCTGCCCTACCGGCGGTCGATTAAGAACCTCTATGTCTACGACCAGTATATTCGGACGCCTTCCCACGGCCTGATGACCTTGGCTACCGTGGCGAAGGAAGCGGTGCCGGATACCTTGATGTACAGCGAGTCCATTTCAAAAATCCGGTGGGATGACGTGCTGGACGCGGATATCGTGCTGATTGGAATTTTTACCTTTCAGGCCAAGCGGGGCTATGAGCTTGCCCGCTTCGTCAGGAAAAAATTCCAAGGCCCTGGGGTACTGGGCGGACTTCACGCCTCGATGAATTATCAGGAGGCTGCTCAATACTGCGATTATGTACTGCTGGGAGAAGGGAGGAATCTATCCTTAAGCTGATTGACTGCCTGCGAAGGGATCAGGAAATTGATTTTCCCGGGGTAGCTTATCGGAATAACGACGAGATTGTGTGTACGGGGCAGTGTGTGCCGCCGCATAATATCGATATTATTCCTGATAGAGACCTGCTTTACCATTACCGGAAAATGGCGGGGCATAATACGGTTTGGCCGCAGGTTCACGCGTCCAGAGGCTGCCCTCACAATTGCGATTATTGTGCGGTAGTACGGCATTTCGGCAGAAAAGTGCGGACGAGATCGCCGGAAAATGTTGTGGAGGATATCCGCCAGGCTATCGCCTTTCACGACCAGGGCCACCGCCGTGCGGCCAAAATACTCTGGCTCACTGATGATAACTTTTTCGCGGACCGGGATTGGGCGGTATCGGTGCTCAACGCGATCATTCGCAGCGGAATTCGGTATCAGTTTACGGTTCAGGCCCGGTACGAGGTGGGCTTTGACGACGAGATGCTGGAGCTTTTGAAAGAGGCGGGCTTCTGCGAGATTGCCATGGGAATCGAGTTTTTAGAGGATGAGACGTTTGAAAGCCTGCATAAAAAGAGCACTTACGCGGAAATTGTCCGCTCGGTAGAGAATATCCAGCGCCATGGCCTGCGCGTGCGGGGATTGTTTATCGTAGGCGCTGACAATCACGTAAAGGGCGTAGGGGAGCGGCTGGCGGATTTCGTGATTTCCCACGACATCTGCGGCGTCCTGATTCAGTCCATGTATTTTGTACCAGGCACTCCGGTGTATAAGACTCATAAAAATAAGCTGATCCACACCGACTGGTCGAAATACAACGGTAATGTGGTCCATTATCCGGAAAAGATTGCGCCCGATGATCTGCAGAGGGAAATTATTATCGCCAGCAAAAGAATTTACTCAGTAAAGCGGCTGATTCAGGCGGTGACGCATCGCCGCGGCTTGGAGCGGCTGTTGTTTATAGGCGAGTTCTTCTGGCAGAGAAGCGTGCGGAGCGCGTTAAAAAGGGAGCTGCCCCGCTTGAAGCAGGCCGCTGAGAAATCGGGCCTGTACAGCGCCGGGACAGAGGCGGCCCGCTAAGCAGGAAATATCATCAGCGAAATAAGCCGTTGAAAAAGGGCCGCTGTATCCCAGCTGTTTCTCCGGGATACAGCGGCTCTTTTGCCGTCGCTTTTAGCAAGTGCCCCGGGCAGAGCCGGGAAGGATAATCCGCCCTGGTGCCCGGTGGAAAAAGAATTATGGCTTGCTTCGTAAAAGCGCTTAGAATGCTGCCGGTTTTGAAGCCCCTTCAACAGCCGGTGCCGTCCGGCTTGGTTTACCGCCTCTCGGTCCAATATTTCCGGTCCAGTGAACGGTATTGTACTGCCTCGGCCATGTGGCCGCTTTGAATGATTTCTTCTTGATCCAAATCGGCGATGGTGCGGGCAACCTTCAAAATCCGGTCATAGGCGCGGGCGGATAAGCCCAGCTTTTCAAAGGAAAGCTTTAACAGGCGCCGGGCGCTTTCTGTCATCGGACAGGCGGCCTTCAGAAGCTCCGGTAAGATTTTTTGCGTTGCAGGCGGCGGGGGAGGCTTGATGTTTTCGGTACCGCTCGCGCTGTAAAGCCCTCGCCCGTTCGACCCGCTGCTGAATGGCGGCGGAGGGTTCCTCGGAACCTGAGGCGCTAAGCTGGTCAAATTCTACCGGGGGAACTTCAATGTGAAGGTCGATTCGATCCAGCAGGGGACCGGAAACCCTGGAAAGATACCGGGATACGCCGGCGGGGGAGCAGGTGCAGGGGCGGGAGGGATGGCCGAAATATCCGCAGGGACAGGGATTCATAGCAGCCACAAGCATGACGGAGCAAGGATAGGTCAGGGTTACGCCCGCTCTGGACAGGGTGACGGTTTCATTTTCAATGGGCTGGCGCAGAACCTCCATTGCGGCGCGGGAAAACTCGGGCAGCTCGTCTAAAAATAAAATGCCGTTGTGGGCCAGAGAAAGCTCTCCCGGCTTTGGAACCAGGCCGCCGCCGGAAAGCCCTACGGCGGAAATTGTGTGATGGGGAGAACGGCAGGGCCTGCGGCGGATCAGGGAAGCCCCTTTTGGGGGAGGGCCCCGGCGATGGAATAAATCTTTGTGGTTTCGATCATTTCCTCAAAGGTCATGCCGGGAAGGATGGAGGGAAGCCTTTTGGCCAGCATGCTTTTCCCGGAGCCTGGAGGGCCGATCAAAAGGATGTTGTGTCCGCCTGCCGCCGCGACCTCCAAGGCGCGCTTGGCCTGAGGCTGTCCTTTTTACCTGGGAGAAATCCGGCAGGGGAAAGGGGTCATCCTGAGGAGAAGGGGAGAGGCGGGAGCCAGGGGAATACGGCCGCTCAGATGCTCGATCAGCGCTGTAAGGTTTGGAACCGGATATACTGTAAGCCCCTGTACCAACGCGCCCTCTTCCGCGTTTTGGGCGGGAACATAAATTTTTGAAGCCCCGCCTGTTTCGCTTTCAGACACATGGGAAGCACGCCGTTTACCGGACGCAGCTCCCCAAAGAGGGAAAGCTCTCCAAGAAAAGCGGAATCTCCCAGGCACGCACCCAGCTGGCCGCTGGAGATTAGCACAGACATCAGCACAGGCAGGTCGTATAGAGGACCCTCCTTGCGGATGTCGGCGGGAGCCAGATTTACGGTGATACGGCCTGTAGGATAGTCAAACCCACAGTTTTTCAAAGCGGCCCTGACCCGTTCCCGTGATTCTTTTACCGCGGCGTCAGGCAGGCCTACCAGGTCAAAGGCAGGAAGAGAGCGGCCGATGTCACATTCGACCTCTACCAGAAAAGCTTCCGCTCCGTATAGCCCCATACTGATCACTTTAGCTGCCAAGAAAACACCCCGTTTATGCCTTGTATTTGCCCTTAATAACCATATTTACCTTAATTATACTGCGAACCAACGAAAAAGTATAGGATACGACGAAATTTTTTTGATATTTTTGTATAAAACCCCATTGACTTTTCTACACACTTGGGGTACTATGTAAGAAAGTATTCTTCGTGGAACCTTGAGGTGGTAGGATTGAACATACCTGAACGGGTTGACGGCATGGGCAATCTTACAGATGGGGAGCTTGTCGCCAGGGTAAGGCAAGGGAATCAGGAAGCGTTCAGCGAGCTGATTTCCCGATACTATGGACTGCTGCAGTGGAAGATTTCCGGCTACCGGAAGCTGGGGATTGATGCGGATGATCTCTTGCAGGAGGCTGCGCTGGGATTACTGGATAGCGTGATGTCCTTTCAGGAGGGCAAAGGCGCGTCTTTTTGAAACCTATGAGACCGTTTGTGTAAACAACCGGTTGGCAACCCTTTATCGGGCGGCTGCAAGGCAGAAAAATATCCCTTTTCATTCTTTGGCCGGCTTTCCGGAGGAAACGCTTCCAGAAGCGGATGCTGGGGTCAATGATCCGGAGACGGTGATGATTGACCGGGAGAATCTCCAGCAGATCAAGAAAAGAATTGAAGAAACCCTTTCAACCCTGGAATTTCAGGTTTTATCTCTTTACCTGAACGGTTTAACCTATGCACAGATTTCAAAATCTCTTTCCATTTCACCTAAAGCTGTGGATAATGCCCTTCAAAGGATTAGAGCGAAACTGAAGAAGACCATGTAGTTTCCCGTGTGATTACTTGTTTTATATGTGCCCGGATAGCTTAAGTTAGAGCGTTGATTTTCAAAGGCGTCGGTTTAAATCCGTCAAAGGGCGAAAAATTTTATTATCCAAAGCGAGGTAAATCAAATGTACGAAGACAAGACTCTCATCTGCAAAGAATGTGGCGCTGAATTTGTATTCACCGCCGGCGAGCAGGAATTTTATGCTTCCAAGGGTTTCGTAAACGAGCCCCAGAGATGCAAAGCCTGCCGTGATGCCCGTAAGAACGCCGCAAAGCCTGAGCGTGAAATGTTCACTGCTACCTGCGCTGCTTGTGGTCAGGAAGCCAAGGTTCCTTTCAGACCCCGTGAGGACCGTCCGGTCTATTGCAGCGAGTGCTTCGCTAAGATGAGGGAAGAATAAGATAAGTTCCTTCTTATGAGCAAGGGTACGCTCCGGAAAGCTTTCCGGGGCGTATTTTTTATGTCCCGGAGGAAAAGGCTTTTACCAACCGCTTTTAGAAAGCGGTTGGTAAAAAGGACAAAAGCCGAGGGCGCAGGAGTGATTTCCGACTGGCCGCCGCTTACAGCAGGAAAGCAGGCGGGATTTGAGTACCGTTCAGACCGGGACGCCTTCAAGCCGCTTTCGCGGCTGTGAAAAATGTATTGCAAAGCGGGGCGCGGGAGATTATAATAGAATCAGACGTGAAAAGCAAAGGAGGTAAATTGTTTTATGGCGACAGTAACAAAGGATACTATCATTGGTGATATTTTGGATATGGATCGGACCACGGCGCCCTTTTTCCTGGAGATGGGAATGCATTGCTTAGGCTGCCCGGCTTCCAGGGGAGAATCTTTGGAACAGGCTTGCCTGGTGCATAATGTAGACCCGGACGAGCTGGTAGAGAAACTCAACGAGCACTTAGCTGGTAAATAAACTCGCGGAAAGCTTGGGGCCGTGACTGCCGTCGCGGCCCCAATTTTGTAGGAGGAATCAAATTGCGCCCCTTGTTTCAGCTGGATCCTAGGCTGTCTCTGTGCGCCTCTTTTGTTCCCGCGGGAGCTAAATTGGCGGATATCGGAACAGACCACGGCTACCTTCCCATTTGGCTGGCAAAGACCGGCCGGGTCCTCCACGCTGTGGCCGCGGACCTGCGTCCCGGCCCTCTGGAGCGGGCTAAGGAAAATGTGAGAAAATACCAGGTAGAGGACATCGTGGAGCTTCGGCTGTCCGACGGCCTACAGGCTTTCCTTCCGGAAGAAGCGGATTTTATTGTGATCGCCGGTATGGGAGGAGAGGTGATCGCGTCTATTTTAGGCGCCGTTCCCTGGCTGAAGGAAACAGGCGCCCGGTTAGTCCTTCAGCCGATGACGAGAGCGGAAGAGCTGCGCCGCTTCCTGGCGGAGCATGGGTTTGAGATTTTAGAAGAGCGGCCGGTACTATCTCTGGGAAGGCCCTACAGCGTTCTTTTGACGGCTTATACGGGCCGTCAGGAAGCCGGGGGAATTCTTTTCCCTTACCTGGGGAAATTGCTGCAATCGCCGCTTACCGATAAAGCAGAGCGCACTGCCGCGCTTGCCTATCTGGGCAAGCAGCTTCGCCATCTCCAAAATCTGGAGAAGGGAGCCCGGGCCGGCGGAGAGCAGGAGGCTCAAATGGAATACTGCCAGGCGGCGGAAGCGCTGAGGCAGCTGATCAGGGAGGAATTTCCAAATGGCAGCAATTGATGAAATTTATCGTTATCTCAATGAAATCGCGCCCTTTTCCACCGCGATGGATTTTGACAACGCGGGCTTTTAGTAGGCGATGGAAAAACGGAGGTCACGAAGGCTTTGGTAACCCTGGATATCACGGCGCAATCGGTACGCCAGGCACGGGAGAAAGGGGCGCAGACTGATCGTCAGCCATCACCCGGTAATTTTTCATCCCTTGAAGCGCCTGCTGAGCAACAGTGTTCCTTACCTTCTGGCAAAGAAAGGAATCGGGGCGATTTGCGCCCATACCAATCTGGACATGGCGCCGGGAGGCGTCAACGACTGTCTGGCCGCCGCTTTGGGGCTTTCCGGACGGATAGGGGTGGCTTTTTACGGCGAGCTTCCTTGCTGTGTTATGGGAACCCTTGCCCAGCCTATGGAGCCGAAAAGCTTCGCGGCGTTTGTAAAAGAGAGGCTTTCCTGTGAGGGGATACGGTATGTGGCGGGAAACCGTCCGGTGAGAAAAGCGGCTCTATGCTCCGGCGCGGGAGGGGAATTCCTGTTTGACGCCATGGAGAAGGGGGCGGATGCCTTTGTCACCGGGGAGGTAAAGCATCATGAGATTTTGGCCGCGAAGGAAGCTGGTTTGACCCTGGTGGACGGCGGGCATTTCAAGACTGAGGATATTGCCATGGAACCGCTTCGGGAGAGGCTCTCCAGGGCGTTTCCAGGAATTGAATTTTTCCTGGAGGAAAACGCCGGCGACGGCATCCGTTATTTATAGTTCGATGAGTTAGCCGGCGAATGGGATCCGGTCATTGGATAATACCGGCGAATGAAAGGTTCATCATGGGCGCGGAATGCGAAAGTCTGCTGCCGGAGAAAGGGGAGGAAAGCAGACTCGTTCGCCGGGCGCGGCTGGAACCTCACGGGGTATGCCTCGGCTGGTACGCCGGAAAGAAAAGCGGCGCATTGGCTCCGCTTATGAGGAGGAAGCTGTATGGCGCTTGACGGAGCGTTTTTGAGACATTTAAAGAAGGAAATCACAGACCGGGCGCTGGGCGCGCGGGTGGATAAAATCTACCAGCCGAACAAAGAGGAGCTGGTATTTTTGCTGCGGACCCGGCAGGAGGCGTTTAAGCTGCTGCTATCGGCCAGGGCCAACAGTCCTAGAATTCACTTTACCCAATATGCGCCGGAAAACCCTAAGGTTCCGCCTATGTTATGCATGCTGCTGCGAAAACGCCTGTCTGGCGCTAAGCTGGTGGAAGTCAGACAGCCGGGGCTGGAACGGCTATTGTATTTGGATTTTGACGCGCCAACGAATTAGGGGGATAAGGTTCGCTTATCCCTGGTCATCGAGATTATGGGGAAATACAGTAACATTATCCTGGTGGATGGCCAGGGGAAAATCGTGGATGCCTTGAAAAGGGTGGATGAAGAAATGTCATCTCAACGGCTGGTGCAGCCCGGCCTCGCCTATGAGCTGCCGCCAGCCCAGAACAAGCCCTGTATGCTGGAGTGCCAGCCGGAGGAGATTGTCGAGGCTATTGTTCATCAACCGAAGAACCAAAGCCTGAATAAAGGAATCCTAAACGCTTTGCAAGGGCTTTCTCCGGTGGTTTGCCGGGAGATAGAGCATCAGGTGGGCCGGGGACAGGAGCTTTTTACTAGAGATCTGACACAGGAGCAGAGGGAACGGCTTCGGTTCTTTTTGGAGCGGCTGTTTACTACGGTCCGGATACGGCGGGAGAGCCTTATATGGTAACCAAAATCAAAGGAAAGCCGATGGAGTTTTCCTTTTTGAATATCGTCAATACGGCACTCTGGCGTCGGTGAGCCGGTGGGAGGATTTTTCTTCTCTGCTGGATGAATTTTATGAGGAGCGGGATCGGCAGGACCGGATGCGGGTAAAAGCGCAGGATCTCCTGCGGCTGCTGGCTAATGCGTCGGAACGCCTCAGCCGAAAGATCAACCTGCAAAGGGGAGAGCTTGCCCGAAGTGAGGACCGGGAGCACCTGCGGGTCTGCGGAGATTTGATCAACGCTAATCTTTACCGCATCGAAAGGGGAAGCGCTTTTGCGGATTTGGAGAACTTCTACGATGAAAATCGTCTGATGCGGGTTAAGCTGGATCCGGCGCTTAACGCTACCCAGAATGCGCAGAAATACTACAAGGAGTACCGCAAGGCCAAAACCGCTCAGCAGGTATTGGGAGAGCAGATCCGCAGGCGGAGCAGGAGCTTCTGTATGTCGATTCGGTATTCGACTGCCTAAGCCGGGCTCAGAGCGAAAGCGAGCTGAACGAGATCCGCCAGGAACTGCGGGAAGAAGGCTACCTGAAGGCGGTGCGGGATAAAAGAAAGCCGCCGGCGCCTTTGGCTCCTTTGGAGTTTGTGTCCAGCGAGGGATTCCGTATTCTAGTGGGCCGCAATAATCGGCAGAATGATAAACTGACTTTAAAACAAGCCAATAACAATGACATTTGGCTGCATACCAAGAATATCCCCGGTTCCCATACGATCATTGTGACCGGGGCAGACAGCCAGGCGATGCTACCTTGAAAGAGGCCGCTATGCTGGCGGCGTACCACAGCAGAGCAAAAAAGACAGCTCCCAGGTGCCGGTGGATTATACTCAGGTCCGTTACGTGAGCAAACCCCAGGGAGCAAAGCCCGGTATGGTTATCTATGTGCATTATCAGACCCTTTTTGTTACGCCTCAGCACGAGCTGACAGAAAAATTAAAAAACTTTAAAAAGGGGCTTGCAAAATATTTGAAAATATGATATTATAACAAAGCTGTGAAAAACACAGCTTTGTGAAATGGGGGTATTAGCTCAGCTGGGAGAGCGCTACACTGGCAGTGTAGAGGTCAGCGGTTCGATCCCGCTATGCTCCACCAACATTCAGTAGGGGGAAAGTTTAACTTTCCCCTTGTTCTTGTTCTTATTACAAAAGCCTATTATCTAAGAAAGAAAGCACGCTTTTTGAAATAAGCAAAATCACGAACGCTTGTCTATCGAAACCCGTTCCTCCGGCGCATCGGCAGAACCAATGTGTTATTCCAGGTTGAAGCTTATCGCAAAGAGGTTCTTTGCTTCCGAAGGAAGGTCACGGCATACTGATGTTACGATAGTATCAGTTTCGCAAGCATATAAAGTTAGAAACAGTCGCTATAGAGTGTGCCTGTTTTCATAACTTGTAAACCGTTTTTTACTGGTGGGGACGGTTGATTGTTGGAAGCGATCAGCCGTCCAGGAAGTGTTTTATTTTTCTGTGCTTATTATAACACCTTTTTCAAAAACATAAATTTTTAGAAGCGTAACAAATTTATAATATTTGAGAGGACAGGGCAGGTTTTGCCTCGTTTTTTATTGTTAACTAAAAGAGATAGGCTACGCTGGAAGTTCAGGAAAAGTTTTAGCGTTGCAGAAAAAAGAAGCAGAAAAAAGGAAATTAAGAAACAAGTAACAACAGGGGCGATGGAGGAAACATAGAGTCTCACTTTATGGAAAACTGAAAAGAAATACAAGTAGTTCGAATCGAGAAGGAAAAGGGCAAACGGAGCGCGGCAAGTGTCGGTTATTGTTTTATAAACTTTTAGGCATGGACGGTAACAGAACCTTTCGGACGTTTTGCAATATCTACCGACCATATCGGTACATGTTTATTCCTGATTTTAGTAAATACAGATAACGAAATCGTCAAGATTATATAGACACAAAATCTTATATTTGCGTATGATATTGTTTTGCAGCTCGTAATTGATGTTCAAATGGATATCCAGAAAAAATCGGCAAATATGTCATAAAGAATCAACAAATCTTATAAAATGGTTTATGAATAAAACTAGTAGGTATATTTGCTTTTGGAATTTATTAAGAATCAGAATTAATCCAGTTGATGATATCGTCCATGGAAAACTGTAAATGCCCTGTCATTATTTTTTTACGCAATTTTCTTCATCATGCGATAAAAAGGAAATCAACTATTTTTTGGTGATAATAAAAAGCTTTATCACAGTTAACTTGCATACGAAAGGTCTTTAAACGATAATCACGGAAATGGGGGTTAGCTGTTTTCCAATCGATATTAAAACGGAATTATGTGTAGCTATCATGATTTGCGAATGAAATAATTCGTCGTAATAAGCCAAATCACTTGAAATATTGAACTCATAGGCATTTTTAAACTTTTGATGTGTTTTATAAATATGTTCTAAATCATCCTCTGTAGCACGTTGAACGGCGAGTTTTGCCGATAGGACTTCTAATGCACTTCTTACTTCCATAAGATCATCTAGCTGAGATTTATTATTTTCAAGCCAGTTGGTTACTTGCGCTTTTCCCTCAGGCGTCTTTCTTAGAAGAAAAGTACCACGACCGGGAGTAATCTCAACATACCCTAAAGCTTTCAAAGTTCTCATACCTTCTCGCACTGTAGAGCGTCCAACTTTTAACATATCACACAATTCTTGTTCAGTAGGCATTTTATCGCCTATCTTTACACGATCCGAAGCGATAAACTCCAATAGGCTATCAACAACCTGATCAATAATAGAAGTTTTTGAATTGGTTTCATAAAACTACTCCTTAACTTAAATATAAGATGTATGTTTATCATACCTTATATTTCCATTAAACACAATACTTTTACAAAATAAAAAATTTATAAACATTATTGACAAATAAAATTATATAGTCTATTATGTAAATATCAAATTCAACATATGGTCTGATGTTTTAAAGGGGAATATAGTTTGTATTATAGTGTGCTTGATGATATAAACCGATTGCCACTAAATGTAAGAAAATTGGTGCAAGAATTTATGAAGCAAGATATTATTAATAGGCCTTGTGGTAAATATCGATTAGTAGATCAGAGTTATTTTATAATTATGGAGTCCTGTACAAAGGACCCGGAGAAATTGAATTTTGAGGCACATAGCAAATATGGTGATATCCAAATCGTACTATCGGGTAGCGAGATCATAGAATATCTTCCTGGAGATGCCGAGGTTGTTTTGAAGGAAGATAGATTGGAAAAAAAGATGATGTAGCATTTTATACGAGTGCTGATACTAGTGTCCCATTATTGCTAAAACCTGGTAGAGTAGCAGTATTTTATCCAGGAGAATTACATAAACCGGGTTGTAATAGTCCAAGAAAGGAGACGGTTCGAAAAAGCGGTTATTAAATTTTAAACGATTCTATTTATGATGGCTTAAGAGAAGGAGGTATCACATGGTTATTGACTGCCACGCTCACGTAACTGCACCACAGCAGTTATGGGCCTATCGGGCGTTGCTGTTGGCAAATCGTGGAGTAGATGGCCCGAAAAAAGTAGAAATGACAGATGAAGAGATTCAGCGCAGTTTGGAATATCCGGAAATTGGGGCAAAGGGACATTTAGAATTATTAAAGAGCAACACATAGATTTGCAATTAACATCGCCCAGGCCATTTCATCTAATGCATAGCGAAAGACCGGAAAAGTTGATTCATTGGTTTTTGGAAGAGGAGCATAATTATATTAGCAGGCTCTGCAAATTATATCCTGAAACCTTTCGAGGGTATAGCTGCTCTTCCTCAATGTGCAGGAGAACCTATTAGTAGCGCGTTGCCAGAGTTGGAAAGAGCAGTAAAAGAACTAGGATTTGTGGGATGTCTCATTAATCCGGATCCATATGAGAACACGATACTAGGCGA
>VOFI01001319.1_pt1 | contig 112000 bp, 192 predicted proteins | sample 5384131 | NCBI WGS metagenome assembly VOFI01 (sample SAMN12384728, study PRJNA508395) | human gut metagenome | isolation source: healthy gut H | host: Homo sapiens | reverse complement strand
GTTAAAAATCAGATAAAGATGCGGTGTTGGATGCTTTAGAGAAAAAGAATGATTATAAAGACCGTATAATTAAGCATTCTATAGAAAAAAAGACTGAAATCCTTAGAGCAGCATATAGAAATCAATTCACAAATTTCTGACCTGGAGCTGGATGCATTAACCGGATTTAGAAATCGTAAGGCATATTATAAAGATATTAATATGATCGAACAGGATACAAAGATGAATATGCGTCCCGTAGGAATCGTATTTGCTGATGTGAATGGTTTGAAAAAAATAAATGACAGTTTAGGACATGAAGCGGGAGATAAGTTAATTGCATCTGTTGCAAATACAATAACCGAGATTTTTCCTGAAGCAAGGCGGTACCGCTTCGGAGGAGATGAATTTGTAATCTTATCTTTTGATAAAAATGAAGCTGCATTTAATGAAAAACGCAAAAGGCTTGAGGCGTCATGGAAAGACGGATATTCAGCTTCGATCGGAACGATTTGGAAAGAGCATGCAATAGATTTTGAAAAAAAAAGTGTTGCTACTGCAGATGAAATGATGTATATGGATAAGAGCAGCTATTACGAAAAGAAAAGGCATGATCGGAGGTCATATACCTATATAGATACGGAAGAGTCTTTGAAAAAGGTAGAAACGGTTGCAGAACTTTTGCCAGGAGGCTTTTTGTATATCATGCAGATGAAGAGGAGCAAATCATTACTTTTAACCGGGAGCTATTACGGATTTTTAAGTGCCAAAATAAAGAGGAATTTATAGAACTTACAGGAAATTCCTTTTAAAGGTATGGTCCATCCTGATGACCTGAAAATAGTAGAGTGTGATATTTCAAGTCAGATTACGCGTGAAAAGGACATAGACCGGGTGCAATATAGAATAGTGTGTAAGGATGGAACGGTGAAAACCGTTTTGGATTATGGCCGTTTTGTTCATACAGAAATGTATGGGGATGTATATTATGTATTTATAGATGATATATCTATTAAGTAAACCATTAACCAAAAGTTTAAACTGCGTAAACAAAGCGAGACTTCATAAGAGGTCTCATTTTGTTTATACAAGAATTGCAAAAGCAAATAATATGAGTAAAAGAAAAAGTCAGCTATTATTGAAAAATGCACCGACAGTAGATTTTTAGGTGTTTTTGGAGAGAAAACAGTAAATGTTCTGAAAGTCAATTTTGATGTTGGACGGTATCCTGTAACTAGCACTCTCAAAAAAGATGAGCAAAAGATTTCAGACTTCTGCTCATCTTTATACAATCTTAATTTCAAAACAAACTTACTTACGCCCATTTAATACAAATAAAGATAGAATAAAGAAAATATAAAAAAAAAGAAATTAAGATTATGGGGATATAGTTATGCAACAGATAAACAGATCAAGACATCGACATATAACATCATTTCAAGTGATTAGTTTAGGGTTTTATCCGTGATTCTCTTAGGCAGTCTGCTTTTGATGCTGCCGATTGCTACAAAAAAAGCGGTCAGTGTACCTCCTTTTTGGATGCTTTTGTTTACCGCAACTTCTGCGGTTTGTGTGACGGGACTGGTTATTAATGATACGGCAACCTACTGGTCTTTATTTGGCCAAGGAGTTATTTTACTGCTGATTCAAATCGGAGGTATGGGAATTATTACGATTGCTATTGCGATTTCTGTTGTTTCCGGACGCAAAATTGGGTTGATGCAGCAGTACCATGCAAGAGGCAATTTCGGCTCCAACGGTGGGTGGTATTGTGCGGAGAACGCAATTTATTATTCGGACTACTATTCTTATCGAAAATCATTGGTGCGGTTCTTTTAGCCCCTGTTTTTGCAGGGACTTTGGGTTTTGGAAAGGAATATGGTATTCATTGTTCCATTCTATTTCTGCTTTTTGCAATGCAGGATTTGATCTAATCGGTATAAGAACCCCTTTTTCCTCGTTGACCTCTTATTCTGTACAGCCGATTGTAAATCTTGTGATTATGATGCTGATTATTGCAGGAGGTATTGGATTTCTTTACTTGGGAGGATATAAAGAACAATAAATGGCATTTCAAAAAATACCGTATGCAAAGCAAGGTCATTTTTATGGTAACAGGAATATTGATATTCTTACCGGCTCTTTACTTTTTTTGTTTGAGTTTTCAAATGTGCCTCTTTACAGAAAGAGTATGGACTTCTCTGTTTCAATCGGTTACGCCGAGAACTGCCGGTTTTAATACGGCGGATTTGACTTTGCTCAGTGAAGTTGGGCAAATGCTTATGATTATGCTAATGCTCATCGGTGGCTCGCCCGGTTCCACTGCAGGTGGTATGAAAACGACAACTCTTGCAGTTCTCGTTTCATCGGCATTATCTGTATTTAGAAAAAAAGGAACACACCCATTTTTTCGGCAGACAAATTCCGGATGGCACTATCAGAAATGCAGCTACGATTTTTTTTTGATGTATATCGTTTTATTCCTTGTCGGAGGAATGGTAATTAGCAGAACAGAAGATATTCCACTTATGACTGCTCTATTTGAGACAGCGTCGGCAATCGGGACGGTAGGGTTATCGTTGGGAATAACTCCTAAGCTGGGGCTTGTTTCCCATATAATCTTGATTTGCCTGATGTTTTTCGGCAGAGTGGGAGGATTGACCTTGATTTTTTGCTACCATTTCTGAAAAAAAGCCTAACGGTTCAAAATATCCTCAGGAAAATATCACAGTAGGTTAAAGGAGAATGAAAAATGAAATCAATATTACTTATCGGTCTGGGAAGATTTGGACGCCATATTGCTATGAAGCTGGATGAACTGCATCATCAGGTTATGGCGGTAGATAAAGAAGATACCCGAGTTGATGCTGTACTTCCCTTTGTAACCAACGCTCAGATTGGGGATGCGACTAATGAGGATTTTTTAAGTTCGCTTGGTGTTGGGAACTTTGATGTTTGTATTGTGGCTATCGGAGATAACTTTCAGAATTCATTGGAAGTAACGTCCCTTTTGAAGGAACTCGGTGCAAAATGGTGGTGTCTCGTGCCGCTCGTGATGTTCATGCAAAATTTCTTTTACGAAACGGCGCAGATGAAATTGTTTATCCAGAAAGGCAGCTTGCCGATTGGGTTGCGATCCGTTATAGTGCTGATCATATTTTCGATTACATAGAACTAGATGAAGAACATGCAATCTTTGAAATATCTATACCGGAAGAATGGATGAAAAACAATCGGTCAGTTGGATATACGAAAAAATATAACGTCAATATTATGGCGCTGAAAACAAATGATATTATGAATTTGAAAATAAGTTCCGATACGCAGTTGTCAAAGGACAGTACCATGTTTGTTCTTGGGGAGACGAAACATATTCAAAAATGTTTTCATATTTAATTTTTGAAAGAAGTTGGTGATATGAAAGACTTTGTTTTACTTATGGTGGTATTGGTACCATTTATTTATGGTTATTTTCTTATGGAAAAGCTGGATAAATTTCTCGAGGAAAATCAATCCCAAAAACTTATTTCAGATTCTAAGCTCAGGATTGGATTCGAAACACCTGCAATCATAGATTCTATTGCAGATCTATTAGAACAATTTTCAAGCGAATACCCAAACTATGAGCTGAACCTGTTCTACGGTTCTGTAAGTGAAATAATAAATGGGCTGGGAAATAATAAACTTGATTTTGGCTTTATCATAGAAAATTCCAACGATTCAGGCTCTATAGACATTGCGGTACATCCCATCAACACAATTGAGAAACCAGCGAGAGTGATATGGCAAAATGACATTAATTGTATGAAGGGTGTATTTGTAGAAAAATTGCATGATTTTTCGAAGCGTTTTTCTGTTTTCGGCTACATGCCCGAATGGAAAAAAAAAAAGAAAAAGGTGGTATAATTTTTTATATATTGTTTTTGTACAGGGAGGTGACCGTATGGGCGAAAGCAGACAAAATCCGGAACAGTTGCTAAAGTCACTCCAAACCGATGAAGAAAACCGGAATAAAGGGCATTTGAAAATCTTTTTCGGATATGCGGCTGGTGTGGGTAAAACCTACGCCATGTTAGAAGCAGCTCATATGGCAAAACAGCGAGGGAATTGACGTGGTAGCCGGTTATGTAGAACCCCACGCATGTCCCAAAACAGCAGCTCTTTTGAATGGCTTAGAAGTTCTTCCTACAAGAGAAGTTTTTTATAATGGTATGATACTGACGAATTCGACATTGGCATGGCGTTGAAAAAGAAAACCACAGCTTATCCTTGTAGATGAACTTGCGCATACGAATGCCGAAGGATGCCGTCATGCAAAACGGTATCAGGACATTAAGGAACTTTTGAATGCAGGGATTGATGTCTATACGACTGTCAATGTTCAGCATATTGAAAGCCTTTTGTGATACAGTTGCATCCATTACGGAAATTGTTGTAAGGGAACGCATCCCGGATTCTATTTTTGATAATGCAGATCAGGTTGAATTAATAGATATTGAACCACAGGATTTGATCAACCGTTTGAATACAGGAAATGTATACAGACAGACACAGGCAAAACAGGCAGTAGAAAATTTTTTTACAATAGAAAATTTGACAGCTCTCCGGGAGATTTCACTGAGGCGATGTGCGGACCGGGTGAATATCCTCACAGAAAATACCCGCATAAAAAATCATGGAGATTATCACACAGGCGAACATATTCTTGTATGTCTATCTTCGTCTCCATCCAATGCGAAAATTATCCGTACCGCCGCAAAAATGGCTTCTGCTTTCAAAGGAGAGTTTACGGCTCTGTTTGTAGAAACACCTGATTTTTCGGTGATGAGCGAGGAAAATGTAAAACGCGCCTGCGTTCAAATATTTGTCTTGCTGAGCAGCTTGGGGCAAAAATAGAAACAGTTTACGGAGAAGATGTTCCGTTTCAGATTGCGGAATTTACTCGTTTGTCCGGTGTGTCAAAGATTGTGATCGGACGTAGTTCTGCTACAAAACGGCATTTGCTCAGCAAACCGACCCTGACAGAAAAATTGATTGATTATGCCCCTAACCTGGATGTGCATATTATTCCGGATACGGTTTCTAATGCGGCAGTGTATCAGTTAAGAGGGGGCAGGAAAAAAGAATCATATCGTATTCTCTGTCACTGATACATTAAAATCTACTGCGATTCTGATTTTATCCAGTTTAGTCGGAATGATTTTCCGGAAATTTGGATTTGAGCAAATATCATTACTGTTTTTGTTTTAGGTGTTCTTGTCACCGCTGTCATCACGAAACATCAGATATACAGCCTAATTTTTCGATTGTAAGTGTTTTGGTCTTTAATTTCCTGTTTACGGAACCTCAATTTACCTTGCAGGCGTATGATCAGGGTTATCCTGTTACCTTTATTATCATGTTTTTGGCGGCATTTTTAACCGGTTCTCTTGCTATACGGATTAAGAACCAGGCAAAGCAGGCGGCAAAGTCTGCCTACCGTACCAAAGTGTTATTTGATACAAACCAGCTATTGCAACAGGCAAAAGATAAAAATGAAATTGTATCTGCAACTTCAAATCAGCTCATTAAACTCTTGGGAAAAAGATATCGTTTTTTATTTAGCTGATGGAGAAGTGTTGGATACGCCGCATATTTTTTTCTGTAACTGAAGAAAATTTGGAATCGTGTATTTCCGAAAATGAAAAGGCCGTTGCCGGCTGGGTATTGAAAAACAATAAACGTGCCGGAGCTACAACAGGAACGCTTTCAATGCAAAATGCCTGTACCTTGCTGTTCGCAGCAACAGTATGGTATATGGAGTTATTGGAATCGTGATGGGGAAATACCTCTTGATCCATTTGAAAACAGTATTTTATTATCCATTCTAGGAGAATGCGCGCTTGCTTTAGAAAATGAAAAAAATGCCCGCGAGAAGCAGGAAGCTGCTGTTCTGGCAAAAAATGAACAGTTGCGAGCGAACCTCTGCTACGTGCTATTTCACATGATTTGAGGACACCGCTGACATCCATTTCCGGTAATGCCAGCAATCTTTTGTCCAACGGCGATTTCTTTTGATAATGATACAAAAAAGCAGCTGTACATGGATATTTATGATGATTCCATGTGGCTGATTAACCTTGTAGAAAACTTGCTGGCTGTAACCCGGATTGAAGAAGGACGGTTGAATCTCCGTATAACGGAAGATTTGATGGATGACGTGATCACAGAAGCGTTACATCATATTAACCGAAAGAGTGAAGAACATCATATTTCCGTTGAAAGCAAAGAAGAATTTCTTCTTGCAAAAATGGATGCAAAAGCTTATTGTTCAGGTAATCATCAATATTGTTGATAATGCTATCAAATATACACCTAAAAACTCTCATATTGTTATTCGGACAGAAAAGCGGGGAAAACAAGCAATCGTATCTATATCGGATGACGGAAACGGAATTGCTGACGAAATAAAGCCACGGATATTCGACATGTTCTATAGCGGTGCAAATCAAATTGCAGACAGCCGCCGAAGTTTAGGACTCGGATTATCTTTGTGCAAGTCCATTATTAACGCCCACGGCGGAGAACTTACTGTTTCAGATAATCTACCGCACGGAACAGTATTTACATTTACATTACCGGCAGGGGAGGTCAAAGTATATGAATAAGTCACTAATATTAGTTGTAGAAGATGACACATCTGTCAGAAATTTAATTACAACAACCTTAAAAGCACACGAATACCGATATCTGACGGCACCCGATGGTCAATCGGCAATTTTAGAAACATCTTCACACAATCCTGACATTGTTTTACTTGATTTAGGACTTCCTGATATAGACGGCGTTGAGGTCATAAAAAAAATCCGTACTTGGTCAAACATGCCAATCATCGTAATCAGTGCTCGCAGTGAAGATACCGATAAAATTGATGCGTTGGATGCTGGCGCAGATGATTATTTAACAAAGCCATTTTCGGTGGAGGAACTGCTTGCCAGACTACGAGTCACGCAAAGAAGGTTATCGATGATGCAAAAAGTATCCCCTGCCGAAGCGGTTGTTTTTGTAAACGGAAAACTTCGTGTAGATTATGCTGCAGGTTGTGCTTATTTGAATGAAGAAGAGTTGCATTTAACACCTATTGAATATAAGTTGCTTTGCCTGTTGACAAGAAATATAGGAAAAGTTCTGACCCATACTTTCCTTACGCAAAGCATTTGGGGAAGTAGTTGGGATAATGATATTGCTTCCCTTCGTGTGTTTATGGCAACACTTCGTAAAAAAATCGAGAAAGAACCAAACTCTCCACAATATATCCAAACACACATTGGCGTGGGGTATCGAATGCTGAAAGTTGATTGAACTTCACAACACCATAGTTAATGCAACTGAAAAAATGTGTTCATCAGACGGTAACGTGGTTGGGGAAATGCTTTTAAGGATGGAGAGAAGTTAAAGTAAAATAGGGAGAAATTGTTGCAGAAAACCATCGACATCCGATGTCATAAACGTTATAATATATTTAATAATGACGTTCTAAAAATGCTTTTGTCACCCAAAAGCGCTTTACTTAGATGACACGGAGGTATTTCACATGAGCAAAAGGAATTCAGGGGAACAGAAAAGAGAAAACAGCCAACTGAAAATCACATTTTCCGTATTAATTATGGTACTGTCATTTTAGCAGAATTGTATACCATGATTATTTTAAAGGGAAATCCGATTTACTTAGCGAGGATTGGTCTGGTATTTTTAATTTTTTTCTTATGTGCTGATGAACAGCGTAATGCAGCTACAGTATCAGAAGTTAAGAGAAGAAAAAGAAGAGCATGAAGGTCTTTTGAAGTCAGAAAAAGCAAGTTATCTGATCATCAAGAAATCATTTGATGAAGTCTTTCAGAGAATGGATTATATTGAAAAAAATCTCCAGCTTCCGACAGAAGAATTATTAACAGCACAGAAAGCATTTGCAAAGATCAATATTAACAGAAGTAAAGAAAATGCAGACGCACTTATGAATTCTAATGATAAATTGTTAGAAAAGATCGTGAGTTTTGAAAAAGAACACTGCAGAACAATAATGAAAAATTATTAGACGGTCAGAATCAGAATATGGAACAGCGTCTGCAGGGAAGTGATTTTAAGACAGCGGGGAGTTGAGTTCTTCCATAAAAAAGAATTAGAATTGAATATGAGAAATGAGATCCTCCAGGCAGTAAACTCCATTACATCTTCCCAGCCACAGGTAATCATGCAACAGCCGGTACAGCCGCCTGTTATGGAAAATGTGCAGCCAGAAGAACCGATGGAAGAAGAACCGGTCGTAGAAGAACCAATCGTAGAAGAGCCATTGATTGAGGAACCGGTCGTAGAAGAACCAATTATAGAGGAGCCATTGATTGAGGAGCCGGTCATAGAAGAGCCAATCATGGAAGAACCACTGATGGAAGAGCCAATAGTAGAAGAGTCAATCATAGAGGAACCACTGATGGAAGAACCAACCATAGAAGAACCACTGATGGAAGAACCAACCATAGAAGAACCACTGGTTGAGGAACCATTAATAGAGGAGCCGGTAGAAGAAGAACCGGTTATCCAGGTAGAAGAACCGGCAGAGGAAGCTGAAGAAGAGGAAGAAGAAGTGCTGATTCCGGATATGTCAGATCCAAACAAAATGATGACTCCGGATGAAATTGCAGCATTAATCGCAAATTTATAAAAAATCCTTTAAAAATCTATTGCATTTTTCTAAAAAATGAGATATAATCATTCTTGCGTTGAAAAAATGCATGGGTTTTTAGCTCAGCTGGCAGAGCACCTGACTCTTAATCAGGGTGTCCAGGGTTCGAACCCCTGAAGACCCATTTTGAAAGTACTGTTTTCGATGTTAGAAGAACATTGGGGATGGTGCTTTTTTATGCAATAAGGGTTTGATATTGAAATTATATTTTTGTAATTGTTTCCCGAGGGCTGCACAAATGAAATATTCCACGTTTCCTTGTGCAGACCATTCCAATGAACCTCTGAAAGCAGAAATCGTGTGCGCCAATGGGCTTCACGATTTCCTGAGTTTCATTTCCATTGCACAAAAAGAAACTTTTCATATCTCATTTGTGCAGCACTGCTAATTTACGAAAAAGTATAGTGTTTATATAAATTGGAAGCATAAAAAATAGAAAAATATAACTTTCATATAGAATAGAAACATAAAAATAAAAAGTATAGATTTCATATTGATGAGAGATATAATAATAGAATAAACGGAGAAGATATTCAATTGCCACCTATATTCTAACAGCTTAAGTAGCAAGATGGATCATTCCTTATTGACGATTAATAATATTAATCATAAACATATTTTAACAGAAGGGAGCAAAAAACAAAACATGGCAGTAGAAAAACGATTTTTAAAATATGTATCTTATTGGACAACCTCTCAAGATGATCAGGAGAACATCCCAAGTACGAAGCGGCAGTTTGAGCTTGCAAAAAGTATTGGAACAGGAATTAAAAGAACTCAACTTAGAAAAAGTAAGATTAGATGAACATTGTTATGTCTATGGTCTGCTTCCGGCAACTGCGGGAATGGAAGGTAAGAAAGCAGTGGGATTTATTGCGCATATGGACACCGCACCGGATTTTCAGGAGAAAATGTAAAGCCGCAGATCATCGAAAATTATAATGGTGAGGATGTTTTATTGCCGGGAAGTGGAACTTATATAAAAGTAGAGGATTTTCCACATTTGGCTTCTTTAAAAGGAAGAACATTGATCACAACCGATGGAACAACGCTGCTGGGTTCTGATGATAAGGCGGGGAGTAGCAGCGATTATGCGAGCGGTAGAGGAAATCCAGAAAGAAGGAATCCCTCACGGAGATATCTGGGTAGGATTTACGCCGGATGAAGAAGTCGGACGTGGGGCGGAACTGTTTGATCTGGATTATTTCAAAGCAGATTTTGCATATACGGTAGATGGCGGATATGAGGGCGAAATAGCTTATGAAAATTTCAACGCGGCAAGTGCTGAATTTGTGATCCATGGAGTGAACGTACATCCGGGAGAAGCAAAGACATTATGGTCAATGCAGCAGCCATTGCCTGTGAAATAGAGTCTAAGATCCCGAAGAACGAGACACCGGAGCATACAGAGGGCAGAGGGGATTTTATCATCTGACCGATATTTCCGGAAATGTGGAAAAAAAGCAGAACTTTCCTATATTGTGCGTGACCACGATATGCAGAAATTTTTGAATCGAATCGATTATTTGAAAAAAATAGAAAAAGAAAGATGCAGGATCTATATGGAAAAAAAGAAACAGTTACCTTTGAAAATACAGGAAAAAGCTATCGCAATATGAATGAGATTATCCGTGAGCATATGGAAATTATTGAAATTGCAAAGGAAGCGATCCGTGAAAACGGAATAGAGCCGACACCTGACCCGATCCGTGGCGGAACCGATGGGGCAACACTCAGCCACAAAGGACTGCCTTGCCCAAATCTTGGAACCGGTGGATATGCTTATCACGGACCAATGGAGCATGTAACGGTAGAAGGAATGGAAACGGTTGTCCGTATTATCAAGAAGATCAGTGAAAAAGTAACTGCATTGTAATCATTCCATATTTTGTGCAGCCCGCTAGTTTAAGAAACAAAATATTTTTTTCAGAAAAATTATAGGATTACACAGACGAAATGATAGAGTTTTGTCTGTGTAATTTTTTTAATTACATTTTACCCCATTTTACATAAGAGTGATTTTATATTTTTACATAGGGTTTTTTAGAATAAAATCATACCTTCCAAAGAGAAGGAAACATAAAATTTCATAATATGAAAAAAGATAATATGGAGGAAAAAAGATGAAAAAAACAGTGTGTTTATTACTTGCCGGCTTAATGACGATCGGTGCATTAACAGGATGCGGCAGCAGTGCAGACAACAAAAAGATGATTCTGCAAAGACAGAGACAACAGGTGAAAAGAAGTCAGACGGATTTGATACAAGCTCAGATATTACCGTAGTATCCCGCGAGGATGGTTCCGGTACCAGAGGTGCTTTCATCGAGCTGTTTGGAGTACAGCAGGGAGAGAACGGTGAAAAAGTGGACATGACCACAGAGGAAGCTGTTATCGCAAACAGCACAGCAGTTATGATGACCACAGTAGCCGGAGATGATTACGCGATCGGTTATGCATCCTTAGGTTCTTTAGATGACACAACCAAAGCATTAAAGGTAGACGGAGTAGAGCCAAGCGTAGATACCATTAAAGATGGTTCTTACAAAATCTCCAGACCATTCAACATTGTAACAAAAAGACAACGTAAGTGATGTTGCACAGGATTTCATCAACTACATTATGAGTGATGACGGACAGAAAGTAATCGAAGACAACGGATACATTTCCGTATCAGATGGAAAATTCGAGAGCAACGGAGCAAAAGGTAAGATCGTAGTTGCAGGGTTCTTCTTCTGTAACACCGGTTATGGAAAAATTAAAAGAAGCATACTTAGCAGTAAACAAAGAAGCAGAGATCGAAGTTCAGGAAAGTGATTCCACAACAGGTATGACAGCAGCAATGGAAGGAACCTGTGATATCGGAATGGCATCCCGTGAATTAAAAAGACAGCGAGAGCGAGTTAAAAGCAACAGCAATCGCAATGGACGGAATCGCAGTCATCGTAAACAAAAACAACACATTAGATGACATCACATCCGACCAGGTAAAAGATATCTACTTAGGAGATGTAACAAGCTGGGATGAGCTGTAAAAGGTTAAGGAGCTATGGCTCCTTCCCTCATTTAAAACAAGGTAATTCAAATAAAGGAAACAATACCCGCTGACAAGCGGGTATCCGTAGTATCTGAAAATAAATAGAGAGAGAAATGATATGAGCAAATATAAAGGAAAAGAAAAAACTGATGGAGGTCATATTCCTCATTGCAGCATGTATATCCATCATATCGGCTGTTTTAATCTGTATTTTTCTATTCATGAACGGAATACCGGCAATGAAAAGATCGGATTTGGCGATTTTATCTTCGGACAGAGATGGAGACCGGGAAATAATATTTTCGGGATCTGGCCAATGATCCTTGGAAGTATCTATGTAACGGCAGGAGCGATCATCATTGGAGTACCAATCGGTGTATTGTCTGCAATCTATCTTGCGAAGTTCTGTCCAAAAAGGAATTTACAAAATTATCAAACCGGGTGTTGAGCTGTTAGCGGGAATCCCATCGGTTGTATATGGATTTTTCGGACTGGTCGTACTTGTACCGTTTATCCGCAATACCTTTGAAGGAAACGGAAACAGTATTTTAACGGCATCCATACTGCTTGGAATCATGATACTTCCAACGATCATCGGAGTATCGGAATCAGCGATCCGTGCCGTACCGAATAAATATTATGAAGGTGCATTAGCACTGGGTGCAACACATGAAAGAAGTGTATATTGTACCGTTGTACCGGCAGCAAAATCGGGAATCATGGCGGAATTGTCCTTGGAATCGGAAGAGCGATCGGAGAGACCATGGCAGTTATCATGGTTGCGGAAACCAGGCAAGAATGCCAAAAGGCATATTTAAAGGGATCAGAACCCTGACCGGAAATATCGTAATAGAGATGGGATATGCTACAGACCTTCACAGAGAAGCATTGATCGCAACAGGTGTGGTACTGTTCGTATTTATTCTGATGATCAACCTGTTATTTTCCGTATTAAAAAAGAAGGAGGGCTGATTAATGGATGTTGAAATGAAAATACAAGAACCGATCAACAGGGTTACAAGAAAACAAAAATTAAAAAATTACAGTAAGCATCCGGGTTCTTTCCTTCTTGCATTACTTACAAAACTGGCAATATTATTGACGGTCCTAGCACTGGGATTTATCCTGATCTATATTTTAGTAAAAGGAATCCCAAACCTAAGCACAGACCTTTTGCACTCAAGTATACGACCGAAAATGTGTCCATGCTTCCTGCAATTATAAACACACTGATCATTACCTTACTTTCCTTATGTATAGCAGGGACCGATCGGAATTTTTTCAGCGATATATTTAGTAGAGTATGCAAAAAAAAGAAACAAACTGGTGGGAGTGGTTCGCGTTACGGCGGAAACACTGACAGGAATCCCGTCTATTGTCTATGGACTGTTCGGAATGTTATTCTTTGTTACAACTTTAAAATGCGGTTATTCCCTTCTGGCGGGAGCGCTGACCTTATCCATTATGGTGCTTCCGGTCATTATGCGAACAACGGAAGAGGCATTGTTAGCAGTTCCTAACTCCTTCCGTGAAGGAAGTTTTGGACTCGGAGCAGAAAGCTGCGTACCATATTTAAAATAGTTCTTCCGTCGGCAGTACCGGGAATTTTAGCAGAGTCATCCTTGCGATTGGACGTATCGTAGGTGAAACGGCAGCGCTGATTTATACGGCGGTACGGTTGCAGAGATTCCTTCGAGCATCATGAGTTCAGGAAGAACACTTGCAATCCATATGTACAGTCTTTCAAAAGAGGGACTTTACACAGATCAGGCATATGCAACAGCAGTAGTATTATTAATCGTAGTAGTTCTGATTAATATGCTTTCTAATTTTGTGGCAAAAAAATTTACGAAAAAATAGGAGGAGCAGATGGGAAACAAATTTGAAATCAAAGATCTCAATCTGTATTATGGCGATTACCACGCGTTAAAAAATATCAATATGGATCTGGCTGAAAACGAGATCACAGCTTTTATCGGACCTTCGGGATGTGGTAAATCCACATTTTTAAAATGTCTGAACCGTATGAATGACTTAGTAGAAGGATGTAAGATTACAGGTTCCGTAACCTTAGACGGAGAGGACATTTACGGAAACATGGATGTCAATAAATTGAGAAAAAGAGTAGGTATGGTATTCCAGAACCCGAATCCGTTTCAATGAGTGTTTATGACAATATTGCCTATGGACCGCGAACCCATGGAATCCGTAATAAAAAAGTGCTGGATGAAATTGTAGAGCGCTCTTTAAGAAACGCAGCAATCTGGGATGAATTAAAGGATCGTCTGAAAAAAGTGCACTTGGTCTTTCAGGGAGGACAGCAGCAGAGACTCTGTATTGCAAGAGCACTTGCGGTAGAACCGGAGGTAATTCTGATGGATGAACCTACTTCCGCATTAGATCCGATTTCTACTTCAAAAATCGAAGATTTAGTCATTGATTTAAAAAGTAAGTATACAATTATTATGGTAACCCATAATATGCAGCAGGCAACCCGTGTCTCAGATAAGACAGCATTTTTCCTGTTAGGAGACATGATTGAATATGGAGATACTGAAGAATTATTCTCCATGCCGAAAGATAAAAGAACAGAAGATTACATCACAGGGAGGTTTGGATAATGCGAAACCGATTCGACAGACAGTTAGAGCAGCTTAACAATGAACTGATCAATATGGGAAGCCTGATAGAAGAAGCGATAGAGATGGCAATTACCGCACTGATGAAGCGGGGATGCAAAGAAAAAGCAAAGGAAATTGTGGATTTCGATGAAGAAATTGATGAAAAAGAAAGAGAAATCGAGAGTCTTTGCCTGAAACTTCTCTTACAGCAGCAGCCGGTCGCAAAGGATCTGCGTCAGATATCCGCAGCATTGAAGATGATAACAGATATGGAAAGAATCGGAGATCATGCCGCAGATATTTCTGAGATGACAATCCTGATGGCGGGTACTCCTTATATCCGGAACATCGAGCATTTGCAGACAATGGCGAAAGAGGCAATGGTCATGTTAGTAAAGAGCATCGAAGCCTATGTGGAAAAAGATCTGGAAAAAGCAGAAAAAAGTCATCGAAAGTGATGATATTATCGATGATTTATTTGATAAAATAAAAGCGGAGCTGATCGATGCGATCCATCAGAATCCGGACAACGGAGAACAGGCGGCAGATCTTCTCATGGTATCAAAGTATCTTGAGAGAATCGGAGATCATGCAACAAATATTGCGGAATGGGTAATCTTCTCCATTACAGGAAACCATCCGGGCTAGGAAAACAGCAAAGGAAAATACTTCTAACCTCGAAAATTTACATAGATTTTACATAAATACCCCTTGTTTTTACAAACCCCACCTACAATGGCTTTGATAGTGTAAAAAATAGTAAAGTATGTAAATTTAAGAGGAGAAGAGATGGATTTTTTTGATTTATTGACAATGGTAGGCGGACTGGCTCTGTTCCTGTACGGAATGGATGTTATGGGAGACGGTCTTGCAAAAGACTTCCGGTGGTAAACTGGAACAGATCTTGGAAAAACTGACATCTACACCAATTAAAGCAGTATTACTTGGTGCGGGGAGTAACGGCAGTCATTCAGTCATCCTCGGCAACGACAGTTATGGTTGTCGGTTTTGTTAACTCCGGGATTATGAAATTATCCCAGGCAGTGGGAATTATCATGGGTGCCAATGTTGGTACAACAATCACTTCCTGGATTTTGAGTCTGACGGGAATTGAGAGCGAGAACTTCTTTATACAGCTTTTAAAACCGTCCTCATTCGCTCCGATTTTAGCATTGATCGGAATCTTTATGATGATGCTGACAAAGGACAGCAAGAAAAAAGACATTGCATCCATTATGCTTGGATTTGCGGTCCTGATGTTTGGTATGGAAACTATGAGTGAAGCAGTAAAACCTCTTGCAGATGTGCCGGAATTTACAAATATCCTGATGATTTTCACCAATCCGATTCTTGGTATGTTAGCAGGTCTTGTTTTAACGGCAGTTATTCAGAGTTCTTCTGCATCGGTAGGTATTTTGCGTGCTCTTTGTGCAACCGGTTCGATGAGTTTTGGAATCGCATTACCGATTATCTTAGGACAGAATATCGGAACCTGTGTTACGGCAATGATTTCTTCCATTGGAGCGAAGAAAAATGCAAAACGTGCGGCTCTGATTCATCTGTATTTTAATATTATCGGAACCGTACTGTTTATGGTGGCATTCTATGCGGTCAACTCGTTTGTACATTTTGATTTCTTAAACGATGCGGCAAACCCAATGGGTATTGCAGTAATTCACAGTACCTTCAACATTGCAGCAACACTGGTACTGCTTCCGTTTGGAAAGGTATTGGTAAAGCTGGCAACACTTACCATTCCGGAGACCGAGGACGAAAAAGTGGAGGAAATCCCGGATGCAACAAAACTTCTCGATACACGTTTCTTAGAGAAGCCGGCATTTGCAGTTGCACAGTGTAAGAATGTTGGAATCGAAATGGCAAAATTAGCACAGCGCTCTTTAGAGTATGCAATTGATTCCATTACGGATTATGACCAGAAAAAAGTCAAAGATGTGTTCCGTTTAGAGGATATGATCGACCACTATGAGGACGAGCTTGGAACATACCTGATGAAGTTAAGTGGAAAACCGCTGTCCGATGAGGATAACCATACCGTATCAAATCTTTTCCACTGTATGGGAGATTTTGAGCGGATCAGTGACCACGCTTTGAACTTAGCCGAAACTGCAATGGAAATGCAGGCAAAAGAGAGACTTTCTCAGAAAAAGCAAAAGGCGAGTTAGTGACCTACGGCGAAGCAGTAAAAGAGATCATGGATCTATCCGTAGAGGCATATAAGTCAGGAAGCATGGCACTTGCTGAAAGAGTAGAGCCGTTAGAAGAAGTCATTGATGATCTGAATGTAAAGATCAAGAATCATCATGTAAAACGTCTTCGCAAAGGAAAATGTACGATTGAACTCGGACTTTCCCTGTCTGACATTCTGACAAACTATGAGCGTGTGGCAGATCATTGTTCTAACATCGCAGTCTGCCTGATTCAGGTTGAGGAAGACGGATTTGAGACACATGAATATCTGAATGAAGTAAAACAGAAGGATAATAAAGACTTCCAGAACTTATATCAGATGTATTATAATAAATATCAGATAGGTAAAGCTGACAAATAAAAAGCGTGTGATAAGATGGCTTTGATTTACATTGTAGAAGATGATGTGAATATTCGGGAAATTGAGACATTTTCTTTGAAAAACAGTGGTTACACGGTAATGGATTTTGAGTGTGCAAAAGATTTTTACCATAAACTTTCCGATAAGACACCGGACTTGATTCTTTTAGATATCATGCTTCCGGATGAGGACGGGCTTGAGATTTTAAGAAAGCTCAGAAAGAATCCGGAAACCAGAAAGGTTCCGATCATTATGGTAACAGCTAAAACCACGGAAATTGATAAGGTAAAGGGGCTAGATTCAGGAGCAGACGATTATCTGACAAAGCCATTTGGAGTCATGGAGCTGATCTCCAGAGTGAAAGCGCTTCTTCGCAGAAGTATGAATATGGACGAATCAAAGATTTTGTCCTTAGGTGAAATCTCTATTGATAATGAGAAACATAGAGTAAGCGTGCGGGGTCAGCCCTGCGAGCTTACTTATAAGGAATTTGAACTTTTGAAACTTATGCTCCAAAACGTTGGCATTGTTCTTTCCCCGTGACGTAATTATGGAACGCGTCTGGGGAGTAGACTTTGAAGGAGAATCGAGAACCCTTGATATGCATATTAAGACACTCCGCCAGAAGTTAGGCGAAAGTGGAAAGCGGATCAAGACCGTGCGTAATGTAGGATATCGATTGGAGTAGTGATAAGATGAAAAAAAGATAAATCTTCAATTTATGTTTATTTCGGCGGTAGGTATTCTGTTAACATTCTGTTTATCTACCGTTATTTTTTATGAATTATTTAAGAGTGAAGTGGTAGACGAGTTAAAGACCTATGCGGATGTCATCAAAGAGACACAGTCATACGATCAGATCCTCGCAGGGAGAATACGATCCTGATGTGGATGACCTCAGGATCACAATGATAAAAAAAAGACGGAAAAGTCTTTTACGACAGTTTTGCGGATGCAAAAAAATGGAGAACCATGCAAACCGGCAGGGAGGTCCGCCAGGCATTAAAGCATGGAAATGGAAAAGCAATCCGTACGTCGGATACTTTAGATAAGAATACGTTTTATTATGCAGTCCGTTTAGACGATGGAAATATTCTTCGTGTTGCAAAGGAGTCAAGAAGTATCTGGAGTGTCTTTATCAAAGTGACTCCGGCAATCCTGATCCTGATCTTTGTGATTCTTGCGATCAGTAAGATGCTGTCAGATGTTCTGACAAAGAGCCTGTTGTTGCCGATCGAGCAGATGTCAGAGAATCTGGATCACTTAGAGGACATCACAACCTATAAAGAACTGATGCCGTTTATCAATACGATACAGGAGCAGCATAAAAATATTTTAATGAATGCAAAGATGCGGCGGGAGTTTACGGCAAATGTATCACATGAATTAAAGACACCGTTAACAGCCATCTCCGGCTATTCCGAACTGATACAGAACGGAATGACAAATGAAGAGGAGACGATCCGTTTTGCGGGAGAGATCCATAAGAGTGCAAAACGTCTGCTGACCCTGATCAATGATACGATCCGTCTGTCGCAGTTAGACACCTCCGAACAGAAGGTGATCTATGAAGCGATCGACTTATATAAAATAGCTGAGGATTGTGTGAATATGCTGAAATTTTCAGCCGAGAATCATGGTATTACCATTTCGATACATGGAACAAATGCTTACTTAGAAGGCAACAAAGAAATGCTTGAAGAGGTCGTCTATAATCTTTGTGACAATGCGATCCGTTATAATAACGAAGGTGGAAAAGTAGATGTTACGGTAAAACCGGTAAAGGGAAAAATCTATCTTTGTGTCGAGGACAATGGTATCGGAATTTCCAAAGAGCATCAGGAGAGGATTTTTGAAAGATTTTACCGGGTAGATAAGAGCCGCTCGAAATCCACCGGAGGAACCGGACTTGGACTTGCCATTGTAAAACATATCATCCAGCAGCATGGCGCTCATATGGAGCTGACCAGTGAAAAAGGCAAAGGAACAAAGATAGAGATCGAATTTTCAAAGAGCAGATAAGAGTATTCTGCATAAGATAAAATAAAAATGGATATCTTTAACAAAATACTCTTTTTATACTTATCACAAATCTTTTATCCAGAAACGAATGAGAAATATGAGAGCATCTCTTCGTGAGATGGAAGAAATCTTAAATAAGGAAGCCTAAGATTTCCTCCGGGGTGTCCACAATGTGGGATGCCCCTTCTTTTTCTAAAAAGGCACGTCCCTTAAAGCCCCATGCAACACTGATGCAGTCCATGCCGGAATTTGCGGCAGTCTGCAGATCCACTTCGGAATCCCCTACATAAACGGCAGAGTCAGCGTGTTCGCCTAACTCCTCTAAGGCAGTAAAGACCGTATCCGGTGCAGGTTTCTTTCTTACGCCGGTTCTTTCACCGATCGCCACAGAAATGATCCCTTCAAAAAAAAATCTGCTGCAAGACGTTTGACTGCTGCATCATTTTTATTAGAAACGATCGCCATAGGGATCTCATGTTCCTGTAAAGTCTTTAAAAGCTCCATAATGCCCGGATACGGAGCAGTTGCTTCTTTACAGTGGTCAGTATAGTAGGTTTTAAAAGCGGCAAATACTTCTTCAAACTGTGGGTTATCCTCTCCCTGTGGGATTGCACGGATCAAAAGAAGCCGCAGTCCGTTGCCGACAAAGCTCTGGACTTCAGGAAGCGTTCTGGTCGGCATATCAAATTCTGCAACGTATGGTTCAGGGCATTCGTTAAATCCTCGATCGTATTTAAAAAGTGTTCCATCTAAGTCAAAGATGACGGTAGAATATTTTTTCAAGAAAAAGACCTCCTTGCAATTAATTTATGGATCGGGTGTCCGAGAGAAGAAAATTTTTCTTCGTATTCAGTCATTACATTTCCTTCGTTTAAGACCGGGTCGTGGTGCAGATCAAAGGTATGCGCATCAAGCGTCCATCCGGCTTCTGCTACTTCCTCCATAGAGAAAGCAAACAGATCATCATTGTCCGTCTTAAATTCCACAACACCGTTTCCCGCTAAAATCTTATCATAGCGTTCAAAGAACTGCCGGCTGGTCAGACGGCGCTTGGCGTGGCGGTCCTTTGGCCACGGGTCGGAAAAATTCAGATAGATCTTAGCGACCTCTTCTTTATCAAAGACTTCCGTAATGATAGAAGCGTCCATGCACAAAAAGCGGATATTTGGCAGAGGCTCTATCTCCATTTTCTGTAAAGCACGGAGCAGTACGGAAGAATAACGCTCAATTCCGATGTAATTGATATCCGGGTGTTCTTTGCAAGCTTCATGATGAACTGCCCCTTTTCCCATGCCGATCTCAATATGGATCGGATTCTCATTTCCAAATATCAGATGCCAGCGCCCTTTTTCTGCCATCGGTTCCTGTATACAATGCGGGCTGTCAGCGATTGCTTCATCTGCGCCCGGAATATTCCTAAGTCTCATAATGTCACTCCTATAAAATCATTTTGCAATACATATTTTACATGAAAAGGACAGGAAAAAAAAGAGTTTATAAAAAATAAGTTGCACCAAGAGGACAGGGAGATTATACTATTAAATAGTGAGCAATTTTAAAAATAGAAGATAGAAATATCAGGGAATGATAATATGGAGAAGAAAGAATGAAGAAAAAACAGATGGAAAAAGGGCATAGCACTCTTTTTAAGCATAACGGCAATATTTACAGGCAGCATGATCCCGGTACAGGCATCTGAATACTGGCCGCAGGCACCGGAAACGGCATCTCCGTGTGTGATGGTGATGGAGATGAACACGGGAGCTGTATTATATGAAAAGAATGTAGACGAGGTTCATTACCCGGCAAGTATCACGAAGATCATGACAACGCTGATCGCCATTGAAAAAGGAAAGATGGACGATATCGTTACTTTTTCAGCGGATGCGGTATACAAAAACGAGGGAGACACCTCCCATATTTCAAGAGATTTAGAAGAGAAGATGACTTTAGAGCAGTGTCTTTACGGCGTCATGCTCGAATCTGCAAATGAATGTGCCCTATGCCGTTGCAGAGCATATCGGCGGTGGTGATGTCAGCAAGTTTGTCGATATGATGAATGAAAAGGCAAAAGAAATTAGGATGTACGAATACGCATTTTAATAACACGAACGGTCTTCCGGACGAGCAGCACTATACCTCAACGAGAGACATGCTCTTAATCGCCCGTGCCGCATATGAGAATGAGGAATTTCGTAAGATTACAGGTACGAAGGTCTATGTCATTCCTCCGACCAATAAGCATGAAGACGAAACCACACTACATAATCACCACAATATGCTCTATCCGTTCCGTACGGCAAAATATATCTATGATGGATGTACCGGAGGAAAGACCGGATATACCGTAGCGGCAAACAGTACACTGGTCACTTATGCAGAGCGTGACGGAATGTCCCTAGTCTGTGTCGTTATGAATGCACAGGCACCGGCGCATTTTGAAGACACGGTAAATCTGTTCAATTACTGTTTTGACAATTTCCAGATATTCAGTGTCAAAGATAATGAAAAAGCATATACCAAGGACAAGATACAGGATACGGGAATCCTGAATACGGATCAGTCCTTTGCGTGCTTGGATAAAAACGGAGGGATCATCCTTCCAAAGACCGCTTCTTTTGAAGATGCGAAAGTAGAAGTGAAAGAAAAAAAGGTGAATCAAAGAACAGTGCCGGCCGTCTGGAATACACCTATGCAGGACATGCTGTGGGTGGAGCCGATATCATGGTCACAAAAGCAGAGCCGGAGAAGTTCCCATTTGACAATACAAAAGAAGCAGCAAAAAGGGAGAAAAAGACAGCATACGTCAAAGGAAATACCATTGTGATGTTAGTGATCATCGTATTAGTCTGTGCAGCATTAGCACTGATCGGACGATATGTTTCCGATAACTCCTTTGTGATAAAGACGAAAGTGGACAGAAAGCGAAATAAACCGGACCCACGTTATACCATCATCCGAAATTCGAAAAAGAAATGGCGCAGAAAGTAGAATAAGACTTAAATCAAAGACAAACAATATAGAAAAGGACAAGTTCAAGTTGAAGAAATTGTCCTTTTGTTATTTATAGACATATCGAAAAAATAAATAAAATGTCAGATAATGTATAAACAATTCACATTAAAATATCTAACTTAAAAGTTCTATCAGACTATTTAAAAAGAGTTACCAAAACAGGTTTATTTAAAGTATAGAACAGGATCCCATTAGAAGTCTTTACCATCGTAATGTATTTATCCTGAAAGGTAATGGAACCTTCGATCGTATCCATCAGATAGGAAGCTAACTTAGCATCCGCTCTTAAAAATACAGTCTCATATTCTTCTAACGGCTCGACAGAAGCGGAAGCCTTTTGAAACAGATAACGCAGATCCTCTTCCTGTTCTAACTGTTCTCTGGACTTATTGATGATAAAATAGCCGTTAGAGTCCTTTGGCATATTCATGGATTTGACAGCCCGCTGCACCTGTTTGGCAAGACTGTCGGAAGCAGGATAAAAGAGATTCAAAGTAAGACATGAAATCAGAAGCCTGCTTAAAGTGTCGGTTTGTTCCTTTTTCTAAAACCTCCGTCATCAGAATCCGCTTGATAATGGTTTCGCAGGTCTGTCGTGACGGATTCTTGCGAAGTGTAGAATGCATGGTTTGATGGTCCATGGTAAATCCCCTTTCCTGTTATTAAGAATATTATAGAAAAAATCAACCGGAACGACAACCCTGTTTTACAAGGATTTTTCACTTTTATAGGTTTGACAGGGATTTTCCAAGAGCATATAATAAGTATATAAAAATACCAAAAGTACATCTATGGAGCGGAAAAAATGGCAGAAGAGAAGAAAGAACGATTATCCAGACAAGAGAAGAAAGAGCAGCAGCTAGAAGCAATCCGTAAGCTGATCGAAGAAAAGGGCGGGGGTAGCGAAAACGTCAGAGCTGTATACCTTAGGTCTGGACTATCGGGTACTCAGAGATTTGTAGAGGAAGGAACGTTAGAAAGGATCAAGAGCGGGTACTATTCCTTAGGTTATCGTAAGAAATCGAAGAAGAGATTATACCGGTGCTGTTCCCGGATGGAGTGCTGTGTATGGAGAGCGGTCTTTATTATCAGGGATATCTCAAAGAACGTCCTTACATATGGAGTATTGCGGTGGATAAGAACACTTCAAAATCCAGATTTAAGATGGATTATCCGATCGTACATCCATACTATACGGAAACGAAAGTCTTAGAGATGGGTGTCGAAACCTTCGATATGAACGGACAGAAGATAAAGATATACGAAAAAAGAGCGTCTGATCTGCGATTGTCTGAAATATGAGGACAAGTTAGATGCAGACAGTCTGAAAAAAGGGACTGCTTGCATTCATCAAAGATGAAGAAAAAGACATCGCAAAACTCATGATGTATGCAAGAGAGCGTCGAGTGGTAGAAAAAGTACGCAATAGGATCGGGGTGTGGCTGTAATGTCCAAAAGAGCCTGTCAGCCGTAAAGGCAAAGAGTGAAGAACTGAAAATTCCATATGAGAACCTGTTATCGGCATTTGTCATAGAAGAAGCCGTAACGGCGTTCTGTGGATCTGACGAGGCAGAGAACTTCCGGTTAAAAAACAACAGCATATTGTCGTTGGAGTATTACAGGCGAAAAGCACCGACACGTTTAGAGTATGTGGTCTTAAGCGAAGAAGAACTGACCGTGCGAAATGTGATACACCGCATGAGTAAGATCTTTCAGAATGAGAAAAAAAGCAGAGCTTTGGTGGAAATACCGGGTAGAAAAAAGAGGACGAAGGCATCTGCGTATATTTAAGTGCTAAAATCGAAGAACTTCAGATCCCGGTGCAGCTGGTCTTAGAGCAGGAAAAAGAGGAGCCGTCAGAGCCTTCGCGTGAAGAGCTGCATCCGTTCTTAGAAGAGGAGCGGAGTGTGGAATATCTGCATTATCCGATGGAAGGGATATTAGCGGAGCATTTTATCCGTATCATGAGGGATATGGAGCTTATCAATGACATGGGAAGTTATTATATTCTCTATGAGCTGCTCAGCAAAGAAATGAACAGCAGCAGAAAAGTCACGGAGCAGATAGAAAGTCTTGCAAAAGAGCAGAGGATTCCGCTGAAAAAGAGCGTTTTGAGATGTTTGAAGGATATCAGAACAGTTCTTATATGAAAAAAAATGGAAATCCTATTTAAAGAAAGAAAAAAAAGAAGACCCCTTCCTTTGAAGAGGTCATGAAAGTCATGATCGCTTATTATCGTCCGATCTGGGATTCCCTTGCCGAAGGAAATTATTATTTAGGAGACTGGATGCCGGAATTAATGCGTTATCTGGATTAAGCGATTAATTGGAAAGTTCGGAAGTTTCCCGAAATATGGCATCTCCTTCTAAGTCATGCAGATATTGTAAAGCCTGATAGTAGGAAGCCCTTGTATCGAGTTCAAAAATTGTACATCAAGAGGCGGCAAAAAGTCTAAGTCCTCTTGCGGAACATACAACGTCTTACATTTGTCCTGAACATTTTTAATGGAATACTGACGTAAAAGAAGGCATTTTCCTAATTTGGTAATGCAGACTTAGAGTAAACCGTAGAAAGGATCTGCTCGGTCTCGTCTTCTTTTCGCTGTATCGTACAGATGTCGTAGGATGCACTCATTTCTAAGAGATGTGCAGCTAGCTTCGGATCGAAAAAGGCGTATCTATGGAAATATAGAAAGCCCGTTCTTCATCGATCATGGACAAAGTGCTGAACACACCGGCTAAAGGACCGGCATTCAGGTAAATATCGGAAATCTCCTGTACGTTTAAATGCAGATGGGAATAAATGCCCTTCTGCTTTACGGATAAATATATTTTTGAGAAATATGGCTCAAATTTATGAACAAGGTATTCAACCATGCAGCAGTTGCCAAATGGAAGCGGGGGCTTTGTCAGAACCCATGCGTGAACTGTCACCGCCACAGAGAATTACTAATGCATTCTCCATAGGAATCCTCCTTTGTAAAAGACTAGAATCGACAATACTATATCACAAAATGCAAATGATTGCGAGGAAAAAATGAAGCAGAATACTTAGATGCAAAATTAGAAAGATATCGTCAAAAAGAAATATACCCGTTTCATATGCCGGGACATAAGCGAAAAAAAGAGCATGCATTAATGGACCCTTATTCCATGGATATCACGGAGATCGAAGGGTTTGACAATCTGCATGAACCGGAAGGGATCCTGTTAGAAGGCAAGGAACGGTTAGCAGAGTTATATGGAGCAAAAGAGAGATTTTTCTTAGTAAACGGAAGTACCTGCGGACTGTTAGCAGCGATCAGTGCCGCCACAAGGAGGGGGAGATACCATACTGATGGCAAGAAACTGTCATAAAGCCGTCTATCATGCCGTGGAATTATCAGAGTTAAAGACCGAATATCTCTATCCGTCCATCACAAAAGAAGGGATACAGGGCAGCATCCATCCGAAAGATGTGGAGGAGGCATTGAAAAGACATCCTAAGATCAAAGCCGTTATCCTCACCTCACCAACTTATGATGGAGTGCTTTCGGATATCAGAACGATCGCAGGGATGGTTCATGAGAAGAACATTCCGCTCATCGTAGACGAGGCACACGGAGCACATCTTGGATTTTCAGAGAGTTTTCCGGCTTCTGCAGTATCAGAAGGAGCGGATGTCGTGATCCAGAGTTTTCATAAAACACTTCCGTCACTGACGCAGACAGCCGTGCTCCACCGCATGAGTGAACGGATCGCCCGAAAGGATACGAAAATATCTGAGCGTGTATCAGACATCTTCTCCATCCTATCTGTTAATGGCATCGATAGACCGGTGTGTGAGGATCTTACAGAGCCGGAGTGAGCGGTATTTTGCAGACTTAGAAGAGAATCTGACCACCTTTTATCGGAAGGTGCAAGACTTAAAGCATTTAAAAGTCCTGACAGAAGAAGATTTTTCAAAAGAAGAGGGATATGCATTTGATCCTACAAAAATCCTCATTTATACGGGAGATACGGATATGACCGGAAAAGAACTGATGGACATATTAAGAAAAAGACTGGGATATGGAGTTAGAGATGGCATCCGGGTATTATGCACTGGCACTGACCGGTATTATGGACACGGAGGACGGATTTTTCAGTCTTTCCGAAGCACTTCATACGATCGATGAACAGATGAAAAAAGACAGGGAAAGATGTTGCGGTAGAAGAATCTATCAAAATAGAAGATGAAAACGAACATGTTTCGTATCTCTTTATGCGAGGAATTGTATGGAAAAAAGAAGTGGTCTACCCGGTCTGGGAAGCAGAGGACATAAGAAAAATGGAGATCTCTTTAGAAAGTGCATTAGGAAAGATCAGTGCGGTAACGGTCAGCCTGTATCCGCCGGGAATCCCGCTCCTGCTTCCGGGAGAACGGATCGAGAATGGATTTTTAGAAGGAATCGCAAAATGCCGGGAAAGCGGACTGCATATCAGCGGATTGTCCGGGACATCAAATGAACGGATAGAGGTTGTGATTCCGTAAAAATTATATTATACTATTTATAATTGGCTTTTTGCCAAAAACGCATTAAGGGGAGAGATCATGGGCAGAATATTTTGTCTGATGGGGAAAAGTTCATCAGGAAAAGATACGTTATATGCAAGATTATCAGAGAAGCTGCATTTTTCTACCATCGTTCCCTATACCACACGCCCGATCCGGGAAGGTGAAGAAGAGGGAAGAGAATATCACTTTATTACGGAAAAAGAAGTAGAAGAGTTCGAAAAGCAGGGGCGCATTATTGAGCTACGCGCATATAATACGGTACACGGGGTCTGGAAATATCTCACAGTGGATGATAAACAGACCGATGTAGAGCATCACGATTATCTGATGATCGGAACGGTGGAATCCTACCGGAAATTAAAAAGAATACTACGGAGAAGCGTATCTGGTGCCGATATATATAGAAGTAGATGATGGTGTCCGTTTGCAGAGAGCTTTAGAGCGGGAGAGAAGTCAGGCAGAGCCGAAATATGCGGAGATGTGCCGCAGATTTCTTGCGGATGAGGCAGATTTTTCACCGGAAAAGCTGCGGGGAGGCGGCATCACAAAGACATTTGTTAACAACGATTTAGAGCATACCGAGCGGAGATCATTTCTTATGTGAAATCCTGTATGACAGAATCCACAATGAGGTGACCGTATGGATATGAAGATTAATGAGACAACTCCGGTTTCTCAGGTAGAAGCGACAGCTCCAAAGGAAAAGGTAGACGGAGATTTTAAGTTTACTTTAACCAGTAAGATCGAAGAGTCGGAATTGCAGGAAAAGCTTAACGGACTGATGAAAGAGATCGACAAACAGGGCAAGAAGCTTTCGAGCATATGGATGTAAGGGATATGAAAAAATACCGCTCACTCGTCAAGGAATTTATGAATGAGGTAGTCAACCGTTCCCATAAATTTTCCAGAGAGAATTTTTTTAGACCGGCGCGGCAGACACAGGGTATATGGTATTGTCCGTCTGGTGGATAAGAATTTGGATGAATTAGCGGAAGAGTTAGTCAAAGATGAGAAAGATCATATCAATATTTTAAATAAAGTGGATGAGATCAGGGGACTTCTGATCGACATTTCTACATAAAGGAGATTTCAATGGCATGGATTTGCGGAGATTATAGGACATGAACAGATAATTGAACATTTACAGAATGCGATCTTATCGCAGAAGGTTTCACATGCCTATATTTTAAACGGACCGGATGATTCCGGGAAAAAATGATAGCGGAAGCATTTGCAATGGCACTTCAATGCGAAAAGCATGGGACAGAGGGCTGTATGGAATGTCATTCCTGCAAACAGGCGATCAGCAAAAACCAGCCGGATATTATTTATGTGACACATGAGAAGCCAAACACGATTTCCGTGGATGATATCCGTAGACAGGTAAAGGACGATGTGGATATCAAGCCGTATGCAAGTCCGTACAAGATCTATATCATCGATGAAGCGGAAAAAAATGAATGTACAGGCGCAGAATGCATTGTTAAAAACGATCGAAGAGCCGCCGGCATATGTGGTCATTCTCTTATTGACAACCAATGCAGATTCGTTTCTGCCAACGATAAATTCCCGCTGCATCACACTGGATTTAAAAGCAGTGCCAAATGAAAAGATCAAAAGTTATCTGATGGAGCATTGCCAGATCCCTGATTATCAGGCAGAAGTGTGTACGGCGTTTGCACAGGGAAATGTAGGAAAAGCGATCAAATTAGCATCCTCAGAATCCTTTAACGAGATTAAAAACTCGGCATTACAACTGATCCGCAGATTAAAAGAGATCGACCTCTACGAAATGATGGAGGCAGTAAAGCAGATCAGTGAATACAAACTGGAAATAAACGACTATTTTGATATCATGATGATCTGGTATCGGGATGTCTTATTATATAAAGCAACAGCAGATGTCAACCATCTGGTATTCCGGGATGAGATCTATGACATCAAAAAAGAGTGCGAGCAAAAGTTCCTATGAGGGAATTGAGCAGATCTTAGAGGCATTAGAGAAAGCAAAAGTCCGTCTGAATGCCAACGTCAATTTTGATCTGGTCATTGAACTGCTGCTGTTGACGATAAAGGAGAATTAACATGATAAAAATTGTAGGAGTCCGATTCCGTAAAGCCGGAAAAATCTATTATTTTGATCCGGCGGAATGGAAATAGAGACGGGAACACACGTCATCGTGGAGACAGCCCGTGGAATAGAGTTTGGAACCGTCATGATCCCACCAAGAGAGATGGAAGAGGACGGTGTCGTACAACCGTTAAAGCCGGTGATCCGCATTGCAACAGAAGCAGATGAGATCACGGAGCAGAAGAATAAGGAAAAAAAAAAAGAAGCCTTTCAGATCTGCTTAGAAAAAATCGCAAAACACAAACTGGAAATGAAGTTAGTGGAAGCAGAGTACACCTTTGACAATAACAAATTGCTTTTTTATTTTACGGCAGACGGAAGAATTGATTTCCGTGAGCTGGTAAAGGATTTAGCTTCGGTATTCCGTACCCGTATCGAATTACGGCAGATCGGTGTGCGTGATGAGACAAAAATTCTTGGAGGAATCGGTATCTGTGGCGCAGACCGTTGTGTTGCAGTACCTACTTATCAGAATTTATACCGGTATCCATCAAAATGGCAAAAGAGCAGAACCTGTCTTTAAATCCAACAAAGATATCAGGAGTCTGTGGACGATTGATGTGCTGCTTGAAAACGAAGAAGAAACATATGAATATCTGAATTCCAGACTGCCGAATGTCGGTGATTATGTCACAACCATTGAAGGTTTAAAGGGTGAAGTACAGAGCGTATCAGTTCTGCGTCAGCTTGTAAAAGTGATCGTAGAAGTCAATGATGAAAAAGAAATCCGTGAATACAAGGTGGACGAGCTGAAATTCCGTCCGAAAACGCCGCCGCGACAACACGAAGATTTCCGCGGAAGAAATGAAGAAGTTAAAGGCGTTAGAGGACAACGGAGGAAAGTCTAAGATTGATGATACAAAATAATCTGTTAGAGAATGAACGGATAGACGATCTACAGAGAAACGGTTACCGAATCATACAGAATCCGGAAAAATTCTGCTTTGGCATGGATGCAGTGCTGCTCAGCGGTTTTGCAAACGTAAAACAGCAGAAAAGGCTCTTGACTTAGGAACAGGAACCGGGATCATTCCGATTCTTCTAAAGGCAAAGACAAAGGGAGCACATTTTACCGGACTTGAGATCCAAAAAGAGAGTGCAGACATGGCAAGAAGAAGTGTCGTACTCAATGGATTAGAAAAGGACATCGAAATCGTAACAGGAGATATCAAAGATGCTTCAGAATTGTTTGGAGCATCTTCTTTTGATATCATTACCACAAATCCGCCTTATATGATAGGGCAGCATGGACTGCAGAATGGAAACGAAGCAAAGACCATTGCCAGACATGAGATACTCTGTGATCTGGAGGACATTTTAAGGGAGGGCAGCAGACTGCTCAGAGAGCATGGAAGATTCTATATGGTGCATCGTCCGTTCCGGTTGGCGGAAATCCTGAGTAAAATGTGTGCATACAGGATAGAGCCAAAACGGATGCGGCTTGTTTATCCCTACGCAGATAAAGAACCGACGATGGTACTGATCGAGGGATTAAAAGGCGGAAAGCCGCGGATGACGGTAGAAAAACCACTGATCGTCTATCAGGAGCCGGGGGTATACACCGACGAGATCTATGAAATCTATGGGTATTGATATCAGACAGAAAGGAATACCGGAATGACAGGAAAATTATATTTATGTGCAACTCCCATCGGAAACTTAGAAGATATTACCCTGCGTGTGTCCTTCGGACATTGCAGGAGGTGGATCTGATCGCGGCAGAGGATACACGCAATTCCATAAAGCTGTTAAACCACTTCGACATCAAAACTCCGATGACAAGTTATCACGAATTTAATAAGATCGAAAAAGCACATCAGCTTGTGGAAAAGATGCAGTCGGGAACGAACATAGCGTTGATAACGGATGCCGGAACACCGGGAATTTCAGATCCGGGAGAAGAGTTAGTAAAGATTGCCTATGAAGCGGGAATTGAAGTAACCTCCCTTCCGGGAGCAGCAGCATGTATTACGGCATTGACGCTTTCGGGGGCTGTCTACCAGAAGATTTGCATTTGAAGCATTTTTGCCAAAGGATAAAAAAGAGCGGAAAAGGGTGTTAGAGGAACTAAAGGATGAGACACGCACGATCATCATATACGAAGCACCTCATCATCTGATAAAGACCTTAGAGGAGTTAGAAAAAGAACTTGACAACCGTAAGATCACACTTTGCCGGGAGCTGACCAAAAAATATGAAGAGGCTCATAGAACGACAATACATGAGGTCTTGGACTACTATAAAGACAAAGAACCCCGCGGAGAATATGTCTTAGTACTCGAGGGAAAGACAAAAAGAACAGGTAGAGGAAGAACGGAAAAAAAGAGTGGGAAAACCTTACGTTAGAGGAACATATGCGAGGTTTATGAAGAAAAAAGGTGTTTCTCATAAAGAAGCTATGAAGCTGGTTGCAAAGGACAGAGGAATTTCAAAACGGGATGTCTATCAGGCATTGATTTAAAAAGAAAAAAAATATAGAGAGTTGGAGTGAAGAGAATGTTATATATTGAACGCAGAGAGAAAATATTAGAGATGCTGAGAAAATCAGGAAATGTGAAAGTTTCAGATTTGGTGGATATATTTCATGTAGATGCGACAACCATAAGAAGAGATTTAAAAGCACTGGCAGATAATGAAAAAGTTAAGATGGTATATGGTGGTGCGTATTACATTAATGAAATATCACAATGGCCCATAGAGGATAATCCCGATGTAAAGAGAACGATAAATATTGAGAAAAAACAGATTGTTGCACAGAAGGCTGCAAAGGAAATCAAAGACGGCGATACGATTATATTAAATAATGGGGTGACAGCCGAATTGATTTTGGATTACTTACCGGAGATGAAATCCCTGAATCTGATTACACAATCTTTAATTATTGCACAGAAAGCGGTAGAGAAGCAGTTTATAGATGTATATCTTCCAGGTGGAAAATACAGAAAGAAGTCAGGAATGTTTTATGGTGATTTTGCAATTGATGCAATTAAAAAATTTCGTGCCAGCAAAATATTTCTTGGTATTCTGGGCGTATCCATTCACGATGGAGTCACGCACCCGGCAATTGAGGAAGTTCCTGTTATGCATGGCGTTATTAGAAATCAGTCATAAAAAAAGTATCTGATTGCTGATACAACAAAGTATGGAAAAGCATTTTTGGGAAAAATAGCCGGCTTATCGGAGTTTGATACTTTAATAGTAGATGAAGAGCTGCCAGAAATCTATTATAAATATGCAGAAGAACACGGAATACGAATAATATAAGCTGTAAAAGTGCAAAAAGGGCATAAAAATGCATAATAATGTTTTATGCCCTTTTATATTGACAAAAATGCAAAAACATAATAAAATAAAGCATGTAAATGATATAAATGTGCACAAATATCATAAGCAACAGAGAAGAAAAAACAAAAACGGGTAACAAGATGCATATGAAAAGCATCAGAAAGGACATGCTATGGGAAAAGATTATATTTTAGTAATTGATGAGGGTACTACAGGAACAAGAGCTATCTTATTTGATAAAAAATTTCAGATTGCAGAGCAGTCATATGAAGAATTCTGTCAGCATACTCCGGCAGAGAATATGGTAGAGCATGATGCAGAAGAAATTTATGATTTAAGTGTTAAAATGTGTAAAAATGTAATTGAGAAAAAGGGAATCTCAGCAGAAAATATTATTGGTATCGGTATTACAAATCAGAGAAATACGGCAGTAATCTGGGATAAACATACAGGAAAGCCGTTACACCATGCACTTGTATGGCGGGATTCACGAATGGGAAAAAATGTGTGAGGATATTAAAGCGACACCATTTTTTGAAGAGATTTTAAATACAACCGGAAAAGTAATTGGTCCACACACCAATGTGCTTTTCCTGAAATGGTATCTTGACAATATTCCTGGAATTAAAGAGAAAATCGAAAAAGGAGATGTCCTTTTTCGGAACAATCGATACCTGGCTAGTATGGAAGCTGACCGGTGGAAAAGTACATGCAACCAGCTTTTCTAATGCTTCTAGTACAGGATGTATGGATGTTGAAAAGCGTGAGTGGTATCAGAAATTGTTTGACTATGTAGGAGTGCCGGTATCTGTATTCCCGAGCATCCAGTCAGAATCCTCCGATTATGGAGAAACTACTATTTTTGGAGGTTCTATTCCAATCCGTGGAGTGATTGCAGACCAGCAGTCCGCATTATTTGCAGAGGCATGTATTGATGCAGAACCGTAAAATGTACCAATGGTACCGGCAGCGTCTTAAATATTAACGTTGGTTCAAAAATTCCAGACATCACCGGGTGGAGTAGATACTATAATTGCATGGAACTTAGACGGAAAGTGTACATATGCAGTTGAGGGACTTGTCCCGGTTACCGGTTCTGCAATACAGTGGCTTCGTGATGGATTAAAAAATTATAGAGAGTGCAAAAGATATAGAAAAATTGGCATCCAGTGTTCCGGATACAAACGGTGTATACTTCATTCCGGCATTAAGCGGATTGATGGCACCTCATCAGGACCCGTTCGCAAGAGGAATGATGATTGGAATCACCAGAGGTACGACAGACGCACATATTGCAAGAGCAACCTTAGAAGCAATTGCATTTTCCATCAAAGATATTTTGAATATTGTAGAAGAGAATGGCGTTAAAATTAAAGAGATTAAGATTGATGGTGGTGCTTCAAAGAATAATCTGCTGGCACAGACACTTGCAGATTACTGTGATGCTGAAATTATGCGTCCGGAATCCTTAGAAGCAACAGCCTTAGGGGCAGCCTATATGGTGGCATTATATGCAAACCTGATTTCCTCAGAAGACGTGAAAGGATTGGTAAAAAATAGAATCCGAATTTAAACCGGAAATCAAAAAAAGAGAAGATGAAAGAACATTACGAGTATTGGAAAGATGCTGTAGAACGTTCTAAAAATGGATAAAAAGCCTAATCAGGTCAGGAAAAAATAGTAGGAGGAGAAAAGGATATGAGAGAGCGTTTTTTTAAGCTTCGCGATAAACTTTTGAACACAACTCCCAAAATCTGTATCGAGAGAGCAAAGATTGTAACGGAAGCCTATAAGAAATATGATGCCTATCCAAATATTGAAAAAAGAGCAATGGCATTAGCGGATGTTTTAAGAAATATGACCATCTATATTGAAGAAGAGCAGCTTTTAGCCGGAAATCAGGCAAGTTCAAACCGGGCAGCACCGCTCTTCCCGGAATATGCATTTGCATATATTTTGGATGAATTAGATGATTTAGAAAAAAGAAGCAGTGACAAATTCACTATTACGGAGGAAAATAAAAAAGTATTAAGAGAAATTCTTCCGTGGTGGGAAGGAAAAACATTAAAAAGACAGAGCTATTGCCATGCAGCCGCGGAAGTGTTGGATGACCGTGTGACCGGTGTACTTGGATGGCGTGGAAATGTTTCGACAGGAGAAGGTCATATTGTTCCGGATTATGACATGGTAGTTCGTCTGGGCTTTGCCGGATTGAGAGATAAGATTCAAAAAAAAAAGCATATAGATGAATTGGATTTAAGTAAACCGCGTGAGGATTTAGAAAAAGCTGACCTTTTACCGTGCCTGCAAGGCGATTATAGACGGATGTCTGGATTACATAAAGCGTTACTGTATTTTAGCAGAAGAGCAGGCAGAGCAGTGTAAAGATGCAGCAAGAAAGGAAGAACTGTTAGGAATCAGCGAAAGATGTCAGGCACTCTTAGAAAGAGCACCGGAAACGTTTTTTGAGGCATTGCAATGTGTGGGTTTGTACAGGTTATTCTGCATATTGAAACCAATGGACATTCCCTTTCCTTTGGACGGTTTGACCAGTACATGAATCCGTTCTTACAAAAAAGGATTTAAAGGAAGGCAGAATCACGATGGAAGAAGCAGAAGAAATGCTTGGCTGCTTTTACCTGAAGATATACAGCAACAATAAATTGCGTTCCTGGTCTAATACTTTAACGCAGATGGGCTCTCCTACCTATCAGAACATCTGCTTAGGAGGACAAAAGGCAGATAAAACCGATGCCGTAAACGAGATGTCATGGCTGTGTTTAGAAATGTTAGACGAAATACATCTGCCAGAACCGACGGTATATATCAGAGTACATGAAAACATATCGGAAGCATTCTTGAAAAGAGCGGTCAAAATTGTAAAACAGGGAGTGGGTATGCCTGCCTTTGTAAATGACCAGACAATTATTGCCGCATTAGAGAAAAAGAGGCGTGACAAAAAGAGGATGCACTGAATTATTCCACCATGGGTTGTACAGAGGTTCAGGTTCCGGGAAAATGGGGATATCGTGCAAACGGAAAGAGCAAGATTAATCTCTTAAAGATTCTTGAAATAGTTTTAAATGGAGGAAAAGACCCAAAATCCCAAAAGCGGTATTTAACGATATGAAGCCATTAGAAGAATATACCTCCATTGAAGAGCTGAAGCAGGGCTTATAAGAGAGCGATAGAGTATTATATGCGCTTGCATGTCATTGCAGATAATGTCAATGAACTGGCAATGACCCAGATGACACCGGATGCATTTTGTTCTTTACTGGTACAGGATTGTTTAGGAAGAGGAAAGGCCATCAAGGAAGGCGGTACCATTTATGATATGGTTAGTGGCACTCTGGTTGGAATCCCAAATGTGGGAAATGCAGTCTATGCCATTAAGAAAAATGTTTTTGATGAAAAGAGAATGACGGCAGCAGAACTGAAAGAAGCCTTAGATACGGACTTTGCGGGAGAAAAAGGCAAAGTCATTAGGAAATATCTGTTAGAGCGGACAGAGAAATACGGAAACGATGAAAAAGAGGTAGATAAGCTGACAAATGAGCTGGCAAACTATTATGTAAATCAGATATATCATTATAAGACCCTTCGTGAGGGAAAAGGGCCGATAGGATGCTGCTATACCAGTTCCACCGTAACCATAACTGCCAATATTCCTTCCGGTGCAATCGTTGGAGCCTCCGCAGACGGAAGAAAAAAGAGGAATGCCGACAGCAGATGGAATATCTCCATCTACGGGAACGATGAAAAAAAGGTTTAACGGCAATGTTCCAGTCAGTGGGAACGCTCAATACAGAACTTTTCACGGGAGGACAACTGTTAAATGTACGAATCAATCCAAGTACACTTAAGACAGAAGAGGACGAGGATAAATTCATACAGATTTTAAAGGCGGCAGAAATCTTCATTGCTGGCACTCCCAGTATAATGTAGTTTCTAATGAAACCTTAAGGGATGCACAGAAGCATCCGGAAAATTATCAGGATTTAATGGTAAGGGTAGCATGGCTATAATGCATTATTTACCTCTTTGAATCAGGAATTACAGGAAGATATTATTGCGCGAACACAAATGGATTTGTAAATATTTTACAGGGGAAAGAAAATGGATGAAACGATGAGAGCAAATGTATTTAATATTCAGAGAAATTCCATACATGACGGACCGGGTATCAGAACAACGGTATTTTTTAAAGGGTGTCCTTTGCGTTGCAGATGGTGCTGTAATCCTGAATCGTGGAGAACAGAATCTTTTGTATATAGTGAAAACATAAAGTGCATCCATTGTGGAAAATGTGTTGCAGCATGTACGATGCAGGCAATCATAACAGAAAATGAAAAACAGGTAATAGAGTATGAAAAATGCATGGATTGTACGGACAAAAAGTGTGTACAGATATGTCCTTCCGGTGCACTGTCTGTTATGGGCGGGAGATGAGCGTAGAAGATATATGGGAAGAAGTAAAAGAGATATTGTCTTTTACGGAAAAGGAAGGGGCGGTATCACAGCGAGCGGCGGAGAGCCGCTCCTCCATGCAGAATTTATAAGGACACTGTTTGAATACTGTCATGCACATAACATTACAACAGCGATAGAGACCTGTTTATGTGTAGGAAAGGAACAAGTCCGGGAAGTATTAGAAGTAACGGATTATGTAATGTGATTATAAACACTGGAACAAAGAGAAGTTTTACCAGTGGACAGGTGGCAATCTGGATATCATAGAAGAGAATCTGGCAGACATTCTAAGCAGCAAAAAGATGTTGTAGTCCGATTCCCCTGATTCCTGATTTTAACGCAGACAAAGAAACCATTCAGAGGATGTGTAAGAAATTAAGGGATTTTGGGGCAGAAAAGATAGAATTACTCCCCATATCATCGCTTGGGAAAAATAAAATATGAAAACATGAATATGTCATATCAAATGAAGGATGACAGATTATTGCCGGAAGAGCTGATCCGGGAACTAAAAAGCATTCCTGAAAGCATGTGAGGGTTGTTGCAGATCCATTAGGATAAGGGGAAGTGACGGTTAATCACTTCCCACTTTTTGGAATATAATCTAACAAATATTTTTTTATAATATCAAACGGTGCAGGTCCGATCCGAAGGACAGCCTCATGAAATGCCCGGTCGGTGTAATTTTCGCTAAGGGCTTTTTTGCATATTTCTGTAAATCTAAAAAACTTCAGATACCCGATATAGTATTTTAAATAGTTTGCCGGTTCACCTAAGATGTATTCATAGGTGTCATTTGCGGCGGAAGCATTGCTGATGCCATAGTCAGAGAGGAAATTCTTAACATCAGAAGCATCCCAGCCCTGATAGTGGATTCCCATATCCATGCTTGCATACAGGCTCAGCAGAATGGACTGGTTTAATTGAAGAACCTTGGCAAGATCCTTATCAAGTCCTGCATACTGATAGGAAATCATTTCGACATAGGTTGCCCAGCCCTCCGTGTAGCCGGAGTAATTCAAAAGCTGACGCACGGACGGCAGACCGGAAGTATTTGCAAAGACGTTCTGGTACAGATGTCCCGGAAAGCCTTCATGTGCTAAGGTTGTAAAGAGCTTCATTTTTTCATAATGAGACCCTTCATTAATATAAATAGAATTTTCTTTATAGTCATCGATCGGAGAAGTTAAGTAAAAAGCAGGAGACAGATAATCTTCTAAGGCTTCATCCACATACTTTACCGTAAAATTCGCATCCGGTGCCTCCGGGAAATCCTTCTTGATCGTCTCCTTTAACTGTGCAAGGATCTGTGACGGATCACTGGTATCAAGCTGGTAGGATTCGCTCTCCTTTGCCAAAATGGGATTTTTGGTCAGCAGTTCGGAAAGCTGCAACAAATCTTCTTTTCGTTTTTGTTCGACCTGTTTTGTAAGTCCTTGATACTGTCGGATGAGCCGGTGGAGTATCTGACCAGATATTCATAGTAGTCTTTTCCGTCCTCGTAATTGCAAAGACCGCCTTTGTTACTGCCGGAATCTTTAAGTTCTTCTATGGCGGCGGCAAGATTTTTATAAGCCGGGATAATCTTTTTTTTTTTAAGACATAGGTTTCGTTTTGGGAACGATATTCCTCCTTGGCACTTGTGCTTAAGGTGGACAGAGATTCGATCCGGTTATCAAAAGTCTCGATCAAAAAAAGCAGGATTTCGGGTTTTCTATAAAATCCTGACACTGGCTGATAACGGTGTCAGCGTTTTGCTTAGACATAAAAAGTCCGGCATTTGCCTTTGATTTTTCAAACTGAATGATCTCATCAAAATAAGAAGGAAGCAGTGACAGCAGTTCTAAGTAATCGGTGACATCTTTCTCGCAGCGGAAAGTATATTCTGCTAGAAGAACCGGAAGCTGGGTATGGGTACCGGTACTTGGCTGGAGAACCTCGCTGTAGAGATAGAGCTTTGCATTATCGAGTTCTAACTTAGAGTAATCATCTAAAAATATCATAGGTAAGCTGCTGATCATCCCGTAAAGCAGGATAAGAAAAATCGTCTAACGAAGAACGCATATTTTCTAACATGGTAACACTTTCGGACAGGGATTCATCCGTGACGGAACCTAAGGAAATCTCATAATCATTGATCCCATAGGCAGCCGGGTCAGCCAGCGTATAATGCAGGGCGATCGTGTTCAGAGTGACCTCCTCTTCAAACAGTTCATCGGTATAGGTGTCGAACTCTGACTGGATCTCGGATTCTTTTTCTTCGGATTTCAGGGAAGGAAGAGATTTTTTTTTGACATTACAGCCCGTAAAAAAGAAGCCGTAAGTACAAGACTCATTCCCAAAGCAGCAAAACGTTTTCTATATGTCATGATTTTGTCCATCCGTTCTTATATTTAAGTTACCTCATTCTAACATATCTTATCGTAGAATTATATATTTTATTCTTCTTTTTTCAGAATCTTCATCGAATGCAAAAGTATGCATAGAATAGAAAAAAAAGCAAGAGGAAAAATCCATGTTAAATTACCTATGGGGCTTTATGATCATCATAGGAACGATTTTTGCAGCTTTTACCGGAAATCTGCCAAGTGTCACGGAAGCGGCGCTGGATTCGGCAAAGAAGCGGTAATGCTTTGCATTACGATGATCGGAGTCATGTCCTTCTGGGTGGGGCTGATGAAGATTGCGGAGCGGGCAGACTGATAGAGGGGGCTTCTAAAAATTAGAGCCGCTTTTAACCTTTTTGTTTCCTTCTATCCCAAAAAGATCATAAAGCAAGAGAATATATTTCCACAAACATGATCGCAAACTTTTTTGGACTTGGCTGGGCGGCAACACCGCCGGGATCAAGGCGATGGAGGAGCTTGAAAAATTAGAGGATGAAAGAAGAAAAAAGTCCGGTGCTTGGCAAAAGAGGAGTGCCAAAAGGCATCGCTAATACAGAAATGTGTACATTTTTAATTGTCAATATTTCCTCGCTTCAACTGATCCCGATCAACATTATTGCCTATCGGACGCAGTATGGTTCCACAAACCCCACAAGAATTGTGGGAGCGGCAATTTTAGCAACCACGGTGTCGACTGTAGTTGGAGTTATTTTTGCGTGGGTGATGGAAAGGGTGAAGAAGGTATGAAAATCTTACTGTTTTTATCGGATGCCATTATCCCGCTTTTAATATTTTCCATTGTAGGTTACGGACTGATGGCAAAGCAGAATGTCTATGACGATTTTATCGACGGGGCAAAAGACGGATTTCACACGGTCATTCAGATCATGCCGACTTTGATAGGTCTGATGATCGGAGTGGGAATTCTTCGTGCGTCAGGATTTTTGGATTTTATTTCAAAGCTGATCGCACCGTTGACAGAGCTGGTCGGATTTCCTTCGGAACTGGTTCCGGTCACGGTCGTAAAGATGTTTTCCTCCTCCGCGGCAACCGGACTGGTGCTGGATATTTTTAAAGAATATGGGACAGATTCACTGATTGGCACGATGACATCTTTAATGATGAGCAGTACGGAAACGATCTTCTATACGATGTCTGTCTATTTTATGGCGGTCAAGGTCAGTAAAAGCCGCTGGACACTGGCGGTGCGTTGCTGGCAACTTTAGGCGGTACGGTGGCAAGTGTGGTACTGGCGTATATGATGGTGTAAAATGTAATGGAATATAAAACCGTTCATTTTCAAGGGATTGAGATGGACGGTTTAGATACCGGATATGAAAAAAGTATCAAAAAAGCGGTTTCCTAAAAATTTTTTGATTGGCAACTTGCCAGCCACTAAGTTGTGAACCATTTTTTGACACTTTAATCAAAACAGGTATAAAAAACTAAAATTTTTTGCATAGAATTTGACAGTTAGAAGAAATAGGTCTATAATAATTATATTGACGCGGGATGGAGCAGTCTGGAAGCTCGTCGGGCTCATAACCCGAAGGTCGCAAGTTCAAATCTTGCTCCCGCAACTCGAAGGGCATTATTGCAGAGATCAGAGAATCCTGTGGTAGTGTCTTTTTGTTTAAAAACATAGTGGTTGTACAAAGAAAAGATACATATTATAATGCAGATAGAGAGAAGGAACTGGGCAGCATTTTGATGAAAGAAGCAATCCTGACAGCAAAAATAAAACATAAAAAAGTGTAACATAAAAAAATAACGCGAGGAGGCCTGTAACATGAACGAGATAGAGCGCTTTAAAGAACTGGTGGGAAATTCGGATAATATTGTGTTTTTTGGCGGTGCGGGAGTATCGACCGAGAGCGGTATCCCGGATTTTAGAAGCGTAGACGGTCTGTATAACCAGAAATATGATTATCCGCCGGAAACGATCTTAAGCCATTCCTTCTATTTGTATCATACGGAGGAATTTTACCGTTTTTATCGCGATAAAATGCTGGCACTGGATGCCGAGCCGAATATGGCACATAAAAAATTAGCAGAGTTAGAGCAGAAAGGCAAACTGAAAGCCGTCATCACACAGAACATTGACGGACTGCACCAGAAAGCCGGAAGCAAAGAAGTCTTAGAGCTGCATGGAAGTGTACATAGAAATTATTGTCAGAAATGTCATAAGCTCTATGATGCAAGATATATTCTCGAATCAGAAGGCATACCGACCTGCGAGTGCGGTGGTAAGATTAAGCCGGATGTGGTACTTTATGAAGAGGGATTAGACAGCGTGACGTTGCAAAAATCCATTGAATACATCAGCAATGCCGATATATTGATTATCGGCGGTACATCCTTAGCCGTTTATCCGGCGGCGGGGACTGATTGATTATTACAGGGGCAACAAGCTGGTTTTGATCAATAAAAAGTGCAACGCCGATGGACAGCCGGGCGGATCTCATCATCCATGAGAGTATAGGAAAAGTATTTGGCGCATTGTAGTCCGACCAGAAAAATCAGGAGAAACTATGAATCAATATCAATATGAAGTGGGAGATATCGTAAAACTGAAAAAACAGCATCCGTGTGGAAGCCATGAATGGGAAATCCTAAGAGTAGGCGCAGATTTCCGGCTTAAATGCACAGGCTGCGGACATCAGATCATGATAGCAAGAAAACAGGTAGAGAAAAACACGAAAGGACTTACGAAAAAGTCCTAAAAAACCACGAAAAAATGGGAAAATGCCAAAAAATGCTTGAAAGTTGAAAAACCCATGCTAAAATATATCTTCGTGATATATTATCAAATTCCTTGCTCCTTGTGAGACAGGGGCCAGAGACCAAAAGGAGGTAAAAGCAACATGAACAAATATGAATTAGCACTCGTTGTGAACGCAAAATCGAAGACGATGCCAGAGCAGCAGTCGTAGAGAAAGCAAAAGACTATATTACACGTCTTGGCGGCACGATCACAAACGTTGATGAGTGGGGTAAGAAAAGATTAGCTTACGAAATTCAGAAGATGAGAGAAGGATTTTACTATTTCATCCAGTTTGATGCAAACGCAGATGTTCCTGAACTCAGTTAGAGGAAAACGTTCGTATCATGGACAACGTACTTCGTTTCTTATGCGTTAGAGCAGACGAGGCATAAATAGAAAAGAGGAAATCGCATGAATAAGGTAATACTTATGGGCCGACTGACCAGAGATCCGGAGATCCGTTATTCTCAGGGAGAACAGTCAACAGCCGTAGCAAGATATACAATTGCAGTAGATCGAAGATTCAGACGTGACGGGGACGAGCAGACAGCAGATTTTATCAACTGTGTTGCATTTGGACGTCAGGGAGAATTTGCAGAAAAATATTTCCGTAAAGGGATTAAGATAGCAATAACCGGACGTATTCAGAGCGGAAGCTACACAAACAAAGACGGACAGAGAGTATATACAACCGATGTCGTAGTCGAAGAACAGGAATTTGCAGAGAGCAAGTCTGCAAGCGAGAGCAATGCGCAGATTTGCACCGGCTGAGAGACCTGCACGCACCAAGCAGTGCGGCAGAGACGGCTTTTTATGAATATTCCAGATGGAATTGATGAAGAACTCCCATTTAACTAGAATTATAGGAGGTAAATATCATGGCTTACAATAAAGCAGAGAGAAGCGGCGACGCTCCGGCAAGAAGAAGAGCACCGCATAGAAGAAAAAAAGTCTGTGTTTTCTGTGGAAAAGACAATGTAATTGATTACAAAGATGTAAATAAATTAAAAAGATATATCTCTGAAAGAGGTAAAAATCTTACCAAGAAGAATCACAGGAAACTGTGCAAAACATCAGAGAGCTCTTACAGTAGCAATCAAGAGAGCTCGTCACGTTGCATTAATGCCATATGTAACAGACTAATTGTAAAAATAAAAAAACAACATTTAGTATTCTAAAAACCCTCGCACCCAATCCGTTGTGGTGCGGGGGTTTTGCTTGTCCCAAGATGCAAAAAATGCTTTAAATATAGGGGTTTTAATGCTATACTTATATAGATTGTACCCACCTATAAGGAGTGGTATGACATCACAAAGGAGACATTATGAAACGTAATATTAAATTAAAAGGCCGTCTGCGGAACTATATGTACTGGCCGATGATATTGACGATATTATTAGCTGTATTCAACGTACCGGTGTATATGATCAATACAAAATCCGGCTGCGTGGTTACAGTATTTACCGTGATATATTTCATCGTTGTGTGCCTGTCCTATAATTATAACAAGCCGGTGCTTGTCAATGAGCTGATCAGTTTTGCGACACAGTACGGCAGCGCGCAGAAAAAAGCTGTTAGAGGAATTTGAGATTCCCTACGCGCTTTTAGACCATGACGGCAAGATCCTGTGGCTCAATCAGAACTTCAGCGAGGTAACAGGAAAAGACAAGACCTATCACAAGACCATCAACGGAATCTTTCCGGCACTGACAAAAGAACTGATCCAGAAAGAGGATGACGTGCGCGGGATGTCTATGTGACCATGGATGAGAAGAATTTCCGCATCCATTTAAAAAAAGATTTATTTTGACAGCATGGCACCGGAGAGTGCGATCGTCTCATTAGAGCAGAGCGAGGATTTTTGACAGCACTCTATATTTTTGATGAGACAAAGCTGCAGCAGTATATCCGGGAAAATGAGGAGCAGAAGTTAGTAGCATCCTTAGTCTATATTGACAACTATGACGAGGTTTTAGACAGTATAGAGGATGTCAAACGTTCACTATTGATCGCATTGATAGACCGGAAGATCAACAAATATTTTTCACCGCAGATGCATTGGTGCGAAAGATAGAAAAAGATAAATACTTTGTGGTATTCCAGCACAAATATTTAGAGGAATTAGAAAAAGATAAGTTCAGCCTGATCGAAGATGTTAAGACGGTCAAAGTAGGAAACGAAATGGCGGTAACGCTCAGTATCGGAATCGGATACAACGCGGGAACCTATAACCAGAATGCGGAGTATGCAAGAGCGGCGATCGACCTTGCACTCGGACGAGGCGGCGATCAGGTGGTCATCAAAGAGCGTGACCAGATCACCTACTATGGTGGAAAATCCCAGAAGGTAGAGAAGAACACCAGAGTAAAAGCCAGAGTAAAGGCAGAAGCGCTCCGGGAGCTGATCGAGGGCGTGGAACGTGTCCTGATCATGGGACACCGTATAGCCGATGTCGATTCCTTTGGAGCTGCAGTCGGAATCTATTGTGCAGCAAGAGTTCTTGGAAAGCCGGCACATATTGTCATAGATGAGGTTACCTCCTCCTTACGCCCGATCAAGGAGTGTTTTACCAAAGAGAATGGTTATCCGGAAGACTTATGTATTACCAGTGAAACGGCATTACATAAGGTAGACAGCCGGACGCTGGTCATGGTTGTGGACACAAACCGTCCAAATTACACGGAATGTCCGGAGCTGCTGACGAAGACAAAGTCGATCGTAGTGTTTGACCATCACAGACAGACCAGTGATGTGGTAGAAAATCCAATTTTATCCTATATCGAGCCATATGCATCCTCTACCTGTGAGATGATCGCAGAGGTATTGCAGTATTTTACGGAAAATATCAAGTTAGAGCCCAGTGAGGCAGACTGCATCTATGCGGGGAATCCTCATTGATACCAATAACTTCATGACAAAGACAGGTGTGCGTACTTTTGAGGCAGCAGCATATTTAAGACGTTGTGGTGCGGAAGTAACCCGCGTACGCAAAATGCTCAGAAACGATATGGATGCCTACAAAGCAAGGGCAGAAGCAGTCCGTCATGCGGAAGTTTACAGAGGACAGTTTGCAATTTCCGTATGTCCGGCAGATAAGATAGAGAGCCCGACCATTGTCGGAGCGCAGGCAACAAATGAGCTGTTAAACATTATCGGGATCAAAGCATCCTTTGTATTGACACCTTATCAGGGCAAGATCTATGTAAGTTCCCGTTCCATAGATGAGATCAACGTGCAGTTGATCATGGAGCGGCTTGGCGGCGGCGGACATCTGAATGTTGCCGGAGCACAGCTTACCGATTGCACTGTGGAGGAGGCAAAACAGAAGATACAGAATACATTAGACGAAATGTTAGAGGAAGGAGACATTGAATAATGAAGATTATTTTATTACAGGATGTAAAAACATTAGGAAAAAAAAGGAGATGTCGTAGAAGTCAGTGCGGGTTATGCACGGAACATGATTCTTCCGAAAAAATTAGGAGTAGAGGCAACCGCAAAGAATCTGAATGATCTCAAATTACAGAATCAGCATGCAGATAAAGTGGCACAGGAGAACTTAGAAAAAAGCACAGGAGCTTGCAAAAAAGACCTTGAAGGCAAAGTAGTAGAAGTAAAGATTAAGACCGGAGAGGGTGGAAAAATCTTTGGTTCCGTATCCACAAGAGATTGCGGCCGCAGCAAAAGAACAGATTGGTTTTACACTGGATAAGAAAAAAATGCAGTTAGAAGAGCCGATTCGTTCCCTGGGTTACCATGATGTACCGATCAGACTTCATACGAAGGTAACAGGAACACTGCGTGTAAAAGTAACGGAAGAGTAAAAGAGGAGAATTCTGATGGAAGAATCCGTAATCAAGCGGGTAATGCCAAACAGCCTAGAGGCAGAACAGTCTGTCATCGGTTCCATGATCATGGACAGAGAAGCAGTCATGGCGGCATCCGAGATTTTAACAACAGAAGATTTTTACCACAAGCAGTATGGAATACTCTTTGAAGCGATGTTAGAGCTGTTTAATGACGGACAGCCGGTAGATTTAGTTACTCTGCAGAACCGTTTAAAGGGAGAAAAATGTACCGCCGGAAGTCAGCAGTTTAGAGTATGTGGGAAACATCGTGGCATCAGTACCAACTTCTGCAAATATCAAATATTATGCAAATATCGTAAAAGAAAAGGCACTCTTACGGGAACTGATCCGCACGACCGAAGGTATCGAAAATGCAGCATATGCACAAAAAGACCCGGTGGAGGACATCCTTGCTGATACGGAAAAGAGCATTTTTACACTCTTACAGAACCAGGGTGGCGGAGACTATGTTCCGATCAAAGATGTTGTATTAAATGCCTTAGAAAAGATTCAGTTAGCGGCAAAAACAAAGGGAAATGTGACCGGAATCCCGACTGGCTTTATCGATTTAGATTATAAGATGTCGGGACTACAGCCGTCAGACCTGATCTTAGTCGCAGCAAGACCTTCCATGGGAAAAACGGCATTTGTCCTAAATATTGCACAGTATGTTGCTTTTCACGAAGATGAGTGTACCGCGATCTTTAGTCTTGAGATGTCAAAAGAGCAGTTAGTAAACCGTCTCTTTGCCTTAGAATCGCATGTGGATGCACAGCTGCTCCGTTCCGGAAATTTAGCGGACTCCGACTGGGAGAAACTGATCGAAGGAGCAGGGGACGATAGGAAAATCAAGTTGATCATAGATGATACGCCCGGAATTTCCATATCGGAGCTTCGCAGCAAAGTGCAGAAAGTATAAATTAGAACATGATCTGAAACTGATCATCATCGACTACTTACAGTTGATGTCCGGTTCCGGCAGAGGTTCCGATTCCAGACAGCGTGGAAATATCCGATATTTCACGTTCCTTAAAAATCACTTGCAAGAGAGCTGAATGTTCCGGTGATCGCACTGTCACAGCTCAGCCGTGCCGTAGAACAGAGACCGGAGCACCGTCCGATGCTTTCAGATCTGCGTGAGTCAGGAGCAATCGAGCAGGATGCCGATGTGGTAATGTTCATCTATCGTGATGACTATTATAACAAGGACAGCGACATGAAGGGAATTGCAGAGATCAATATCGCAAAGCAGAGAAACGGCCCGATCGGAACCGTAAATCTCGTATGGCTGCCGCAATACACCAAATTTGCAAACATGGAAAAACAGTAGAAAAAAGACGACTCATGCAGATGCAGACGGAAAACCGCCTGTATCTGTTTTTTTTGTGTCATATTTTCACGATGAAAAATTCTTGTAAACGTTCTAGGCTCTGATATAATAGAATAAGATATTGGATATGCACTGTACATTCCATCGGACAAGCCGGGACACATACTGATATCTTAGGAAAATTGCATAGGAGGTATAGAGAGTTTGGAAAAAGTACGTTACACAATTTCGGATGCTGCACAGATGATGGATGTAGAATCACATGCGTTACGTTACTGGGAAGAAGAACTGGATTTAAGCGTCCCAAGAAATGAACAGGGACACCGGTATTATACCAAAGAGAACATTGAGCAATTTCAAAAGATAAAAGACTTAAAGGAAAAAGGTTACCAGCTAAAAGCCATTAAGATGCTCTTACACGAAGAGCAGCCGCTTTTAGAGACAGAACCTCAACCGAAGGAAAAAGCGAAGGCGAAGGAAAAACCACAGGTTCCGGCGGCAACAGCACAGCCTCAGATGGCACAGGTCACACAGATCACAAAGCAACGTGTACAGAGTAGTAAGACCGGGGCAGACGAAAAGATGGAACAGTTTCAGAATCTGATGACAGGAATTGTAAAAAGAGCAATTGAGGAGAACAATCAGGCACTGGGACTTGCAGTGGGAGAGCAGGTAGGAGAACGCGTCCTAAAAGAAATGAATTACTTAGCAAGAGAGCAGGAAGAGCAGGGGCGGAGGAGCGGTATCGCAGACTGGATGAAGCCATTCGTCAGCATCATAAGTCTAAGAAACTTTTTCATAAAAAATCAAAGGATAAGGCAGTCCTCGCCAAAGACAACACAACTGACATAACAGACGTTCCTTAGAACGGAGAAGAAGCTGCACACGAGCAATCGTATGCAGCTTCAAGTATGTATGGTATCAAATTATTACTTATCTCCGATTCTGTTCTGGGCAATCTCATCTACAACACCCGGTTCAGCGAGGATGTTAATCATGGAATCACTGATTTCATCAATTTCATTTGATGCGATCTTACGAAGAATACGGCGTACAACTTTGCCGGAGCGGTTCTTAGGCATTTCTCTTACAAACTGAATCTTGCCCGGAACTGCGATAGGTCCGATATCGGAACGGACAACTGCTTTTAATTCCTTGCGGATATCTTCTTCGCTTTCTTTAGAATTTTTATCTAAAATAACAAATGCATATAAATCTTCACCTTTTACCTTATGTGGATAACCAACAACAGCGGCTTCCACAATTGCCGGATGAGAAAGTAAGGCATCTTCAATCTCTACGGTACCAAGACGGTGACCGGAGATGTTTACAACGTCATCAATACGTCCGGTGATCCAGAAATATCCATCTACATCTTTGTATGCACCGTCACCGGTAAAGAAGTATCCCGGCTGCTGTGTATAATATCCATTCTGATGGCGTTCCGGCTCACCGTAAAGTGTACGCATGATTCCCGGCCATGCGGATGCTAAGCAAAGACTCACCTTTTTTCATTGACATCTGCTTCAACAGCAGGTTCATCTCCTGAGGTTCTGCTGCGGAGAACTACCGGTTTTACACCGAAGAATGGAAGTGCTGCACTTCCCGGCTTAGAACCAAAAGCTCCCGGAATGGTAGAAATTAAAACACCGCCTGCCTCTGTCTGCCACCAGGTATCAACGATAGGACAACGGTCGTGTCCAACGTAGTGGCTGTACCAATGCCATGCCTCCGGGTTGATCGGTTCACCTACGGAACCTAAAAGACGCAGAGTGGAGAGATCATGTTTTTCAATCCACTGAATATCCTGATTCATCAAAGCACGGATTACAGTAGGTGCTGTATAGAAAATAGTAACTTTAAATTTATCAATAATATGCCAGAAACGGTCAGGTTCCGGATAAGTTGGAACAGATTCATACATCACAGTGGTTGCTCCATTTAAAAGCGGACCGTATACAATGTAGGAATGTCCGGTGATCCAGCCGATATCTGCGGTACAGAAGAAAATATCATCTTCCTTATAGTCAAAGATATACTTGAAGGTTGTATAAGTATAAACCATGTAGCCTTTGCGGTGGTATGCAGAGTTCCTTTCGGACTTCCGGTGGAACCGGAGGTATACATAATGAAGAGAGGATCTTCGGCATCCATTTTTTCTGCCGGACAGTAATCAGAAATTTCATCCAGCATCAGTTCTTTAGAAAGAGCAGTGTCTCTATAGGTAATATAAGGAACTTCAAAGTCTACCATGCGGTCTACAACGAATACATCGTCAATGGTAAGACCTGCATTTGCACATAACATACAAGCCTTATCTGCATTTGCCTTTGCATTAATCTTTTGTCCTGAGCGCCAGTAGCCGTTGGTAGTAACCATCTTCTTAGCACCGCATGCTAACATACGGTCTGCTAATGCTTCAGCGGAGAAACCACCGAATACAACAGTATGAACGGCTCCGATTCTTGCACATGCCAGCATAACGACCGGAAGCTGCCAGATCATCGGAAGATATAATACGATGCGGTCACCTTTCTTTACACCGTTCTTTTTCAGAGCGTTTGCAAAACGGCACACATGCTTTAAAAAGATCATTGTAAGTAAATCTCTTGCAGTCTGCTTCCGGTTCACCCTGAAACAGAAGTGCAACCTTATCGCCTCTTCCTTTTTCAATCTGTGCATCCAGACAGTTATAACAAATGTTTGTTTTTCCACCTACGAACCATTCGTTATCTCCGATCTCCGGTTCGCCACGGTAAACCTGTGTCCAAGGTTTGAACCAGTGGAAATCTTTTTTTGCGATGTAACCCCAGAAGGTATCCGGGTCTTCAATAGATTGTTCCCACATTCTTTCGTACTCTGCACGGCTTTGAATGTGAGCCTGTTCAACAAATTCTCTTGAAGGTAAGTATAAATCATCTCTTTTCTCTGTCATGGTAAAGACCCCCTGTCCTTATAATTTGTATTTCATTTTGTGCAAGATTGTACTTGAAAAAATACATTTCTTATATTCTATTTTACAGATTGTTAATTATTTGTCAATAGGTAATTGTTATTTTTTAACAAAATTTAGGATTCAAAGGTAACTTTGCAGAATTTTTTTCTTTCCACGCTTTACAACTTTACCTTCTGCGAAGTCCTGTGGGGTGTAGGAAGTGTGGATATCCTGTACTTTTTCACCATCGACAGATACGCCACCCTGTTCGGTATTTCTGCGGGCTTCGGAACGAGATGCACATAATCCGGTTGCAACCAGTACGCCTAAAATATCGATAGAACCGTCACGCAGATCGGATTCCTTTAAAACAGCAGTTGGCATATTTTCAGCATTTCCGCCGCCGGAAAAGAGTGTGCGGGGAGCTGTCCTGTGCTTTTTTGCTTCTTCTTCGCCATGAACTAATTTTGTAAGTTCAAATGCAAGAATTTCTTTTGCTTCATTTAATTTGCTGCCTTCCCAGCTATCCATTTTGTCGATTTCTTCTAATGGAAGGAAGGTCAGCATACGGATACATTTTAAAACATCGGCATCGGCAACATTTCTCCAATACTGGTAGAAATCGAATGGAGAAGTCTTATTCGGGTCGAGCCATACGGCACCGCTCTGGGTTTTTCCCATTTTTTGCCCTCGGAATTGAGAAGCGGGGTAATGGTCATTGCGTAAGCGTCTTTGCCGAGTTTACGACGGATCAATTCCGTACCACCCAGCATATTGCTCCACTGGTCGTCACCGCCGAACTGCATGTTACAGCCGTATTTCTGATATAATGCGTAAAAATCGTAGCTCTGCATGATCATGTAGTTGAATTCTAAGAAGCTCAATCCTTTTTTCCATACGCTGCTTATAGCACTCAGCCGTCAGCATGCGGTTAACGGAAAAATGAGCACCAACCTCGCGTAATACATCAATATAGTTTAAATCCATCAGCCAGTCCGCATTGTTGACCATCAGCGCTTTTCCATCAGAAAAGTCGATAAATTTGCTCATCTGCTCTTTGAAGCAGTCGCAGTTGTGCTGAATGGTTTCCGGTGTCATCATCTGACGCATATCGGTACGGCCGGATGGATCGCCGATCATTCCGGTACCGCCACCGATCAATGCGATCGGTCTGTTTCCGGCCATCTGAAGACGTTTCATTAAGCAGAGTGCCATAAAATGTCCGACATGAAGGCTGTCAGCCGTCGGGTCGAAACCGATATAAAAAAGTAGCTTTTCCATTATTGATCAGCTCTTTAATCTCATCTTCATCCGTAACCTGTGCGATTAATCCGCGGGCTACAAGTTCGTCGTATAATGTCATAGTTCTGTCTCCTTTAATAATAATATAATGTTGTTTCGGGGTATTTTTATGAATGATCCGGATGTCCAAACTTGATATTACTTGTAACTAGCACAAATAAACTATGAAAAGTTTCTTTTTGTGTAATGGAAATGAAACTTGGAATAGGTTATTTGTGCAACTATACATTAGTTTGGACATCTTAATTCATAAAAAGCCCCATCTTAATTCAAAATAAAAAAGCCCTAATCAAAGGACGGGGAACATACCCGTGTTACCACCTAAGTTTACAGCCAGTTCACACTGTCTGTCTCAATAAGTACGGCAAAAAAGCGATACTTTGGCACGATAACGTGTGCGAATCCGTTGCAGCCTACTAATTTTTAAAAATAAAATATTCGGTGCAAGGCTCCAAGATGTATTCAGAATCAGCAGCTCATGCACCTCTCAGCAACCGGTTACTCTCTGTATGACTGTTCTCATTCCTACTTCTTCTTTTTCTACGCCTGTCTGTAAAACTACCGTCATTATAGGGTTAAAATGCGGGTTTGTCAACAATGAAAGGTCAAAAGTGGATAAAAAAAGTGGATAAAATAATTGACAAATGAGAATCAATAAGATATGATTACGAAAGTGATTCCGTGAGGGAGTAGTTTGCGAGAAATCGTGGTTTGTCAACAGACCCGGTCATGTTAGATGTGACCTGGCAAATCTTAAAAATGAGACTCATGTATATCAGATTTTCTGGTATGCGTGGGTCTTTTGTGTGGCAGACAGAATTTGCGGACATGATTTTTAAAAAGATCGGGAGATCAGAACAAAATGAATACAAAGGAGATAAAGAAAGTAATGGGATATTTGGAATTATTATTGATCGGAGTCGGACTTGCAATGGACGCATTTGCAGTGTCTATCTGTAAGGGTCTGAATATGAAAACTATTAATAAGAAACATTGTTTTATCATTGCATTGTTTTTTGGAGGATTTCAGGCATTGATGCCGTTTATCGGATGGCTTGCCGGAATACAGTTTGAACACTATATCAAAGCATTTGACCACTGGATCGCATTTGTTCTTCTGGTTGTGATCGGTGGACATATGGTGGTAGAGGTTCTTCGTGGAGAGGATGAGGAAGATGAAGTCTGTCTTTGCGCCGCAGAGGCAGCGGAGGAACATCTGGATATAAAAGAGTTGTTTTTACTGGCGATCGCAACCAGTATTGATGCACTCGCAGTCGGCGTGACGTTTGCTTTTTACAGGTAAATATCGTACCTGCGATCATCATTATAGGAAGTGTGACGTTTGTAATTTCAGCAGCAGGAGTCTTTATTGGAAATATATTCGGAAGTAAATATAAGAGCCGTGCAGAGCTTGCCGGTGGAATTATTCTGATTTTACTTGGAATTAAGATTTTATTAGAGCATTTAGGAATTGTTTAAGGATATTTTACAGAAAATTTATGGTATTGGAATTGCATGGTAATGAGGGTGCATGGTATAATGAGTGCAAGCGAGTCAACATGCTCGCATGATTGACGAGCGGTGAAATTATTGAGGGAGCTATGCTCACGATGTAATGACGCACAACAAAATTCAACCATACATAGAAAGGGGAAGAACGATGGCATTTTTGATAAACTTGGAGAGACAATTGTAAACGTTGGAAAAGATGCAACACAGAAAGCAAAGGATTTATCAGGTGTTGCAAAGCTGAACCTGGATATTAAGGCAAAAGAGGACTATGTTCAGAGACAGTATACAGAACTTGGAAGAATCTATTATGAAGAGCATAAGACAGAGAGCGAAGTAGATGGAGCAGAGCATTTTGAATTGATCAAAGAGGCTTTAGAAGAGATCGAAAGAATGAAACTTGAGATCATGGAATTAAAAGGAACCAAGACCTGTCCAAAATGCGGAGCAGAGTTAGCTGACGGAGCAGAATTCTGTAGTGCCTGTGGCGAGAAAGTTTCTGTTGTAGTCGATACAGATCCTGAGGCTGAGGATGTGACAGTAGAAGAAGTATCCGAAGAGGAGAAAAAAGGAAGAACTGTAAGAAGCCATTTTTTAAAACTTGATGAAATATTGTAAGAAATGAAAGCCCGCCGGGAATTCGTTGAGGATTCCCGGCGTGCTTTTTCCATCATATGTGATCACAAGATAAAATGTCTTCAAATAATGTTCTTGGAAGAAATCAGCACATCGTTGTATGTCCGAAATATTCATGATTCCTCCTATTAGAAAACAAAAGCTCCCGGACTTATCCGAGAGCCTTGCTACCGGCAATCGTTCACGATTATTTTTTATACAGGGAGTGCCCGGATCAGCCGATCTGATTCCCTCAGCAAGTGAGCCTGTGTTGTTTTCTAGCATCAGTATATACAATATTATAAAAAAAGTCTATGATAAATTTGCACAAAAAAATTTTGGAAAGATTGCATTTCAGAAGCCGTCTCTTGTATTTCATTCGCTATATTTGTCATGTTATCCGTTTTTCACACAACCAAAAAAGTAAACTGCTAGAATAACAGCATCTTTGATATAGCTAAAAAGGGAGAGGAGAATATGTTAAACAGTATTCTGGCATATGTAACATTTAATATCAAAGCACTTTTAAAAAACAAGATTTCTTTTGTCTGGTCCATTGCTTTACCACTGGTAATGTTCTGGATAGACAAAGATGCGATCTCAAGTGAAGTAGAATTGATCTATTGGTGGGTGTATATGGTCCTCTGTTCCTATATCTATGGGATCGGCTTGTATGCACTGGAATTAAGGGAATCGGGAAGTCTTAGAACAATTTTTTCGATACAGCGTTCCTCCTGGAGTTTTTTCTTAGGGAATCTGTTGACACAGATATTGTTCTGCATTATCAGTATCGGAATATTTGATATTGTTGTAATAATTGCAAAAGGATTTTCAATAACGCATATTCTTTTTTACAGTATCTATACGATCCTGGTGTGTATACCGTTTGCATTCCTGAGTTATGTGGTTACACTGCTGCCCAGTGTTCATGCCGATACGATACGGACGATTTTTTCTGTTGTGATATTTGGAATGTTTATGCTGCTAAGTACGGATCTCACGATCAACAGGTACAATCCAATGTTTTATATCTCGCAAATGCTGATGCAGAAAACCATGAACAATCTGATCCTGTATAGTATTGTGTCGCTGGTATCCATAGCACTTGGCATGTTAGGGATCATAAAATTTGAACCGGGTTCCAATGAAAGGAGGTGAGAAGCGTGGATGTGTGCGGAAAATATTTTTGTCGATGAACTATCCATAGAACCGTGTCACAAGACCATGACAATGACTTTTCAGAAGGGATTGAATTATCTGAAGGGGCAGAATGGTTCGGGAAAAACCATGCTGTTAGACTATGTGGCGGGGATCAGAAATGACCAGAAACAACGGATATCGGGGAATGAGAATATCGTTTATATTAACCAAAACATCTTTTTTTTTTTGCAGATCGTTTAACAGGAACGGATTTTGTAAAATTTGTATATCGGCTGGACAATAAAAAAAGGAAAGAGAAAAGTTTTTTTGAGTTTACGGAAAGATTTGACATAGATAAAAAAGTTGATGTAAAGACATTGATGGAAAAACAGTGGGGGCTGTTGTCAGGTGGTGAGAGGAAATACCTGTATTCCATGGTATTGCTGTCGTTAGACAGGGAATGGTACATTTTAGATGAGCCGTTCGCCTATTTAGACACCGAGAAAAAGGAGATTTTGTGGAAAGTCATAGAAGCATTTGCATCAGAAGGAAAGGGCGTTATATTGACATCACATGAGGAGGATAGTAGAATAAACGGAAGTGACATCCATGTCATAAATTTGGATTAAGTTGACAGGAGAAATACCGTGAAGGTAGAAATCAGACTTACACAGGATGCATATGAGCCGTATGCGGTGATCTACACGAATGAGATTACCGATGAAGTGCGTGAGACAGCGGATTCCATTCATGCATCCAACAGGATCGTAATTGCAAATGAAGATGAGAGAAGCATTGTTCTTTTGCAAGGGATATCTATATGATCCGCATAGAAGATGCAGCCGTATGGATTCATTGTAAAAAAAAAATACAGTGCGAAAAAAGCGGTTGTGCGATATTGAAAAAGCACTGGGCGAAGGCTTTATGCGGATTTCTAAAACAACGCTGGTAAATCTCAAATATATTGCATATGTAGAACCGTATTTTAACGGAACGATGCTATTGGTAATGAAAAACGGCAGTAAGGACAGTATTTCAAGAAAGTACCTTCCAAAATTCAAAGAATATTTAGGATTATAAATCATGAAAAGAATCATAGAACTTTCCATAAAAGGTGTCGGTCTGGCACTGGCACTCTTCGCTGTATTCGGTTTGGTAGCGGATGTGGCAAACTAGGGAGTGTTTACATTAAAAATTACAATTATACCAAAATGGTCATTGGGGCAGTCATCGTGGGACTTGGTTTTTCTGTTCCCGGAATCGTATATGAAACAACCGATTTTTCCTATGCGGTAAAAATTCTGATCCATATGGGAACGGATGTGTCATCTTTTTGATTACCGGATATGCCGTAGGATGGTTCTCGTTAGCAGGAGGGATAAGACAGTGCATGCCTCCGATCTTAGCAAGCCTTGGAACATCAGTATTGCTCTGGGTCGTATTCATGCTTCGGGACAGGAGAACGGCAGAAAGGATCAATGAAAGGATCAGGGAGCTCGAAGATGAGGATGAAGTTCATGTGACAAAAGAAGCATAGTGGATGCGGTAAAAGCAGCTTTGGAAATTTCCGAAGCTGCTTTTGTCCACCCTAATCCTCACCGACACCCAGTAACTTCTTCACGGCATTCTGCATCTCTTCGTGTTGCCGGTATTTCTGGATCAATTCATGCTCTTCTTTAGAGAGGAAGAGCTCTTCTGACGGCGGCTGATAGCCGAAAGTCTCTAAAATATTATCAATCTTATAAATTTTACAAAGGACTAACAGCGTATCCGCATCCGGCTGGGTCTGTCCGCTTTCCCATCCGTAAATGGTCTTTGTGGCAAATGGAAGATTTTGTTCCTCTAATTTAAAGACCACATCTTCCACCGAGTAGTGGTTTTGTTTTCTATATTCTTTTAAAACTTTTGCAATATTTGGGTTTTTCATGTTTTCACCTCTTTCGTTATCATATAGTACCCTATATTTTGCGTCAATAAAGTCTGAAAAATTCTTTTGAAATCAAGGAAATACCGTATTGATATTCCTTTATAAAAAAGAATATAATGGAGTTCTAAGTGGGGGAATTCTCTTCTTCAAAGAAAACAGGAGGATCGTATATGAGGAATGAAGCGACATTATGGCTTGCAAAGTACATGGAAGATCATGGAATTTCTACAGAAAAATAAGCAGGGGAACTTCATATACCAAAGAAAAAGCTGATTCCGGGAACAAAAGAAAGTCTGGACGCAGACGAATTTTTAGCACTTTGTTCCTATCTTCAAATTAACCCCCAAACTATACCGATCAGACAGGGAGAAAAATGATTACATATATATGCCGCAATAAGGACATTAAGACAGGAGAAGATTTACCCTGCACCAATACCGTATGTAAGACAAGCATCTGTCCATCCTGTGGTCAGAGAGCAGATGCCGGCTCACAGATATACTGGTGCAAAAGCTGCAAAACCCCTATATATGAGGAAGTCTGCCCTATCTGTAATAAGAAAGGAAAGAAGCTGGCAACGGATCTGCGTCCGGTCTTTCCGGAAGAGAGGCTGCTGTTAGAACTCATTTTGGGGACACCCTATGCATTTTTAGAGAAGTCTGTGTGGAATGGTTCAGGAAATCACTATTATGTAGATGGGAAGAGAATTCCTTTTTCCGTAAAGGATTTAAAACAACTGAATATTGATAAAGTGCGGGAAGAATATCAGAACTATCAGGAAAAAAATACAGACCGGTATTTTAAAGAACAGATGGAGATATTCTTACAGGCAAACAGAGAGCGTTATGAGGCACTGGTGGAAGAGGCAGATGAGTATATCCGCAGAGTGGCAGCAGATTATAACTTTATGGAAATGTTTGTTTCGTTCAGCGGTGGAAAAGACTCTACCGTTGTTTCTGATCTGGTCATGCGGGCACTCGGAAACCCGAAAGTGCTCCACATTTTTGGTGATACGACACTGGAATTTCCATTTACCTATGAATATGTAAAACGTTTTAAGCGAGAGCATCCGCAGACACCGGTCATTACCGCTTGCAACAAAGAGAAGGATTTTGAGGAACTCTGTCGTATGATCGGGCCGCCAAGCCGTGTGATGCGCTGGTGTTGTACGGTCTTTAAGACCGGAAGCATCCAAAAAGACCATCAAGTCCCTGTTTCGCAATAAAAAGAAATCCTGACTTTTTACGGCATCCGAAGAAGTGAGTCGGCAAGCAGGAGCAAGTATGACAGGGATTCGGACAGTCCGAAGATCACAAAACAGAGGATCATATCACCGATCATTGACTGGATGGATTTTGACATCTGGCTTTATCTTCTGACTACGGGAATCGACTTTAACCGGGCATACCGGCTGGGTTATGCGAGAGTGGGCTGCTGGTGCTGCCCGAATAACAGTGGATGGTCGGAGTTTTTATCAAAAATCCATATGAAGGAGCAGAGTACGCATTTTCGGGAGATGCTTTTGGAGTTTGCAAGGGAAATTGGAAAAGAAGATGCAGAGGTATATGTGGATGAAGGATATTGGAAGGCAAGACAGGGAGGGAACGGGTTGCCTATGCACAGAAATCCGTCATTGCATTCGAGCCATGTGCGACGCAGGAAAATACCTATAATTATGAGCTGCAAAAGCCGATAGAAACAGAACTTTATGAATTGTTCCGTCCGTTTGGCTATCTGAATTATGAGCTTGGAAATGAAAGACTTGGAGAAGTCTATATATTAGGAAAAGAACGGAGTACCGCAGTTGAAGCTTCAGGGGAGGATAGGAACGAAGAAGCTGAAGGTTACCCTATTAGATCAGAAGATTACGGAAGATAAGATAAAGTGTCAGATTACCAAATACCAGATGTGTATGGGATGTCTTGCATGTGAGAGCGTATGCGGGCATGATGCGATTTCCATAAAAGAAGACGACGATGGGAACATCCATTATCAGATTTTGATGAAAAATGTGTAAGGTGCAGGAATGTGTCAGTCATTTTTCTGCAGGATGTTATATGAGAAAGGTACTGGCAATTAAAAGAAATTAACAGGTGAAGAAACCATGACAAAGATAAAATACCGTTTTAAAGGGCATGAAAGCTTTATTTTGCGGGAGGGCTGGCTCAATAAAGGCATGAGGGAAGTGAGAAATGATCCGTTTGTCTTTTCACAGAACTATGGAGCAGATGTGCTCGGAGTGGGTCCGAACATGGCAAAGGCGATCCGCTATTGGATGCGTACCGCGGATTGTTAAAAGAGCAGGGGAAAACAGGGGTGTATTCCTTTCAAAGCTCGGAGAGCAGATATGGGAATATGACAAATATTTAGAAGATCCGTTTTCTCTGTGGATCATTCACTGTAATATCGTAAAAAATCGTGGGCGCGGGCAACCGCTTGGAGTCTTTTTTTTAATGAATATGATGAAATAGAATTTACCAAAGACGAACTGGTGAAAGAGCTGATAAACAAAGCCGGAAATCTGGAAGGACTTAAAAAATTTTCGGAAAAATCCGTAGAAGCAGACGGAGAGGCACTGCTTCGTATGTATGTAAGGAAGCCGGAGCGGAAAGTGATCCGGAGGAAAAGAACATCAGCCCGTTTGGCATTTTTGAATTGGTAAAACAAAAGGGCAGTCTTTACTGGAAAAGCCAGCCGCCGCTGCATCTGCTTCCGGCAGAGATCGTCGGGTATCTTTTGAAAGACTGCACGTCCAAAAGAAGGAGCTGTCAGTATCGATGATCTTCTGACAGGAAAGGATTCGCCGGGCGAGGATCCTGAATTTGAAGAGGACCGGTCTGGTAGAAAAACTTGAAGAGTTAGAACAAAAAATTATATACAAATGAACCGGACAGCATGGCTTGGACATGGTATATCTGAACCAGTCTGTAACAGGAGAAGAAATTGTTAAAAAATACTTCCGACCATAGAGAAGAGGGGAGAACAGACAGATGAAAAATTTCGTAAATGTAGACACAAGATTTCAAAAAATCAATCAATCTTACTTTAGATACAGGGGATATGGCATTAGTAAACCGCTATATCCCGACACGTTCCTCCGTATCCATTTTAAAACAGTATCTGACAAATATTGTGCGGGGACAGGGCGAACATGCAACAATACTGATTGGTCCTTATGGAAAAGGAAAATCGCATCTTTTGCTGGTGTTGCTGGCATTACTGTGTAAAAGCAAAGACGAGACAGCAGAAATACAGAAAAAATCATAGAAGCCGACAATTCAACAAAGTTGCTTTTTATGGAGCTTGCCGAAGTGGGAAGACCGTTTTTGCCGGTGATCGTCTCTTCTTTTCAGGGAGATTTAAACGAATCATTTATTTTTGCATTACAGGAGGCATTAAAAAGACCGGTATCAGAGATCTGCCGCTTCCGAGTGAGTACAGTGAAGCCGTCCGTACGATGGAGAGTTGGAAGGAATCCTATCCCGACACCTATCAGCGGTTTGAAAAAAATGTTAGAAGAGAGAGGATGTACCGCCTCTTTATTTAAGGAACGTTTAAAAAACACAAAAAGAAGCTGCACTCTTAGAATTCAAAGAATTTTACCCGGTACTGACATCCGGAAGTGTTTTCAATCCAATGGTGCAAAAAGAAGCACTTCGGGTCTATGAAGAGGTCAACCGTGTGCTTTGTGCAAAGTACGGATATGCCGGCATTTATATCATCTTTGATGAATTCAGTAAGTATATAGAAGGACATGAAGCAAAGAATTTTGCAAAGGATATGAAGATTTTGCAGGATATGTGCGAATTGGCAGACAGCCGGAAAGAAGAGCAGATGTATCTGACCTTTGTGGCGCATAAGAGTATCCATGAGTATGTCAAAAGTATTGATTCGGAAATGATCCATGCATTCCGTGGGGTAGAAGGGCGGCTGAAAGAGATCCGGTTTGTAGTTTCTTCCCAGAATAATTATGAACTGATTGAGCATGCACTGCATAAGAAAGAGGGATTTTATACCCCGGAAATACAGGAAAGGGCAGAAGCGTCTTATCAGCTTGCCTGTTTTTCACATCTTTTGAAAAAGAGGATTTTAATCAGATCGTGGCAAAAGGCTGCTATCCGCTGACTCCGGTATGTGCATATGCACTGCTGAATATCAGTGAAAAAATCGGACAGAACGAAAGAACGGTTTTTACATTTTTAGCGGGGAAACGAACCGGGCAGCCTGAACCGCATTATGGAGGGCGGGAACAGAGAAAATCTGATCGGTGTAGAATATGTCTATGATTATTTCAAAAAATCTGTTTCGGGAGACTGTGGATGAGACCTATATCCATAACGAATGGTTAAAAGCAGAGTATGCTTTAACGAAAGCGGATACGGAGATTGAAAAAAGGATCATTAAGGCAATGGCGATCATCCGTATGATACGCCGCCCGGAAGAGTTAGCGGTACTGAATAAGCCGATCTGTCTGGCGTTGAATATCGAAAAAGAAGAGTGTGACAAGGCAATGCGTGAGCTGATGAAAAAAGAGGTGGTCTTTTTCCGCTCAAGTCTTGGTACCTATGCATTTAAGAACAATATCGGTATTAATATCGAGGAGGCGATTGAAAAAGAAATCCGGCGGCTGCGTCATAGCATCAATACCTGTAAAGTGTTAAACGAGATTTCCGAACTGACCTATGCCGTTCCAAAACAGTACAATCAGGACCGTGCAATGACAAGATATTTCCGATATGAATTCATTGAATATGAAGACTTCCTTTCCATTGGCAGTGCAAAGGTCTTTTTCGAGCACCGTTTTTCCGATGGATATATCTTAGCGATCGTGACAGCAGACAAGGTAGAAAAAGGAAAAAGTGCTGCGTCATCTGCGGGAATTAGGGGATGAACGTATTATCGTGTTACTGCCTAAAGAAGAATTTTTATCGGAATGGGCGCTTTTGCGTCTTGCGGCAGTCAGAAGCCTTGCAAAGGATGAGCATTTTATTGAAGAGAATAAAGCGCTCCGTCAGGAGTTAGACCTCTATGAAGAGGACATCCGCTATGAAGTAAATGAGAGATTAAAAAAGAGATTTTATGCCGGAAAACGGTGGCTGTTATGTACTTCATACAAGCGGAAAGAGCCGCATATCCGGACCGGAATGGAATTTAACCGGTATTTAAGCCAGATCTGTGAAGACTACTATTCGTTAGCACCAAGGATCAACCATGAGCTTTTGAATATCCAGAATGTGCGAGGACAGTACTTAAAGGCAAGAAATGATGTGGTAAGAGCCATTTTAGATGGAAAAGATTTAGAGGAATATGAGCGGGGCAGCAGTCCTCAGGCAATGGTGTACCGTGCGGCATTTCTTCGGACAGGACTTGCCGGAGAAGAGTTTCCGTTAGACGGCGGCTGTCGGAAGATCATGGAGGAAATCGAGGACTTTTTGTGAAAGCAAGTGGAAAGCGGGTATCTTTTCAGATGCTCTATGAACGCTTGCGGGGCAAAGATTATGGGGTGCGAAAAGGTGTGCTTCCGCTGTTTCTTGCGTGGAAATTTTATCTGCTAGAAGGCATGCCGGTGCTGTACCTTGGAAATAAGGAACTGCTGATCACGGTAGAAGTGCTGAACAATATCAACCAGTTTCCGGAAAGCTATGATCTTTATATAGAAAAAGAAAGATATGGAAAAAGAGCTTTATTTACAGGAAATGGAGGATATCTTTTGTGATGCGCAGACGGAAAAAAAATCATACGTTCCAACCGACTTTCCGTCATTATGGAAAATATGCAGAAATGGTATCGTTCCCCGCCGCAGTATACGCGGGTCAGTGAACGCTATCCGCGTGAAATGCTCTATGCGGTCAGAAATTTCCGAAGGTTATTAAAGCAGACGGAGTTAAATCCGAGAGAATTTTTGTTTGAGCAGCTTCCGAATGCCATGGATTCTTCTAAAAATCAGATGACGGGGCTTATAGTCAGGGAAATGAAGTGGAGCATGGATACGCATTTTGAAAATGCGATAGAAGATACGGCAAAGGAGATCAAAAAATATTTGGTGCAAAAAAGAAAGCGACAGTCTCAAGGCATGTCTGCGGGACTGGTATGGCAGACAGCAAAACCGTTCCAAACGCTATGTATTGAACAAAAAGATCAAGAGTTTTATGGAATATGTGGGAGAACTGAATACCAACGACGAGCGGGAGATTGTTGCCGTATTATCCAAACGTCTGGAAGATATCTATATTGAGGACTGGAATGACAGATTACAGGAAAAATTCCCGCGTGACATTACAAAGATACGCCAAAAGACAGAGGCGGCAAAGGAAGATGCCGGTTTAGAAAACGGACAAAAAGAGATTTTCCTAAAGACGGCGGATGGAGCGGAGATCCACAAATATTATGATGCGGACGTAAAAGACAGCACCAGTGAATTTTGAAAAATATGATCGAAGAGGCACTGGATAACTTTGGTGACAGCTTAGAGACAAATCAGAAAGTGGCTGTTTTAGCGGAGGCATTAGAAAAACTATTACAGTAGAGGAAACATCATGGAAGAATACATTTATCTGGACAATGCCGCAACCACTTTTCCAAAACCGGAGGCGGTTTATCGGGCATTGGACCGGGCAAACCGAAATGCAGCAGTCAATGCCGGACGCGGCAGTTATGCATTGGCAGAACAGGCAAAACAGTTGATCGAAGATACTAGAGGGTTACTTCTGACACTCACAAAGGCAAAACCGGCAGCAGAGGTAGTGTTTACACCCTCTGCTACCTTTGCATGCAACCAGATTTTTGGAGGTCTTCCATGGAAAAGAGAAGATATTGTCTATGTCTCACCCTATGAGCATAACGCGGTCATGCGTACTCTGCATTTTTTACAGAAACGCTATGGCTTTGCGATAGAGGAATTGTCGGTAGATGCAGGGACCTTAGAGCTTGATTTAGAAAAAAATCCGTTATCAGTTTATCCAAAACCCTCCAACGGTTCTTGCCATGACACATATCAGCAATGTCACAGGGTATATTCTTCCGGTTGAAGAAGTGGCAGCTTTGACAGATACGGAAAAGATGACGGTGATCGTGGATGGTTCGCGAGGCATTGGGATTGATCCCTGTCCGTCTGGAACAAAGCGGCATTGATTACTATATATTTGCGGGTCATAAGACACTTTACGGACCGTTTGGAGTCGGCGGTTATATCGCACAATCTACAGGAAATGCAGAAAAATTAGGACTTGTGATCGCAGGAGGAACCGGAAGCAATTCACTGAATTTAGAGATGCCGCAGCTTCTTCCCGACCGTTATGAACCGGGAAGTCCGAACGTACCGGCGATCGCGGGATTGAAAGCGGCGATAGAAACATTTGGAAGTAATTATGAAGAAATGTGTCAGACCATAGAGGAGCATTATCAAAAGAACGGGAACTGACGGAACTGTTAGAGACAGAGCTTCAAAAAATACAGGGAGTCCATACTTATTTTCCACAGGATAAGGAAAAAAGGAGCGGCATCTGTTCCTTTACAATAGAAGGATATTTTTCGGATGATATAGGAATGTTGCTCGATGAAGATTATCATATCGCAGTCCGGTGCGGCTATCACTGTGCACCGCTGATTCATAAATATTTAAAAGACGAACCATATGGGGGAACGGTGCGTGTGGGCATCGGACAGTTTAATACAAAAGAAGATATCAGGCAACTCATACACGCAGTGGAAGAAATCGCAAGGGGGTAACAAAAGTGAACGACGATTTAAAACGGGTAAATTTAAGAGACATTGTAGACAGGATTTCGGAGAATACGATTGTACTGCCGGATTTCCAGCGAGGTTTTACATGGAAGGAAAACAATCGGCAGAAAGCATTGTTGGCATCTGTCCTGACCAAGCTGCCCATAGGAACGGTTTTATTTTTAAATGTAAAAACAGAAGACTATGGATACAAGAAAATAGGAAAGAATGAAAGAAACATTGACAATTTAGAGGGAAAGCAGGAAGTAAAGGCGCTGTTAGACGGTCAGCAGAGGATCACGGTCTTAACGGCATTCCTTTCCACGAAACTTCAAAGAGAGAACATTGACGATCTCGTATCACCGACACTGGAACGGCGGTATTTTTAAATCTTCCAAGTTTTCAAAGTGTGATAAATAGCAAAAAAGAAGATCTTTTGGTGGAACAATCTTAAGTTTTCCGAATTCTTTTCGGGGAAATTATCCGGAGATCTCCAGTGAGGAGATGAAGGAACGGATCACTTTTGTTCACGATCGAAAGAAAGCATTTTTATATGAAAAAGCAGAAACGAAGGATACCCGCGAAATTCGTGAATATTGCAGAAATGTCAATAACAGTGAAGATGGCGATGCTTATCTGCTGCCGTTGTTCTATCTGTTGGATGCCTGTGAACCGGGGGCACCGGGTGCTGTCATTCTTGAGGATGTAGTCAAAGAAATCGGGGCAGAGTATGAGAAATCCATTAGATCATGGCTTCAGGCAGAGGAATATCCAATAGAGGAAAAGGAACAGTATTTAGAAAAATTCGGACTTGAAGACGCACAAAGAGAGGCTGTTTTTAGAAGAGATCAAGACAGGAACACTTTTTTTACCAAAAGAAGAAAGAGAAGATAATTTTTCTGATCTTTTAAAGGAACGGAAAATGCAGTGGGGAATGCACCTTTTGTGAATATCTGAGAAAATGTATCGAGGATATCCGGCTTTATGAGATTGCAATTTCCGTCAATGATAAAAAAAGCGCGCCATTGATATCTATGAAAACCTGAACCTGGGAGGAAAATCCCTAAGTGTCTTTGACCTGATCTTAGCAAAGGCATCCAGGCATACGCGTGGAGAAGGGAAATCTCTTTACACAGATCGTAGATGACATAGAGCGTGACCACAGGGAGGAATATACCTCATTTGTAGAAAAATGCTCGCCGGGTCAGAAGAACAGTTATAAAAATCACATTGCAGACAGCGACAAACCATATTCGGCAGTGGGACGGATCGGCTGCTGGGATAAATCTCAAAAAGAACTTTCTGCTACCTACATAAAGGCATTGATGAACTTTGGGTATCATTGACTATTTTTCAGAGGGAGATCCGGGATTTAGTCTGCGTGATGCTGAGAAGATCCAAAACCTGAACGTGAAAGTCACAAAAGAAATATCTGTTGCAGATTCCATCAGAAAAAAAATATACGGTTATGTGGAGGTGGCATGTCAGGGCTTAGACCGCGCAGCCTTATTTTTACAGATGCGGTGTGGAATCCGAAAGCTTGGTGAAATACATTACAATCTGATGTGGGTTATCTTAGGAACGGTATTTTTAGATGAAGCATGGTTTGAGGACAGTGAAGTCTTAGATTATATGGAAGTCTGGTATTGGAGTGCGATTTTATCGGGAGAGTTCAAGATAGAGCAGAACCGGGCATTTATCCGGAATCTTCAGAATGTTTTATCTGAGATCCAAAACATCAAAGAATCCGATAAGACTTTCACAAAAGCCCTTTGCAATAACGTACTGACAGATAAAAAATTGCAGACCGTGACATTGTTTTAATGAAAAATTCGGATATTTTAAAACCGCTTCCGGAGAAAAACGACTATCAGCCACAAACACTGAGTGCATTAAACGATTCCGTGAAGCTGCAAAAACATCACATTATGCCGATCGGAAGTCTTAGCGTAAAGTATAAAGATGCCAATAAAACGACAGAAAGCCGGAGAAAAGACAACAGCAGTCCGTATAATTCACCGTTGAATTTCCTGCTGATATCGGAAAAAAAGCGAATGGGCTGATCCAAAACCATACACTGAAAGAATACTTTGAATTGTGTGATAAGACGGCATTAAATAGTGTGGATATTGAAGATCATACATTTACCGATATGTCAGATCGGGAAATCGGATACCGGATCGGTGACGAAGCATTGCAGCTTTTTCTCGAAAAAAGATATGACGATTTTAAGAGCCGTATTACGGCGAAATGTCGGAATTTATTGAATTGTTCAGACATTTGCTGCGGAGAAGGACAGGGAGGAAACTGATATGGAAAAGAATCGGGACAACATGATGCAGACATTGAAGTTTGAAATTTTACATATGGAAAAGAGGAATCTGCGAAGCAAGGCAAAAACAGATCAGCGCATGTCAGAGGAATTGCAGAAAATCATCAAGGAATATGCAAGAGGATAACGGAATAGGGGGACAGGTATATGAAATTTGAAAGTATTACCATGGAAAATTTCATGCGGTATAAGGGAAGGAATCATATAGAATTTAGCTGTGATGATGTAAAAAATGTAACGGTAGTATTAGGAGACAATACGGTTGGAAAAACGACGATAGCGCAGGCATTCCGCTGGGGTCTGTATGGTGCATTAATGGCAAACGGAACAAAAAAGTGCCGGAGATTTTCAGCTTTTAAATACGGATATCTTAGAAATGATGGATGCAAACAGCCGTGCGAAGGTAAAAGTAGAGATTGCAGCAGTTGACGAAGAAAAAAACGTTATATCATCACAAGAGAGACAACCTATACCAGAGCATTTCCAAAGTTAGAGAGCCGGGAGTTTCAGAAGAAATGTGCGATGCGGATTACCGAGTTAGAGGACATGGAAAGTTATGTCGAGGTAGACAGCAACGAGATAGAGACATTGATCAATGAACTGTTTCCAAAGAACTTGTCCCACTATTTTTTGTTTGATGGAGAACGGTGGAATGATGTCAGTGTAGGAGGTGTCCGGGAAAATATCAAAGAATCGGTACATATTTTAACGGGATTATCTGCATATCGCGAGGCGAAGAACCATTTAAAAGATATGGGAAGCAATTCCGTTATCAAAAATTCCGTTCAGAGATTAAGGGATCGGGTGCAGTCTATGATAATTTAGAAGCAGAACGAAAAAAAAATTAGAGCGTGATATCGAAAAGCTTTGGGATGAGATTGAGATATTGGAAGTCAATATCCGGAATTATGAGAAAAAGAATGAAGATATCGAACGTTTCTTAGCAGAAAACCACAATACGGAAGAATTGCAAAGGAAAAAAGAAACATTTAGAGCTATTGTGTGAGTCCCAGAGAAAGCAAAGTCTTTATTCTTACAAGACATTGGTAAATGCCATCAGCGATAAAGCCTATATGGTATTTGCCCAGCCAATGCTCCGCGCAAGTATGGAACTATTAAAAAGTGCGAAAATGGAACGACGTGATATCCCATATATGCGTCAGGCAACGATAGATTACATCATTAAGAACAAACGGTGTATCTGCGGTGATGAGATTAAAAAAGACAGCAGTGAGTATTTTGCACTGATGGAGCAGCGAAATTATCTGCCGCCGGCAGATGTCGGTTCCATAATAGGGGACTTTGAGAGAACTGCAAACCGCTGGTACCGCAAAGGTGATGAGCTGTTAGAAGAGATTGATGATTATGCAAAAGAAGTAGACGAGAATGTCCGGGAATATCATGATTCCTGTAACCGTTATGAAAAACTGCAAAAGCAGTTAGATGAACATATTGATTTTGCAGAGAAAAGGAAGACACAGCGTTTCTATAAATCGGAGATCCAGCGTTTTTCTAAGGAAAAGGGAGAAAAAGAAGGACGGATCGAAGCCTGTAAAAAAGAGAATAGAAACCACGGAAAAAGAGATGCAAAGCCTAGAAGCAAGAAATGAGCGGAATCGGATCTGGCGGCAACGCTTAGAGATAGCAGAGGAATTGTACCGGCAGCTGGATAAAGAATTTTCTGAGCGGGAAAATAAGATTTTTCTGGAGTTAAACCGGCAGATACAGGAGAATTTCAGCAAAATGTTTAACGCAAAGGATAAAAAAAGATTGAACTGACACCGAAGTATGAGATTCAGATGCTTTACCGTACGCAGCAGGGATATCGGGAAGAGAAAAAACTGTCCGAAGGCGAGAAAATAGCAAGGAACTTTGCGTTTATTGTAACGATCATGGATTTCAGCAGAAGAAAGAAACAGGAAAAGACCGGGCATGAGACAGCAGATAGTGACACCCTTCCAATCGTATTGGACGGACCGTTTTCTAAGCTGGGAGATGAAAATATCGAATTGATCGCAAAGGTGCTGCCACAGGTTTCGGAACAGGTCATTATCTTTATGTTGAAAAAAGACTGGGAGTATACAAAGTTAGATCCTTACGTTGGAAGCAGATATTACATTGATAAAAACCGGAAGAATCATTTGCAACGATCAAACCGGGCGGGGGAGGAGACAGTTTAATGGAAAATTATAAATTTTTAACGACCCTTATAAATTTTCAGGTAAGCATGCCCGTATGGTAAGCGAACTATGGTCATTAAATGACTATGAACATAGTTATTTTTAAGCGATTGATAGACATCTATATCGTAGCTGCGATTCTGGGATTCAGAATTGACAGAAAAGCCAAAAAGAGATTATGCACCGGTAGAACAGAGAACCGTATTTGGGGAGCAGATGAGACAAGCATCAGAAGATTTGGAGTTCATCCCGCAGATGATGTGTTATTAGAGCCGGCAGGGCGGGGAATCCATGAAGAGTGTATCCGGCGGGCGTTTAAAGGTGTTGAAACAGAAGAAGAGTTCAAACGCTATAATGAACTGTTTGAATCTTATATGCTTGGTGGAGTGGAAGAACTGTATGAAAGACTGGTACTTCAGAAAGAAGAAATAGATACAGATTACAGTGATGATAAGACGGCAAATCTGATGATGTTATTTGAACGGTTTGCTCGAAGAAAAATTCCTAAAATTTTTATAAAATCTCAGAATTGTTAAAAATCAGTTTACAAAATATGGGAAAAACAGTATAATAAAAACGAATTATACTATACCAAGAAATAATCGGTTGTTACAGTATGGTAAGAAACCGAAAAGCTCTAATCCCATTCTTCGGAATGGGATTATCTTTTATATGGATTTTATAGGAATAGTAAAAAAGACAAATTTTTAGTACACAAAATGTTCCGCACAGGCGGTTCTGGGAGGAGAAAAATTTATGGAGAAATGAGTAAGACAAACATGGACAGGCACAGGAGTTACCGGATCGGACTGGATATCGGTATTGCATCTGTAGGATGGGCAGTACTTGAAAATAACAGTCAGGATGAACCAATCCGTATTCTGGATCTGGGAGTTCGTATTTTTGAGGCAGCAGAGGTTCCAAAAACAGGAGCTGCATTAGCGGCAGAACGAAGAGATGCCAGAACTGCCAGAAGAAGGATCCGCAGAAGACGTCATCGTTTAGAAAGGATTAAGTGGCTGTTTGAAAGAGAAGGACTGATCCAAATAGATTCTTTTATGGAGCGGTATCATTCACCAAATCTGCCGGATGTCTATGAACTTCGTTATGAAGGTTTAGAACGGAAGCTCAGCAATGAGGAATTTGCACAGGTACTGTTGCATATTGCAAAACATCGTGGTTTCCGCTCGACAAGAAAGGCGGAGTTAAAAAGAAGGGGACAATGGAAAAGTCTGAAAAGCAACAGAACAGAACCGCGAACGTATGGAAGAGCATGGCTACCGTACCGTTGGCGAGATGATATATAAAGATGCCTATTTTCATACCGAGTGTGCGTGGGCAGACAATGGATATCTGTTAACACCTAGAAATAAAGCAGATGATTATTCCCACACGATGCTCCGGGCGCTGTTAGAAGAGGAGGTTCACATCCTTTTGACAGTCAGAGGAAGTTTGGAAATGAAAAGGCGACTGAAAAATTAGAGCAGAATATTTAGAAATTATGTTGTCACAGCGTTCTTTTGATATGGGACCGGGACAGCAGCAGACGGAACGCCGAGCCCTTATGCAATGGAGGGATTTGGAAATAAGGTCGGATATTGTACATTAGAAAGAGAATCCGGCGAACGTCGTGCGGCAAAAGCAACCTATACGGCAGAGTTATTTGTTGCACTGCAGAAGATCACACATATGAAATTGGTACATATGGATGGCACATCCAGATTTTTACGGAAGAGGAGCGGAACATTTTATTAGAAATGCTTTCGTCCAAAAAAAGAGATTAAATATGCAGCAGTCCGTAAAAAAGCTGAATCTGCCGTTAGAAGAAAAAAAGTTCAATACATTGAATTATAATATGAAGCGTAAAGGAAAAGACAATGAAGAGGAAGGAATGGATGAAGCTGCCATAATTGCTGCAACGGAAAAGGCAACTTTTATCAGTATGTCCAATTGTTATGAATACCGCAAGAGGATCGGCGATTATTTAGATACCCTGCCGGAAGAAGAACAACAGGATCTTTTAGATGAAATTGGAACGATTCTGACCTGTTATAAGAACGATGACAGCCGTATGAACCGTTTGACGGAGGCGGTGTCTGTCGAAGGAACTGGCGGATTCTTTGTTAGAGCTGACACCTGCGAAGTTCCAGCATCTTTCTATAAAAGCAATGAAAAATATCATGCCTTATATGAAAGAAGGTATGGTATATGATAAAGCATGCGAAGCAGCGGGCTATGATTTTAAAAATGATAATCATGGAAAGAAATGAAGCTGCTAAAGGGCGAAAATATTACGGAAATCATTAATGAGATTACAAATCCGGTTGTAAAGCGTTCCGTTTCACAGACGGTAAAAAGTCATCAATGCGATTATTTTAAAATACGGGAGTCCACAGGCGGTAAGTATTGAGCTTGCCCGCGAAATGTCTAAGAATTTCGAAGAGCGAAAAAAAGCAGAGAAACAGATAGAGGAAAACCGTAAAAAAGAATGAAATGGCGAAAAAGGAGATTCAGGAACTGGGCAAACTTTCGCCGAACGGTCAGGATATTTTGAAATACCGTTTATGGCATGATCAACAGGGAATATGCCTTTATACCGGTAAAAAGATACCGTTAGAAGAACTGTTTCAGCCGGGATATGATATTGACCACATTCTTCCTTACAGTATCACTTTTGATGACAGTTACCGGAACAAGGTGCTGGTTACTTCACAGGCAAACCGTGAGAAAGGAAACCGTACGCCATATGAGTATTTTGGTCAGATGAGGTTCATTGGAGTGCCTATGAAGCAAGAGTCAATCATTTTATCAAGGACTATAAGAAACGTAGAAATTTATTAAAAACAGGGATTTACAAAAGAAGACCGCAGGAATTCAAAGAGCGTAATTTAAATGATACAAAGTATATTACACGCGTGATCTATAATATGATCCGTCAGAATTTAGAGATGGAGCCTTTGAATCGGGAAGACAGGAAGAAACAGGTCTTTGCTGTCAATGGTTCCATAACAGCTTATTTAAGAAAAAAGATGGGGACTGATGCAAAAGACCGTTCTACCGACACGCATCATGCAATGGATGCTGTAGTAGTAGCCTGTTGTACAGATGGTATGATTCAAAAAATTTCAGAAGTACACAGTATCGTGAGGTCTTATACAAAGGGACAGAGTCACCCGGATTATGAGATTGTGGATGTGGAAACCGGTGAAATCATTTCTTTAGAAGACCTTTCAAGAGAAGAGTGGGACGAGCGTTACGGAGCACGGTACCGCCGCCATGGGAGCATTTTAAAGAAGAGTTAGAAGTCCGTATGGGAAGTGATCCGAAGAATGATCTGATGCACATCCGGATATGTACCAGCATTGTTCCGTTATCCGGAAGATGTATATAACAATATCCGGCCGATCTTTGTGTCAAGGATGCCAAATCACAAGGTGACCGGCGCAGCACATGCAGATACAATACGAAGTCCGAGACATTACAAAGACGGTGGAGAGATATTTGCGGATGGTGGCTATGTATTATCACGAACCAATATTGAAGATTTAAAACTGGATAAGGATGGAGAGATTAAAGATTACTACAATAAGGACAGTGACAGATTACTATATGAAGCATTAAGGGGCACGACTGGCAGAATATGATGGTGATGGAAAAAAGGCATTTGCCGAAGAGTTTTATAAGCCAAAAGCAGATGGTACACAGGGTCCTATTGTAAAAAGGTGAAAACCTATAAAAAAAAATGTCTCTTGGCGTGGAAATCAATAAGGATGAAGCCGGAGTTGGACGCGGAATTGCCGAAAATGCAAATGGCGGTATGACTCGTGTGGACGTTTTCCGGGAAAATGGAAAATACTATTTTGTACCGATTTATATTGCGGATGCCTTGAAGAAGAGATTGCCGAATAAAGCAGCTATGCAGAATAAGCCATATAGCGAATGGAAAGAAATGAAGGACGAGAACTTTTTGTTTAGTCTGTATTCGAGGGATTTGATAGGGTTTCATCATCTAAAAGGGAAAAAGGTAAAATGTAAGGATGGAACAGAAGTTATATTAACTAAAGAACTCGTATACTATATAGGGGCCAATATACATACAGCAAGTTTTGCGTGTAAAGCACATAATGGAAAATATGAATTTGATGGTTTGGGTATTCAGTCTTTAAAAAGAGTTGAAAAAATACCAGGTGGATGTTCTTGGAAATGTAACAGAAGTTCGTCAGGAAAAAAGAGAGGGTTTCAGTAAATGGGATACCGGAATATAAAAATTGAAACATCTCAGCAACTAAACATTAAAAATAGTCAGCTTTTGATAGGTTCATCCGGTGAAGTGCAGATTCCTTTAGAGGATATCAACAGTATTCTCATAGAAAGTCAGTCGGTGACGCTGTCCAGTTATTTTTTGCAGAAAATGGCAGAAATGGGGATTGCAGTGTATGTTTGCGATGAGAAACATTTGCCAAATGCAGTGCTTCTCCCTATGGTACGCCATAGCCGTCATTTTAAACTGTTAAAATGTCAGATGAATCTTGGAAAGCCAAAACAAAAAAGGCTTTGGCAGCAGATTGTGATCAGAAAAATTGAAAATCAGTCTGCCTGTCTTAGATTCTTAAATTTAGAGGGCGCCGAAGAGCTTTTTAAAAATGTCAAAACAGGTGCAATCCGGTGATAAAACAAATGTTGAAGCAAAGGCAGCAGCTTTTTATTTTCGCAAAGTTATATGGTTTGGGATTTTCCAGAGGTGATGATCATATCATTAACGCAGCATTAAATTATGGATATGCAATTGTGCGTGGAATGATCGCGCGTTCTATCATTTGTTATGGATTAGAGCCTTCTTTGGGACTATTCCATAGCAGTGAGTTAAATAGTTATAACTTGGCAGATGATTTTATTGAGGTATTTCGTCCGGTTGTAGATTTGCATGTTTCCGGTCGTTTTGACATATCAGAGGTTGATCGGGCATTAACGCCTGAAATAAAAAGAGAATTATATGGAATAGTAAATTATGACATGTTAGTAAGAGGAGAGAAGCATATACTGAGTAATTGCATTGACAAAGTAGTTGCAAGTTATAGCAGTGCATTGCGGGGAAACCGAGAAGAATTGGAACTTCCGGTTTTAATGGAGTTACAGGTACATCGTTATGAGTAAGTTTATGAGAATGATTGTGTTTTTTGATTTGCCGGTTGGAACGGCAAGAGAACGAAAAAGCGGCAACAAAGTTTCGCAATTTTTTAATTAAAGATGGATACCATATGGTGCAATATTCGGTATACTCCAGAATCTGCAATGGAAATGATGCAGTTGAAATGCATGAAGCACGGCTAAAACAGCATCTACCATCAAGAGGTTCTATACGATTATTAACTATTACAGAAAAACAATACGAATCTATTCACATTTTGTTGGGAGAAGCTGTTTTTGACGATACAAGCGAAGCGACAGAACTGATTAATATTTTTTAAAAGATAGAAATTTTCTAAAAAAGTAGTAAAAATAGGAATTTTTTAAAGAGAAACCCCGCATAATCCCTATGGTTATGCGGGGGTTGTTGCTGTCCTATTATACCATACCAAGAAATAATAGGGAACTACAGCCAGACACCGGGATAGCATTTTGTATTGATTATTATACCATACCAAGAAATAATAGGGAACTACAGCGGCTCTTCGCTTCAATCTTCGCATACACAATTATACCATACCAAGAAATAATAGGGAACTACAGCGACTCCAAGTAGTATACTGATGCTTTCGCATTATACCATACCAAGAAATAATAGGGAACTACAGCAACTTGCTGTCATAATCTCCATGATATTTTATTATACCATACCAAGAAATAATAGGGAACTACAGCATTTCATCACCGCTTGCAAGCGATGTTACAATTATACCATACCAAGAAATAATAGGGAACTACAGCTCAGTACCTATCGAAACAGTAAGCAATACGATTATACCATACCAAGAAATAATAGGGAACTACAGCATCTGGCCCAACAGATACATACCATACGGAATTATACCATACCAAGAAATAATAGGGAACTACAGCAGAGCTACTGTCACGGTATTAGAGCAAGGATTATACCATACCAAGAAATAATAGGGAACTACAGCTATGTGTGACGGTAAGACTTGGCGCGATCTATTATACCATACCAAGAAATAATAGGGAACTACAGCCCATTTTATTGGCATTATCGGACATATCTGATTATACCATACCAAGAAATAATAGGGAACTACAGCCGTAATATGCATCACCTGTATAAGTTTCAAATTATACCATACCAAGAAATAATAGGGAACTACAGCATGAGTTATCAGACCTTATGAGCATGGGCGATTATACCATACCAAGAAATAATAGGGAACTACAGCAGCGTAATCGTAGTTGAAGTTGGGAAAAATATTATACCATACCAAGAAATAATAGGGAACTACAGCTAATTTTACTCTAGCATTGTATAATGATTTATTATACCATACCAAGAAATAATAGGGAACTATAGCTGTCAAGGGTGGTATGGGATATTGGAATCATTATCCATACCCCAAAATAAAAAAATACCGTTGCTTAGAATTATATAAATTGTATAATACACTATTTTATCCAACTATACCGCGGTATAAATAATTAAAATTGCAAAAATTCACAAGCATTTACTTGAAAATCATTTCACAGCTCGCTTTCAGAAAAGTCCCACACCACCCTTTTTACAAAAACTTTCCCTACATTTTACAAGCAACTGATAGCAATAAAAACATGAATTTGCTACATTAGAAATAAGAATAAAAAAAGACAGATATGAAATGGAGAATAGAATGAAAGGGAAAAAGACACTTGTATGGGCGCATCGGGGGAGCCAGCAAATATGCACCGGAAAACACATTGCCGGCGTTTCAAAAGGCAATCGAGATGGGAGCAGATGGAATAGAGCTGGATGTTCAGATGACCAAAGCTAACCAATGCATAGTCATCCACGATGAAACGGTAACACGTGTCAGTAATGGAACTGTCTGGGTAAAAGACAGCACTTTAGAGGAGCTGCGGCAATTTGATTATAGCAAAGGTTTTACAGAATACGGAAAAGTGCAGATACCGACACTGGAAGAGGTACTGCAGCTGGTAGTACCATCCGGTCTGACCATCAATATAGAATTAAAAACAGGAAAAATCTGTTATAAAAATATAGTGGATGAAGTGCTGCGGCTGATCTATCAGTATGGATATCAGAAAAAGTGATCTTATCCTCTTTCAACCACTACACCTTTGCAGGAGGTCCGTAAAAAAGATAAGCACATTCAGACAGGACTTCTATCGGGATGGGATCGTGAATGTGTGCGAGTATGCTTATCGGGAAATAGGAACCAATGCGTTGCATCCGGCACTGTATAATACCGGATATGAGGAATTTTATCAGCGAGGCGGAAAAGTTTTGTCAGAAAAATACATGTGGACCGTAGATAAAGAAGCGGACATCCGGGAAATGTGCCGTAATCAGGTAGATGCGATCATAACCAATGATCCAAAGTCCGCCAAAAAAATCGTAGATGAATATGAGAATGGCAGTCTGATACCGGAACTGGTAAAAAGGATGAAAAAAGTTATAAAAAGAAAAATATAAGCCTCGTGGTTTTGGAAAAAGCAGAAACCACGAGGCTGTTTTAAAATATGCAAAAATATGACTGAAAATTATAAAAAAAAGAATTAAAACAATTGAAAAGATAGAACAAAATGATATAATTAAAACAATAGTCAGAACTATAGGGGGAAAGCTATAATGTTTCTGAAAGGAAGGGAGAAGGCATATGGTACAGTACTTAAAGAAAATTTTTAGAACAGAAAAGATCAAAAAAGAAAATTATGACATCGTTTATTGTTGTCATCGTATTGATGTCAATAGGAACAACATTGGGGGCAATTACGTTGTTCTATACGACAAGGCAGTATAATGCAGCATTGGAAAACTATGGATTTTCACAGGGGGATATTGGAAAGGCAATGATTTCCTTTGCGGATATGCGAAGTGCGACCAGAGCTGGCATCGGAGAAGATGATACAGAACTGATAGCAGAGAGTGTGAAAGAGCATGATGCTCAGGCGGAAGAATGTTCTAAAAACATGAAACTCATCAAAGAGTGTTTAAGTTCAAAAGAAGAAAAAAAGCAATTTATGAAAAAATAGAAACGACCATGAGAGAATATTACACAATAGAAGCAGAAGTACTTGAGCTTGGAACGACGAAAGATCTGAGCAAGAGTGTGCAGTGCACAGAAAATGGCAGCAGAGAAATTAGACCCTGCTTATGATCAAGTGTATGACAATATGAAAGATTTATTAGACCTTAAGGAAAAAAGAAGGTAATGCCTTAAAAGAGTTTATTGTTAAAAAGCAATCAATATCGCAGTAATCATATTAATTGTTGTATTAATCATCAGTATCAGCATTTCTAATGTTTTAGCAAGAACCGTATCAAACGCGATCGCAACACCATTGCGTGAGCTTGCAGAGCGGCTGAAAGCATTTGCAAAAAGGAGATTTAAGCAGCGAGTTCCCGGTTATTGATACACAGGATGAGGTTGCGGATATTGAAAACGTTGCTCGTGAGATGGCGCAGAATCTGGACGTGATCATCGAAGACATCAAATATTGTATGGGTGAAATGGGAAATGGTAACTATACCGTAAGAACCAGTGCAGAAGAAAAAAAGTATACAGGAGATTTTGAGGCACTTTTATTATCCATTCGTCAGATGCATAGAAATATGAACGATACCTTTACACCAGATAGATGATTCTTCCGTTCAGGTACTTGCAGTTCCGAGAATTTAGCACAGGCGGCACAGAATCTTGCAGAAGGTGCAACGGAACAGGCGGGAGCAGTAGAAGAATTGTTAGCAACCTTTAGTGATATTACATCCGGCGTGGAAAAGACGGTGCAGCATGTAGGCGAAGCAGAAGCATGTCACGCCAGTATGCGGAAGATGCGAAAAAAGAGCAGTGAAGAAATGAAAGACATGATGGCGGTCATGGCACATATGAGTGAGACATCACAAAAAATTGGCAGCATCATAGATGAGATAGAAGAGATCGCATCCCAGACAAACCTCGCTTTCACTGAATGCAAGTATTGAGGCAGCAAGAGCAGAGCGAAGCAGAAAAGGCTTTGCGGTTGTAGCGAGCCAGATCGGAAAACTTGCAGACGAGAGCGCTCAGTCAGCAGTCAACACCAGAAATATGATCATGACCGTCATTAATGAGGTGGAGAGCGGAACAAATACGGCACAAAGAACAGCAGAGACACTGGAAGAAGTAGTACAGGGAGTCGGACAGATCGCAGACGTAACAGAAGAGGCAGAAGAGCTGGCAAAGACTCAGGCAGAAGCAATGCGGCAGGCAGAAGCGGCATTGAATCAGATATCCGAAGTCGTACAGTCGAACTCAGCGACAGCAGAAGAATCCTCAGCAACAAGCGAAGAGCTTTCCGCACAGTCCGAAGGACTGAAAGATTTAGTTGGTAAGTTCCAGCTGGATGCAGTATAAAGACAAAAAAACAGAATAATAGAAAAAAAGGAGAGTTTTTTTAAAAAGCCCCTTAAGAAAATCCAAATACATCCGATAACTTATATAAGAAACCAGTAAAAAGGTTTTTGCACCTGATTTTCAAGGAAGAAAGGAGATGCCGTTATGCGTATAGATGCATATAATCAGATAGCACAACTGTATAAGACCGGAAAAAGCATCAGAACGAACAAGGCAAATAGCACCGCTTCTGTTCGCGATGAAGTACAGATTTCCCAGACAGCTCGTGATTATCAGATCGCAAAACAGGCAGTTGCAGGGGCTTCAGATGTTAGGGAAGATAAGGTGGCACAGCTAAAAGCAAGTATGAGTTCTGGTAATTACAGCGTAGAAACGGATAGCTTCGCAAATAAGTTATTAGAGAAATACAAGGCTGCAATGATGTAAGTGAGGACAGAAATTGGCTAGTTTGATGAACGAACTTTTGGAAGTTCTGGAAAATGAAGAAGCGGGTTACCGCGAATTGGTAGAGGCATCCACCAGAAAAAAGGAAGTCATTATTAAAGCGGATATCAGAGCTTTGGAAGAAATTACTGCAGAGGAACAGGAGATTGCCGGAAAGATCAAGAACATTGAGAACAAGCGTATCTCTATTATGGAAGATATTGCTAATGTTTTAAATCGCAAGCCGGAGGACTTGACGGTAGATGCCCTGTTAGAAATATTAGCGAATCAGCCAAAGGAGCAGGAACAATTAGCCAAGATCCGCTTACAGTTAAAAAGATACCCTGACAGAAATGAAGAATATCAATGAACAGAATCAGACATTAGTGAACCAGGCAATGGAACTGGTGGAGTTTGATATGGCATTGTTAAAGAGCATGAGACAGGCTCCTGAAACTGCCAACTATAACAGACAGGCATACAATACCGGAGAGCTTTTTAGGAAGCGGCGGTTTTGATGCGAAACAGTAAGATGGCATGGAGGAACATGTAATGGCAAACGGAATGGGTACGCTATACATAGCATCATCTGACTGCGTAACAGCCAGAATGCGTTGAATACAACTGCGAATAATCTTGCTAACGTAGATACGGAAGGGTATGTACGTCAGCAAGTTTTATTTTCAGACAAAGAATATAATACATTTGGTACGGCTGCAGTCAGTAAGCAGCAGGCAGGTCTTGGCCTTGACATTGGCGACGTGGTTCATGCCAGAGATTATTTTTTAGATAAGGCATATCGTGCAGAGTCCGGAAGACAGGCATTTTATGAATCCTGTTTTACCGCAGTGGATGAGATACAGACCTATTTTCAGGAAATGGAAGGAAAGACCTTCCAGTCGGCATTGGAAGATTTCAAAAAAGCATTTCAGGAACTTGCAAAGATCCGTCAGATTCCGTAAGACAGAATCTGGTTGTTCAGAAAGCAGGTTTATTCCTGTCGCGCTCCCAAAGTGTATATGAAGGTTTGAAATCCTATCAGTCCAATATCAATACAAAAGGTATCCCAGGATATAGACAAAATAAATAAACTTGGTCACAAGATACATGAATTGAACCAACAGATCAGTAAGATAGAAGCCGGCGGTATAGAAACGGCAATGGATCTGCGTGATGAAAGAGATTTAGCGCTTGGATCAGTTAGGAGCGCTTGCGAAGATTTCATATAAAGAAGATTACAAGGGCGTTGTAACGGTAAAGTTAGAGGATGAATACTTTGTCGATGAACTTCACACATATGAAATCGGTAAAAAGACAGATAAACTGACAGGCTTTATCACACCATATTGGCCACAACTTTCAGATACCGACAGGGGATATCTATGTGAACGTGTTTGACTTCAATGTGGATATCAGTACAGCATTAAACAGTGATGTTGGAGAATTAAAGGCACTGATCATGTCAAGAGGTGACCATTGGGCAGATTATTCAGATATTGAAGGAAAAGGCGAGCAGAGTATCTGGATACAACGAACCTTTCTGTGATTATTGATATGCAGCAAAGTTAGACCAGATGGTTCATAACATGATCACAGCAATCAACGATCAGCTTTGCCCGAATGTGACAGGTCCGGTCGGCGTTACCTATCAGGATGCCAACGGCAATACCGTAAACCTCAGTGATGCAAAAGTACTTGATACAGAGAACTGTGCAAGGGGAAGTGATGGAGAACTTCCACCGCGTGAACTGTTTGTCAGAGCAGGGGATCGAGCGCTATACAGAAGTGACCGGAAGTGATGGTAAAACCTATTATGTATATAATGAGGAAGATACCAGTGATACTTCCTATATGTATAGCCTGACGAGCTGCGGAGTAAATGAAGAGCTGAAAAAAAAATCGAAACGTTATTCCCTCATTTGAAACAGAACGGAGAAGTAGACCAGCAGCTTGGAGAAAGGTTAGAGGCACTTTGGAATAAGGACTTAGTCGGACTTGATCCGACAGATCCGGATGAATGTAACATAGAAGAATACTATCAGAAAATGATAGGAGGTCTTGCAACGGTAGGAAATGTTTACCAGAAGAAAGCAGAAAACCTTGCAGGAAGTGTTCTGACAATAGAAAATAACCGTCAGCGAGTCATCGGGTGTCTTCCGATGAGGAGCTTCAGAACATGATAAAATTCCAGAATGCATACAATGCATCCAGTCGTTTTATGACAGTGATCAGTGACATGATAGAACATATCGTTACCAGATTAGGAAATGGTTAAGGAGGGATAAGAAATGCCATCTACATTTTATGGATTGACCATTGCGGGTTCGGGATTAAATTCCTTTCAGACCGCAGTGAATACAACCGCAAATAATATCGCAAATGTGCAGACGGAAGGATATACCCGTCAGGTAGCAAATCGTAAACAGGCAGAATCTCTCCGTGTATATGCACGATATGGAACAACCGGAAGTGGTGTTACCACAACTTCCATAACACAGATCAGAGATGCTTATTACGATGTGAAATATTGGGAAAATAATTCCAGCCTTGGTCTGTATGAGAAAAAAGTTATATTACATGAACCAGATAGAGGAATATTTTAAAGATGATGACAGCTCGAAAGGTTTTACAACGATTTTAAACAGTATGTTTAATAATTTAGAGTCTCTTGCAGGTGCACCGGGAGATTTAGACAGAAGAAAAAAACCTTTATCAGCAGTTGCCAGGATTTTGCAACCTACTTCAACAGTGTATCCATCGGATTGAATCAGATTCAGACCGATGCAAACTTAGAAGTTAAGAGCACAGTGGATAATATCAATGCGATCGCACAAAAAAATCGCACTCCTGAACAATCAGATCAATGTGATCGAGATGCAGGTGGTCATGCAAATGAGCTGCGCGATGAACGTGCACTGTTGATCGATGAGTTGTCCAATATCGTTCCCTACGGAAACACAGGAAACAGAAGTAATGAACACCAATGACGAGTATTATACAGGTTGTACCGAATTCAGAGTAAAGATCAACGGACAGCTTTTTAGTAGACACCAGAGAATACCGTACACTGGAATGTAAGACAAGAGATACAAAAAGTAAATCAGTCAGATGTGGATGGGCTTTATGATATTGTCTGGTCAGATACCGGCAATACCTTTAACGCAACCTCAAAGTACATGTCAGGAACCTTGAAAGCACTGTTAGATACGCGTGACGGAAATAACGAGGAGAACTTTAAGGGAACCGTGGACTACCTCTATGGAACGAAGCTGGTGATTACGAACACGACACAGAACAGCGTGGAAAAAATGACCATGGCAGAAGAAGGAGTCATCACGATCGATAATAAGAAATTTGAATACAGCAGCTTTACCGTAGACTATGATGCGGCAGGGCAATGCAACCTATACCTTTGCATTAAAAGAGCCGGCAGGTGACGGAGCGGATCTGCTTGCAGGACATCAGGCACAGATCGGAACCAGCATTGATGCAATGGGAGTTCCGTATTATCAGGCACAGATGAATGAGTTTTTAAGAGCATTCTGTATGAAGTTTAACGATATAGAGATGCAGGGACAGGATTTGAATGGAGATCCTATGAAAGCATTCTTTGTGGCAAGAGATCTGGTTACAGGAGAGCAGGAAGATTTAAATAAATCCGATACCTATACACAGATCACATCTGCAATGTCCAGTTATTATAAAGCTGACGGCGGAAGTTTTGAAGTGGCAAAAGCAAGTGTGAAAGATCCAAACATCTTCAGTACCACAGCAGATATTGTCAATGGACCGGATAAGGCAGAAATATTAGAACTGTTAAAGCCATTAAAGGAACAGGAAAAAAATTATATCGTGGAAGTGGTGCAAACGGATTTTTTGCAGTGTATGTTATCAGATATCAGTGTAGATACCAATGAAGCAAAAACTGTTTTATGAGAACCACAAAATATCTCACACACGATCACGAACCAGAGATTATCCATTTCGGGTGTAGATGAAGATGATGAAGCACTTGATCTGGTAAAATTCCAGAATGCATACAATTTAGCATCAAAAATGATCTCTACCATGGCAGAAATGTACGATCAGTTAATATTAAATACAGCAGTATAAGGGGGCAGACAGAATGCGTATTACAAACAGTATGATAAGAAATAATACATCCAATAACATGAGTACGAATAAAGGTTATGTGGATACCTTGAATACACAGATGTCAACACAGAAAAAGATTGACCGTCCATCGGATGACCCGGTTATTGCGATCCGTGCATTGCGTCTCCGCAGCAGTTTGAGCGAGATAAACCAGTATTATGAGAAAAACATACCGGATGCAGAATCATGGCTGGAAGTAACAGAGACAGCATTAAAAAAAATATGGAAAGCATTCTGACGGATGTATACAGACAGTGTGTCAATGGTGCGACAGATCATTTGAATGAATCGGACAGAAATACGATTTTAACCAATCTGCAGAAACTTCGTGAGCGGTATATGCCGAGGGAAATGCCGATTATGCGGGAAGAACCGTTTTTACCGGATATAAGACAAACAAATCTCTTTACATTTGGCGAAGATACATCAGACACCAGTTATAATATTACCCAGAAGCTGGAATTTGAAGATATTACCCAGAAGACATATTATTCGGATTGTCTTCCGTTCCGACCACAGATGACCTGACAGCGTGGCAATCTTCCGGCGGGAGGAAATGAAGACCATACTTTACAGCAAAGTTCGTCTGGCATATGACAACATCGATAATATTACACAGTTGCAGTACAAAGATGCAAATGGCAATCTGCAGGATATAGAGGGAATGGAGATTACCTATCTGGATGCGGATGGAAACACCCAGACGGCAACGGTATCCTATAATGTCCATAATTATACGGACTGGCAGAATGCACAGAATCTGAATGTTGGCGATAACGAAGTGATTTTTGTGAAAGAAACCGGAGAACTGATCTTAGGAAAAAATGTAGCAGCTTACATGAACTCCGAGAAACCGGATATGGTAGTCAGTTATGACAAGACCGGATTTAAGAAAGGTGAGGTTCGTCCGGAACACTATTTTGACTGTATCGATACGACAAATGCCAATCCGGCAAATCACATTACCTATACAAAAGAAGATCAGGAGATCAACTATACGATCGCATTTGGCCAGACTTTAGCAGTCAATACACAGGCATCCGATGTTTTTGATTCCAGTATCGGAAGAGACATTGATGAACTGACCGATGCGGTGCAGATGGCGATCACGGCACACAAAAAGTGTCAGATATCGAAAATCTGATGAAAGAAGAAAAAAATATGCCGGTGAAGAAGATCAGGCATTGCTTCAGCAGTGGTTAGATGCAGCAGAAAAGAAGTATCTTATGCAGATGATAATATGAAAAATCTTTATTCAGAAGGAATTTCAAGTTTTCAGAGTTATCTTTCCGATGTTGTACTGGCAAAAACAGATGTCGGAAGTAAAGGAAGCCGTCTGGCATTGACAAAATCCAGAATGTCCGAACAGCAGATGACATTTAAAAAACTGAAATCCACAAACGAAGACAAAGAGCTTTCCGATATTATCATAGACTATACGGCAGCTTACAATGCATACCAGGCATCCATGCAGGCAGCATCAAAAGCGATCAAGCAGACTTTGCTGGATTACATTTAAACGGAGGTAACAGATGAAGTTAAAAACCAGAGTATTCGGAGAAATTGATATAGATGATGAAAAGATCATCACATTTGAAAATGGGATCATCGGTTTCCCGGACTTAAAGAGATTTACATTAATATTTAATGAAGAAAAAAAAGGAGGCATTTCCTGGATGCAGTCACTGGATGAACCAGTGGTCGCATTGCCGGTTATGAATCCACTTGCGATCAAAGAAGATTATAACCCGATGGTAGAAGATGAGCTGCTCAAACCACTGGGGAAATGACACCGGAGAACACCTTTGTGTTAGTGACAGTTACCGTGCCGGAGGATATTAAAAAATCACCGTAAACTTAAAAGCGCCGATCGTGATCAATGTTGCAGAACGCAAAGCAGCGCAGATCATCGTAGAGGGCGGTGAGGTGAAATATCCGATTTATGAAATGATCAAATCAGGAATGGAAAAGTCGGTGAGTAGAGATGCTGGCACTTACAAGAAAAAAGGTGAATCTTTAGTAATCAATAATAATATTGAAGTAACGATATTGGAAATCCGTGGCGATCAGATAAAATTAGGAATCTCTGCTCCAAGAGATGTATCCATCTATCGAAAAGAAGTATACTTGCAGATACAGGAAGAGAACAAGGCGGCATTAGAGACAAATAACGCAGAAGCACTGAAAAATTTATTCTAAAGCCCTAATTTATTTAAAAAAGAAGTTCCGATATAAACATTAGATAACAATGAGTATAGGTTCACATGGAGGTGACATACATGGCAATCGAAGCATTAAAAAGTGTAGGAGCAGTCTATCAGGCATCCTCTACACCGGAAATAGCGAAAGAAGTATCGCAGCCTAAAACACAGATTATTGACATTCAGACAGGATCTGCAGCATTAGCAGCAGATGCAGTAAAAGTGAATGCCAAAGAGGCAAATGAACAGCGGGGAAGTGGTCAGGAGTCTCAGGGAAAAGCAGAATCAGAGAATCTGAAAAAAAGCAGTAGAACAGATTAACCAGAAAATGTCTGACTCAGAAGCAGTGTTTGGAATTCATGAGAAGACAAATCGTATTACAATCAAAATCGTAGACAAGAAGACCAAAGAAGTGATCCGCGAGTTCCCGCCGGAGGAAACCTTGGATATGATTGCAAAGGCATGGGAATTAGCAGGGAATTTTGGTCGACGAAAAAAGATAGGGGAAGACGATATGGCAATTCGGATCAGTGGTTTAACATCAGGACTGGACACAGACTCTATCGTACAGGAACTGGTATCAGCATATTCCACTAAGAAAGAAAATATCGAAAAGAAGCAGAACAAAGCTTTCCTGGACACAGGATGCGTGGAAGGAAATGAATACAAAAATTTACGGTTTTACAGTAAATCATTGACAGAGTTCAAATTCATGACAAGTTTTAACGGCATGAAAAGACGACATTGTCAGATTCTTCCAAGGCAACAGTAACAGCCGGAGCATCCGTAGTAAACGGAACACAGAGTCTGAAAATTAACAAACTTGCAAAAGCAGCATATTTAACAGGTTCTAAAATAAAGAGCAACGATAAACTGAAATCATCTTCTAAGTTATCAGAGCTTGGAATCGCCGATACCGAGTTAGAATTTCAGGTGGGTGATAAAAAATCTACCATTAGTGTAAATGGTGATATGACCATCAAGGATCTTACAAAAGCACTGAGTGATCAGGGCGTAACAGCATCCTTTGATGAGACGCAGCAGAGATTCTTTATCAACTCCCAGGAAAGCGGTGAGGAGTTTGATTTCAAATTCAATGTCAAGGGAGAAGACCAGGAAGTAGCACTTCGTAAACTTGGAATGCTGAGTGCTGACTACATGGTAGAAAGACCGCAAAAAAGCAGCAGATGATGATATTCAGGCATTGCGTGAAAATGCAACGATCAAAGCTTCTGCCGTACAGATAGCGAGGAATTACCGAGGATGAATTTGATGCACTCGACGAGACTGCACAGAAGGAATATTTAGATGCAGCTATCGTAAAGGCATATGATACAGATAACGGTATTACAACGGGAAGAGATTATACCAATAAAGCATATGTGGAAGCACGTTTGAACAACTTCCGTGAAGCTGTAACAGATCAGTATATTGAAGATTTAAAAGGCACAGATAAATATGAAAGTCTGAAAAAAGAGTACGCAGTAAAGCGGGATGCATCCAATGCAGAGATTGAATTAAACGGAGCAATTTTTGAAGGAAGCAGCAATACATTTACCATCAACGGACTAACCATTACAGCGAAAAAGAAGTCAGCGATTCAACGTTAAGTCTGGTAACAGAGACAGATGTAGATGCTGTCTATGACAAAATTGTAGATTTTATCTCACAATATAATGAAGTGATCAACGCCATGGATTCTGCATACAATGCTGATTCATCAAAAGGCTATGAGCCATTAACAGATGACGAAAAAGAGGCCATGAGTGATAAGGAAGTAGAAAAAAATGGGAACAGAAGATTAAGGATTCCCCTGCTCAGAAGAGATTCTACCTTAAATAGTATTGCAAGTTCCATGAAAGTGGCAATGGCAAAATCTTATACCATAAATGGAAAGAGTTACAGCCTGTCATCCTTTGGAATCAATACACTGGGATATTTCGTATCAGCAGATAATGAAAAAAACGCATACCACATTGATGGTAATTCCAAAGATGAATCCGCAAAATCAATACGGATCGTTTGAAAGCAGCAATCGCTTCTGATCCGGATACCGTTGCAACCTTCTTCAATGAGCTTGCAAAGGGAGTATATTCCGAATTAGACAGCAGAATGAAGACTACCACCTTAAGCAGTGCTTACAAAGTGTATAATGACAAACAGCTCAAGAGCGAGTATGATGATTATACAGAGCAGATTAAGAACTGGGAGACAAAGCTGAGTGATATGGAGGATTATTATTACAAAAAGTTCAGTTCAATGGAAATAGCGTTGTCCAAGCTGAATTCACAGCAGACACAGTTATCTGGATTGCTCGGTTCATAATACGACAAGGAGGTTGCGCTATGGCACCAAATAATGCATACCAGGCATACAACAACAGTAAGATCATGACTGCATCGCCGGCGGAGCTGACATTGATGCTCTATGAAGGGGCTATCAAGTTTTGCAACATTGCGATCATGGGTGTTGAAGAGAAAAATGTTGAGAAAGCACACACCAACATTATGAAGGTGGAGCGCATCATCGAAAATTTCAGGCAACACTGGATCATAAATATGCAATTGCAGAAGATTTTGATAATGTCTATAAATACCTACAGGAACGCCTTGCAGAAGCAAATATGAAAAAAAAGACAAAGAGATTCTGGAAGAAATCCTGACACATCTTCGTACTATGCGTGATACATGGAAAGAAGTTATGCGGCTGAATAAGCTTGCAAGAGCCAACTAGGGAGAATATTTTATGCGGGAGAATAGTTATATTCAAGTGCTGATACAAAGCCTTCACCAAAAGTGGAGGCTTTAGACAGCATTATAGAAAAAAAAATCAAGAGCAGTATGAGATCTTATCCGCGGAAGAAGCTGATATGGATGCCTTTGAAAAGAATATAGATGAAAAAAGCCAGTATATTGATAAAATCGTATTTTTAGATGATGGCTTCGAAGAAATCTATACAAGAGTCAAAAGAAGAACTGGATGGAAACAGAGCTGCATATACGGAAGAGATTCAGAAGATGAAAGATCTGATCTCTATGATCACAGAACGCAGCATGAAGATCCAGGTTCAGGAGCAGCGCAACAAAGAGCTTGCAGGAATGCAGTTCTCAAAGGCACGGAAAAAAGATACGTCAGGTCAAAGCCGGCAACAAAGCTGCCACACAGTATTATAAGAATATGCAGCAGATGGACGCAATCCCTCCGCAGTTTCTGGACAAGAAAAAGTAGGAAAATCAAAGGGGAAATGCGATTATGAACAACGCGGAATTATTAGTTGAGATTGAAAAGCTGCTCGACAGGAAGTTAGAAGAAAAGCTCGATCAACAGTTAGAGGTGAAGCTGGAAGAAAAATTAGACAGAATGCTTGATGAGAAGTTAGACGAGAAACTGGATAAAAAGCTGGACGAGAAGCTTGATGCAAAATTCAAAGAAGAGCTTGGACCGATCCGACAGGATATTCAGGAGTTGAAAACAGCAGTACAACATACTAACATGCGTCTGGATGTAGACGTTGTCCCAAGATTACAGACAATTGAAAGCTGTTATCTGGATACTTATGAAAGGTATAAAGACGGTGCAGAAGACATAGAGAACCTGAAAGGTGATATGGAACTGGTAAAAAGGCATTTTGCAGGGGAGCATAGCGAGGAACTTCAGAGAATGTCTGCACGTTAATCTGATAAAAGTAAAAAAAATATAAAAAATTTCAAAAAGACTATAAAGTAAATCCAAACCTAACCGATATATAAAGGTACAAAGGAAAAAACAAACACATACGAGTAAAGAGAATCAGAGATTCTTTTACTATAGAGTAAGAACATTACTTAGCAGAATGTGAAGACCAATGTTGAATGGTAAGAACAGCGCGCGACGGGAGGACTGCTCACAGAGGATGGAACAGACTGCAAGCATTGACACAGGCAAGGAAGCCTGTTAAATTCAAATTCAAGGAGGAAAACATTATGGCAATGGTAGTACAACACAATCTTACAGCAATGAACTCTAACCGTCAGTTAGGAGTAACAACAAGTGCACAGGCAAAATCAGCAGAAAAATTATCATCCGGTTACAGAATCAACCGTGCAGGGCGATGACGCAGCAGGATTAAAGATTTCTGAAAAAATGAGAAGCCAGGTTCGTGGATTGAACCGTGCATCTACAAACGCTCAGGACGGCGTTTCCTTAATTCAGACAGCTGAGGGTGCTCTGAATGAAGCTCACTCTATCTTACAGAGAATGAATGAGTTAGCAGTACAGGGTGCTAATGATACAAACGAGAACATCGACCGTGAAGCAATCAACGAAGAGTTAGATGCTTTAACAACAGAGTTAGACAGAATTTCTTCTACAACTCAGTTCAATAAGCAGAACTTACTGGATGGTTCTTTCAAGAACAAAAACTTCAGGTTGGTGCTAACGCTGATCAGAACATCGAAATCAGCATCGGTAGCATGAATGCTAAGACATTAGGATTAAAAGATGTTTCCGGTACTATTGAAAAAAACTGCACAGGAAGGTGTAAAACCTGTTGCAATCAAATACCAGGGAATGAGCTACATATATAGACCAAAAAGTTCATTAGATAAGAACACTGATAGCGCAATCTCTGATTTCAAGAAACAACTTAGTGGTAAGTATACATCGGCTAACTATGCAGCACAGTTCGAGAATGGTAAAGTATTCTACAAATCATTAGTTAATGATAATACATACTCAACTGTATCCAAAGCAGTAGCGGTGATGTCTCAGCTGCAAAACAGGCAATGTCTGCAGATGTTAAGAAAAACATCAACACATACCTTCAGACAAGTGCTGTTACAGCAAAAGCATTATCCAGCTATACACAGAACGGAAACGCAAGAGTTGATACTTATGAGATGGCAAACAACTCCATCACAGCAATTCAGGATGCAATTAACAAAGTATCTTCACAGAGATCTGCTCTTGGTGCATTACAGAACCGTTTAGAGCACACAATTGCAAACTTAGACAATGTAGCTGAGAATACTCAGGCAGCTGAATCTCGTATCCGTGATACAGATATGGCTTCTGAAATGGTTGAATACAGCAAGAACAACATTCTTGCGCAGGCTGGTCAGTCCATGCTGGCACAGAGCAACCAGTCAACTCAGGGAGTGCTTTCTTTATTACAGTAAGAATGAAGTTGGCAGTCATTCAGTAATGAATCGACGAATTACAGAGGGACGAGAATTCGTCCCTCTTTTTACTAAGAAAGAGATGGATGGAAGATGAGAGCATTAGCAGCAGAATTGCGTGAGAAAATTGATGGTATTTGTATCGAATATCATTATTTTAAAAATGAAAATGTAATAGAAAAGGCAAAGGAAATAATTCCGACAATACAAAAAGTTTTGTACAGGATTCCTACAGGGAAATTCTTATGGGATCAGTGAAGAAGAATATCAGAACCTACAGGTTTTTGTAATAGATGTATTAAAAAGATTATGTGGCAGCAATCGAGCAGGAAGATGTGGTCTGGATCATAGACACATTGGACTATGGACTACGAGAATTAATTGAATTATATATAGATGATGATGCAGAGGAGTCAGAGGATGAGTAAATCTATTTTAGAAAAAAATTTAGAAGCAATGGAAAAATGGTATCCCTGCCTTTGCAGATTTGATCCGGGAGGAGCATGAGACAGAGGACCCAACCAATGTTATGGTAGAGACTTCCTGGGATGGAGAGACAATATTCAGAATAGAGCAGGACGGACGACAGCTTTATTTAGGTGGCAAGAGAAATGCAAAAAGAACCGATACAGATCTGGAGCGAGAGAGTCGGAGAGATACATAAATATGCACCGGTATTCCTGTTTGGTGTCGGAAGTGCAGCATATTTAAAGGATATCATTGAAAAGAGTTCAAAAGAGGTCAATGTTGTCGTTTATGAGCCATCGATCCATATTTTTATGGCAATGTTAGAAAATATTGATATTTCGAAAGAAATTGAGGACAGACCGATCGCATTTGTGGTCAAAGGATTGAATGAAGAAGAGTTTGAACCGGTAATGCGGGGAGTTATGACCTTGGAAAATATGAGTTTCTTAATTGAAGAGATTCATCCAAATTACAGAGGATTTTTTCTAGAAGACATTTTAGAAAAAGTAAAGAAAGTACAGCGGTTAGTTGAGTCAGAGATGGTGCAATTTAATACGCAGAAGAAGCTGTCCATGGATATGGCGCAGAATATCCTTCGCAATATGAAATATGTATGTGAAGGTTATCATACGAAATTGCTGTTAAAGGCAGTTTCTAATAAAGATGCGGCAATTTTGGTAGCAGCGGGTCCTTCGCTGAATAAGAATATTCAGATGTTAAAAAGGCAAAGAACCGTCTGTTTATCTTAGCGGTGGATACAGCCGTAAAGCCATTGATAAAAGCAGGGCATTAAGCCGGATGCGTTTATTACCATTGATGCAAAAAAAAAGCCCGGATTTAATAAAGATTGATGGTGCAGAGACCATACCGGTTATTGCACCGCCAACGGCTGGTTACAAAATCATGGAAAGACAGAAAGCGAAGAAAATATTTTATTATGACGGTTATTTCCCGCCATATTCCATTTATTTTATCAATGATAAAGTGCTTCCGGATGTTTCTACAGGTGGATCGGTTGCATGTAGTGGATTTTCACTGTTACATAAGTTAGGATATGAAACGATTATTTTAGTGGGACAGGATTTGGCATTTACTGATAATAAATCTCATGCAGACGGAACCTTTGAAGAAAAGATGCCAGTGATGGATACCGAAGGCATGGAGATGGTCAAGGGTAATTATGTGGATAAAATCCCGACCAGAATGGATTTAAGAATATTCTTAAACTGGTTCCAGAAGTATATCCATGATATTAAAGAAGCAAATCCAAATATCCGTGTTGTCAATGCAACGGCAGGGAGGAGCTTATATTGAAGGTACCGAGATACGGGCATTAGACGATATCATCGAAGAAGTTTGTAAGAATGTACCGGAGGAGATCAATTTTACAGAGCGGATCGAAGCATTAGAATCTGAATTTACAGAGGAAGAGCATAAAAAGGCAGTGGACTATCTGAAAAATGTTCCAAAAAAGATTTTGAGGATATGTTAAAGGATGCCAAAGAATTAGAAAAAGCGTATCAGAAATTAGGAAAAATCGGAAAGTCCGGTACGGTTGAGAAAAAAAGGATGTTTAAAACAGTTAAAGAAGATCAAAAAGATCACAACAAAGATTGAAGAGTCAGAAGAGTATCAGCTGATCCTTACCTGTATTCCAATCGCAGATTATATCATTCGTTCAGAGTATTATTTTGAAGGAGATACGATTGCAAAAGAGACAGAAGAGATTGCAAGAAAAGGAAAGCTTTTACTGTGAGGTATTAGAAGAGTGTATTACCCTGTTAAAGGGACTTTCAGAAGAGACTTTGTTATCACTAAAATAAGTAAGGCTGTGGTGAATATATGAAGAGTGTAAAAATTGGTAACATTGTAATAGGGGAATCTGAGCGGCCGCTGGTGATCCCGAAATGGGGATCAACCATGAGGGAAGCTTAGAGATCGCAAAGAGATGGTGGATGCAGCACACCGGGCGGAGCAAGGATCATCAAGCATCAGACACATATCGTAGAAGATGAAATGAGCGGTGCGGCAAAAAAAAGTCATACCGGGAAATGCAGATGTTTCTATTTATGAGATCATGAACCGATGTGCCTTGTCTGAAGAAGAAGAAAAAGAACTTATGGACTATACGCAGAGCCTTGAATGGTATTTTTTAAGCACACCGTTTTCAAGAGCAGCGGCTGTAAGATTAGAGAAATTCGGAGTGGCAGCGTATAAGATCGGTTCGGGAGAACTGAATAACTATCCGTTGATCGAGCATATTGCGGAGTATGGAAAACCGATGATCGTATCTACCGGAATGAACGATATCCGCAGTATTGCAAAGGCAGTAAATATATTAGAAAAATATGGTGTGGGTATGCACTGATGCATACGACAAATCTGTATCCTACAGATCCGGCATTAGTTCGTTTAGGAGCGATGCAGAGCTGATGAGAGAATTTCCGGATGTGCCGGTTGGTTTATCGGATCATACACTGAACAACAATGCCTGTATCGCAGCGATGGCATTGGGAGCAAAGTTAGTCGAGAGACATTTTACCGATTATATGGAACGTACCGGTCCGGATATTGTATGTTCAATGGATGAGCAGAACTTGGAAAATTATTGCAGGCAGCAAACGAGGTACCGCAGATGTTAGGTGGAACCAAATGTGCAGCGGCAGAAGAACAGGTTACTATTGATTTTGCATTTGCTACGGTGGTAGCAATTCGGGATATCAAAAAAAGGAGAGAGTTTTACGAAAGAGAATATCTGGGTAAAACGTCCGGGAACCGGAGAGATTCCGGCAGAGGATTATCCGAATGTATTAGGAAAAAAGGCGACCTGCGATATCGCCTCAGATACACAGATTAAGAAAAGTATGGTAGAATCATTATGAGAAAAATTCTGTTTATTACCGGAACAAGAGCAGACTATGGAAAAATTAAATCATTAATACAGGGAATCGAAGAATCCAAAGATATGGAAGCCTATGTGTTTGTATCAGGAATGCATCTGCTTGATACTTATGGAAGTACCTATCGGGAAGTCTTAAAAAGACGGATATAAAAATGTCTATGTGGCATACGGATTGATCAACAGCGGTAACATGAGCTATGATCTAGGCGATGTGGTATGCCAGCTGACAGGATATGTGCAGAATATCCGGCCGGATATGATCGTCATTCACGGAGACCGGATCGACGCTTTAGCCGGAGCCATGGTTGGAGCTTTGAATAATATCCGGGTTGCCCACATTGAGGGTGGCGAATTGTCAGGAACGATTGATGAATCGATCCGTCATGCAATCTCTAAGTTTGCACATGTGCATTTTGTATGCAATGAAGAGGCAAAACGCCGTTTGATGCAGCTTGGAGAATCCGAGCATCAGATTTATGTGATCGGTTCGCCGGATATTGATATTATGCTTTCGAGTCATCTGCCGACGTTTGAAGAGGCAAGAGAGAGATATGAGATACCGTTTGAAAAATATGGAATCCTGATGTATCATCCGGTGACAACAGAGTATGAGATTATCGGAAAGCATGTGGAAGAACTGGTCAATGCAGTCAAAGAATCGGGAAGAAATTATATCGTGATCTATCCGAATAATGATCTCGGTTCAGAGGTTATTTTAAATGCTTACCGGACTTTGGAAGATGAGACGAGATATCGTTTGTACCCATCGACCAGATTTGAGTATTTTTAACCTTATTAAAAAATGCGGATTTTATGATCGGAAATTCCAGTGCCGGTGTCAGGGAGACCTCCATTTATGGAATTCCGGCAATTGATGTCGGAACACGCCAGAAGGGACGTTACAGTACGGAATACAGTCAGAATATCCAGCATGTGTCAGAGGATAAAGACGAGATTTTACAGGCAATAGAGCATATTGAAGATTTTCGTAAGCGTGGTGCTTTGTTTGGAAAAGGCAACAGTACGAAACAATTTTTTAGAGATTGTCCATGATAAAAATATCTGGGAGCATGGAATCCAAAAAGTATTCATAGATCGGTGGGGGGATAACATGATTGAAGGAAAACGGGTGTTGGCACTCATTCCGGCAAGAGGCGGAAGTAAAGGCATTAAAGATAAAAATATTACACCATTGTGTGGAAAGCCATTGATCGCATATTCTGTGTTAGCGGCAAAGAACAGCCGGTATATTGATGATGTGGTCGTTACAACGGATTCAGAACGGATTGCAGAAACAGCGAAGGCTTATGGGGCAGAGGTACCGTTTTTGCGTCCGGCAGAACTGGCATCGGATACGGCAAAGACGATAGATGCCGTGCTTCATGCCGTAAAGTGGTTAGAAGACCATCAGAAGTCCTATGATCTGCTGGTGCTGCTCCAACCGACGCAGCCACTGCGAAGGGCAGAAGATATAGACGGAGCGATCGAACTTTGTATACAAAGGGATATGCGAGGATGTTGTTTCCGTAAAAGAAGTCTCGGAGCATCCGATTTTAATGAGAACCATAGATGAAAAGGGAGAATTGCAGAATGTACTCTCCATGCAGAGCACGGTCCGCCGTCAGGATATGCCGCAATATTATCTGGTGGACGGAAGCGTATATGTAAACCGGATTGAGACGTTAAGTGAAAGCACCAGTTTTAATGATAACCCGATCCCATATATCATGGATGCAAAATATAGTGTTGATATTGATGAACCGTCTGATTTAGAGCAGGCGGAAATGCTGTTAAAGAAATATACATAAGGAAATGGAAAAGATACTCTTTTGGCTAGCTGGTTTACAACTGCATTACAATACCATATGAGAGATTATATGGAGGCGCCAAAGAGTCTTGAGACGTTTCACAAATGCCCATTATATTTATAGAGAGGGAAGAAGAAGTGATTAGAGCATTACATTTAGCAAGTTTTAATGGTAATATAGGCGATATAGCAAATCATGTTGGGTTTTGGAATCTTTTCAAAAATACGTAACTAATGATGTTGAAGTTACATATCTCGAGATTAGAGAATACTATAAATCATGGAATCTAAGACAATTTGATGATTCGTTTGCCGATTTGGTTAATCGATATGATTTGCTTGTTATCGGTGGGGGAATTTTTTCGATGTTAAGTGGGATTATTCAACCACTGGAACTACTCTTAATATTTCTGATGAAATTTTAAGAAAGATACACATTCCAATAGTGTTTAATGGACTTGTGTTGATTATTCACCAAATACGTGTTTGGCAAAAAGTAAAGGATTGTTTTGGTTCGTTTATCAAATACTTAGATTCAAGGTCAGATAAGTTTCTTGTTTCTGTAAGAAATGATGATTCTAAAATGCTTTTGGATCAATTTTTGATGGTTCATCATTAAAGAATATAATTCAGATTCCAGATGGTGGGTTCTTTACCAGTGCTGGTGAGTACCGTCATCCTGAAATTCCTGATGATAAGACTGTTATTGCAATCAATACTGTTAGAGACAGAATGGAAGACAGATGGGGAGATAAGGAAAGTTATAATCAATATTGTAATGAATTTTCTTTTGTTCATTGACAAAGCTATCTCAAGAAATCCTAATCTCCACTTCGTATTTGTGCCACATATCCCATCTGATTTACAGGCAATTTCAGATGTGCTTAATGCCGTACAAGATTATAATTGTAGAAGAAATATAACAATTGCTCCTTATTTAAATGGAATTGCAACGCCTGGCGAATATTTGGTTGATCTTTATAGAAAATCAGCGGTAGCAGTTGGAATGAGGTATCATTCAAATATTTGTTCTATTGCAATGCATACACCGACAATCGGAATTGTGACATTAAAAAAGCATGTTGAATTATATAGAAATATTGGAATGGATGACAGACTGTTTAATGTTAATGAAAACTCATTTAGTGAAAAGCTATATGAAAGATTAATTTGGTCTATAGAAAATAGGGATTTACTTACGGAGCAGAATGCATTGTTGGTACGTAAATTAGAACAAAAATCTGTTGAATATTATGAGAAAATTGCTCAGCTTTTATATGGAAAGGTGTTATAATGCAATTGTTGTGATATTAGGGTCAAAATGAGTGGAAAAAATCATAAAGAAGCAATAGATAAAGTAAATGTTCTCAAGTATGCAAGCACGCTTTTGAATATTTAATAAAAAGGACGAGTACAAATGAGAATAGCAATTTGCGATGACTTGCAGACAGAACGACAAAAAACCATAGAAGCCTTAGACTCCGTCATCAGAAATTTTTCCGTTAATGAATTTGATGATGGAGCCGAGTTGATCAAAAGTCATGAGGTATTACCTTATGACTTGATTATTTTAGACATATTGATGCCAAAGATCAGCGGAATGGATACAGCGGCTCAGATCCGCAAAAAAGATACAAAGACACCAATCGTATTTATATCGACGAGTGAAGAATTCGGTGTACAAAGCTATCGGGTGCTGGCTTTTGATTATTTATTAAAGCCGATCGATACAGAACAACTGCGGGCATGTATGAGAAGGCTGTTATCACAGCGGACCAAAAAACATTATATTACAGTGACCTATTCCGGAACCGAAACAAAGATTCTGTTGTCTAATATCCAGTGCTTAGAGAGCAATCTGCGAAAAGTGATCTTTACACTGTCGGAAAACAGAGAGATTGAAGTAGTTGGAAAACTGACAGACTACGAGGAATTTTTACTGCATCATGGATTTTGCCGCTGCCACAAAAGCTATCTTGTAAATATGGAGTATATCGACAGCATAGACAATGACGTGTTTTATTTGACGAGCGGAAAAACGATGAAGATCTCAAGAACATATCTGCAAAGTGCAAAAAAAGGCATATTTTGACTATGTATTTGCGGCGGAGGGAGAGACATGAGCCATTCAGGAAATATCGTATCGCTGTTTGTGACACTTTTTTATATGTACTCTGGACGGTTATTCCATGATGAATTACCGTGTGCCGGCAAAACGTGCCTATGGGTATTTTGCTGCCGTAACGGCAGTCTGTCTGGCATTCAATTCTTATATCATGATTCATTATGGAAGTACGGTGCTTCGAAGTGTTATTTTATTCACGATCGGACTGCCGTATTTTGTGTTGATATTGTTGATCACCAAAGATAAAATATCACAGACTGTGTTTAACTTTTGGCTTTGGATCAATATCTATGACATCATTGCAAATTTTTCTGCATTCATCAACGATTATACTTTAAAAGACGCTTATTTTTTAACAGCATTGCGTTTTGTGCTCTTTGGCGGATATTTTATCCTGTATAACAAACATTTAAAGGCAAAACACCGGATGCTGATGGATCGGTTAAAGGTCAACTGGTGGATATTTTCCTTTATCCCGATGTCCTTTACCGGGCTGATCTGTCTGGTCAACTATTACTTTTTGGATTTTCACGGCGTCACACGCAACTATCCGGTATTGCTGATGATATGCATACTGATGCTGTTAGTCTATATTCTGATATATTATACCTTTCAAACGGCAGGGCGATGCGATGGAAAGAGAGCGGATTGCCGGGAATATGAAAAGAGCAGATCCCGCTGCAGAAAAAGTAGTACGAATTCTATCTGCAAAAAAGAGAGGCAGAGAGGATTTTTCGCCATGATGCAAGGCACCGTGACAGTATTTTGATCAGTTATCTTGAAAGTGGAGACGTGGAAGGAGCAAAGGAATTTTTAAAAAAAGAACTGGCGGAAATAGAAAAAATGCAAAAAATACCGTTTTGCGAAAATACTCTGATCAATGCGGTTCTCAGTGAATACCGGACAAAAGCAGAGCAGAAGGACTGGAATTTTCTGCACGGATACAGATGCCAAAGGAACTTGCCTGTGACGAAGCGGAATTCTGTGTGATGCTCTCGAATCTGTTAGAAAACAGTCTGGATGCGGCAAAAAGTTATATTGCAATCAGCATCAAGCATTTAAACCATCAGCTCTCTTTAAATGTAAAAAATGATTATGAAGGTGAGTTAAAAAAGAGTGCGGAAAACAATTATCTTACCACCAAACCACAGGGCAGCGGACTGGGCTTAAAAAGTGTAGAAGCGATTTTAAAAAAAGCAATTCCGGATTTTTTAAAGATCGAAGATACAGACGGAGTATTTGATGTGTTTGCAACCTTAAAAATTGAGAAAAATAAAGTGCCGATGACTCCTTTTTTTTAAGTTATGACGATTTCATGCAAGTTATGACATTTTCATTGAATAAAAGCATAAGATTACATAAAATAGCGGGTAAGAAAAAAACAATAAGGAGGAGTTTATATGGCACTTATCATTGTGGGAGTTGTGCTGGTAATTATCATTTTTATGGTTTATTTCCGCACAGAGAAAAAGTTAGTAGCAATGGATGAGAATATCAACAATGCGATGGGCCAGATCGGTGTTCAGTTGTCCTCACGCTGGGATGCGTTAACGGCACTGTTGGATCTGACAAAAAGGGTATGCTGATCACGAGTACAAAACCATATCGGATACGATCAAAATGCGTACCAGTATTAATTCAAACAGTTCCGCAGCAGAAGTAAATAAGCGGAAAACATGCTGACAGAGGCAATGGGCAAGATCATGGCAGTTGCAGAAAGCTATCCGGAGCTGAAAGCAAATGAGAATTATATCAAGACCATGGACAGCGTAAACGAGTATGAGAAGATGGTACGTCAGTCACGTCTGATCTACAATGACAGCGTTACCAAACTCAATCATACGATCCGCATGTTCCCCAACTTCAATCGCAGCAGGCATGCTTCATATTACAAGCCGCGATTACTTAGAGGCAAGTGAGCAGAAAGCAGATATGCCGGATATGAAATAAGGAGCAGCCTATGAAGTGGATAAAAAATTACTGCTTGTGGCACCGTTGATGCTGCTGTTGATCTCCGGTACGGCATATGCTAAAAACAATGTCTCGGAAATAGACATTTCCGTTACCGTAAGGGATGACGGAAGTGCTTATGTAGTTCAGAACTGGCAGGGTACTTTCGAGGAAGGAACCGAGAATTACATACCAATCGCAACAAAAAAGACATTGGCATATCAGATTTGAAAGTATCCGATGAAAAAGGTGAGTATACTTTTGTTGATGATTGGGACATCGATGCAGACTTTGATGCCAAAAAGCGAAAATGTGGGATCAAAAAAACCGATGACGGCGTAGAGTTGTGTTTTGGAATAACCGATTATGGTGAAAACAAATATGCGATCGAATATGTGGTCACAGACTTTATAAAAAGCTATTCCGATTATGACGGAACGAATTTTATGTTTATCAATCCGCAGATGTCTACGTTTCCGACAGACGGAAAGGTCAGCATTCGTTTAGAGAACGGTACAGCTTTTTAGACGAGAACAATGCAGAATCTGGGCATTTGGATATGAAGGAGAGGTACAATTTCAACAGGGTTCTATTGTGGCATACACAACCTCTGCTTTAGAAGATGACAATGACATGATCGTGATGTTCCGGTTGGATAAGGGAATCCTATCCCCGACAAAATCCGTTTCAAAATCTTTTGAAGAGGTGAAAGACACTGCTTTTGAAGGCAGTGACTACGGAGATGAGGAAGGCGGATTATTAGAGACCATCATAGGGTTTGTAGTTCTGATCGGAATTGTGGTAGTAGTCGTATGGCTGATCAGTAGTGTTGTAAAGAGAAAGAAAGCCATTAAAGCGTTCTACGAACAGGCGAATTATTACAGAGAAGTGCCAAACGGCGGAGAGATCCGGGTTTCGCATTTTGGCACAGACCTTTGATGTGGCAAAAGAGGAGAGTTTGCTCATCGGAGCATTGATCCTTTCCATGATCAACAAAGGATGTATTGAGCCACAGACAGAAGAAAGTGTAAGATGGTATTTTACAGGAAAAAGAACTTGAGAAATACGCATACAAACATCCGAAGTCTGTAAGCAATCTGTTAGAGAATGCCTTAGATGACGGAAGAGAAATTTTTGCAGAAAATAAAGGTTTTACCGGTCATTCGGGAAGAAAGATCAGTGATCTGACTGCAAAGGGCAAAAGAAGAACTTGCCGAGGTAATGGGACTGAAGAAGTATCTGGAAGATTTTTCGCTGATATCAGAAAGAGAAATCAGCGAAACCATTATCTGGCAGGATTATATGGTCTATGCCACATTGTTTGGCATAGCGGATAAGGTAATCAAAACAATTTGAAAAAGTCTATCCTGACAGGGTGCCTGAGTTTGAAAAATTACAATAGAAATGTGATCATAGCACACAGCTATTGTCACAGCATGCACAGATCTGCAGAGAGGGGCAATGCGGGAAGAGAGAACCAGTGGTCAGGGAGGTTTTGCGTCGATAGGCGGAGGCGGAGGCTTTTCCGGTGGAGGTACTGGAGGCGGTTCAAGGTAACTGCTTACAGCCACCGTGGGAGGATTCCTTTGAGAAAGTTGGTGATGCGTTTGGATGTCATTGATTTTACAACAATATTAAAAAATAATCATAAAAAAGGAGAATACAGCAATGAAAAAGTTTTAAAAAAGTAATGGCAGGAATGTTAATGGGTATTATGGTAATCGGAATGCTGACAGGATGTGGCGGAGACCCGGTTGCAGATGATTTTGCAAAGTTCTTAAACACAGACGGGGTAGATGTCAATGCAAACTATGACAAGATCAAAGAAGAGTCTGCAAAATGGGGCGACTTAGAGACAAACGAAGAGATCAAAGACAGCATCAACAATGGAATCATGCCAAACATTGATGATTCACTGGATAAATTTCTAAGATCAAACCGGAAACAGATGAAGTGAAAGCTATCAAAGAAAAATATGTAAAAAGTAATGGAAGCATACAAAGAGGGTTATACAAAGATGCTTGAAGCCTGTGACACAAATGATGAGCAGACTGTCACAGAAGCTACCGAAAAGATTGATGAAGGAATCAAGCTCTTAGATGATTATAACAATGCGTTAGAATCATTAGCAAAAGAGAAAGATATGAAAATAGAGTATTAATAATGTAAAATAGAGTGTAGCAGAAAGGCTGGATATTCGCAACATTACGAGTATCCGGCTTTTCAATTTTTCTATAGAAGTAGCAAAAGGAAAAAAAATATGAAGGTGCTGACACTTTCCGGTTTTAAAGAGGACAACCGTATTAAGCAGATGGGAAACTATAATCTCTATGTGCCTGTCTGCCACTATGGAATGGTAGAATCCATACATAATCTGATATTACAGCAGATCCATAAAAAGGCTACCTTGTGATCGTCGTAACAAACCAGTCCGGAGTAGCAAGAGGCTATCTGACGGAAGAAATGTTACAAAAGCTGAATGCCTATCTTCAAAAGGAGACAGGGAAAGTGATATCCAAACAGGCAAAGCGGCGGGAACGAAAACGGTTTTTGTCAAAGGACGGAAATGCAGCGAGCAGCCGGATTTTGTAGTTTCAAATGTTTGGGAATTTGCCAAAAGTATAAAAGGTTGAAAAACAAATACCATTAGCACGAGGCTAATGGTATTTGTTTTATAATATAGATAATTCAAAAAAAGAACAGATTGGCGTTAGCATCGCCGGTCTAACATCATACCGGCATAAATCGAAGAAATATATGGTGCTGCAAAATTGTGTCCCGGATTCTTATAGGCCACAATTATTTTGTTTACATAATTCATAGGATTGATAGAGGCATTAGAAGCCTTATCATTTAAAGCATCCTTAAATGCATTCAGTACGGAAAAAACTCTCCTTAGCATCAACGGATGAGATCGCATCTGCTAAGAGCGCACGGTCTACTTTTGATCCGTCCGTCATCCTGCGAACAAAGACCGATAGCTTCCAATTCACTGTTGTAATTCAGGGTAACACTCCGCATATCGTTCAAGAGGCGGTTGCCCTGCTGTTCCTCGCCTACAGGATTCGTTGCAATATCAATGATAGAGTTATAAGAGTCCACTAATTCCTGTAAATTATCTGCAACTGCATCCACACTTGGCTTATAACCGATCGTTTCGGATTCGCCTTCATTGTGAATACCCTTTAATTTTAATTCAAAAGTCTTATCTACCGTAATCGTATTGGAACGGGAAACATGTTCTTTCCATTTAATAAGAAAGAAGCATTTTTCGCGGGGAGAAGCAATCTCACTGATCCCTAAAATTCCCATCGCTGTACGGGGAGTCCGTTGTGCCTTCCGGAACAATATTAAAAAGATACTGCTCGCCCTCAGGTAGTCCGGTCTGTGACGATTCTAAACGTAAAGCAGACTGTCGATTGTCGTTTTCAAGGATTTCTGTTTTTAATCCAAGATTGGCACTGTTGATCAGACGTGCCAGTTTATTCAGAATATCCCGGTTAGTTTCTCCGTCGTTTACACTGAATTGAAATTCATACGATGCAGAAGGGGTATTCAAGTCAAACGAATAATTTCCGACAGGGATGTCACGCACACCGCTGTATAAAAAATTACTCTGGTTTACCTGTGGTTCCGCTAAAGAACGGACTTCAATGTCAAAGCTTTCCGTTGCTTCGGATTCATCATTTGCACCGATATATTTTTGCTTCTACCATTTCATCATCGGTAGAAGATGCAACTTTTTTCGAAAAAGCGGCTTCGATGCCCTTGCCGCCGCCGGACAGGGAAGAAATTACATTCTGGATCTGCCTGGCACTCTCCTTAATGTCAATTGCAAACCTTGCGGCATTCTTTTGTTTCCTTGATCTTATACAGAGGGGATTCTTTGTTGGTCTTGACCATACGGTTATAAATGTCACGCAATTCGCTTTTCTTGTGTGAGTCATAACGCGATACGGTCGAATTAGCATATGTACTTAGATAATAATGATATACTGTATCAATTGCAGCCATAATAAACCCCCTCCTTTCGTCCATGAAATATGCAGAATGCATCAGGGTAGAATAAATCCATTTATATAACTATATTATAATAGGTAATTACATATTTGTCATCTAAAAATAGCAGAAAAAAAGTATTTTTTGCTTCTGCTTCATTAATTATATCGGAAAAAGGGACAAAAAATTAACAGTAATTGGGAGAAAAATTAACATTGACACCTATCTGGGATTGTGCTATATTAGACTAGCGATGGAAGTAGGTCTTTTTTTTTTATGCCTAAAAACAGAAAGAATTAAAGTGGAGGTGGAAGTTGTGCGCACGAAAATAACATTGGCATGTACGGAATGTAAGCGGCGTAATTATGATACGACCAAAGATAAGAAAGCTCATCCGGACAGAATGGAAACAAAGAAGTATTGCAGATTCTGCAAGACACACACATTACACAAAGAGACTAAGTAATTGTGACCAGACAAAGGGAGTGACTAAGATGGGAGAAACCACAAACAATGAAAGTGCCCCGAAAGAGAGCAGATATGCTGGTCTGAAGGCTGAATTCAACAAAATTGTCTGGCCTGATAAAGATTCAGTCACAAAACAGACAACAGCAGTTGTGATTGCATCCGTTATTCTGGGTCTGATTATTGCACTGATTGATTATATCATTCAGTATGGTGTAGATTTCCTTGTAAAATTGTAATGGAGGCAAAGGTGATTTTATGGCAGAGGCACACTGGTATGTAGTTCATACCTACTCAGGATATGAGAATAAGGTAAAAGCGAACATTGACAAGACAATTGAGAACAGACATCTTGAGGACCAGATTTTTAGAAGTCCGTGTCCCGATGCAGGATGTGGTGGAATTGAAGAACGGTGCTAAGAAACAGGTTCAGAAAAAATGTTTCCCGGTTATGTACTTATCAATATGGTTATGAATGATGACACTTGGTACGTTGTCAGAAATACCCGTGGTGTTACCGGATTTGTTGGTCCGGGATCGAAGCCGGTACCACTCACTGAAGCTGAAATGAGACCGTTGGGAATCGAATCAGAAAATATCGTTGTAGATTTTGCAGAAGGAGACAGCGTGGTTGTAACCGGTGGTGTTTGGAAAGATACCGTCGGAGTGATCCAGAGCATGAATTCCGGCAAGCAGATCGTCACAATCAATGTAGAATTATTTGGCCGCGAGACGCCAGTAGAAATAAGTTTCGCAGATGTAAGAAAGACAAACTAAAAAGGAGGACTTATCCAAATGGCAAAGAAAGTAGAAGGATATATCAAATTGCAGATTCCGGCTGGTAAGGCAACACCGCACCACCTGTTGGACCTGCGCTTGGACAGCACGGTGTGAACATTGTTGAATTTACCAAAACAGTTCAATGCAAGAACAGCAGACAAAGGTGATTTAATCATCCCCGTTGTAATTACTGTTTACGCAGACAGAAGCTTCAGCTTTGTAACCAAGACTCCGCCGGCACCGGTACTGATCAAGAAGGCATGCAACATCAAGTCCGGTTCTTCCACACCGAACAAGGATAAGGTTGCAACTCTTTCCAAGGCAAAATTACAGGAGATCGCAGAGTTAAAGATGCCAGACTTAAATGCAGGTTCTTTAGAAGCAGCAATGAGTATGATCGCTGGAACATGCAGAAGTATGGGAGTTACAGTAGAGGAATAGGTCGAAAGTAACTACCTTAAGACAATCGCAAAAAAGACTGAAAACGAAACAATCGTGGGAGGGAACACCCCCCGATATTACCACTAGGAGGTTATTAAATGAAAAGAGGAAAGAAATATGTAGAAGCTGCTAAGAACATTGACAGAACTGCTCAGTACGACGTTGCAGAAGCAGTTAGCCTTGTAAAAAAAAGCGGCAGTTGCAAAATTTGATGAGACAATCGAAGCTCATATCAGAACAGGCTGTGATGGCCGTCATGCAGAGCAGCAGATTCGTGGAGCAGTTGTACTGCCACACGGAACCGGTAAAGCTGTAAAAGTATTAGTTATCGCAAAAGGTGAAAAAATTGATGAAGCAAAAGCAGCAGTGCGCTGACTTCGTTGGTGGAGAGGAATTAATTCCCAAGATCCAGAATGAAGGATGGTTGGATTTCGACGTAGTAGTAGCTACACCGGATATGATGGGCGTTGTAGGTCGTCTTGGTCGTGTACTTGGACCGAAGGGCCTGATGCCAAACCCGAAAGCTGGTACGGTAACAATGGACGTAGCAAAAGCTGTTCAGGAGATCAAAGCCGGTAAGATTGAGTACAGACTTGACAAAACGAACATTATCCATGTGCCAGTTGGAAAAGCTTCTTTTACAGAAGAACAGTTAGCGGACAACTTCCAGACGCTTATTGATGCAATTAATAAAGCAAAACCAAGCAGCTTAAAAGGTCAGTACATCAAGAGCATAGCTCCGACAATGGGACCTGGTGTAAAATTAAGCGTAGCAAAAGTTGCACAGTAATTATTAGTTGACATCGAAAATAGATAATGATATAATGCAAAAGCATATTGCCGAAGACAGCAAAAAGCCGAAAGGCGTAATCGCAGAGCCCGCCGAGGGAATTTATTGATGTAATATCACAATGAATTTTAGACCTCTGTCATTTGGCGGAGAGGTTTTTTGAACCTTTTATGTCTGAGGAATACAAAGAAAAATAAAAGGAGGTGCACGATTCGTGGCAAAAAGTAGAACTGAAACAGCCTATCGTAGAGGAGATTTCTGCAAACATTAAAGATGCACAGTCCGTAGTTCTCGTTGACTATCTTGGACTTAGCGTAGCAGAAGATACTCAGTTGCGTAAACAGTTAAGAGAAGCGTGTTACTTATAAAGTATATAAGAACACATTGATGAATTTTGCATTTAAAGGAACTGACTTTGAGAGCCTGGCTCCAATGTTAGACGGACCAAATGCAATCGCTATTTCTACAACAGATGCTACTGCTCCGGCAAGAATCTTAAGCAAATTTGCAAAGACTGCTCCGGCATTAGAGATCAAAGGCGGTGTTGTAGAAGGAACTTTCTATGATGCAGAAGGAATGAAAGCAATCGCTGCTGTACCATCAAGAGAAGAATTACTTTCCAAATTACTTGAAGTATGCAGTCTCCTATCACAAACTTTGCTCGTGTTATCAATCAGATCGCAGAGCAGGGCGGTGCAGGTGAAAGCGTAGAAGCTGCTCCGGCTGAAGAAGCTCCTGTTGAGGAAGCCCGGCAGCAGAAGAAGCACCGGCAGAATAAGCCGAAAAGAAAGACAGAAACAAAAATAAACCATAAAAATGGAGGGAAATCAGAATGGCAAAATTAACAACAGCTGAAATGATCGACGCTATCAAAGAGTTAAGCGTATTAGAGTTAAATGAATTAGTAAAAGCATGCGAAGAGGAATTTGGTGTATCTGCAGCAGCAGCGTAGTAGTTGCAGCAGCAGAGCTGAAGGCGGCGCAGCAGAGAAGAAAAGACTGAATTCGACGTTGAGTTAACAGAAGTTGGCGGACAGAAAGTTAAAGTTATCAAAGTTGTTCGTGAAATCACAGGTTTAGGATTAAAAGAAGCAAAAAAGAGTTAGTTGATGGAGCTCCTAAGGTAATCAAAGAAGCTGCTGAGAAAGCAGAAGCTGAAGACATCAAGACAAAACTTGAGGCTGAAGGCGCTAAAGTTACTCTTAAATAATTATTTATTAAAAAGTAACCAGGCTGTGCTTTGTAGAGTGCAGATAAAGAGAAGAACCTGTCCGGAAGAAGTGCCGGATGGGTTCTTTTGTGTTATGAGGAATGTTTTGGGAAGGGGGGGACGGATTGCGCCAATCAAATATTCCGCGTTTCCTTGTGCAGAACATTCCGATGAACCTCCGAAAAGCAGAAAAAGAAACGCCCCATATTTGATTGGTGCAGCCCTGACGCCGGCCTTCGTGTAACATGCTTTCGTATCTTTCGCATCAGAACTCATAACATAAATCCTACAAACTGAACACCATGCGAAGAAACAAATATGAAATATTTGTTTCCGGCAGCTACGACTGTCAGATTTGGATGGGTGGGAGGACATACAACACAGGTCGAGGAGTTTTGGGATTGGGGCGGGGCGGCGTTATTCCCGCAAATGGAACTGTCTGAGCGTAGCGAGTTTTCCATTTGTAGGAATGAAATTAGCCGACAGACCCAACCCCTAAAACTCCCGAACTGGCGTTGTGGTCCTCCCCGCCCATCCAAATCTGACAATTGAAACAGAGAAACACAAAAAATCCTTGACTATTTCCGCCATCTTGTGCTATCATATACGGTGCACTATTGTGGTGCCGTAGGCTTATTTGTGCTACCCGGAAATAGGTGGGAAAAAGTTAGTGAATAATTCTGCATAATAGGTGAAGTTAAATATAAAAAACGAGAGGTGAAACGTCAATGGAGAAAACAGAATACGTCCGGTCAAAGCCGGTAAAAAGCATGCGTATGAGTTACTCGAGACAAAAAGAGGTATTGAAATGCCAAATCTTATAGAGGTTCAGAAGGAATCCTATAAGTGGTTTTTGGACGAAGGTCTGAAAGAGGTCTTTGACGATATATCTCCAATAGAAGATTACAGTGGCCATTTAAGCCTGGAATTCGTGGATTTCGAACTGTGCGAAGATGATGTGAAGTATTCCATTTCAGAATGCAAGGAGCGGGATGCCACATATGCAGCACCGTTAAAAGTAAAAGTAAGACTCTATAACAAAGAAAACGATGAAATTAACGAGCACGAAATCTTCATGGGCGATCTGCCTTTGATGACTGAGACAGGAACCTTTGTTATAAATGGTGCGGAGCGTGTTATCGTCAGCCAGTTAGTGCGTTCCCCTGGTATCTATTATGGCATAGATCACGATAAAGTAGGCAAGGAATTATTTTCCTGTACCGTAATCCCGAACCGTGGTGCATGGTTAGAATATGAGACAGACTCTAATGACGTATTTTACGTTCGTGTAGATAGAACCAGAAAAGTGCCGATCACAGTATTGATCCGTGCGCTTGGAATAGGAACAAATCAGGAGATTATCGACTACTTTGGTGAAGAGCCAAAGATCGTGGCAAGTTTTGGAAAAGACGTTGCAAACAGCTACGAAGAAGGTCTTTTAGAATTATATAAGAAAATCCGTCCGGGTGAACCGCTGACCGTAGAGAGTGCACAGAGCCTCATCACAGCGATGTTCTTTGACCCAAGAAGATATGATCTTGCAAAAGTCGGACGTTATAAATTCAATAAAAAATTAGCGTTAAGAAACCGCATCAACGGACAGGTTCTCGCTGAAGATGTTGTAGATGTTACAACAGGTGAGATCATTGCAGAAAAAGGCACCACTGTAACCAGAGAGTTAGCAGATGCTATCCAGAATGCAGGTTTCCTTTTGTGTGGGTTCAGACAGAAGAACGCAATGTTAAGATTTTATCAAACTTAATGGTAGATATCAATGCACAGATCGAAGGTATTGATGCCAAAGAGCTTGGCGTGACAGAGGCCGTATATTATCCGGTACTTGCAAAAATCTTAGAAGAAAATGAAGATATCGAAGATATTAAGCAGTGAAATTCGCAGAAATATCTCCGAATTAATACCAAAGCATATTACAAAAGAAGATATTTTTGCTTCTATTAACTATAATATGCATTTAGAGTACGGTGTAGGACACGATGACGATATCGATCATTTGGGTAACCGACGTATCCGTTCTGTAGGTGAATTATTACAGAACCAGTATCGTATCGGTCTTTCCCTGTTTAGAGAGAGTAGTCCGTGAGAGAATGACCACACAGGATTTAGAGGGAATTTCTCCGCAGAGCTTAATCAATATCAAACCGGTAACTGCGGCAGTCAAAGAGTTCTTTGGTTCATCCCAGTTATCACAGTTCATGGATCAGAACAACCCATTGGGTGAGCTGACACATAAGAGACGTTTATCCGCATTAGGACCTGGCGGTCTTTCCAGAGACCGTGCGGGATTCGAGGTACGAGACGTTCATTATTCCCATTACGGAAGAATGTGCCCGATCGAGACACCTGAAGGTCCGAACATCGGATTGATCAACTCTTTGGCAACTTATGCAAGGATCAACGAGTATGGATTTATTGAAGCACCATACCGTAAAATTGATAAAACAGATCCTCAGAATCCGCGTGTCACAGATGAAGTAGTATACATGACAGCAGATGAAGAGGACAACTACCATGTAGCACAGGCGAATGAGGCTCTCGATGAAGAGGGACATTTCGTGCGTAACTCCGTATCAGGACGTTACTTAGATGAGACACAGGAATACGAAAAGACCATGTTTGATTACATGGACGTATCTCCGAAGATGGTATTCTCTGTCGCTACAGCATTGATTCCGTTCTTACAGAACGACGATGCGAACCGTGCGCTGATGGGATCTAACATGCAGCGTCAGGCAGTGCCGCTTTTAAATACAGAGGCACCGGTAGTTGGAACAGGAATTGAGCCAAAAGCAGCCGTAGACTCCGGAGTCTGCGTAGTAGCAAAAACATGCAGTGTAGTAGAACGTTCCGAATCTGACAAGATCATCATCAAGACAGATGACGGAGCAAAAGACACCTATAAATTACAGAAATTCAAAAGAAGTAACCAGTCCAACTGCTACAACCAGCGTCCGATCGTATTCAAGGGCGACCGTGTAGAAGAGGGCGAAGTCATTGCAGACGGTCCGTCTACATCTAATGGAGAATTAGCACTTGGAAAGAATCCATTGATCGGATTTATGACATGGGAAGGTTATAACTACGAGGATGCTGTATTATTATCCGAGCGTTTAGTACAGGATGATGTGTATACATCCATCCATATGGAAGAATATGAAGCAGAAGCGCGTGACACCAAATTAGGACCGGAAGAGATCACAAGAGACGTTCCGGGAGTTGGTGATGATGCATTAAAGGCATTGGATGAGCGCGGAATCATCCGTATCGGTGCAGAAGTTCGTGCAGGTGATATCTTAGTTGGTAAAGTTACTCCAAAAGGAGAAACAGAGCTGACGGCAGAAGAGAGACTGCTTCGTGCGATCTTTGGTGAAAAAAGCAAGAGAGGTAAGAGATACCTCATTAAAAAGTACCACACGGCGAGTATGGTATTGTTGTAGATACAAAAGTATTCACAAGAGAAAACGGTGATGAGCTTTCACCGGGAGTAAACCAGTCTGTGCGTATTTACATCGCACAGAAGAGAAAAAGATTTCCGTAGGAGATAAAATGGCTGGTCGTCATGGTAACAAGGGTGTCGTTTCCGTGTATTACCGGTAGAGGATATGCCATATCTGCCAAACGGTCGTCCGTTAGACATCGTGCTGAATCCGTTAGGTGTACCTTCCCGTATGAATATCGGACAGGTGCTTGAGATTCACTTAAGTCTTGCGGCAAAAGCATTAGGATTTAACATTGCAACTCCAGTATTCGATGGTGCAAAAGAGACAGACATCATGGATACACTGGATCTGGCAAATGATTATGTAAACTTGGAATGGGAAGAGTTCAAGGCAAAACATGAAGAAGAGTTGTTACCGGAAGTTTTAGACTATCTGTATGAAAACAGAGACCACAGAGAACTTTGGAAAGGCGTACCGCTTTCACGCGATGGAAAAAGTAAGACTGCGTGACGGACGTACCGGAGAATTCTTTGACAGCCCGGTAACGATCGGACACATGCATTACCTGAAACTCCACCATCTGGTAGATGATAAGATCCATGCACGTTCTACCGGTCCTTACTCTTTAGTAACACAGCAGCCGCTCGGTGGTAAAGCACAGTTCGGTGGACAGCGTTTCGGAGAGATGGAGGTATGGGCACTCGAGGCTTACGGTGCATCTTATACCTTACAGGAGATCCTGACAGTGAAGTCCGATGACGTGGTCGGACGTGTGAAGACTTACGAGGCGATCATCAAGGGAACTAATATTCCTGAGCCGGGAATTCCTGAGTCCTTCAAGGTACTCTTAAAAAGAGCTTCAGTCCTTAGGACTGGACGTACGCGTGCTTCGTGATGATGACAGTGAAGTTGAGATCATGGAGACCAGTGAGTACGGTGAGACGGATCTGAATGCGATTATCGGAAATGATAAGAATTTTGCATTTGAGGACAGCGAGTCCTTTGAAAAATGGGATTCACAAAGCAGGGAGTTCGATGCTGAGAGCGAGGAACTTGTAGATGTTGAAGAAGAACCTTCTGAGGAGGAGCCGGTATTTGCTGGCGAATCAGCAGAGGATTTCGATGAAGAATAGACGGAAGGGAGTATCGTAAATGCCAGAGAATAAGACAAACGAAGGGTATCAGCCAATTACATTTGATGCGATCAAGATTGGTCTGGCCTCTCCGGAAAAAATCAGAGAATGGTCCAGAGGTGAAGTAAAAAACCGGAAACAATCAATTACAGAACATTGAAACCGGAAAAAGACGGCTTGTTCTGCGAAAGAATTTTCGGACCGAGCAAAGACTGGGAATGTCACTGTGGAAAATACAAGAAAATCCGTTATAAGGGTGTTGTCTGCGACCGATGCGGCGTAGAGATTACGAAGGCAGCCGTTCGTAGAGAACGTATGGGACATATAGAGCTTGCAGCCCGGTTTCCCATATCTGGTACTTTAAAGGAATCCCCAGCCGTATGGGACTGATCCTGATCTGTCGCCCAGAACGCTGGAAAAAGTATTATATTTCGCCTCCTATATCGTATTGGATTCCGGCGATACCGAGCTTTTATACAAACAGGTATTGACCGAGAACGAATATCAGGAAGCAAGAGAAAAATATGGAAGCAGCTTCCGTGTGGGCATGGGTGCTGAGGCGATCAAAGAGCTGTTAGAGGCCATTGACTTAGAGAAAGATGCTGCT
>VOFI01001289.1_pt1 | contig 112000 bp, 128 predicted proteins | sample 5384131 | NCBI WGS metagenome assembly VOFI01 (sample SAMN12384728, study PRJNA508395) | human gut metagenome | isolation source: healthy gut H | host: Homo sapiens | reverse complement strand
CCCAGGTACATGAACACCGTCACGAAGGGGGCCTGGCCATTGGTGGTCAGCAGGGTCAGCACTTGGTACTGGATGGTCTGGACGCCGCGGCGGACCTCGTCCCGCAGACGGGTCTCCACCAGCTCCTCGATCTTCTCCCGGGTGGGCCGGATGCCCAGGGCCTCCATCTCCTGCTCCACCAGCCGGCGGATCTTCTTCCGGCTCACATCCACGAAGGGGGCCAGATGGGCCAGGGAAATAGACTGCCCGCCGTACTGGTTGGAAGCCACCTGAGCGATGATCTGAGTGGCAATGTTGCAGGCGGTGGAGAAGCTGTGGGGCCGCTCGATCAGGGTGTCCGTGATGACGGTGCCGTTCTGAAGCATATCCTCCAGATTCACCAGGTCACAGTTGTGCATGTGCTGGGCGTAGTAGTCCGAGTCATGGAAGTGGATGATGCCCTCCCGATGGGCCTCCACGATGTCGGCGGGCAGCAGCAGCCGCTCGCTCAGGTCCCGGGAGACCTCGCCGGCCATGTAGTCCCGCTGGGTGGAGTTCACCACCGGGTTCTTATTGGAGTTCTCCTGCTTGGCCTCCTCGTTGTTGCACTCGATGAGGGAGAGGATCTTCTCGTCGGTGGTATTGCTCTTGCGGACCAGAGAGCGGACATAGCGGTAGGTGATGTAGTGCTTGGCCACCTCAAAGGCCCCATGGGCCATGATGTGGTGCTCCACCATGTCCTGAATTTCCTCCACAGAGGGGGAGCGGTTCATCTTCTGACAGCTGAGTTCCACGGACTCCGCGATCCGCTGGATCTGGACCGGGGTCATCCGGGCGTCCTCCTCGATAGTGTTGTTGGCCTTGGTGATGGCGGCGATGATCTTCGTGATGTCGAAGATGACCTCCGTGCCGTTCCGCTTCATGACTTTCATGGGACTCTCCGCCTCTCTTGTAGAATCAATCTCAATTGTAATATATCTAGTAAGCATTGTTATCATACCACACTAGATATGGGATGAAAAGTTGCATTTACCATAGTGTCTTCCAAAATTCGGCGGGGAAATTTGTGCGTTCCGGAGAAAAGCTGTCGATGCGGAAAAACCGCCCCGTGCGGCAGGGCGCGGAGCGGTCGGGATCCGGAGAACAGTCAGGTCAGCTCTGTGTATTTGGCGGCGCTGCCCCGGGCCTTTTCCACCGGGTACTTGGCGGCGTTCTGATCCACCTTGGCGTTCAGGATCTCATCCAGATCCAGGCCGCACACATCGGCCATCAGGACGCAGTAGCTCAGCACATCCGCCAGCTCCTCCCGGATGCGGCCCAGCTTGTCCCGGCATTCCAGGTCCGCGCCGCTCCACTGGAATATCTCCAGCAGCTCCGCCGCCTCCAGGGACAGGGAGATGGCCAGGTCCTTGGGGGTGTGGAACTGCCGCCACTCCCGGTCGTCCCGGAACTGGATCACCCGACGGATCGTCTCATCCCGCAGCATGGATGTCAACTCCTTTTCCATAAAATCAGCATTCACTCCGCCCGGACAGCCCAGCGCAGCTTGGTGGAGTGGGCCCGGGGGTTCCGGCGGCACTCCTGGGGAGAGGGGCGGGTGACCTCCTGGGCGATGTCGCTGTACAGCCCATCCCGGTACTGCTGGCGGAAGGCCTGCTTCACCAGCCGGTCCTCGCCGGAGTGGAAGGTGAGGATGGCCGCCCGCCCGCCGGGCTTCAGCACATGGGGGAGCTTGTCCAGAAAGGCGTACAGCACCTCGAACTCACTGTTCACGTCGATCCGCAGCGCCTGGAAGGTCCGCTGACAGGACTTCTTCACCGCCTCCTTCCGCTCCCCGGCGGGGAGGAAAGACAGCGCCCCCTCAATGAGGGCGTACAGCTGGCGGGTGGTATCCACAGTGCCGCCCCGGCGGAACACCTGAATGACGGCCTTTGCGATGCGGTCCGCGTAGGGCTCGTCGGAATTTTCCACCAGCAGGTTCTCCAGCTCCTCCTGGTCCAGCTGCCGCAGCCGCTCCGCCGCGGTGACGCCGGAGGAGGGGTCCAGCCGCAGGTCCAGGGGACCGTCCTGCTTGAAGGTAAAGCCCCGGGTCGGGTCGTCGATCTGCATGGAGGAGACGCCTAAATCCGCCAGCACGAAGTCGAAGAGCACGCCGGGGGCCACCTGGTCCACGTCGGCGAAATTCCGATGCTGGATGGTGAGGAGCTCCGGCCCGAAGCCCGCAGATGCCAGCCGGGCGCGGGTCTTTTCCATCTCGATGGGGTCCACGTCCGTGGCATATAGGTGTCCTTGCCCCTGGAGCCGTGCCAGCATCCGGCGGGTGTGGCCGCCGTAGCCCAGCGTGGCGTCGTAGCCGGTCTGGCCCGGCTGGATCTGAAGGACCTCCAGGATCTCGTCTACCAGAATGGGGATGTGCATCCCTGCCGGGGTCTTGCCGCTCTCGATGATCTTTTCTACATCGGAGCGGTACTTCTCCGGGTCATGCTCTTTGTACTTCTCCTGAAAGGTGCGGGGGTGGGTGCCCTTGTACCGGGGGCGGCGCTTGTGCTCCTGCTCCATGGGATCAACTCCTTCTCTGAACCGCTATCATATCACAGCCGCAGCCAAAAGAAAAGTCCCGCCGCATTGACAGAGCGGCGGGGACCGGATACAATAGACATTCAGCAAGGAGGCAGATTTTTATGGTAACTTTGGCACAGCGCATTGAGGAGCTGCGGACCGCCAGGGGCCTGAGCCGTCCGGCTCTTGCCGCCGCCCTGGGCTTCCCCCGCACGGCGATTGAAAAGTTTGAGACGGGCCGCCAGACCCCCACCCAGGACCAGCAGAACAAGCTGGCGTCCTACTTCGGCGTGTCCCTCTTCTATCTCCGGGGAGAGACCAACGACACCACCCAGATGTCCGACTGGATGGACGGGGCGTTTCTGGACGAGCCCGCCCCGGTTCCGGCCCCCAGGCGGGCGGCAGTGAAGCCGGCGGTGGCGGCGTCCTCCGGCGGGGAGGGCGGCACCATGTTCGACGCGTTCCTCACCAGCAAGAAATTCCAGGAGGCACTGCGCACCGCGGTGCTGGATACTCTCCGCACGCCGGAGGGCCAGGAGCTCCTGACCAAGGCCATCCGGAAAGAGCTGGCGAATCGGCAGAAGTGATGTGCGGCGGCGAAAGGGGCGGGGGATCGTGATCTCATCCTGTGTGTGCTCCGGGTGTATGGGGGAGGCGAAATACGGCCGGAGGGAAAATCCGCGGAACGCTTGCCAACATCCGCTGCGCATAATACCATACAGAAATCAGGAGGGAACTGACGGATACAGACTGGGGGGCAGGCTCAGATGAAGAATGTTCTGTATATAATCAAAGTGGTGGCACTGGCCTGTGCGGCCGGAGTGATTATGACGATCCTGGGGGCTTTTCCGCCTCTGTCGTTCCTGTATAACTGGCTTGTGGGCCACGGCCTGCAAAATGTATGGGTTGGACTGATGGCCGGTGTCATCGCCATCTGCGTGTCCCTGTACAATATGCACCACGCAAAAAAGAAACGGAAGTGAGCGATTTGCGCTCAGTCCGGCTGAGAGGCTTGGATGCTCTGACCAATCAAAAGAGCCGCGGGAGTTTGATCCCGCGGCTCTTCTTGCGCGTTTACAGGCTCTTGATGAACTTCTCGATCCGGTCCAATCCCTCTTTCAGGTCCGCGTCGGAGTAGCAGTAGCTCAGGCGCATGAACCCCTCGGTGCCGAAGTGGATGCCGGGGATGACGCCCACCAGGCCCTCCTTCAGCATCCGGGTGCAGAAGGTGTTGGAGTCCATGCCGAACTTCCGGATGTCCACAAACATGTAGAAGGCGCCCTCCGGCTTCTCCACGTCCAGGCCCATGTCCACCAGGCGCTGGTAGACGTAGTCCCGGCGCCTGCGGAAGATCTCCACCACATCGCTGGTGTCCGTCTCCAGGGCCGTGACGCAGGCCCGCTGGACAAAGGAGGGCACGGAGGTGACACAGTACTGGTGGAACACCTGGATCCGGTCCATCAGCTTGGCGTCCGCCATGCAGTAGCCCAGGCGCCAGCCGGTCATGGCATAAGGCTTGGAGAAGCTCTGGACCACAATGATCCGGTCCCGCATGTCCTGGTACTCAGCAAAGCTGTGGTAGTCCTCACAGTAGGTCAGAGTGCGGTACACATCGTCGCACAGGACAAAGATGGGCTTGTCCCGGAGGATGGCGTGGACGGCGTCCAAGGTCTCCTTGGTGTAGACGCAGCCGGTGGGATTGTTGGGGGAGGTCAGGATGATGGCCTTGGTCCTGTCGGTGATGGCGGCCTTCAGTTCCTCCGGCACGATCTGGAAGTGGTTGTGCTCTGTGGGCAGGGAGACAGGCACACCGCCCTGCAGCTGGACCAGCGCCTCATACAGGCCGAAGGCAGGGGTGGGGATGATGACCTCGTCCCCTGGGTTCAGGATGGTGGAGAAGGAGGCGAACAGCGCCTCCGTGGCGCCCACCGTCAGGATGACCTCACTGGGGGCGTAGTGGAGGCCATGGGCCTCAGCCTCGAATTTGGAGATGGCCTCCAGCGCGTAGGGATAGCCGTTGCCGGGGGGATAGTGGGTATCGTTGGCGTCCAGAGCGGCCTTGGCGGCCTCCTTGATGATGTCGGGGGTGTTCAGATCTGGCTCGCCGATGGTCAGGGCGCAGGCGCCGGGGGTATCCCGCACCAGATAGGTGAACTGCCGGATGCCGGACAGCTCCACGCCCATAACGGCATTGTTCAGAGTCAGGTCCATGGATTTTCACGCTCCTTTTTGTTCATGAAATTCAGTATATCCGGATAAAAAAGGGATGTCAACGGCAGTTTCCACAAAAAGGGAGGCACCGAAAAGAAAGCGGCCCCGCCGCAATCTGCGGCGGGGCCTGCTGGGAGACTGCATTTTCAGGTGGGCTGATTGGGAGAGGCAGCATCTTCTGCCGGCTGGCCCGTTTCGGCGGGGGCATCAGCTGGCGCCTCCTCCGGGGTGAAGGTCACGGGGGTCTCTCCGGCCCGGGCGACGGAGGTGCCGGAGAGAATGCCGCCGCCCTCCCCTGCGGTGTAGGCGATAGTCACCTGATCCCCGGCATTCAGGATCACCGCCAGGGGGTTCTCCGCGGCGTTGACGGCGTAGAAGGTGTCCTGTCCCTCCAGCCGCAGGAAGTAGTAGGAATTGCCGTCCAGCACAGCGGTGCGGATCTCAGCGATGGCACCGCTGATCTCCTCCTGGTCAGAGGGAACAGCCTCCGCATCCCCGTCGGAGATGAGGCCGCTGTCGGCCAGTGCCCGGCGGTAATTGGCCTCGCACTCTGCTACGGTGCTGCCGGTCTCTACAATGTTGTACTGCTGGACGTTCACCATGGCGTACATCTTCACCAGACCGTCTTCACCCTTGAGGGACATGAAGTAGGTGGGCTGGTCGGCGATGTTCAGCAGCAACGGGAAGGTGGCCACGTAACGCATCTGCTGGACCTGACTCATGGCGCTGGCCTGCGCGGACGCCTCTGTGGCGCCGGCGACAGAATAGAAGTGCGTCTCCTTGGTCCGCTGGTTGGAGAGGATGAATCCGATGTTGGACTGGTCGGATGTCACAGAGGTGACACCGGTATACATATACACGTCATCCCCGATGGCAATATAATTGTAGCCTTCTGTGGTGTGCGTCACATCCCGCTGGCCGAAAATGGAGTTGATAAAGCCGTTGTGGTACATTCCGTAATAATCGTACTGCTCCATAATCAGATTCGCGTCATAGACGTGGTCCACCCAGTTGGGGACCTCCTCATAATACTGGCTCTCCCCGGTAACGGCGTTCACCAGAACGGCCCCCTGGATGTCCGTGCCGCCGAAGAGGCCGATGGTCTTCACCATGCGGGGGCAGACCCAGTAGGGCTCGCCCTCTTCATTGATCTCAAACACCGGATCGGCAAACATATATGTGGGATAGTGGAACCGCAGGTGGCGGGGCAGATACCGCCCGAAATGCTCGGCGGTGGTATATTTCATCCCCTCGTCCAGGCGGACCACTTCCGCCTCCTGGGTCACCATGTCGATAATCAGATAAGCGGGCAGGCCCGCGGAGCGGTTGGTGAACCACTTGACCAGATCTCCATAGGCCAGGGAAGTCACGCGCACCGGGCGACCCTGGTAGTTGATCTGGGTGTAGGAGGGCAGGATCTCAAACTGGGAGACCATATCCGCCAGTTCGCCCAGTTTGCGGCTGCCCAGGCGCGCGGCGGAGTCTTCGTCCAGCATGGGGATCTGATTGTAGGAGATCTCCTCCACCTCGGAAGCAAAATCACCATCTTTGATGGAAAGCAGCTTGCTGTAGCTTCCGGCCCGGATTACCACCCAAGAGGTAAGGCCGCCGATGATGATGGCGGCGATCAGAGCCACCAGGACCAGGAAGGGGATGGTGCACTGCTTTTTCACAAAGCCGAAGTACCCCTTCACGCCCTCCCCCTGAAAGCCGGAGGTGAGCACGGCGCACACGCAGTACACCGCGCACAGCAGGAACACGAAGACATAGAACTCCTCCGCGTGGAAGTTCAGGGCGGGCAGCTCGAAGTAAAAGTACCCCAGGCCGAACAGCAGCGTCACGCCCAGATTGATGAGCGTCCGCGTGAAGGCGTTGCCAATGGCCTTGCGGGGCTTCCGCTCCCGCTTGGGACGCTGGGGCTGGGAGGCGTCCCCGCCGCTGAAACCGCCGAAAGCACTGGGGTCAAAGCCTCCGAAGTCAAATGAAAATGGCATAAAAACCCAATTCCTCCTTTTTCAGATGGGCCGAATTGAAACCCATGATACAGGAAAAGTGTGAACAAATCAAGGTTTCCCGTCAGAACACCATTCCGATTCCGAAAAGATTATGGTAAAATCAAAACAACATGTAAGCTCTGTGCGGAAACTGCGTGTAGAGAAGTGGAGAGGAGGGACGGCATTGGAGGATGCCCGGATCGTGGAGCTGTACTGGGAGCGGGACGAGGCGGCCATTGCGGAGAGCAGCGCCAAGTACGGCGGCTACTGCTACCAGATCGCCTTCCGCATCCTGGCCCTGCGGGAGGACGCGGAGGAGTGCGTGGGAGACACCTGGCTGCGGGCCTGGGAGGCCATGCCGCCCAGCCGCCCCGGCAGGCTGGATACGTTCCTGGGGAAGATCACCCGGAACCTGTCCCTGGACCGCTGGCGGGCCCTGCGGGCCCAGAAGCGGTGGCAGGGACAGGCGGAACTGGCGCTGACGGAGCTGGGGGACTGCCTGCCCGCCTCCGGCGGCGTGGAACAGGAGGTGGAGGCCGCCGCCCTGGCGGAGAGCCTGAACCGCTTTTTGGAATCCCTGCCCCAGGAGAAGCGGGTGCTGTTTGTCCGGCGGTACTGGTATCTCTGCTCCGTGGAGGAGCTGGCCGCCTGGAGCGGCAGGCGGCGGGGGACGGTCTCCGCGGCGCTGTTCCGCCTGCGGCAGGACCTGCGGGAACACTTGGAGAGGGAGGGATTCACCCTATGACAAGGGAACAGCTGCTGGATGCTGTGGGAGATATCCGGGATGCGTTCATCCGGGAGGCTGCGCCGCCCGCCTCGTACCGCAAGCAGCGGGAATTCCCCTGGACCGGCGCGGTGGCGGCCTGCCTGGCGCTGATGATCGTGGGCTCCACATTCTTCCTGTCACAGATGAACATGGGGGGCGGGGCCACTGGAAGCGACGGCGCCTCTGCCGTCACGGAGGACACGGCGGAGGTCGGCGAGTCCGGCGGAACGGTGAACGGTGCAGCAGACGGCACAGACGATTCTGAGCCGGAGACAGCGGCGATCACTGTCACGGTGGATGGCACGGTGTATGTGCAGGCAGGCGGCGTGGGCCGCCATCCAGAGGCGTGCCCGGAGGGATTCTCCTACGCTGGAGAGGCGGAGCTGCCGGACACCGGGGAGCTTTGTCCCTACTATGCCGACCCGGAGCGGCCGGGGCAGATCTATGTCTATCAGAGCTGCTGGGATGAGGGGACCGGAACCACCTATATGGCCTATGTCCGCTACGAGGCGGAGACAACAAACTGACCGCGGGCGGAAAGAGAAAGCAGGGCCGCCGGAGGGGATCCCCTCCGGCGGCCTTTTGCGTATGATTTTGCCTGTCCTCACGGCAGCATCAGCAGCTTTTTCAAAAATTCCACGCCCCTGGGCAGAACGGCCTCGTCATCAAAGGTGAAGTCCGGGGCGTGAAGCTGGGGGGTATCCCCGGTGCCCAGGAAGAAGAACAGCCCCGGCGCATACTGCTGGTAGAAGGAGAAGTCCTCCGCCGCCAGCACCGGCTTTTCCATGAGGGTCGGCGCGTTATCGCCCAGCTGGGCGGCGATCTTCTGATAGAGCTCTTCGTGGTTCCACACGGCGGGGTAACCCTCGCTGAGGTGGACGTCCAGGCTGCAGCCGGTCTCCGCTGCCACGGACCGGCCGATGTCCTTCAGCTGCTGACGGCAGAAGCGGAAGGTGTCCTCCCGGTAGGTGCGCAGGCTCCCCTCCAGCACGGTGCGGCCGCTGATGGCGTTCCGGACTGTGCCGGAGACCATCTTGCCGAACCGCAGCACCCGGGGCTGGTCCGGGGGCAGCTGTTCCATCATGTCATAGGCCCGCTGGAGGTAGGAGATGCCCGCCGTCAGGGCGTCCAGCCCCTCGTCCGCCCGGGACATGTGGACGCTGCGGCCTTCTACGGTGACGGTGACCTCGTTGGACCGTGCCATCAGCGGGCCGGGGCGGGAGGCGATGGTCCCGGCCTCCAGGCCGGGCCACAGGTGCAGGCCGAAGATCCGGCGGACCCGGTAGCGCTCCAGCACGCCGCTCTCACACAGCTTTCCGGCGCCGCCGGTGGTCTCCTCCGACGGCTGGAAGAGGAAGAGCACGTTCCGGGGCAGCTCGGCCAGATGCTCCGCCGCATACTCCGCCAGGGTCAGGACCATGGCGGTGTGGGCATCGTGGCCGCAGGCATGCATCCGCCCGGGATGGACAGAGGCGTAGGGCAGGTCCGTGGCCTCCGTCACCGGAAGCGCGTCCAGCTCCGCCCGAAATGCCACGGCATCGCTCTTCCCTGCGTCGAACCAGGCGCAGACGCTGCCGGTGATGGGAGAGAACACCCGGCAGGGCAGCGGGGCCAAAATGCGCTGGACCAGCTGAACCGTCTCCGGCAGCTGGTTATCCAGCTCCGGGATGCGGTGCAGGGCACGGCGGTAATCGACGGCGGACATGGACAGGACCTCCCCTTCTGAGATGACATTAATAATCATATCATACCACAGACACGGTTGGGTGACCAGAGGAACCGGGATTTTTCGTCCCTTTTGACAAGGAAACGGGACTGCCGGACGCGCTTTTTTCCGTTTTTTCCCTTGCCAAAAGGGAGAATGTAATGGTATGATACCAGAAAATGAGATAGAGGCGCGGATGCGACGAGACCATGGGAGCCGACGGGCGAGGATCGTGGGGGAGGCAAGTCCGCCGAACTCCCTGGTCAGGTATGGGCAGGGGGTGGGTCCGTGGGGAATACCCACGGGACTGTCCGCGGAATTTTCCGCGGGGGCGCTATCCGCTTACAGGGAACTCCGCTTTTTGCATGGGTGCAGAGGTGTGAAAGAGCTGTCGGTAGGGGCGTGTCTCTACCGACTTTTTTGTTGCTTCAACCAACGGACAAAAAGAAAGACGGAGGACACTCACATGAAATTTGAACATCTGCAAGGTTCCATTGTCGCCATGGTCACCCCGTTCCGCCAGGACGGCAGCGTCAACTTCGATATGCTGACAGAGCTGCTGGAGCGGCAGATCGCCGCCGGTACCGACGGCATCCTGACCCTGGGCACCACCGGCGAATACTCCACGATGAGCCATGAGGAGGATGCCGCTGTGGTGGAGCACACCATCCGGGTGGTGGACGGCCGGGTGCCGGTGATGGTGGGCAGCGGCTCCAACTGCACTGTCACCCAGATCGAGAAGAGCCGGCTGTACCAGTCCATGGGGGCGGATGCCCTGCTGCTGATCTCCCCCTACTACAACAAGGCTAACGCGGAGGGGATGTACCGCCACTTCGCCGAGACGGCGGACGCGGTGGACATTCCCTGCATCCTCTATAATGTGCCGGGCCGTACAGGCTGCTCCATCCCGGTTTCCGTGGTGGAACGGCTGGCCCGGCACCCCAACATCGCCGGCATCAAAGAAGCCAGCGGCGATATGTCCTACGCCATGAAGATCGCTCGCTGCGTGGGACCGGATTTCGCCCTGTACTCCGGCAACGACGACATCACTGTGCCCATCCTCAGCATCGGCGGCAGCGGCGTCATCTCCGTCTACGCCAACGTGATGCCCGCCATGTGCCGCCAGATCGTGGCGGACTGGCTGGACGGGAATCATGCCCGGGCCCTGGAGAACCACCTGCGGTACCTGCAGTTGATGAACGACCTGTTCCTGGAGGTGAACCCCATCCCGGTGAAGGCCGCCATGAATATGATGGGGCTGGACGTGGGTCCCATGCGGCTGCCCCTGTGCGAGATGGGGGAAGGCCAACGCCGCCACACTCCGCCGGACGCTGGAGGAGGCGGGACTGCTGTGAGGATCATTTTGATCGGCCGGGGCAAAATGGGGACGCTGATCCGGGAGACCGCTGCGGCCGCCGGGGATGAGATTGAGGCCGTCTTCGGCCGGGACGATCTGGGCCAGCTGGGCAGACTGGGGCGTGTAGCGGACGTGGTGATGGATTTTTCCCGCCCGGAGGCTCTGCCGGAGGTCGCCTCCTATGTCCGCCGGACGGGGACGCCACTCCTCTCTGGAACCACCGGGTATACGGAGGCGGAGAAGGGGAGTCTCTTTGCCCTGGGCTCTGCGGCCCCGGTGCTGTGGAGCGCCAACTACTCCCTGGGGGTGGCGGTGCTGGCCCGGGCCCTGCAGGTCATCGCCCCGGTGCTGGGGCCGGATTTTGACATCGAGATCACCGAGACCCACCACAGCCAGAAGGCGGACGCCCCCAGCGGCACCGCAAAGCTGCTGCTGGAAGCTGTCGATCCCCAGCACCGCCTGCGGCCGGTGTATGGCCGGGAGGGGAACTGCGGCCGCCGGGAGAAGGATGAGGTAGGCATCCACGCACTCCGGGGCGGCACCGTGGCCGGGACCCACACGGTCCATTTCTTTGGGCCGGATGAGGAACTGGAGCTGACCCACCGGGCTGCCAGCCGCCAGATCTTTGTGAACGGGGCCCTGCACATCGCCCGGCTGCTGCCTGGGCGGCCCAAAGGGGTCTATGACCTGCAAAAAATCTTGTTTGGAGCGTGATGGCTTTGAATGCACAGGAAATCATCAACTATATCGCAGATTCCCCCAAGAAGACCCCAGTAAAGATTTACGTCAACCTGTCGGCTCCGGTGGACTTCGGATCCGCTGAAGTGTTCGGTGAGGGAAAGAGCCGCATCGTCTTTGGGGACTGGGCCGAGCTGGCGCCCATCCTGGAGGACAACCGGGAGAAGATCACCGACTGCGTGGTGGAGAACGACCGCCGGAACTCCGGCGTGCCCCTGCTGGACCTGAAAGATCTCAAGGCCCGGATCGAACCCGGGGCCATCATTCGGGAGAAGGTGGAGATCGGCGAGGGTGCCGTCATCATGATGGGGGCCATCCTCAATATCGGTGCTGTGGTGGGCAAACGCACCATGATCGACATGGGGGCTGTCCTGGGCGGACGGGCCACGGTGGGAGACGACTGCCACATCGGCGCCGGAGCCGTGCTGGCCGGGGTGGTGGAGCCCGCCTCCGCCACCCCGGTAGTGGTGGAGGACGGCGTCCTGGTGGGCGCCAACGCCGTGGTGATCGAGGGGGTGCGGATCGGCGCCGGGGCTGTGGTGGCCGCGGGCGCTGTTGTGACGGAGAACGTCCCTCCCAACGCGGTGGTGGCCGGAACCCCCGCCAGGATCATCAAGATGAAGGACGCCCGGACGGAGGGAAAGACCGCCCTGGTGGACGCCTTGCGGAGCCTGTGAACTGGAGAAGAAGCGGCCCTGCGGCGTTGTGCCGCAGGGTCCCTTTTATCAGAACGTCAAAATTTAAGACAAAAATTTGGCGGCAATCGTTTGCGGTTTCGATTGCCTGGGGCGGCGCCTTGTGATATTGTAATAGCAACAATCGAACAGGGGGGCTGGACATGCTGGTATTGGACTTCATCAACGTGGGCAACGGCGACTCCATCCTGGTCCGGGAGATGGAGGGGGAACGGCTGCGTTTTTCCATGCTGGTGGACTGCGGCCACGACAGCCTGGAGCGGGACGACCACCCGCCGGTGGAGGACCCCCGCTCCTGCCGGATCTTTGCCGGGGATTTCCTGCGAAGTCAAGGTGTGGCGCATCTGGATATCCTGCTGGTCACCCACTTCCACCGGGACCACATCGGTGGTCTGGGCCGGGTGCTGGAGACCGTCACTGTGGGCGAGCTGCTGACCCCCTATGCGCCCCCCGCCGATTCCGGCCCGCTGGACCCGGACGGAGACAACGGCCTGCCCAAGGCAGCGCGGAACGTGCTGCGGTGTATGGACCTGTACGCCGGCCCCCTGCAGCGGTACGGAGACCGGATCGGCCGGATCAAGGAGCTGCCGGGGGACCGGATGGAGTGTCTCCGGCTGACGGACGACCTCACCATGGACATCCTGTTCGGCGAGCCCGCCCTGTACCCCCGGCAGAGAGCGGTGTACGACGCCGCCTTCCGGGGGGAGCGGAACGGCTATGACCTGATTCACTGGGGAAAGTCCATGAACGTCTCCAGCCTGCGCCAGCGGCTGTACTACCATGGGAAGGAGATCGTTCTGGGGGGCGACGCCTACGCCCACATGTGGGAGACGCAGACCGCCACCCCCTGCGACATCCTGAAGGTGCCCCACCATGCCTCCCTGTCCTCCACCACCCGGAAGCTGCTGCGGCTGCTCCAGCCGAAAGCCGCCGTGGTCTGCGTGGCCGCCGGACGTCCGGACGAGCGGCCCCATCCTTATATCGTCTCCCTGCTGAAGGAATTCACGGAAGATGTCCATTTCACCGATGCGGTGGAGATCCCCGGCCTGGTGGAGCCGGTGTTCCACACGTCCGTCCATATAGAGCTGCCATGAGGAGTTCTCTGATAAAAAAGAGACCGCCCCAGCCGCCGTTTTGAAAACGGCGGCTGGGGCGGTGCGGCTTCAGGGGGGGAGCAGATTACTGCACGCCCTCCCGGTTCAGCAGCTCCAGGATTCTGGCGTCATCTTCCACCGTGGCGCTGGGCATGGGGAAGGTGCCCGCACTGGTGGCGGCGATGCCCCGCAGGCGGCAGGCCTCCTTGATGACGGGCAGGAAGGGGCTGCGGATGGCATACAGGTCCATCAGACGGTCGATGGTCTGCTGGCCTCTGGCGATGCCGGCCAGGTCGTTCTCCCGGAAGGCGCGGACCCAGGCGGCGCAGATCTCCGGCACCACGTTGCTGAGGGCGCCGATGCAGCCGTTGCCGCCGGAGAGTACATTGTGGGCGAAGTTGTCGTCAAAGCCGGAGTAGATCTCGAACTGGGGGATCTGGGACTTGACGACCTTGATGAGCTCCCGGGTGTGGTCCATGCCGGGAACGGTGTCTTTCATGCCCACGATGTTGGGGTGCATCTTGGCCAAAGCCAGCACCGTCTCAGGCGGGATCGTGTAGCCGGTGTTGTCAGGGAAGTTGTAGATGTAGATATCGCCGTGAATCTGCTCGGCCAGGCGGTCATAGTATTGCAGCAGAGCGGAGGGGCCGAAGTGGAAGTAGTAGGGCGGCAGGATCATAACGGCGTCGGCTCCTGCGTCCAGGCAGAAGTTGGAAAAGCTGATGATCTCGTCCGCTACCATGTGGCTGGTGCCGATGATCAGCTTCACCCGGTGGTCGATCTTCTCGATGGCGAATTTGGCCATCTCCCGGCGCTGGTTCATGGGCATGGCGAAAAACTCGCTGCTGCTGCCCTCCACCAGGATGCCGTCTACGCCCTGGTCGATGAGATTGTTGAACAGACGCTCCTGGCTGGCCAGGTCCAGCGTGCCATCCTCGTTGAAGAGTGTGATGGCCGGCGTCAGATATGCTGCGTTCATAGAAAAGTCCTCCTTCATACGGCCCCGGGACCGCCGGCTCCAAACCCGCGGGGTGAGATTTTGAAAACGCACGGGCGGGGCGCGAAAAACAGGCTTTAGTATAACAAAACGGCGCTGAATGTCAAGAGGAGATCTGGTAAAATCCCGCCGGTTGGAAAACAGGGCGGCGGCGCATGCCCGCTTGTCAAACGAAGCGGCATCTGATATGATCGGCCTGGAGGAATCAATCGGCGGCGGAGAGTGCCGGCGTGGAAGGAGCACGATATGACACAGGGACAGCATCGGGCCACAGCCCGGGTTTTGGATATTCTGGAGAGCCTGTCCGGCTCAGAGGAGGGCTTGACGCTAACGGAATTGTCACAGGCCCTGGATGCCCCAAAGAGCAGCCTGTTTCCCATCGTACATACGCTGGAGGAGCGGCGCTACCTCCGGCAGGACGATGGGACGGGCCGGTATACTATGGGTCCCCGGGCGCTGGTGCTGGGAGCGGCCTTCTCGGCGGACCGGGGGCTGGCACCCATTACCCAGGTGATGAAGGAGGTGGCTTCCAAATGCCAGGAGACATGCCAGATGGGCATTCTGGACCAAGACAGGGTGCTGTATGTGGCGCGGGAGGATTCTCCCCAGCCCATCCGGCTGATCTCCTGGGTGGGGACCCGCCTGCCGGCCAACGCCACTGCCGTCGGTAAGGCTCTGCTCAGCGGCCTGACGAACGAGGAGGTGCGGGCGCTGTATGCCGGGGGCCTGCCCCGGCTGACAGAGCAGACCATCACGGATGTGGAAACCCTGCTGGCCCAGTTGGAGGCGGTCCGGCGCGGGGAACTGGCTATGGAGCGGGAGGAATCCACGGACCAGCTGGCCTGCTGGGCCGCGCCGCTGCGGCGGAAGGGAACGGTGTTCGCGGCTCTCAGCATCTCCGTACCGCTGTTCCGCTGCCGGGAAGAGAAGATCGAGCTGGTCCGCCGCAGTCTCCTGACTGCCCAGGCGGAGATCGAAAAGCTGGCCGAAACGCGAAACTTTGGCTTGTCTGAGAATTGACAAACTGGGAACGGCATGATATAATGCGACCGAAAATTCCAAAATAAGAACTGAGTTCGACATAAGGAACAGAAAAGGGCGCCGCGCTGACAAGAGTCTGTCTTGGTGTCCCTCTTGCACGGAGATCTGTGTGCGGTCCCAGAGCCGTCCGGCGGCTGGGACAGGATCCGTGGCCAGAGTCCCTGACAACGGGGCTTTTTTAAGATAAATCCCTTTGGTGTGACGGCCCGCATGATCGGCCGCTCATGCGGGGAATGCTCGCAAATGGCCAGGGGAGAGGCCCTCTGCCCCCCCCAGCAAACAAATTGAGGAGGAAGAAAGACCATGATCATGCGATTCCTGAAAAAGATCCCCGCAGGTATGATGGTCGTCCCGATGCTGCTCGGCGCGATTATCAATACCTTCCTTCCGGAGGTCACCAACATCGGCTCCTTCACCACCGCCGTCTTCACCAGTGCCGGCGCCAACACCGCCATCGGTATCCAGCTGTTCTGCCTGGGCACCACGCTGCGGGTCCGGGACATGGGCGGCGTTGTCAAGCGGGGCGGTGTGCTGCTGATCTCCAAGTTCGTCATCGGCGCCGCCATCGGCATTGTGGTGGGCAAGGTGTTCGGCCCCACCGGTGTGCTGGGCCTGAGCTCTCTGGCCATCATCTCCGCCGTCACGAACTCCAACGGCTCCATCTATCTGGCCCTGATGAACTCCTACGGTGACACCGTGGACCAGGCGGCCATGCCTCTGCTGGCCATCAACGACGGCCCCATGCTGACCATGATCGCTATGGGCATCGGCGGCCTGGCCGATATCCCCTTCATGGCCCTTGTGGCTGCTATCGGCCCCATCCTGGTGGGTATGATCCTGGGCAACATCGACAAGGACCTGTCTGACTTCCTGGCCCCCGCCGGCACCATCCTGCTGCCCTTTGTGGGCTTCTGCCTGGGCGCTGGCATGAACCTGACCAACATCGCCAAGGGCGGCGCGCAGGGCATTCTGCTGGGCCTTGTCACCTGCCTCATCGGCGGCGCCTTCATTGTGCTGTGCGACCGCTTCATCAGCCGCCGTCCCGGCTATGCCGGCTGGGCTGTGGCAACCACCGCAGGCAACGCCGTGGCAGTGCCCGCCGTTATCGCCGAGGCGGATCCCTCTTGGGCGCAGTGGGCGGATGTGGCCACCTCTCAGGTGGCGGCGTCTGCCATCCTGACCGCCATTCTGGTCCCCATCATTACCTCTTGGTGGGCCAAGAAGTTCGGCTGCCCCAAGTTCCCGAAAGACGAGGCACAGAAAGCCCTGTTTGAGAAGCACTGATCCCCATTACACATATTCGTTGAGGAACGAAAGGAGTATTACATTATGTTGAACGGCATGATCGTTGAGCCCGTGGACAACGTGGTGGTCGCCATCGAGCCCGTGAAGAAGGGCGAGACCGTCACCTACATGTGCGCGGGCGAGGAGAAGCGCCTGACTGCGGCGGAGGACATCACCATCTATCACAAGCTGGCTGCCTGCGACATCGCCAAAGGCCAGCCCATCGTCAAGTACGGCGAGCACATCGGCCTGGCGGCCCGGGACATCAAGGCCGGCGAGCACGTGCACTGCCACAACCTGGAAGAGCACCGGGAAAACCTGGACAGCAAGGGCTGAGAAGGAGGATACGAGTATGAATTTCTACGGTTACAAGCGTCCGGACGGCCGCGTGGGCGTCCGCAACAAGGTCCTGATCCTGCCTGCCAGTGTCTGCGCCTCTGATACCACCCGTATCATCTCCCAGCAGGTGGTGGGCTCCGTCACCTTCAACAACCAGCTGGGCTGCTCCCAGGTGGCTCCCGACCAGCAGTTCACCATGGACGTTATGGCCGGCTATGCCGCCAACCCCAATGTCTACGGCACCGTGGTGGTGTCCCTGGGCTGCGAGAACTGCCAGATGGACCTGGTGGTGAAGGCCATCCAGGAGCGCACCAACAAGCCCCTGAAGCAGGTCATCATCCAGGAGGCCGGCGGCACCCTGAAGGCCATCGACATGGCCGTCCGCTACGCCAAGGAGATGGTGGAGGAGGCCTCCCTGCTGCAGAAGGAGGAGTTCCCCATGTCCGAGCTGATTATCGGCACGGAGTGCGGCGGCTCTGACCCCACCAGCGGCCTGGCGGCCAACCCCCTGATCGGCCAGCTCAGCGACCTGATTGTCAAGGAGGGCGGCACCTCCATCCTGTCTGAGACCACTGAGTTCATCGGCGCCGAGCACCTGCTGGCCCGCCGCGCCATCAACAAGGAGGTTCACGACCGCATCTTTGAGATCGTCCACCGCTATGAGGACTCCCTGCGCCTGGTGGGCGAGGAAGTCCGTGAGGGCAACCCCTCTCCCGGCAACAAGGCCGGCGGCCTGACCTGCCTGGAGGAGAAGTCCCTGGGCTGCATCCACAAGGGCGGCCATAGCCCTGTCATGGCGGTCTATGACTACGCCAAGCAGGTGGAGGCCAAGCAGGGCCTGGTCATCATGGATACCCCGGGCAACGACCCCTCCTCTGTGGCGGCCATGGTGGCCGGCGGCGCCCAGATTGTGGTGTTCTCCACCGGCCGCGGCACCCCCACCGGCAATCCCCTGGCCCCCGTCATCAAGATCACCGGCAACAAGCTGACCTACGCCAATATGATTGACAACATCGATGTGGATGCCTCTCCCCTGATCTACGGTACCAAGACCATCGAGGAGCTGGGGCAGGAGCTGTTGAAGCTCACGCAGGAAGTGGCCTGCGGCAAGCAGACCAAGGCCGAGTCTCTGGGTTATACCGAGATGGCCATCGCTCGCGTGTGCAACTTCGTGTAAGCTCTGCTGGACGTCGCGCATAGAAGTAAAGAGAATCCATCATGCAGCCGCGGCGGTACGATATGCAAATCCCCCCTTATCGTGCCGCCGCGGCTTTTCACAAGCACCCACCCATCTGCCGGGCGGGATCGCCGCAGGGAAATGCGGCGCATTTTATAACAGGAGATGAGTATCCCGATGAAAAAGAAATTTGCCGTCATGGACGGCAATACGGCCGCGGCCCATGTGGCATACGCGTTCACAGAGGTCGCGGCGATCTATCCCATCACCCCGTCCTCTCCCATGGCGGAGAAGGTGGACGAGTGGTCCGCCAAGGGGCGGAAGAACCTGTTCGGCTCCACGGTGGACGTCATCCAGATGCAGTCTGAGGCCGGCGCCGCGGGCACCTGCCACGGCTCCCTGCAGGCCGGCGCCCTGACCACCACCTTTACATCCTCCCAGGGTTTGATGCTGATGATCCCAGCCATGTACGCCATGGGCGGCCAATTCCTGCCCAGCGTCATGCACATCGCCTCCCGCGTGGTGACCAGCAACCACCACTCTATCTTCGGCGATCACACCGACTTCATGACCTGCCGCACCACCGGCTACGCCATGCTGATGTCCTCCTGCCCCCAGGAGGCCATGGACCTGGGCGCGGTGGCCCACCTGTCCGCCATCAGCGGCAAGTACGCCTTCATGCACTGCTTCGACGGCTTCCGCACCTCTCATGAGATGCAGCGGATCGAGGCGCTGGACTATGAGGACCTGCGTCCTCTGGTAGACCAGGAGGCCCTGCAGGAGTTCCGCCGCCACGCCCTGAACCCGGAGCACCCCACCAACCGGGGCAACAACGTGAACCCCGACGTGTACTTCCAGTGCAAGGAGGGCGCCAACGTCAAGGCCGCCTCCATCCCTGACACGGTCCAGCATTACATGGACGAGATTAACAAGCTCACCGGTCGGGACTACAAGCTGTTCAACTACTACGGCGCGCCTGACGCGGAGGAGGTCATCGTGGTGATGTGCTCCGCCAGCGAGGCCGTGAAGGAAACCGTGGACTACCTGAACGCCAAGGGCCGCAAGGTGGGCATGGTGCAGATCCACCTGTACCGGCCCTTCTCCGTGAAGCACTTCGCAGCGGCCATCCCCGCCACGGTGAAGAAGATCGCCGTGCTGGACCGGTCCAAGGAGACCGGCTCCGTGGGCGAGCCCGTGTATCTGGACGTGGTCACCGCTCTGAACCAGGCGGGCCGCGGCGACATCCGTGTGGTGGGCGGCCGGTACGGTCTCAGCTCCAAGGACACCACCCCGGGCCAGTTCATCGCCGTGTATGACAATCTGAAGCTGGAGAATCCCAAGAACAGCTTCACCATCGGCATCAACGACGACGTGACTCACACCTCTCTGGACTACAAGGAGGTGGAGCTGCCTCATCCCGGCGAGGTTTCCTGCAAGATCTGGGGCCTGGGCGGCGACGGCACGGTGGGCGCCAACAAGAACGCCATCTCCACCATCGGCCTGGTGGCCAACAAGTACGCACAGGCGTATTTCTCCTATGACTCCATGAAGTCCGGCGGCCTGACCCAGAGCCATCTGCGCTTCGGTGACGAGCCTATCCGCTCCACCTATCTGGTGTCCTCCGCGGACTTTGTGGCGGTCCATGCCCCCACCTATGTCAACAAGTACGACACCACCGAGGATCTGAAGGACGGCGGCATCTTCCTGCTGAACTGCCCCTGGAGCGCGGAGGAGCTGGAGACCCGCCTGCCCGGCAAGATGAAGCGGGACCTGGCCCGGAAGCACGCCAACTTCTACATCATCGACGCCGCCAAGCTGGCGGTGCAGGTGGGCCTTGGCGAGAAGCGGACCAACAACATCCTTCAGGCTGCCTTCTTTGCCCTGACCAAGGTCATCCCCCTGGATATGGCCGTGGAGGACATGAAGAAGAACAACTACAACTCCTATTTCAAGAAGGCCGGCCAAAAGATTGTGGATCTGAACGACAAGGCCGTGGATCTGGGCATCAGCGCCGCTGTGAAGGTGGAGATCCCCGCCTCCTGGGCGGACGCGCCTGACACTCCCATGGCCGAGCCCAAGAACGCCTCTGCCTTTGTCCGTGACATCGTGCTGCCCATGGACCGGCAGCAGGGCGACAAGCTGCCTGTGTCTGTGTTCCAGAAGCACGGCGTGCTGGACGGTACCTGGGAAAACGGGACCTCCGCTTTCTCCAAGCGGGGCGTGGCAACCAAGGTGCCCAAGTGGAACGCGGAGAGCTGCATCCAGTGCAACCGCTGCGCCATGTGCTGCCCCCACGCCGCCATCCGGCCCGTGCTGCTGGCCGAGGAGGAGAAGGCCCAGGTGCCCGCGTCCTTTGAGACCGTGCCCGCCAAGGGCCTGGGCAAGGACGCCCCCAGCTACTTCTTCCGGATGCAGGTCTCTCCCTATGACTGCCTGGGCTGCGGCGTGTGCCTGACCGCCTGCCCGGCCAATCAGAGCGACAAGACGGCGGACGCCCTGGTGATGACCCCCTTCGAGGAGATGAAGTCCGAACAGGCGAACTTCGACGAGGTCGCCATGAACGACAAGTACCTGAAGAAGGATGTGATCAACAGCAAGACCATCAAGAACATGCAGTTCGCCAAGCCGTACTTCCAGTTCTCCGCCGCCTGCGCCGGCTGCGCCGAGACCACCTACATCAAGCTGCTGAGCCAGATGGTGGGCGACCGGATGTACGCGGGCAACGCCGCAGGTTGCTCCTCCGCCATCTCCGGCGGCGCGCCCATCCTGCCCTACTGCAAGGACAGCCAGGGCCGCGGCCCCGCCTGGGAGCACTCCCTGTTTGAGGACAACGCCGAGTTCGCCTATGGCTTCTTCCACGCTCAGGATGCCATCCGCAAGGAGCTGCTGATCCGGCTGGAGAGCATGAAGGACGCCGGCATCGCCCCTGCGGAGATCGAGGACTACATCAACAACTGGAACGACGGAGAGAAGTCCCGCGCCGTGTCCGACGCCCTGATCGCCGCCCTGGAGAAGTGCGAGCAGACCGAAGATGTGTCCTACATCCTGGAGAACCGTGAGTATCTCTCCAAGAAGTCCATCTGGGCTATCGGCGGCGACGGCTGGGCCTACGACATCGGCTTCGGCGGCATCGATCACGTCATGGCCCAGAACCGGGACGTGAACCTGCTGGTGCTGGACACCGAGGTGTACTCCAACACCGGCGGCCAGTCCTCCAAGTCCACCCCCACCTCCGCCGCCGCCAAGTTTGCCGCCGGCGGCAAGCGGGTGGCCAAGAAGGACCTGGGCGCCATCCTGATGAACTACGGCTATGTGTACGTGGCCCAGGTGGCCATGGGCGCTGACCAGGCCCAGACTCTGAAGGCTCTGCGTGAGGCTGAGTCCTATGACGGCCCCTCCATCGTGATCTGCTACTGCCCCTGCCTGGAGCAGCACATCAAAGCCGGCATGAGCTGTACCCAGGACGAGATGAAGAAGGCGGTGGAGTGCGGCTACTGGCACCTGTACCGGTATGATCCCCGGCGCATCGCCGAGGGCAAGAACCCCTTCCAGCTGGACTCTCCCGCGCCCGATACTGACAAGCTCATGGACTTCCTCATGGGCGAGAACCGCTTCGCCTCTCTGAAGAACAACTTCCCCGAGCGGGCGGACGCCCTGTACCAGAAGGAGATCGCCGACGTCAAGGCGCGGTACCAGAAGTACCGCAAGATGGCGGAGGACTGATTTCCGAAGGAACAGATCAAATACAGATGCCCCGGCACCGGTTACGGCGCCGGGGCGTTTTCTCTGCGCTGCGGGCATTCCTGCCCGCGGCGCTTTTTGTGGTGAGCGGAGGGAGAGATGCATATAACCTGGAAGAGAGGAAGGCGGGAAAAGAAATTTCCGCCGCGTTGCACGCCGCCGTGCGCGCCGGCCGGGAAATAAAGGATATGGTTGACGGCTCCGGCTATGCATAGCGGAGCCGCCGGAAAGGCACGATAGCGGTTGAAGCCAAGCAAATTTCAGAGCAGGGAGGACACGAACGTGAAGAGATGGCACAAGGCCTTGATCCTATCGCTGATGGGCGGGGATCTCTACTGCATGGTGGAGCTGATCTGGCGGGGGCACACCCACTGGAGCATGTTTCTGCTGGCGGCGATGCTGAGTCTGCCGCTAGATTTGGCCAACGAGCACATGGCCTGGGAGCGGCCCCTGTGGCTCCAGGCGCTGATCGGGGGCAGCGTCATTACCTTGGCGGAGCTGGGAGCCGGGCTGATCCTGAACGTCTGGCTGAAGCTGGACATCTGGGACTACTCCCGCCTGCCGGGCAACCTGTGGGGGCAGGTGTGCCTGAAGTACGCCTTGCTGTGGGTGGTGCTGGCGGGGACCGCAATCGTGCTGTTCGACTGGATGCGGCACTGGCTGTTCCAAGAGGAGCGGCCCCACTACCGCTGGATCTGAGAGGAGGGATGCAGGATCGGAACGGAGGTGCTCTGCGCGCTGATCGCCGGGGCGGCTACCGTACTGGCGGCTGGGGCGGAATACCGCTCCCGGAAGAGTGCCAGGCGGGCAGAGGCCCGGGCGGCGCGCCGGGCTACGGAGAGCAGGCTGGCTATGGATCTGATGTACGCCACCTGTTCGTTGTCCCTGACCACGGCCAAAAAGTTGGCGGGTCAACATACCAACGGCGACGTGGAGGAGGCCATGCGTGCAGCGGAGACGGCCCGCACGGCGTATATCGGCTTCGTCCGCAGCGAGGCGGCCCACAGCGTCAGTAAAATTTGAGCCGGGCAGAACCCGGAGAGAGGATGGTACATAAGATGAAAACCCTGGAGGAAGTGCTGTACGATTACACCAGAGGAGAGAAGACTCTGGAGGAGGCCAACAAGGCCCTGAAGGAACTGGGGTGCGGGCTCACCCTGGACCCCACCCGCAATCTCTTCTCCGCCCGGGAGCTGCTGGAGACCCGGGCGGGAGAGACGCCGGACGAGGCCAACGGCTGGGGCATTCTGGACCACGGCGTGGGCAGCCTGGAAAAGGTCCATGTGGTGAACGGCCGCACGGTGGACGTGGACATGGGACATGAGGCCGCCTATGTCTACATGGCCGGAAAGCGATACCGCCTGCGGGGCGATGTGCTGACGGAGGAGGACTGAGATGGAGCTGCTGACACAGCGCCTAACCAGCCTGTTGACGGTGAAGAGTCTGGTGACGGTGATTCTGACGGCGGTATTTGCTGCCATGGCCGGAACGGGCCGGGTGACCGCGGAGCAGTTCTTGACCGTGTTCACCGTGGTGATCGCTTTTTACTTTGGCACGCAGGCGGAAAAGCGGGCCCGGGAATGAGCGTGGGGACATACAGCCTTGCCCGGGAGGGGGACAAGCTGCTGTCCCCCCACTTCCGGGTGCGGGAGTTCGCCTGCCGGGACGGGGCAGACCTGGTGAAGATCGACACGGATCTGGTGGAGCTGCTGGAGCGGATCCGCACTGCCGCCTGCGGGGCGGTGACCGTCAACAGCGGGTACCGCACCGCTTCTTACAATCAGAAGGTGGGCGGCGCCAGAGCCAGCCAGCACCTGCTGGGCAGGGCGGCGGATATTCAGGTGAGCGGTGCCTCGCCCCTGCTGGTGGGGCAGATAGCGGAATACTATCTGGGCGGACACGGTGGGATCGGCGTCTATCAGACCTTCACCCATGTGGACACCCGGACCGCACGAGCCAGATGGGACCAGCGGAGCGGACGGGAGGTGGCCGTCTCCGGCTGGCCCGGCTGGCGGCCCAAGGAGGAAACAATCATGGACAACATCCCCAGCGCGTATGCGGAGGAAGCAGTGGCCTGGGCCGTGGAAAACGGCCTTTTGCAGGGCAGCGAGGCGGGGAACCTGATGCTCTCCCAGCCCGTCACCCGGCAGCAGCTGGCAGCGGTGTTGTACCGCTTTGCAAAGCTGGAGGAGCGGACCTGATACATTATTAAAATGTAGAGTTTCCAGAATGCGGCGGCGTTTCCGGGCTTTTCCGGAAACGCCGCCGCATGATTCCGCAGATTTCACAAATGCTAAAGCCGGGGTGATTGTATGCGGCAGGCACAAGCTCCGCAGAAGAAGTCCCCCAGCCGAACGCCCGCCCTGCGGATCGAGCCGGAAAAGCGGCTCTGTCCGGCCTTTGACCCGGTCAGCATCGCCACCTTCCCGGTGGCGGAGCCGGAAGAGATGGGCTATCGGGTGCTGGACAACTTCTGTGAGGAGCATATCCAGTAAACGGAGGAGCCGTGTCCGGGCGCTGCCTGGATGCGGCTCTTCTGTCAGGAAGTTCTGTTTGTCATGGGCGCGGAATCATGGTACAATGGCTGTAAGGACAGCCGCTGGATTTCACGGCACGGCGGCCGCGTGACATCTCAATGAACAAGACGGGGAGTGGACCCATTGAAACGATGCTTCATTTTTGCCGCAGGCACCTATTACGGCCTGCGGGAGCGGCCCCAGACAGGGGACCTGGTGCTGGCGGCGGATGCCGGGTATCTGGCCTGCCGCCAGGCGGGGATCACCCCGGATCTGCTGCTGGGAGACTTTGACTCCATGGATCAGCCCGCGGACTTTGACCATGTCTGTCGGGTGCCGGTGGAGAAGGATGACACGGACACCATGCTGGCTGTGAAGACGGGGCTGGAGCAGGGCTGCGGCGAGTTTTACATTTACGGCGGCACCGGCGGCAGGCGGCTGGACCACACCCTGGCCAATCTGCAGACACTGCTGTATCTGCGCCGCCATGGGGCCAGGGGATACCTCTATGACAATGATTTTGTGTGGACGGCTGTGGAGAATGAGACCATCACTGTGGAGCAGACGGTGGAGTGGGGCCTGCTCTCCGTCTTCTGCCTGGGTGCACCGGCCTCCGGCATTGACGAGAAGGGTGTGCAGTATCCCCTCTCCCACGCCTCCCTTTCGGCGGAGTTCCCCCTGGGCGTCAGCAACCACATCATCGAGCCCAAGGCCCGGATCACCGTCCGGAAGGGCGCCCTGATCGTGGGGTGGGAGCTGCCGCTTAGTGGCGTTGTTTCCGAGATAAAATAGCGTGCCGGACAAAGTCCAGTTGCGGCGGCAAGAAAGTTATTGTATAATAGAGACAGCGGAAAGGTCGACCTTTCCGAAAGAACACCGATGACCGTGGGACCAGGGTTGGGCACGGCAGTCAAGGAGGAACTTGCCATGGCAAAATTTACCGTGAACGGCCGGGCCGTGACAGTGGAAAACAACCAGAAGCTGCTCCGCTACCTGCGGGATACCCTGCATCTCACCAGTGTAAAGGACGGGTGCAGCGAGGGCGCCTGCGGCACCTGCACAGTGCTGATCGACGGTAAGCCCACCAAGGCATGCATCCCCCAGACCGATAAGCTGGAGGGCAAGTCCATCGTCACGGTGGAGGGGCTGACCGATTTTGAAAAGCAGGTCTATACCTACGCCTTCGGCATGGCGGGGGCGGTTCAGTGCGGCTTCTGCATCCCCGGTATGGTGGTGAGCGCCAAGGGATTGCTGGATATGAATCCCAATCCCACCCGGGAGGAGGCGGCCTACGCCATCCGAAACAATATCTGCCGCTGCACCGGCTATGTGAAGATCATTGATGCGATTCTGCTGGCCGCCGAGCTGTTCCGCAAGGGCGAGGTGCCGCCGGCTCCCGCTGATTGGTCCCTGGGGCAGCGGGTACCCCGGGTGGACGTGGAGGAGAAGGTCACTGGCACCGGCATCTATCCCGACGACATCTATCTGGACGGCATGATCTACGGCAGCGCCGTCCGGTCCCAATACCCCCGGGCCCGGGTGCTGGCCATCCACACGGAGGAGGCCAGGGCCCTGCCCGGCGTGGTGGGGGTCTTTACGGCGGAGGACATACCCGGGCAGAACAAGGTGGGCCATTTGGTGAAAGACTGGGACACCATGATCGCCGTGGGGGATATCACCCATTACTTGGGTGACGCCATCTGCCTGGTGGCGGCGGAGACACCGGAGATCCTGGCCCAGGCCAAGGCCCTGGTGAAAGTGGACTATGAGGAGCTGCCCATGGTCCGCAGTCCCCGGGAGGCCATGCTGCCAGACGCTCCCCTGGTCCACCGGACTGGGAACCTGCTGACCCACAAGCACATCCAGCGGGGCAACCCGGCAGAGGCCATCGCCAAATCGAAGCATGTGCTGACCCAGCACTTCTCCACACCCTGGACGGAGCACGCCTTCCTGGAGCCGGAGTGCGCCGTGGCCTATCCCGACGGGGACGGGGTCATGATCCTCTCCACAGACCAGGGCGCCTACGACACCCAGCACGAGACCATGGGGATGCTGGGATTGCCGGCGGAAAAAGTGAAGGTCCGCAACTGCCTGGTGGGCGGCGGCTTCGGCGGCAAGGAGGACGTGACGGTCCAGCACCACGCCGCCCTGATCGCGTACCTGACCAAGCGCCCGGTGAAGGTGAAGCTCACCCGGGCGGAGAGCATTCTGATCCACCCCAAGCGTCACCCCATGGAGATGGAGTTCTCCATCGGCTGCGACGAGAACGGCATCATCCAGGGCGTGGCCGCCGAGGTCATCGCCGACACCGGGGCCTACGCCTCTCTGGGCGGGCCGGTGTTGGAGCGGGCCTGCACCCACGCCGCCGGTCCCTACAACTACCAGAATTTTGAGATCGACGGCTGGGCCTATTATACCAACAACCCTCCCCGCCGGGGCCTTCCGGGGCTTCGGTGTCACACAGACCTGCTTCTGCATCGAGAGCCTCTTAAACCAGATGGCGGACATCGTGGGCATTACCCCCTGGGAGATCCGCTACCGCAACGCCATTCGCCCGGGACAGGAGCTGCCCAACGGCCAGATCGTAGACAACTCCACCGGCCTGGTGGAGACGCTGGAGGCGGTGAAGCCCTATGTGGAGAATAACCAGTACGTGGGCCTGGCTTGCGCCATGAAGAACGCCGGCGTGGGCGTGGGCATCCCGGACACCGGCCGGTGCCGCCTGGTGGTGGAGGACGGCAGGCTCCACATCTTTGCCGGTGCCTCCTGCATCGGCCAGGGCCTGGGCACGGTGCTGACACAGATGGTCTACGAGCAGACGGACATTCCCCGGGACAGGATCGTCTACGAGCGGTCCAACACCTACTGCGCGCCGGACTCCGGCACCACCTCCGGCTCCCGCCAGACGCTGTTCACCGGCGAGGCGGTCCGCCGGGCCTGCCAGGATCTGAAGGAGGCTATGGGGGCCTCCGGCGGTCTGGACGCCCTGAACGGTCAGGAGTTCTATGGCGAATACTTGGGAAAGACGGACCCTCTGGGGGCCCCGGTGCCCAACCCCGTCAGCCACGTGGCCTACGGCTACGCCACCCAGGTGTGCATCCTGGACGACGAGGGGAAAATCCGCCAGATGGTGGCTGCCCACGATGTGGGCAAGGCCGTGAATCCCCTGTCCATCGAGGGGCAGATCGAGGGCGGCGTGGTGATGAGCATGGGCTTTGCCCTGACGGAGCGGTATCCCCTCACGGACTGCAGGCCCACCGCCAAATACGGCACGCTGGGCCTGTTCCGGGCCAACCAGATCCCGGAGATCACCCCCATCATCGTGGAAAAAGCGGGACTGAACGTGGCCTGCGGTGCCATCGGCATCGGCGAGATCACCTCCATCCCCACAGCCCCAGCCATTGCGGACGCCTACTACCGCTACGACGGCAAGTTCCGTACCAGTCTGCCCCTGGAGGGCACGCCTTACAGCCGTAAATAACAAGCGCCGCGGCGGTACTCCCGCCGCGGCCTGTCCGAATCTGCGTTACCCCCGCTCCCGCACTGTCACATGGACGGTGTCTCCGGGCTGCTTCCCGATTTGGGCCCGGATGTCCTTGCGCATCCCCAGGATGTGGCCGGGAGTGCCCATCCGCACCAGGCTCCCCGCGTAGGGGACGTCGTCAAAGGTGGCAGCCACCTTGACTCGGCCCTTACCGAATAGCGCCTGTACGTCATGGGGGAATTCTACATAGGCTCCGTCGATGTCCGGAACTTTCCGGATCACCGCATCGAATTCATAGACGGTTGGATTCATACCTGCTCCTCCGCTTTCAATTCCTCCAGGGCTTGGGCGGTATCCACGTCGTGGAGCTCCTCCGCCGGGACTTCCAGAAGGAGGAGATCCGCCTCGTGCCGCCGGATAACGGTGTTGCCGCCGTGGTCCTCCCGCAGCTCCAGCAGCTCCGGAAAGAACCGGGCAGGGAAGAGGCAGGGATTGCCCCGCACGCCGCCGTGGCCCAGAGCCACGATCTTCTCCGGCCGGGTGCGCCAGCGGTCCACCAGCTCTGCCACGCTCTCACGCCGCAGCAGCGGCTGGTCACTGACCTGGAACAGCACCCCGTCACAGTCCCGCAGAGCCGTCAGGCCCAGTTCGATGGTGTGGCTGATGCCGTAATCCGGGTGGGGATTGTGGATGGCGGCGAAGTGGAACTCCCCGGCCAGCCGCATGACCTCCGGGTATTGAGTCACCACCACGACTTTGTCAAACTTCTCGGCCGGGACGGCTTCCAGCGCCCGGAGGATGAGACTCCTGCCCCGCAGCTGGGCGGCCAGCTTATTTTCCCCAAACCGCCGGGCGTTGCCGGCGGCCATGACCACACAACCGATTTTCGGCTTGTTTTCCACATCCATCACCTCATTTTATCAGTAGTATATCCGCTTTCGCCGTGTCCAGTCAATGGGCGGCGGAACTTTGATCAAAAAAGGAGGCTTGCCTGATGAGCAAAAGCGTCGGCAAAAGCGTCACCCGTGTGGACGCCTATGAAAAAGCCACGGGCCGCGCCAAGTATGTGGCGGACCTGTGCGATCAAAGCGCCCTGGTGGCCAGGATCCTGCACGCCACCATCGCCCACGGCTACGTGAAGTCCATCGACACTACGGAGGCTGAGGCCGTTCCCGGTGTGGTGAAGGTCCTGACTTGCTTCAACGTGCCCGATTACCGCTTCCCCACAGCGGGACACCCCTGGTCCACAGATCCCGCCCACCAGGACGTGGCGGACCGGCTGCTGCTGAACCGTCACGTGCGGTATTACGGCGACGACATCGCCGCCGTCATCGCGGAGAACGAGATAGCTGCCGCTCAGGCCGTCCGGGCGCTGAAGGTGGAGTATGAGGAGCTGCCCTTCGTTCTGGACGTGCAGAAGGCCATGGAGCCGGATGCCCCACAGATCCACGAGGACTGCCCCGGCAATGTTCTGAAGCACACAGATATCCGCAGAGGCGACTATCAGACCGCCATCCAGGAGCCGGGCCTGATCCGGGTGGAGGGCTGGTACGACACCCCCACTGTCCAGCACTGCCACATTGAAAACCACGGCTGCTTCGCCTATGAGGAGGCGGGCCGGGTGGTGGTGGTCACCTCCACCCAGATCCCCCACATCATCCGCCGGGTGGTGGGGCAGGCACTTGGTCTGCCCTGGGGCAAGGTGCGGATCATCAAGCCCTACATCGGCGGCGGCTTTGGCAACAAGCAGGACGCTCTGTACGAGCCTTTGTGCGCCTGGCTCTCCACCCAGGTGGGGGGACGGCTGGTGCATCTGGAGTGCAGCCGGGAGGAGACCTTTGTCTCTAACCGGGTCCGCCACGCCATCCGCACCCACATCATCTCCTACGTCCGGCCGGACGGCACCCTGGTGGCCCGGAAGTTTGAGGCCTGGTCCAACCAGGGGGCCTACGCCTCCCACGGCCACAGCATCGTGGCCAAGGGCATGGGCGCCTTCCCCCAGCTCTACCCCTGCGACAATTTGGAGTGCGACTGCTGGACGGTCTACACCAACCGCCCCGCCGCCGGTGCCATGCGTGGTTATGGGATCCCCCAGGCCATGTGGGCCGGGGAGTGCCACATCGACGACATCTGTCAGGCTATCGGGATGGAGCCTATGGAATTCCGCCGGAAGAATCTGATGCCGGTGGGGTATACCGACGGCTTCTCCAGAAACGAGTTGTACGCCGACACCTTCAACCAGTGCATGGACAAGGGAATGGCGATGCTGGATTACCAGCGGAAATATCGGGAATACCAGAACCAGACTGGCCCTGTCCGTCGGGGCGTGGGCCTTGCGGTGTTCTGGTACAACACGGCTGTGTGGCCCATCTCGCTGGAGTCCTCCTCCTGCCGGATGGTGCTGAATCAGGACGGCTCCCTCCAGTTCCAGACCGGTGAGACGGAGATCGGACAGGGCTGCGACACCGCCTATTCCCAGATGGTGGCGGACGCGGTGGGTATCCCGGTGGAGGACGTCCATGTGGTGTCCACCCAGGACACGGACGTGACGCCCTTCGGCACCGGTGCCTACGCCTCCCGGCAGACGTACATCGGCGGCTTCAGCATCATGCAGACAGCCCTGGCCCTGCGGGAGCGGATTTTGCAGATCGCCCATGAGCAAACCCGGATGCCGGTATCTGTTCTGGATCTGGTGGATGGCAAGATCATCCGCAAGGAGGACGGCCGGGTCCTCAAGACTCTGGGCGAGCTGGCCACAGAGAGCCTCTACTCCCTGGAGCACAGCCAGCACATCACCGCCGAGACCACGGCCCAGATCAAGTCCAACGCCTACTCCTTCGGCTGCTCCTTCGCAGAGGTGGAGGTGGACGTCCCTCTGTGCAAGGTGAAGCTGCTGAATCTGGTCAACGTCCACGACTGCGGCACCCTCATCAACCCGGCGCTGGCAGAGGCCCAGGTCCACGGCGGCATGTCCATGGCCATCGGTTACGGCCTCAGTGAAGAGCTGAAGTTCGACGAGAAGACCGGAAAGCCCCTGAACAACAATCTGCTGGACTACAAGCTGTCCACCTTTATGGACCATCCCACGCTCCAGGCGGCGTTCGTGGAAAACCCGGAGCCCACCTCTCCCTACGGCACCAAGGCCCTGGGCGAGCCCCCGGCCTGTTCGCCGGCGCCGGCCATCCGCAACGCCATCCTGAACGCCACAGGTGTGGCCTTTGACGCATGCCCTATCACGCCCCATGTCCTCTACCGCGGATTCAAAGAGGCTGGGCTGATCGAAGACTAAAGGAGGGAACCACTCATGTATGATATGAAAGCCCTGTATCAGGCGGAGAGCGTTCAGGACGCGGTGGCCCTCCGGGTGGCCCATCCGGATGCCCAGATCATCGCCGGCGGATCCGACGTGCTGGTGCAGATGCGGGAGGGCAAGCGGGCCGGGGTGGAGCTGATCTCCATCTACGGGCTGGATGAACTCCGGGGCGTGACCCTGGAGGCAGACGGCACCCTGCGGATCGGCTCCCTCACCAGCTTTTCCCACATTACCCGGGATCCCCTGATCCAGAAATACCTCCATGTTTTGGGAGAGGCCGTGGACCAGGTGGGCGGTCCCCAGATCCGCAACATCGGCACCATCGGCGGTAACACCTGTAACGGTGTCACCTCCGCAGACTCCGCCTCCACTCTCCACGCCTACGACGCCATTGTGGAGCTGACGGGACCGGACGGTATCCGCCGCCAGCCCATCCGGGAGTTCTACATCAGGGCAGGCAAGGTGGATATCCGTCCCGGCGAGATCCAAACGGCTATCCTGATCGAAAAAGACAGTTATATTGACACATTTGGCCACTATATAAAGTATGCCATGCGGAATGCCATGGACATCGCCACCCTGGGAACCTCTGTGAACGTCCGCCTTTCCGCCGACAAAAAGACCGTGGAGCGGGCGAGAGTGGCCTTCGGCGTGGCGGGGCCGGTGCCCCTGCGGGCGGCGGCTGCGGAGGAACTGGCCGCCGGACAGCCGGTGAGCCTGGAGCTGGCGGATCGCTTTGCCCAGGCGGTGAAGGAGGACATCAATCCCCGGGACTCCTGGCGGGCGGCCAAGGATTTCCGGATGCACATCGCGGTGGAGAGCGCCCGGCGGGCGTTCATCGAAGCGGTGAAGCTGGCGGGAGGTGACCTGTGATGGAAAAGCATGTGATGCAGTATCAGACTGTTCACTTCAATCTGAACGGCAAGGACGTGGAACGCACGGTGGACGTGCGGGCCAGCCTGACGGACATGCTCCGCAACGACTTCCGGATGACCTCCGTGAAGAAGGGCTGCGAGGTGGGGGAGTGCGGCGCCTGCAACGTCCTGATCGACGGGGAGGCATACAACTCCTGCATTTATCTGGCCGTGTGGGCGGAGGGCAAGCACATCCGCACCCTGGAAGGGCTGCTGGGCCCTAACGGCGAGCTCAGCGACATCCAGCAGGCCTTTGTGGACGAGGCCGCCATCCAGTGCGGCTTCTGCACGCCGGGCTTTATCCTGACGGCAGTGGAGATCCTGGAGAGCGGCAAGGAGTACACGGACGATGAATTGAGAAAACTCCTTTCCGGCCACCTGTGCCGCTGCACCGGGTATGAGAATATCCTCCGGGCGGTGAAAAAGACCATGTACAAGCGCCTAGGCAAGCCCATGCCGGAGGCGTGAGATCTTCAAAAGCAACCCGGCCGCGCACAGCGGCCGGGTTGCTTTTTGGGGGATGCGCGGCAGAACGGTTTTCTTTTCCCGGGAATTGTGTTATACTGGCACCAGATGAAAAAGGGGAGGGAATGCCATGGCCCGCAAGACCTATACGGAGGAGGACCGGGCCCGGGTGCGGCAGGCTCTGCTGGACACGGGGCTGAATATGGCCGTAAGCAAGGGTCTGAAGGGGCTGCACTTGGCGGAGCTCGCCGCGGCGGTGGGGATTTCCAAGCCCTATTTCTACACGTTTTTTGACTCGCTGGAGGATTTTTCCCTCCAGATGATGGAGGAGCAGCGCTGCCGTCTGCTCCGGCTGCTGGAACAGGAGCTGGCCCGGCCGGAGGGGACCTGGGAGGAGCACGTGGAGTCTTTTTTCCGGACGATCCTCCGCCACCGGGAAAACGGCATCCTGGTGATGACCCAGGGGGAGGAGGCGGATCTGCACAGCCGCCTGACGCCGGAGCGATTCCAGGATTTCCGGCCCGGGCAGCGGGATTTCTTTCTGCGCCTGATGGCGCTGCTGGACATCCGGCAGGAGGACTGCGCCCCTGAGGTGCTGGCGAATCTGGTGTTCTCCTGCCTCCTGATCTATAACTCCGCGCCGGAATCCATGCCATTTCTGTTTCCTTCGCACCTGGAGGAGACGGCGGCGCTGCACGTGAAATTTTTGGTGAACTATCTGGGCTCCCTGCGCAACGCAAAAAAAGACCGCTGATGGGCGGTCTTTTTTTGTGCGCTGATAATTACCCGGTTGCGCAATCCGGTTTCTTTTGGTATGATATCTCATATATTGACCAGATAAAATAAAATGGTCAATATAAAATTGAGATATTAAAGAGGGATTGTCATGGGAATTTTCGGAAAACTCTTCAAGGGACCTGAAATTGACCAGGCCAAAAGCGCGGACAGCAAACAGAAGATGCGCCGCCTGTTTGACAGCGTGGTGCCCGACGGCGGGCAGTACCAGCTGGTGGCCGCCTATACGGAGGATGCGAAGCGGTTCAACTACGGCTTGGTCCACGGCAGCAAGACTACCTACGGCAGCCTGATCGTGGGCTGGAAGGAGGGGGCGGACCCCACGGTGGTGGTCGTGCCCACAGTTCCGGACCTCTCCGGCTGCGGCGATCCGGAAATCTGCCCCCGTTCCGCAGTCAAAAAGGCCTATCAGAATAAGTACCCCACGGACGCCTTCATCATCTACCCGGATGGGCGTCACTATCTGGCCATCAACACCTTCGAGTGGCTGGAGGATGAGAAGCTGTTCATCTACGTGGACCAGGGACCGGAAGAGCAGGCCTTTGAGACTTTCTTCAAGACCTGTTACGCCACGAAGTGAGGAGCGCGTGCCATGTCGCTTTCCCTGGAGCAGGTCGGTGCCGTCCTGCTGGCCCTGGTGATTCTCTTCGCGGCGGGACGCCTCTGGTATGCACTGGTGGAGACGGCGAAGGACGCTGTTGCCCGCCGCTTTTTTTCCGGAAAACGGGAGCCCTGGCATCCCCTTCCGCCGGATGAGGGCGATTCCGGCGACGGTCCGCCCGGTACTGTTTGACGGCGGCCTCTTCTTGCGGTATAATAAAACCAACAAGGAGAGGAGGGTTCTCTATGAAAACCATCATCACCATCGGCCGGCAGTTTGGCAGCGGCGGCAAGGAGATCGGCATCCGCGTGGCCAAGGAGCTGGGCATTCCCTTCTATGACAAGGAGCTGCTGCAGGAGGCCGCCAAGAAGAGCGGCCTGTGCGAGAAGATTTTTGAAAACTTCGACGAGCGGCCCAAGAGCCTCCTGTACTCCATCGCCATGGATTCCTATATGTTTGCCCTGCCCGGCAGCGGTGTGGGTGACTCTCTGGAACAACAGGTGTATCTGGCGACTTTCAACACCATCCGGCACATCGCGGACCAAGGGCCCTGCGTTATCATCGGCCGGTGCGCGGACTACGCCCTGGCGGACTATCCCAACCACCTGAGCCTGTTTATCAGCGCACCTCTGGAGGTCCGTATCCAGCGCGTGGCCCAGCGGCAGAACCTCACGCCGGAGAAGGCTCGCCAGCTGATCCTCAAGACCGACAAGCGCCGGGCGTCCTATTACGAGTACTATTCCTCCAAGAAGTGGGGCAGTGTGGACAGTTACCACTTCTGCATCGATTCCAGCTATCTGGGCCTGGGCCGGACCGTGGAGCTGATCCAGGCCATGGTGGCCCACAAGGAGCATCCGATCCCCAGCCCCACGGAGGAGGATCCCACCCGTCCCCGGACGTAAGCGCCGCAAAACACGGAGGGACCGGAGCCGCACAGGCTCCGGTCCCGTTTTCCTGTTCAGAGAGGATAACTCCTGGGCAGGCACGGCGGCTCACGCCGCACCGGGTCATGGCCGATGGTCCAGATCCCGGTAGAAGCGGAAGGCATCCTCGAATTTCCCCTGGGCGTAGGTGCCCACATCGGCGCAGTAGGCCTCATAGGCCGCCAGAAGGCGCTCCGCCTCCGGCGTCAGCACCGCGCCGCCGCCGTGGGCACCTCCGATGGTGGAGGAGAGCAGCTTGCACCCAAACACTGTCTCAGCTGTGCGGATGATACGCCACGCCTTGGAGTAGGCCATTTCCATAGAGGCGGCTCCGGCCCGGAGGGAGTGGTGCTCCCGCACCCGCTGCAGCAGGGTGGCGATGCCGGGGCCGAAGCAGCGCTGGTCATCGTCGCTGTAAATCCGCAGCGTCACTTTCAAATGGAGCTCATTCTGTGCCATAGGGCGCCTCCTCTGTTTCTGTCCCAATCCCCCGCCGGGACCGTCCGGACACCCATCCGGGGCCCGACCTGCCGGGCGAGACCCCAATAGGCTGAGGACAGGGGTGCCGGGGTCCCGGACGGGAGATCATGTCCCTCCGAAGTGATATTCTGCTTCTATCATATCACAGGATTTGCGGTTTGCAAACCTGGAAAAATGTGATACAATCCAATGCAGGGGAGTGACCCGCTCTGTGCGGGAAGGAGGAACTATTATGGAGAAAATCAGACTGGGCCGTACCGGCCTGCTGGTGACCAAGACGGCGTTCGGTGCCCTGCCCATCCAGCGGATTTCCAAGGCGGATGCAGTGAAGCTGGTCCGCCGGGCCTATGAGGCGGGAATCAACTATTTCGACACCGCGAATATGTACACTGACAGCGAGGAAAAACTGGGAGAGGCCCTCCACGACGTGCGGCAGAACGTGGTGATTTCCACCAAGAGCGGCGGAGGAGACAAAAAGACGGTCCAGGCCCACATTGAGCAGAGCCTCCGCAGCCTGCGGACGGATTACATCGACCTGTTCCAGTTCCACAATCCGGCGGTGCTGCCGGATATCCATGACCCGGACGGGCCCTTTGCCGCCGCACTGGAGGCCAAGCAGAAGGGCTACATCCGCCACATCGGCATCACCAACCATCGGCTGAAGGTGGCCCACGAGGCCATTGAGTCCGGCAATTTTGAGACGCTGCAGTTCCCCTTCTGCTATCTGGCCACGGAGAAGGACCTGGAGCTGGTGGAGCTGTGCCGGGAGCACGACATGGGCTTCATCGCCATGAAGGGCCTCTCCGGCGGCCTGCTGAACAATGCGGAGGCCTGCTACGCCTTTATGCAGGAGCATCCAGACGTGGTGCCCATCTGGGGCATCCAGCATGAGTGGGAGCTGGACCAGTGGCTGGAGCTGACGGAGCGGAATCCCCGCATGACGCCGGAGCTCCAGGCGGTGATCGACCACGACCGGACGGAGCTGTCGGGGGACTTCTGCCGCTCCTGCGGCTACTGCCTGCCCTGCGCCGCCGGCATCGATATCCCCCAGGCGGCCCGGATGGCCCAGCTGCTGCGGCGGGCACCCTACAAGCCCTATCTGAGCGACGAGTGGCGGGAGAAGATGCACCAGATCAAAAACTGCATCCACTGCAACGCCTGCAAGTCCCGCTGTCCCTATGGGCTGGACACCCCGGCCCTGCTGCAGAAGCAGCTGGCGGACTACAACGCGTTTTACGCCGCCCATCACAACGACTGAAAAGGAGAACCCCAGATGCTCTTCCGCAATGAGGAGTCCAGCCTGAGGCTGGATATCGTGAACTATGAATTTCCGCCGGACGGCGGCGACCCCACCAGTGACGACCGAAACTGGCTGGTGCTCCGGGCCACCTGGAACAAGGAGGACGGAGACGTGGTGAAGGATTCCAACAGCTGCCTGCTGACCCACGAGCTCCAGAGCATGAGCGCCGGGCTGAAAGTGCTGAAGGCTGGAATCCGGGATGTGTACGTCAGTGACTTTCAGGAGAACTTTTATTTCTCCGTCGGCGCCCGGGCATTGGGAGACGGGACCTTTGAAGTGGTGGTGTCCTTCTATCTGCCCAACACCATGGACGGGGACGACACCGCTGAGATCACCTGCACCATGGACCAGAAGGAGATGGAGGCGCTGATCGGCGAACTGGACCGGCTCTGCGAAAAATTCCCGGATCGGACCTGAAAAACCCCGGAGCCCCGGTTGGAAAGAAGGTGAACAGGCTTGAACTATAAGACGAGCTATTGGCTGATGCGGATATTGGGCATCGGCGGCATTCTGGTGATGCTGATCGGCGGGATCACCGGCAGAACCGTCATCGGCGTGCTGGGCATCATCTGTGTGCTGGTTGGGACGCTTCAGATGAATTTCTTCTACCACTGCCCCCACTGCAAGCGGGATCTGCCCAAGCGGACCCTGCCCAAAACCTGCCCCTATTGCAAGAAGCCCCTGGACTGAACGGAGGGCGGCCATGGACTACAAGAAGAGTTATACGCTGCTGTGGGTGGGGCTGATTGCCGGATTCGTCCTGATGCTCATCGGCGTGTTTCTGGAGATTGGATGGCTGCTGTGGCCGGGAGCGGTGGTTGTTATGGCGGATGTTCTCCAGACGCTGCTGTTCTTCCGGTGTCCGTACTGCGGCGGACACTGGGATCCCCGGGGCGGCATTCCCCACTACTGCCCGGAGTGTGGGGAGTACATTCGGTAAAAATCCTGTCATACTGGCAAAACAAGGCCGCTCTGCGTTTGCAGAGCGGCCTTGCGGTTGTGTCGAACAAGCGGCAGCTCGTTCGACAAGATCAGGGCGCCGCTTCCGCGGCACCCTGATCCGGCTTTTCGTTTTTTACTTACTCCGCCTTGGGGCCGGCGGCTACCAGGGCCTTGCCCGCCTCGTTGGCGGCATACTTGAGAAGTTCTTCACAAAGCGAGAGGCCAGATCCTTGGCTTTGGTATCCCACTCGCCGGCGTCCGGGTAGGTGTCCCGGGGGTCCAGGATGGCGGGGTCCACACCGGGAAGAGCGGTGGGCACCTCAAAGTTGAAGTAGGGGATGGTCTTGGTGGGAGCAGTCAGAATAGAGCCGTCCAGAATGGCGTCGATAATGCCGCGGGTATCCTTGATGGAGATGCGCCTGCCGGTGCCGTTCCAGCCGGTGTTCACCAAGTAGGCCTTGGCACCGGACTTCTGCATCTTCTTTACCAGCTCCTCGCCATACTTGGTGGGATGCAGCTCCAGGAAGGCCTGGCCGAAGCAGGCGGAGAAGGTGGGAGTGGGCTCGGTGATGCCCCGCTCGGTGCCGGCCAGCTTGGAGGTGAAGCCGGACAGGAAGTAGTACTGGGTCTGCTCCGGGGTCAGGATGGAAACGGGGGGCAGCACGCCAAAGGCGTCGGCGGACAGGAAGATCACATTCTTGGCGTCGGGGCCGGCGGACACGGGTCGCACGATCTTCTCAATGTGGTCGATGGGATAGGAAACGCGGGTGTTCTCAGTGGCGGAGTCGTCGGCGAAGTCGCAGTGGCCGTTCTCGTCCACAGTCACGTTCTCCAGCAGGGCGTTGCGCTTGATGGCGTTGTAGATGTCGGGCTCGGCGTCCTTGTCCAGGTTGATGACCTTGGCGTAGCAGCCGCCCTCAAAGTTGAATACGCCGTTGTCATCCCAGCCGTGCTCGTCGTCGCCAATGAGCAGGCGTTTGGGGTCGGTGGACAGGGTGGTCTTGCCGGTGCCGGACAGGCCGAAGAACAGGGCGGTGTTCTCGCCCTTCATATCAGTATTGGCGGAGCAGTGCATGGAGGCCATACCCTTCAGGGGCAGGTAGTAGTTCATCATGGAGAACATGCCCTTCTTCATCTCGCCGCCGTACCAGGTGTTCAGGATGACCTGCTCCCGGGAGGTGAGGTTGAAGATAGCGGCGGTCTCGGAATTCAGGCCCAGCTCCTGATAGTTCTCCACCTTGGCCTTGGCGGCGTTGTAGGAGATGAAGTCAGGCTCGAAGTTCTCCAGTTCCTCAGCAGAGGGCTGGATGAACATATTCTTGACGAAGTGGGCCTGCCATGCCACCTCCATGATGAAGCGGATGGCCATGCGGGAGTCGTGGTTGGCGCCGCAGAACACATCCATCACAAACAGACGCTTGTTGGACAGCTGCTCCTGCGCCAGCTTCTTGCAGGCATCCCAAGCCTCCTGAGAGGCGGGCTTGTTGTCGTTTTTGAACTCGTCGGAGGTCCACCACACGGTATCCCTGGAGGTGTCGTCCATCACAATGAACTTGTCCTTGGGGGAGCGGCCGGTGTAGATGCCGGTCATGACGTTGACGGCCCCCAGGTCGGTGACCTGTCCCCTGTCATAGCCCTCCAGGCCGGCCTTGGTCTCCTCCTCAAACAGGAACTCATAGGAGGGATTGCGGATAATTTCCGTGGTACCAGTAATACCATATTTACTCAGATCAATGGTTGCCATTTGAATGACCTCGTTTCTGAATAATCTTCCAGCCGGCGCGGCGGAGGGGCATTTTTCGTATCAATATCATACACGGTGCGGGAGATAAAGTCAATCTCCATCCGCCTCCCGCCCCAGCGCGGCGGAGAGGGCCGCGAAGTCCTCAAGCGTCAGCTGTTCCCCCCGGACGGCGGCAGGCAGGCCCATATCGGTGATGGCCTGTTGGATGGATTCCTTGGGAATCCCCGGCAGGGCGGCGGAGAGGCTGTTGGCCAGGGTCTTGCGCCGCAGCAGGAAGCCGCCCCGCATCACTTTGAAGAAAAAGCCCTCGTCCGCTACATCCACGGCGGGCCGCTCCCGCCGGACGCAGCGGATTACGGCGGAGGTCACCTTGGGAGCGGGGAGAAACTTCTCCGGCGGCACGTCGAACAGCAGCTCCGGCTTCATGTAGTACTGGAGGAACAGGGAGAAGGAGCCGCCCTCAGAGGAGCCCTGTGGGGCGCACAGCCGCTGGGCTACCTCCCGCTGGATCATCACCGTGAAGGCAGTAAAGCAGGGGGACTCCACCAGCTTTTCCAGAATGGGAGAGGTGACGTTATAGGGCAGGTTGGCGCAGACTATAGGCGTGAGGCCCTGGAACTTCTCTGCCGCGATGGCCGTGAGGTCCAGTTTCAGCACGTCCCCCGGCACGACCTCCACATTCGGATAGGGGGCCATGGTCTCCGCCAGCACCGGCAGCAGGGCCCGGTCCAGCTCCACGGCCACCACCTTCCCGGCCCGCTGGGCCAACTCCGCCGTCAGGGGGCCGATGCCCGGGCCGATCTCCAGCACGCCGCAGCCTGCGTCCGCGCCGGAGCCTCCGCGATCCGGCGGGGCACCTCCGGATCAATCAAAAAGTTCTGTCCCATGGATTTAGAGAAATGGAACCCATGCCGGGCCAGCAGGTCCCGGATGGTGTTGTAGTCACAGAGATTCATACCTGATCCCGCCTTTCTTCAGCAGTATATCAAATTTTTGCGGGTCTGCCAACCCCATCCCGGCGAGGGAATGGTCCTTGCAAAATACCGCCTGATCCGGTAAACTGGTGGCATCAAAAAATCCCCAGGAGGGATGCAGATGCGATTCATTTTTCTGGACCTGGACGACACCATTCTGGACTTCCACCGGGCGGAGCGGCAGGCGCTCTCCCAGACCCTGCGGCACTTTCATGTAGACCCCACGGACGCCGTTCTGGACCGTTATCACGTCCTGAACCGCCGACAGTGGGAGTTGCTGGAAGAGGGGAAGCTGACCCGGCCCCAAGTGTTGGTCCGGCGGTTCCAGCTGCTGTTTGATGAGCTGGGGATCCGTGCTGCTCCGCAGGAGGTCTGCCAGCTTTATGAGGAACAACTGGCCCAGGGCCACTTCTTCGTGCCCGGCGCCCAGGAGCTGCTGGAGGCCCTGCACACAAGATATGAGCTGTATCTGGCCACCAACGGCACTCCCGAGGTCCAGAACAGCCGGATCGAGAGCGCAGGCATCGCCCGCTATTTCCAAAACATCTTCATCTCCGAACAGATGGGGGCCTATAAGCCCAGCCCGGCCTTCTTCCACGCCTGCTTTGCGGCGATCCCGGACTTTGATGCGGCGGAGGCCATGATGGTGGGGGACAGCCTGACCTCCGACATCCGGGGCGCCCGGAACGTCGGCCTGCGGTCTTGCTGGTACAATCCCCACTACCTGCCGCCCCGGCCGGACATCCCGGCGGATTATACCATCGGGGCCCTGCCGGAGCTTCCGCCCCTGCTGGAGCGGCTGTGAGCACGATTGAAAAGAGGTCCCCCGCCAAAAGCGGGGGACCTCTTTTCAGAATGTGCCTCTGCGGGCAGTTTCATCACTCCAGGATATAGACATTGCACGTCCGCCGTCCGAAGTTGATGCACTGCTGATAGGTGTCGTAGTACAGGTCCACGATATTTCCCCGCACGCCGGTATCCGCCGCCACGGCGGTACCGTAGACCACGGAGCCGTCGGCCGCCACGATATACATCTTAGTGCCCAGGGGGATAACGTTCTTGTCCACAGCCACGGTGCCCACCTTGACCAGAGTGCCGGTGGCGGTGGTGTAGTCAGCGCCGCCGTGGCCCGCGGTGTAAGCGGTGGCGGTCATGGACTTCACGCCGGAGAAGTTCAGAGTGGTGCCGTCTGTCAGGGTCAGGATGCCGCTGCCGTCGGTGTTTTTAGAGACGCTGGCGACGCCCGCCCTGGTGGAGGCGACGGCGGTGCCGTACTCCACGACTTCATTCACGGCGGTGCTCTCCAGCTCCTCCACAAACTGGCGGGAGATCTCCTCGCCGCCGGACCAGACCACCTCATAGATGGAGGTGCGGACGCCGTCGGCGCCCTCCTGGACCACCTTCTCCGTGCCCTTGGGCAGGGAGGGATTGGCCACCCGCACTGTCTCGTAGGTGGCGGGCTCCTCCACCTGGTCGTAATAGGTCAGCTCGGAGGCAATGGTCAGCTCGGCGCTGTCTTCGTCCAGATCCACGGCTACCATCTCCAGGGGACTGGGGGTGATGTGGAGCCGTTCCAGCAGCTCTGCCACAGTCTCGCTGCGGGCCTTGGCGGTGACGGTGCTGCCGTCGTGCGTGACCGTGACCTCCTGTCCGGCGGTCAGGGCCATGTCATAGCCACTCTGGCCGCTGGAGAGGTACACCAGCTGAGAGGACATCTCGCCCTCCCGGACTTCCTCCTCGTTCAGCACGATGGCGGCGTCCTCCGGACCGGTGAGAATATACACGGCGTTTGCGTGATCGGTGACGATCCAGCTGGTGCAGACAACGGCGGCCAGCACAAAGAGCTGCAGACCGAACCGGGCCTTGAGGCTGTGCAGCTTTTTCTCAAAAGCATGTGTGTTCAAAATCAGATACCTCCTCAGAAAAGGTCTTCCATGCCAGTCTTCCCTGGTTTTGGAAGGTCTATACCTCGGTGTTTTCCTGAATGAAAACAACTTGTAACTTTTGTTACCGATTGGAAAACTGGGGCTAGTATACACCGGCTTCCCACTTTTGTCAAGTTTTTGTGGGGGTTACGGTGTTATGTCTCCCACTTTGCAGAAAAACAACGCGGTCGAGCTGTGCAAAAGTCTGGAGAAAAAATAAAAAAAGTAACAAATTGGTGACATAAAACCGACGCAAAAAAACAGACCCCGCGCCTGTCTGTTCAGACGCGGGACCTGTTGGGGAACCCCCTCTGTTTTCAAGGGATTCAGCGGACCTCCGGCGTGAAGCCCAGATCCTCCAGCTCGCTGACGGCTGTCTTGACGCAGTTGTCACAGCCGTCGATGGTGACAGTCTTGGTGTCCAGAGAGACGGAGAACTTCAGCTCCGCGGCGGTGAGGGCGTTGGTGATGCGCTTGACGCAGTTCTCACACATCATATCGGGGACAGAAATCGTAGTCATATTGAGTGCTCCTTTTCATTTCATCAGTTTTTGAATGGTGACCAGAAGGTCGTCCACGACCTCCAGATGTCCGTTTTGGATGTCCTGCACCACGCAGGAGTGAATATGGTTGCTGAGCAGCTCCCGGGAAAAGGCGTTCAGCGCCGACTGGATGGCGGAGACCTGGGTGAGGATGTCCGTGCAGTAGCACTCTTTTTCCACCATGCCCCGGACGCCTCGGACCTGGCCTTCGATCCGGTTCAGCCGCCGGATCAGGGAATCGTACTCCGGGGCCTCTCGGTGCTTGTGGCGGCAGGGACAGCCTGCCGCTGTTTCCTCCGCCGGTGCCTCGGCGGCGGGGACTGCCTGCAAAGTCTGATCTTCCATATAGAATACTCCTTTTTCCCGTTTCCCGTCAAATCACAGTTTGGCCCGGCCCAGCCGCAATGCGTTGCCTACCACGCAGACGGAGCTGAGGCTCATGGCCGCCCCCGCGAACATGGGGGACAGCAGAGGGCCGCCGAAGGCGAACAGCAGGCCCGCCGCGATGGGGATACCGATGGTGTTGTAGCAGAAGGCCCAGAACAGATTTTGCTTGATGTCCCGCAGGGTCAGGGCTGACAGCCGCAGCGCCCGGGGCACATCCTGCAGGTCCGAGCGCATCAGCACAATGTCCGCGGACTCGATGGCGATGTCGCTGCCGCTGCCGATGGCGCAGCCCACGGTGGCGGCGGTGAGGGCCGGGGCGTCGTTGATGCCGTCGCCCACCATCATCACCTTGCGGCCCTGAGACTGGAGCCGCTCCACCACGCCGGCCTTCTCCTCTGGCAGCACCTCGGCGATGACTTCGTCCACACCCACCAGGGAACCGATGTGCTCCGCCGCCGCCCGGTTGTCGCCGGTCAGCAGCACGGTCCGGATGCCCTGCCCGCGCATTTTCTGGATGGCGGCGGCGCTGGTCTCTTTCACCGGATCGGCCACAGAGATCAGGCCCAGCAGGGTGCCGCCCCTGGCGAAGTACATGGGGGTCTGGCCCTGGGCGGAGAGGCGCTCCGCATCAGATGCCAGAGAGGAGACGTCCACGCCGTGCTCCTCCAGCAATCGGCGGTTGCCGGCCAGGACGGTCTCGCCGCCCAGCACGGCCTTCAGGCCCCGGCCAGACAGGTTCTCAAAGCTCTCCGGCCGGGCGGTGCCGCCGTAGCCATGCTCTTGGGCGTAGGCGGTGATGGCGGTTGCCAGGGGATGGGCGGACACCGCCTCCACCGCCGCCGCGGCGGACAGCAGGTCGGATGCCTCACACCGATGGGGTAGGACCTCCGTCACGGCGGGGGTGCCCTCGGTGACGGTGCCGGTCTTGTCCAGCACCACCGTGTCCACGCTGTGGGTGATCTCCAGAATCTCGCCGGAGCGGATCAGGATACCATGCTTGGCCCCCAGGCCCGTGCCTACCATGATGGCGGTGGGAGTTGCCAACCCCAGGGCACAGGGGCAGGCGATGACCAGCACCGATGTGAACACCCGCAGCACAAAGGAGAAGGGCTGCCCGGCGATGGCCCAGATGACGGCGGCCAGCAGCGCGATGCCCATGACCACCGGCACGAACACACCGGCCACTTTGTCGGCGGTCTTGGAGATCGGGGCTTTCCGGCCCTGGGCGTCCTCCACGAACCGGATGATGCGGGAAAGGGTGGAGTCGTCGCCGGTACGGGTCACCTGGACGTACAGCACGCCGTTCTCATTGACGCTGCCGCCGATGACTTCGCTGTCCTCCGCCTTTTCCACCGGCAGGCTTTCGCCGGTGAGCATGGCCTCGTTGACGCTGCTCTCGCCCTTGGTCACCACACCGTCCGCCGGGATCCGGGCGCCGGGCTTCACCAGCACCACGTCGCCCACCTTCAGTTGGCTGGTGGGCACCTCCCGGCCCGTGTCCGCCAGGATGGCGGTGTCCGGGGACAGCTGCATCAGGGCGGTGATGGCGCCTTTGGTCTTCTGCATATTCCGGCTCTCCAGGAACTTGCCCAGGGACACCAGAGTCAGCACCACGGCGGCGGACTCATAATAGAGATTGTGGACGTAGCTGGGATCGTCGGAGATCAGAAAGGTCATCACCAAGCTGTACGCAAAGGAGCAGCCGGAGCCGATGGCCACCAGGGAGTCCATGTTGGGGTTGCCGTGGAAGAGGGACTTGAGGCCCCCTTGGAAGAAGTTCCGGCCGCAGTACAGCACCGGCACGGCCAGGATCAGCTGCAGCACCGCGAAATTCATGGGATGGGTGTGCATGGAGAAGAGGTCCGGCAGGGGCAGAGCTGGCAGCCCGAAGGGCAGCATCTGCCCCATGGACACATACAGCAGCACCGCGGAGAACACCGCCGCCGCGATCAGCTCGATCTTCCGCCGCTTCAGGGCGGCGGTCTCTGCATCCTCAGCATTCTGGACCGTGGCGGGGGCCGGGTGCTCCAGGTGCAGGGCGGCGCCGAAGCCTGCCTTCTCCACCTTGGCCACGATCTGCTCCTGGGTGCATTGACTTTCATCGTATGCAATGGTCATGATACCGGTGGTGAGATTCACCTCGCTGCGCTCCACGCCGGGCAGCTTCCGGGTGACCCGCTCCACGGACGCGCTGCACGCGGCGCAGTGCATCCCGGAGATGTCGTATTTTTCTTCTCGCATAGGAACCTCCAATCTGCCGGAGAGATACCCTCCGGGGGTATTCTTTCTGAGATCTACTATATACCCCTAGGGGGTATTTGTCAAGGGGGGAATTTTCGGCTGTGAAAAAATGCCGTGGAATCCGGAAAACCCCTTGACAACCGGGGGAACTATGGTATGATGAATATGAAATCTAACAAAAAATTTGTGAAACTAAAAAATTTTGTATGGTGAGGATTATGAGAGATTCGATCAAATGGGTCGCCAATCGGATGCCCAAGAGCGACGACCGGCAGCTTTCCATCATGTCCCTGGGGAACGTGGCCAAGGCTCGATTCTTCCACAGCAGCTTTCCCCAGTATTCCATCACGCCTCTGGCCCGGCTGGACGGCATGGCCAAGTACCTGGGCCTGGGCGACCTGTTCGTGAAGGATGAGTCCTTCCGCTTCGGCCTCAACGCCTTCAAGGTGCTGGGCGGCTCCTTCGCCATGGCCCGGTACATCGCCAAGGAGATGGGCAGGGACGTCAGCGAGATGACCTACGACTACCTGACCAGCGAGGCATTCCGCCAGGAGTTCGGCCACGCCACCTTCTTCACCGCCACGGACGGCAACCACGGCCGGGGCGTGGCCTGGGCGGCTCACAAGCTGGGCCAGAAGGCAGTGGTCCACATGCCCAAGGGCTCCAGCCAGGCCCGGTATGAGAATATCGCCAAGGAGGGTGCCCAGGTCACCATCGAGGAAGTCAACTACGACGACTGCGTCCGCATGGCCGCGGCGGAGGCCGCCGAGACCAAGCACGGCGTGGTGGTGCAGGACACCGCCTGGGAGGGGTACGAGGAGATCCCCGCCTGGATTATGCAGGGCTACGGCACCATGGCCAACGAGGCGGCGGAGCAGCTGCGGCAGGTAGGGATCAACCGCCCCACTCACGTGTTCGTGCAGGCCGGTGTGGGTAGTTTGGCCGGAGCAGTGATCGGATATTTCACCAATCTGTTTCCCAACGATCCTCCCACCTTCGTGGTGATGGAGGCCCGGGCGGCAGACTGCCTGTACCAGGGCGCCCTGGCAGGGGATGGACAGCCGAGGATCGTGGAAGGCGATCTCAAGACCATCATGGCGGGCCTGGCCTGCGGAGAGCCCAACATCCTCTCCTGGGACATTCTGCGCAACCATGTCTCCGCCTTCGTCTCCTGCCCGGACTGGGTCAGCGCCCGGGGAATGCGGATGCTGGGCGTGCCGGTGAAGGGCGACCCCACGGTGATCTCCGGCGAGTCCGGCGCGGTGGGCATGGGCCTGATCGCGGCCCTGATGGAGACGGACGAGTACCAGGACCTGCGGGAGGCCATCGGCCTGGACCGGTTCAGCCAGGTGCTGCTGTTCTCCACGGAGGGCAACACAGATCCCATGAAGTTCCGCAAGGTGCTGTGGGACGGCGAATATCCGACGGTGTAAAAAAAGAAGAATCGGGGGGAAGCATTGCTTCCCCGGTTTGTGTTGTTCCCAGATGTAGATTTTGTCAGCGCCTAGTACTTGCATGGTATGGGTTGCATTGATATCAAATTCTACAATAAATTTTCCGTTTCCCTGGGGAGTTGCCCATACATCTGTATATGAGAAATAATCACTTGCCCGATTAGAAACGGCACCAACAGATGATAGCATACTAAAAAGGAGCATACACGCTAGTAGCAGGGAAAGCAAACGAGTCACTTTTGTTCTCACGAATGATTACTCCTCATAAATAGAATCGACCATCTTTTTCAAATCATCTACGGAGAGAGAACCTTGAATGTGTCCTTCTATATTTCCGTTTGTCCATGCGACACTATTAGTTTCATTATTTCTCATAATATAATGGAGGACTCCACCCGTTTCATAAGGTTCCACCTGTTCAGAATCCTTCTGATATGTTCCAGTATAAGTATCAGGAAGATAACCATAGATCTGATAACGGAGAGTAAATTCACCGTATCATTATGTATGTAGCTTGAAAACGAACACTATTAGAACGATAGACAACATGGACTTCATCTTTTAATTTGAAATTGCCTTTTGGACACCAATTTGGAACTAGGGGGATGTCTGCTTCTTCAGCAAGCTAGGCGTAACTTTAGAAAAGAGATCATCCTGCGGCGCTTCCGCTTCCTCCTGCCCCGGCGTCACAAATCCAAAGGTCTCCGCGGTCCAGTCCGCGAACGCCTGGAGGAGGTCGAACCCAAAGGCGGAGGCAGCGCCGCACAGAATCACAATGCACGCGGCCGTGATGGCGGCTGCCCGCAGAATCCGGCGGCTTTTCTTTTTGGGGGAAGGGGAGGTGATTTGGTCAAGATGGGATGAGTCACGTTCCGGGAGGACCTCAGTCTCATAGGCAGAAGCCTGTCCTTGATAATTTTCCTTGAAATCCCGCCATGCGGCGTCCACGTCGACCTCCGCCGCCGGGGGATTCGCATCCCGCTGCTTCATCACCTCCATAATCGCCATGATGTAGTCCACGTCCGGCTCACCGCCGTCCGCAGCCGTGAATTCCTGCTGGAGCAGAGCCTCCAGCTCTTCGGTGCGCATTTGTTCCAGGAAAGGATACGCCGTATTTCGATCTGATGGCATCTCCGGGAACCTCCTCTGTATCTATAATGACCGTTTCGGCCCCGCTTGTTCACAGGGGCGGCGAAAAAACTTTTAGTGCCGGTTCCACTGTTTGACGAACCGCTCCTTTGAACGCTTGACCCGCATGGCCAGGGCGGACTTCTTCAACCCCATCTCCCGCGCCAGCTCCTCGTAGGTGTACTTCTCCAGATAGAGCTTCCGCAGGATCTCGTACTCCTCCGGCGTGAGGATGCTGGTGATCTCCGCCCGCTGCTGGAAATCATCCTCCGGAGAAGCGGGCATCTCGCCGGCGGCCCGGATCAGGTGCTTCCGCCAGAAGCGGTCCTCTTTCAGGAGCTCTAGGACCTTATAGCGCAGGACCCGGTACAGCCATCCCGTGGGCGAGGCGCTGCTCCAAAGATCTGCCTGATGCTCCCAAGCGAAGGCGAACAGCTCCTGCACCACCTCTTCCGCACGCCCGGCGACGGAGACGTACCAGCTTCCGCCAGTCCGCAGGGCGATCTCCGCACAGCGGAGCAGGTCCGGATACAGCTTCCGGTAGAGGGCTTCAAATCGCGGTTCATCAAAAGAATCGTTATGCGCCATAGGCGTCCCCCTTCTCTTTCTATCTATCGGGGTGCCGCGCCGCCGGAGCGGGCCGCGGTACGAATTTGATTCTAACACAAATTGCCGCAGGTTTACAACTTTTTTGCAAGCGCTCTCCGCAGCACGGGAAAAAGCCGCCGGAACCGCGAATGTGCGGCCCCGGCGGCCTGGATGGATCATCTGCGCTGCCCGGTCCTGGTCTGCTCCACGATGTCGTCCATGACCTCCCGGCTGACGGCGCCCTGGACGTAGCCGAAGACGTTGCCCTCCGTGTCGATCATGAATGTGGTGGGATAGGCGCTGATGCCGTACTGGTAGAAGAGCGTGCCCGTCTCGTCCATCACCACGGGATAGGTGTAGCCGTTTTCCTCCAGGAAGGCGGTGATGTCTTCGGCGCTGCCCTCCTGGCCGATATTGGGCCCGGCCACGCCCAGCACCACCAGCTCCCCGGCGTTCTCGTCCCAGTCCTCATACAGGGCCTGGATGTCCGGCATCTCCATCTTGCAGGGGCCGCACCAAGTAGCCCAGAAGTTCAGAAACACCGTCTTCCCCTGGTAGTCCGAGAGGGTGTGGGTCTGGCCGTACTGGTCCGTCAGAGTGAAGTCCGGAGCGGGGACCATGGGGATCTCCTGGCTGTCCGCCCCGCTGTGCTCCTCCTGAGAATCGCCGGAGGGGGCCGCCTCTTCGCCGCTGTTCCCGGCGGGCTCTTCCTGCACCGTGCCGGAGCCGGCAGCCAGATCCGCGGAGATGCCGCCGGTGGCGCCGGTGAGGGTCAGGATGCCCATGACGATCAGCAGCACCGCGCCGATCTTCACCGTGTAGCGCACCACATTCTGGTGGGACTTGAAGAAATCCAGCACCGTGCCGGTGAAGAGTCCCACTGCCAGGAAGGGCAGTACGAAGCCCAGGGTGTACACACCGATCAGCAGAAATCCCGCAGCGGAGGACTCCGCGGAGGAGGCCATCAGCAGGACGCTGCTGAGGGTGGGGCCCACGCAGGGCGTCCAGGCGAAGCTGAAGGTGAAGCCCATCACCAGGGCCACCGCCGGGTTCATAGCCAGTTTGTTCAGATGGAAGGGGAGGCGGTGTTCCTGCTCCAGAAGCATGGTCCGCTTGCCCAGCCCCAGCTGGTACAGGCCGAACAGCAGGATGATGACGCCGCTGGCCCGGGCGAACCACACTTGGTAGTTGTGGAAGAACTCCCCCAGGGCGGTGAGGCCCAGCCCCAGCAGGAAGAAGGCGAAGCTGATGCCCACCACGAAAAAGAGGGTATTGAGGAAGATCTTTCCCCGGGGATAGCGGCGGACGCCGTCCTCGCCCACCACAGCGGCGCCGCCGGCCAGATAGCTGACGTACAGCGGCACCAGCGGCAGCACGCAGGGGGAGAAGAAGCTCAGCGCGCCCTGCAGAAAGACAGTGACGGCGGATACGCTGGTCTCAATGGAAAAGCCCATGGGGACATCCTCCTGAATATGAAGTCATGGCGCCATCATACCGGGTTTTCCAGCCGCTGTAAAGAGGGATTTGCCACATCTTCCGGGAAACACGGAAGAATCCTCTTGACAGCGGGGACGGGGCGGTCAAGATAAAGAGTGGAAAACAAGGCCGCAACGGGCGGCAGGGAGGCACTTTGCAATGGAAATGGTGGATTTGTACGACGAGAACCGGCTCCCTCTGGGCCGGACGGCGGAGCGTTACGCCCCCAAGGGGGAGGGAGAATACCGGGTGGTGGTCCATATCTGCGTGTTCGACAGCCGGGGCCGCCTGCTGATCCAGCAGCGGTCTCGGGAAAAGGCCGTCTGGCCGGAGGCATGGGATGTGTCTGCCGCCGGCGGCGTGGATGCCGGAGAGACCAGCCGCCAGGCGGCGGAGCGGGAGTTCCGGGAGGAGCTGGGCGTGGCCCTGGACCTGACGGGAGTGCGGCCCTCCTGCACCGTGAACTTCGACGGCGGCTTTGATGACTTCTTCCTGGTGGAGCGGGACCTTGGCCTGGAGGAGCTGACGCTCCAAAAGGAGGAGGTGGCCCGGGCCCGTTGGGCGGAGCTGCCGGAAATCCTGGACATGGTGGACCGGGGGGAGTTCATCGACTATCCCAAAAGCTTTCTGGCGTTTTTGTTCGACATGCGGGGGACTTTCGGCTTCTGCACCAAATGAAGCACCGTCCGGACCGGAGCTTCAGCGCTTTTGGAAAACGGCCTTGACAGGAATAATAGACATGGTATAAACGAAACATACTAATAGTATGTATTGGAAGGGAGGGCCGGTATGGCCCGAAACAAGCACCCGGAGGAGACGGTGGAAAAGATCCTGGCGGTCTCCGCGAAGCTGTTTATGGAAAAGGGATATGAGCACACCACCCTCCAGGACATCATTGACAATCTGGGAGGACTGACCAAGGGGGCCATCTACCACCACTTCAAGGGCAAGGAGGAGATCCTCCTTGCCATCGCGGACCGGATGGGAGAGCAGACGGAGGCCTGGATGCGGACGGTCCGGGACGATCCCGGCCTGACCGGAGCGGAGAAGCTGCAGAAGATGTTCCGGGCATCCCTGGAGAACTCGGACCAGACGGACCTGTTCGTGCTGGCGCCCAATATGCTCCCCATGATGAGCATCCTGCTGGAGATGATCCCTGCCCAACTACATGGAGCCCGTCCTGCGGGAGGCGGTGGCGGACGGCTCCATCCGGACGGACTACCCGGAGGAACTGGGGGAGCTGCTGCTTCTCCTGTCAAACGTGTGGCTGAATCCCATGATCTACCCTGCCACGCCGGAGAAGACCCGCCGCCGCATGGAGCTATACGACCAGATGCTGCGGAGCATGGGCCTGGACCTGCTGGATCAGGAGCTGTTGAATCAGTGGGAGCGATTTTGCCGCCTGTCCCAGGAACGGCTGTAAACAACAGAAGAAACTGCCCGACAGGGCAGCTTCTTTTTCACATAAATACATACCAACCAAATGTATGAAAAGGAGGAGCGTATGAGACAAACTGATCGGATCCTGCCCCAGGACCTGGCCGCCTGTCTGTGGCTGCTGGGTCTGGCCCTGCTGGCAGGAGAGAACGGGAGGAGGAATTGAGATGCGGGAAAAGCTGTTTCACCGGGACTTCACCTTGGTGGTGATTGGACAGATCATCTCCCTGCTGGGTAACGCCGTGCTGCGATTCGTCCTGCCGCTGTATCTGCTGGACGTCACCGGTTCCCGGAGCCTGTTCGGCCTGTGCTCCGCCGCGGCGTTCGTGCCCATGGTGGTGCTGACGCCCCTGGGCGGCGTGGTGGCGGACCGTCTCCATAAGCAGAGGATCATGGTGGTGTTGGACTTCTTCACCTGTGCCCTGGTGGCCCTGACGGCGCTGGCCTTGGGACATCTGCCCCTGGTGCCGGTGCTGGTGGCGGCCATGATGTTGCTGTATGGTATCTCCGGGGCATACCAGCCGGCGGTGCAGGCCAGCATGCCCCTGCTGTGCCCGCCGGACCGGCTGGTGGACGGTAACGCCGTCATCAACCAGGTCAGCGCCCTGTCCAGCCTGCTGGGACCGCTGCTGGGGAGCCGCTTCTTTTGCTTCGGCGGTGATGGAACTGTTCATCCAGATCCCCCATACGCCAAGACACACTGGAGCCAGCGTCTGGCAGACCGCCAGAGCGGATCTGGCGGAGAGCGGGACCTTCCTCCGGCAGGAACGGCCGGAGATCCTGAAGTACATCGCCCTGGTCAGCGCCTTCAACCTGCTGCTGAGCGCGCTGCTGGTGGTGAGTATGCCGGTGCTCATCAAACAGACCCTGGTGCTGGGGGACACCTGGTACGGCCTCAACCAGACCGCCATGGCGGCAGGGAGCCTGGCCGGGGGCCTGACAGCGGGACTGCTGGGTCCCCGGCTGACAGTCCGCCGGTCCTGGCTGACGCTGCTGGCCTGCGGGGGCTGCCTCATCCCCATGGGGCTCTGCCTGCTGGCAGGCGTGGGGGCTGTCGCGGCCTTTGCTGTGCTGACGGCTGCGGGCTTCGTTCTGATGGCTTGCGCCGCGCTGTTCACCGTGACCATGCTGGCCCACATTCAGGCTCAGACGCCGGCCACGCTGGTGGGGAAGGTGGTATCTCTGCTGCTGACCGTCTCCCTATGCGCCCAGCCGGCGGGGCAGGCTCTCTACGGGGTCCTGTTGGAGCAGCTGGCCGGGGGCGAGGGCTGGGTGCTGCTGGGCGCGGCCTGCGGGGCCATGATCGTCGCTGTGGCGGCCCGGCGGGTGGCTTACTCTGCCGCCTCCTGCTCCAGCAGGTGCATGGCGGAGACCTCGTAGGCCACCCGTTCCTGGGCGGTGCCGTCCTCCAGGACCTTGCGGTAGGTCCGGCTCTGGACCCGGCCTTCCAGGCTGAGCGTGTCCCCCACCTGGAGCCGGGCCGCCTGGACCGCCAGCTGTCCCCAGGCAATCACCGGCAGATAGTCCGCCCGGCCGTACCGGCGGCTCACCGCCAGCATCAGGTCGCAGATGCTGCGGCCCAGAGGGGTGCGGCGGAAGATGGGGGGCTTGCACAGGGCGCCGGAGAGCAGAATGCGGTTGCAGGGCTCTCCGGACCCGGGTTCCATGGCTTGGGCATACACCGTCAGCACCAGCCGATTCCCAACGCCGGAGCGGTTGTTGAAGGACCGCAGCTGCCCCCGGACCCGGAGCGGGTCCTCCAGCCGCACCGCAGTCAGCAGGGCCTCCGGCACCAGCACCGGCAGCGTGTCCGGAGTGCCGGAGAGCCGGGGTACCTGCAGGGGAAAGCGATAAAACCGGGTGCCGTGGTTTTCATGGGAGAGTGCAGGCGCCTCCAGAGCAATCCCCTCCAGCAGCACCTCGTTGCGGGTCTGAGTCGTCATGTTGTCCACCTCTCGGTCGTGATGGTATACCTTATGAGAGCCGCGGCCGGGATAGACCTGAAAATCCCCGGCGGCGGAACAGGTCCTTGCCTCCGGGGCGGAATGCGTATATAATAAAGCCATGAATCCGGCGGCCACCGCCGTTCCACAAGGAGGGGAAGCGATGAAAGCCATCGTTTACACATCCCAGACCGGGCACACCCAGCGGTATGCCCAGATGCTGGCGGAAAGGACCGGCGTGCCGGCATACAGCCTGAAGGAGGCCGGAAAGAGCTTGCGGCGGGGCGAGGAGATCTTCTACATGGGCTGGCTGATGGCCGGCACGGTGAAGGGCCTCCAGAGCGCCATGGACCGCTATACCATCCGGGGGGCAGCCATTGTGGGGGTCTCGCCTCAGGGGAACGGCGACCTCTGGACCGAGGCCCGGATCAACGGGGGATACAGCGACAGCGGCGGGCGGCTGTTCTATCTCCAGGGCGGCTACGCGCCGGAGAAGCTGGGCTTTTTCTATCGCATGATGATGAAGCCCATGGCCGGCTCCGTTGTCCGTCAGGTGCAGGCCCGGGGAGAGGCCGCCACGGACCAGGAGCGCCGGATGGCGGAGATCTTTCAGCACGGCGGCGACTTTGTCCGGGAGGAGGCGCTGGATGAGATCGTCCGCTGGTTCCGGGAGGGCCCCCACGACGGAGAGGTGAAAGCGGTCCCCAGCGTGGACATTTGAACCTGACGAAAAAGGCCCCGGCTGTCCAAAAGGACAGCCGGGGCCTTCTGCATACGTGAACAGCAGCGGAGGACTCAGACTCTGGCCACGCCGGAGGCGCGGGCGGCCTGCTCCACAGCGGAGGCCACCGCGTCCCGCACCCGTGGATCGAAGGCGGCGGGGATGATATAGTCGGCAGAGAGGTCGTCTCCCACTAGCTCCGCCAAGGCATGGGCGGCGGCGATCTTCATAGCGTCGTTGATGTCGCTGGCCCGGGCATCGAGGGCGCCCCGGAAGATGCCGGGGAAGGCCAGCACGTTGTTGATCTGGTTGGGATAGTCGCTGCGGCCGGTGGCCACCACCGCCGCACCGCCGGCCTTGGCGTCGTCGGGGAAGATCTCCGGTGTGGGGTTGGCGCAGGCGAAGATGACGGCTCCAGCGTTCATGGTCTGCACCATCTCCTTGGTCACGGCGCCGGGGGCGGACACGCCGATGAACACATCGGCCCCCGCCAGCACGTCCGCCAGGGAGCCGGTCCGCTTCTCCGGATTCGTCACCTGGGCCATCTCCTCCTTGATCCAGTTCATGCCGTCGCTGCGGCCGGCGTAGATGGCGCCCTTCCGGTCACAGAGGGTCACGTCCCCTGCCCCGGCGGAGAGCAGCAGCTTCGTGATGGAGACGGCGGCGGCGCCGGCACCGTTGATAACGATTCGGACATCCTCCAGCCGCTTGCCCACCACTTTCAGGGCGTTGGTGAGCCCCGCCAGGGTGATGACGGCGGTGCCGTGCTGATCGTCGTGGAAGATGGGGATGTCGCACCGCTCCTTCAGCTTCCGCTCAATCTCAAAGCACCGGGGGGCGGCGATATCCTCCAGATTCACGCCGCCGAAGGACCCGGCCAGCAGGGCCACGGTGTTCACGATCTCGTCCACGTCGTGGCTGCGGACGCACAGGGGAATGGCGTCCACGCCGCCGAAGGCCTTGAACAGGACGCATTTGCCCTCCATGACGGGCATCCCCGCCTCCGGGCCGATGTCGCCCAGTCCCAGGACGGCGGAGCCGTCGGTGACCACCGCCACGGTGTTCCACCGGCGGGTCAGCTCGTAGCTCTTGCTGATGTCCTTCTGGATCTCCAGGCAGGGCTGGGCCACGCCGGGGGTGTAGGCCAGGGACAGCGCCTCCTTGCTGTCCACCTGGGCCCGGGGCGTCACCTCCAGCTTGCCCCTCCACTCGGAATGCAGGCGCAGGGATTCCTTTGCGTAATCCATGATCGGTACTCCTCTCCATAACGCTCAAAAGTTGTTTTTATTGTACGGGAAAAGCGGACGGTTGTCAATTTCCGGTGCCGGCGGGGCGGGGAAAATCCAGGCGGTCTCTTGCATTCCGGAAGCGCCTGTGGCAAAATAGATGGGACAGAAAAGGAGGCGGTTTCGTGAAGATTTCGACCAAGGGGCGGTACGCCCTGCGCCTGATGATCGATGTGGCGGTCCACGGCGGGGAGGAGTTCGTCTCCTTGAAGGATGTGGCCGCCCGGCAGGGCATTTCCATGAAGTATCTGGAGCAGATCGCGGGTCTGCTGGGAAAGGCGGGATTCCTCCGCAGCGGGCGGGGCGCCCTGGGGGGATATCGTCTGACGAAAGCGCCGGAGGAGTATACCCTGGGCAGTATCCTCCGGCTGACAGAGGGAAATCTGGCCCCGGTGGCCTGCCTGGAGACGGAGGAGAACGCCTGCGAGCGGTGCGGCGTCTGCCCGACCCTGGACTTCTGGACGGGCCTGTATGCGGCCGTGAACGAATATGTAGACCGCTTCACCCTGGCGGATCTGGTGCGGGAGGAATTGGAGAAACAGGGGAGAGCGTCCCGACCCTCCACAGACTGAATGGCAAAACGCCGGCCTCATATAGAGGCCGGCGTTTGTTTGAAAAGCAGGTCAGTCCGTCAGCCCGGCGCAGTCGGCGGGCCGTCCGGAGAGCATCTCCAGCCCGTGGGCGAGCGCGGGGAGGACGGCCTCCAGGTTTTCCCTGGCCGCCTTGGGAGAGCCGGGGAGATTCACGATGAGCGTCCCCTTCCGGATGCCCGCCGCGGCCCGGGACAGCATGGCCCGGATCGTCACCTGCATGGAGGCGTAGCGCATGGCCTCCGGAATGCCGGGGGTCAGCCGGTCACACACGGCAAGGGTGGCCTCCGGCGTCACATCCCGGGGGGCGAAGCCGGTGCCTCCGGTGGTGACAATGAGATCCACCGGCTCCCGGTCGCACCACTGCCGCAGGGCAGCCTCGATCCGGCCCTTCTCGTCCGGGACAATGGCGGTCTCCGTCACCGTGTACCCGGCGTTTTTCAGAATTTCCACAACCAGAGGCCCGCCCGCGTCAGGGCGCTCTCCCCGGAAACTCCGGTCGCTGACGGTCAGGACAGCGGCTTTGAACATGGTAGATCACTCCTTCACGATTCCAGCAGCAGAATGGCCTCCGGCGGAACGGAGACGGTGAGGCGGTCCTTGTCCGGCACCGCCTGCCAGTTGTCCTTGTCCAGCTCCATCCGCAGCAGGGGCGCCTCCGGCGCCGCGCCCTCCGGCCGCAGCAGCACGATGGTGGAAAACACGTCCTCCACCACCTTTACTGCCGTGCAGGAGAAGGCGTTTTCCGCCCCGGGACCGGCCAGTTGAACATGGTGGGCCCGGATGCCGATCCGGCAGACGCCCTCCGGCACCGGACGGCCGCAGGAGAGCGTCAGTCCCCAGTCCGGAAGAAACACCGCATCCTCCCTTGGCCGGGCGTCGGCATAGTTCTTGCAGCCGGAGAGCCGGGCAGCGGCCTCTGTGCCGGGGCTGCGGAACAGCTCCCCCAGGGTGGTCACAGGCTGGGATCTGCCCCGGTCTATGACACACACCCGGCGGCAGTTCCGGAACACCTCCCCCCGGTCATGGGAGACCCACAGCACCGTGCCCGGGAATCCGCCCAGTGTCTCTGCCAGCTCCAGTTCCAGCTGGTATTTCAGGTAGCTGTCCAGGGCGGAGAAGGGCTCGTCCAGCAGGATGGCCGTGGGCTCCGACGCTAGGATTCGGGCCAGGGCGCACCGCTGCTGCTGCCCGCCGGAGAGCTGCCCCGGCTTCTGGTCCGCCACGGCCTCCAGCCGGAACTGCCGCAGCTTCTCCGCCACCTCTGTTTGGCGGCGGGCCTTGTCCCGCACGGCTGCGGCGATGTTCTGCCGCACCGTCATGTTGGGGAACAGAGCGTACTGCTGGAACAGGTACCCGACCTGCCGCCGCTGGGGCGGCAGGTTGATTCTGGAGGCGCTGTCGTAAAGGGTAACACCGTCCAGCTCGATGTGTCCCTCGTCCGGCGTCAGAATGCCGGCGATGCACTTGAGGGTCACAGACTTGCCGCACCCCGAGGCCCCCAGCAGGGCCAGCGTCTCATCCCCGGCGTCAAACTGGACCGCCAGATGAAAATTTCCCAGGGCCTTTCGGATGTCCACGGAAAGCGCCATTACCGTTTGCCCCCTTTTCCGGCCCGTTTCTGGCGGGCTTCCAGCAGGTTCACTGCCAACAGGAATACAGCGGAGATGGCAATGTTCACCAGCACCCAGCGGAGGGCCTCTGTGTCATTGTCGGTCCGCCAGAGCTGATAGACGGTGGTGGAGATGGTGGCGGTGCGGCCGGGGGTGTAGCCGGCGATCATGGAGGTGGCACCATACTCCCCCAGAGCCCGGGCAAAGGCCAGCACAGTCCCCGCCAGGATGCCCTGGCGGCACACGGGCATCCGCACCCGCCAGAAGATCCAGATATTGGACCGGCCCAGGGTCGCCGCAGCTTCCGCCAGCGTAGGATCGAAGCTCTCAAAGGCCCCCCGGGCGGTGCGGTACATCAGGGGGAAGGCCACCACCACCGTGGCAAAGACAGCCAGCACCACGTCCAGAACGCCCTTCACCAGCCGGGGCAGCCTGGCGATATAGTACGCCGCCAGGATCCCCAGGAAGAATACCGCCACCGTGGAGATGGCGGCGATCCGCAATGAGTTGTAGAGAGGGTACCAGTCCATTTCAAAAAACCTCCTGGGGAAAGGGGGCGTCTGCCATCCCGACCCGCCAGAGGCGGGCCGCCGCAGAAGCGGCGTACAAGCGTTTTGCAAAGCAAAACCTTGGAGAGGCCGGGCTCTGCCTGGCCGAGCAAAATCAAATCAAGGGCTCCCATTGGGCCAAGGCCCAATGGGAACGATGGCGGCGATCCGCAATGAGTTGTAAAGAGGGGACCAGTCCATCTCAAAAAACCTCCTGGGGAAAGGGGCGTCGGCGCCGCATCCTGGTCGAGCAAAATCAATGAGTTCCGCAATGAGTTGTAAAGAGAGGGGACCAGGCCATAAGGTTCCTTTGGAAAATAAGAAATCCGGAGTTTGGAATGAGGGGATCAAGGGCTGTCAGAAAGCATTTTAAACGATCCAGCCTTATCAGACGCCTATTTCCAATCTGTTTGAACTCACACCATGGGGCTGAAGCCTACCGCCTCGAAGCAGGCCATGGCCTCATCGGTCGACAGGAAGTCCAGGAAGGCCTTGGCAGCATCGGGATTGGCGCTGTTTTTCATGACGGCGGCGGGGTAGATCACCTGGCCGCACATCTCAGCGGTGGCCTCGTCCACCACGGTCAGACCGGCGGAGAAGGCGTCGGTGGCGTAGATCACGCCGCAGTCCACGGTGCCCTCAGAGACCTGGGTGGTGACCTCCTTCACGTTGGAGCCGTAGGTCAGCACGCCGGAACTGGCCAGGGTTTCCTCATTCAGACCGTAGTAGGTGAAGATCTTCTGAGTGTACTGGCCCACCGGAACGTCGCTGTTGCCCATGGCCAGGAACACATCGCCGCTGGCCAGCAGCCCCGCCAGCTGGTCAAAGGACTCGATGCCCTTGGGGTTGCCCTCGGGAACGGCCAGGGTCACCTTGTTCTCCAGCAGGTCCAGGCGGGTGGCGCTATTCACCAGGTCCAGGCCCTCGGTGTTCTCCTCGCCGCCCTCGGCGTCCAACTGGTTCATCTGCTTGGGAGCGGCGGAGATGAACACATCACAGTCGGCTCCCTCCTGGATCTGGGTTTTCAGGGTGCCGGAGGAGTCATAAGTCGCCACGACGGCGACTTCCGGAGCCACGGCCTTGTAGGCCTCGATGACCTGATCCAGGGACTCCTGCATGGAGGCCGCGGCAAAGACGTGCAGCTCTACCGGTTCGGCGGTGGTCTCTGTGGTGTCGTCTGTGGTGCTGTCGGTGTCCGCACTGCCGCCGCAGGCGGTCAGGGCCAGCGCCATGGACAGGGCCAGAACGAGGGAGAAAAGCTTTTTCATGGCGAAATCTTCCTTTCTTGATGATAATATGTTGAACCCGGCTTTGCAAGTCCGGTGTCAAACTGACGTGATATTCAAATGAGGATAACGAATGGAAAAAACCTGCGCCGGACGCTCCGGCGCGGGCTGATTTTTACTTTCCAAAGGGGCAGATGGGCCAGCGGCAGGGCTGGCAGCCGAGACACAGGCCGCCCTCCCCCAGGGAGACGATCCACTCCTTGGTGACGCTTACATCCGCCGCCACCCAGGGCAGCACTAGGTCGAAGATGGTGGCCCCGGCGTACATGACGCAGCCGGCAGGCCCATGACGGGGGTGCCGTCGTCGTAGTAGCCCAGCAGGAACATAGCGCCGGGAGCACCGGGGCGCCGTAGGTGACGATCTTCGCCCCGCTCTGCCTGATCCCGCCGGGGGTGTTATCGTCGGGGTCCACGCTCATACCCCCGGTGCAGAGGATGACTTCCGCCCCAGTCTGCCGGGCTTGGGAGATGGCGCCTGCCACGTTCTCCACCCCATCGCCGGAATAGGAGACGGAGATGGTCTCGATGCCATAGGCGCTCAATTTGTCCTTCACCACCGGAGTGAAGGTGTCTTGGATCAATCCCTTCTTCACCTCGCTGCCGGTGGCCACGATGGCGGCGGTTTTTCGCACCCAGGGCCGTAACTCCAGCAGGGGGGTATCTCCGGCGGCCGCTTTGGCGGCTGTCAGCTTCTCCTCCGCGATGATCAGGGGGATCACCCGCATCCCCGCCAGCTTGTCACCTTTTTTGACGGCTGTACCCCCCTTCCGGGTGGCGATCATCAGCTCATCGATGGCGTTTACCGCCCGCAGGGATTCCGACCGGACCAGGAACAGCCCGTCGCAGGATGCCTTCAGCTCGATCTTGCCCTCCTTGACGCCACTCCGCTCCATATTCTCGTTGGCACACAGGGCCAGCAGGCGCTCCGCCCCCTCATCTTCGTGGAGCATCCCAGGCGTCATCTCCCACACGTACAGGTGCTCCTTGCCCATGCCGAGCAGCACCGGGATGTCCTCCGGCGCCACCACATGGCCCTTGCGGAACCGGGCGTCCTTATATTGATCCTTGATGATCTGGGTCATATCGTGGCACAGCACATGGCCCACCGCATCCTCCGTCCGTATCAGCTTCATGCTTCCGCCTCCAGAATCTCGATCTCATCGCCGGGACGGACCACGCCCTCCCGGACCACCACGGCGAAGATGCCCTCCGTGGGCATAACGCACCTGCCCACCGCCTTTTTGATGGCGCAGTCGCTGTGGCATTCCTTCCCGATCTGGGTGACTTCCACTTCCGTTTCCCCGATCCGCAGGTGGGTGCCCACCGGCAGGTGCTTCAGGTCGATGCCCTCGGTGTTGATGTTCTCCGCAAACACCCCCGGATCCAGTGGGATGGGGCAGCTCGCCCGCATGGTGTCCACGCTCTCCTCCGCCAGCAGGGAGATCTGCCGGTGCCAGTCCCCGGCGTGGGCGTCCCCCACGATGCCGTGGCGGAACTTTAGTTGGATTTCCGGGACGGGGTGCTTCTGCTCCCCCTTCCGCTCGCTGATGTTGACCGATACCACGTTTGCCAACAGGCTCACTCCTTGATCTGGTAATCTCCGCTCTTGCCGCCGGACTTGGACAGCAGGCGGATGTTTTCAATGCGCATGTCCTTTTGGACTGCCTTGCACATGTCATAGATGGTCAGCGCCGCCACGGACACGGCTGTCAGGGCCTCCATCTCCACCCCGGTAACGCCGGTGCAGGTGACGGCGGCCTGGATCTCCACCATGCAGGGGGAATCGGACAGGGCGAAGGTGATGTCGATACCTGTCAGGGGCAGGGGGTGGCACATGGGGATCAGCTCCCAGTTGTGCTTGGCCGCCTGGATGCCCGCCACCTGGGCCACCGCCAGCACGTCTCCCTTTTTCAAGGTGCCGTCCTTGATGTTCTGCAATGTCTCCGGGGCCATGTGGATCTCCCCGGCAGCCACTGCCCGGCGGTGGGTGACGGCCTTCTCCGTCACATCCACCATCCTGGCCCGGCCCTGTTCATTGAAATGGTTCAATTCCGCCATGGTGGTCATCCTCCGATCTGATTCATGTTTCGGGGCGTGTCGCTGGACCGTTCTGTGAGATGGTGGCGCTCCGGCTTGTGGAGGATGCCCCGCCGGACGGCGTCCTCCAGTGCCTGGCCGTGGAGGCCCCGGAGGGGGATCTCTTCCCGGCTGTGGAGGCAGCCCTTCAGCTTGCCGTCCGCCGTCACCCGAATCCGGCGGCAGTCCGCGCAGAAGTCGTGGCTCACTGGGGAGATGAGCCCCACTGTCCCCAGCGCGCCGGGCAGCTGGTACCGCCGGGCCACTCCCTGGGCCTCGATGGGTTCCAGCTCTGCCATCCGGTCCAGCACCGTTTCTGCAGGCAGGAAGCGGCTCCGATCCCACCCGGCGCAGGGGCCCATGGGCATCAGCTCGATGAACCGCATCTCCCAGGGATGCTCCCGGCTGAGATTCACAAAATCTTCGATCTCATCGTCGTTGAACCCGCCGATGAGGACGGTGTCAAATTTTAGATTCCGGAATCCAGCCGCCTCCGCAGCTTTAATGCCCGCAAGCACGTCCTGGAGGGTCCCCAGCCGGGTCATGGCGGCGAACCGGTCCGGCCGCAGCGTATCCAGGCTGATGTTCAGCCGGTCCACCCCCGCATCCCGCAGGGGCCTTGCCAGCTGGGGCAGGAGGGAGCCGTTGGTAGTGAGGCACAGCTCCGCCAACCCGGGGATGGCCCGCAGCATCCGGCACAGGTCCGGCAATCCCCGCCGCACCAGAGGCTCCCCGCCGGTGAGGCGGATCTTCTTTACCCCGCACCGAACCGCCGCCGCGGCGATCTCCGCCAGCTCTTCGATGGAGAGAATATCGCTGTGAAGCCGCTTCTCCACGCCCTCGGGCGGCATACAGTATTGGCACCGGTAGTTGCACAGGTCCGTGACGCTGAGCCGCAGGTAGTCGATTGTCCGTCCGCAGCTGTCCCGCATAATGTCCTCCAACCGTGATACTCAAGTGAGATAAACGATACACTATATTATAAGCGCCCTGCGGGAAAAGTCAAGAAAAACGCCCCGGCCAATGTCGGGGCGTGAGCCGAAAAGTATCAGCAGTGAGAGGCCCTCCAGGCGGCAGCCATCCGCACCGACAGCGTCAAGACAATGGCCAGCAGAATGAGGGAGGCGATGCCTGCCATAAGAATCAGAGCCATCAAGGCCCACATGGAGGTCACAGGAATTTCCGGTGCTGAGAGCAAGTCGGCGATGGGCGCGGTCAGCAATCGGTACGCCAGGAATTCAATCCATAGCACGACCAGAATCACTCCATTCCGCCTGGTGGGAGGAAAGGAGAATGTGCAGAAGGAGCGGACAGTCCCAATCAGCAGAGCCAGTATCATCAGCGATTGGATCCACGCTGCAAAGGTATAGACGGGGGTTCCGACTTCCTCCCAAGAGAACGTGAAAAAGAAAAGATTCCAGCTGATGCGGGTGCCATAGTAGCAAAAGATGTAAACCGCCAAGTACGCTGCCCAGGCGCACCACAGCCCCGGCCGCTTTCGGACGAGAAAACAGATGATCCCGCACACCAGAAACGGAACGGCCAGGATCAGGCCGATGAGGATCCCACCCCAGCCCCGTGGGGATCAGAAACGCCAGAAAGGCCATGCAGAAGAGGATGATCCCGGCGATATTCCGACCCGGCATTGACGGAGACACCATGACCGGAGGCGTCTCCACCTTCAGTTGGGGCTCTGCTCCCGTCACCAGTTCATCCAGCGTCACACCGAAGAGCTGGCTCAGCTTCATCAGCCTGTTCAGGTCCGGCACACTGGAATCCGTCTCCCACTTACTGACGGACTGGCGGCTCACCTCCAGCACTTCCGCCAGGTCCCCCTGAGACAGGCGTTTCTCCGCCCGCAGGCGGCTGATGTTGGTTCCAAGGCTCATACCGCGCCCTCCTTTGTGGTTCCAGTATAGTGGGAGAGTGACAGCATCCGGTCCTGCTGTGCACCACCACCAAGATTCTCCCGTTTTCGGACCTGCCCTGCGCCCGGACAGCGGCGGAGCTGGACGAACTGCGCAGGGCGCATCAGCTGCTGTGTGCCGGGACAGACGTACCGGGAACGGGTAAGCTGACGGCCCCAGAGACGCCCATGGCGGTGCTGGCGGAGCAATTCGACTACATTCTGGTGGAGGCGGACGGCGCTGCCCGCCGTCCCCTGAAGGCGCACGCCCCCCACGAGCCGGTGATCCCAACTGAGGCCAATCAGACCATCTGCGTGGTGGGGGCCTCCGGCTTCGGCCGTCCCATCGCTGCGGCCGCTCACCGGCCGGAGCGGTACGCGCTTCTTGCGGGGGTGCCGGAGGCGGCGGAGGCCACGCCGGAGGCCGAGGCGAGGGTGCTTCGATCCGAAGATCTGCACACGAAAGTTTATGTCAATCAGGTGGAGACGCTGTGGAATCTGGCAGATGCCAGGGTTCTGGCGCGCCTGATGGACTGTCCGGTTCTGGCCGGCAGTCTGTGGAGGAGGGAGTATTTTCCATGCTGGTAATCATCCGAGGCGCCGGTGATTTGGCCACCGGTATTGCTCTTCGGCTGAAAAGGGCGCATATATCGGTGATTATGACCGATATACCGGCCCCAACTGCCATCCGGCGGACCGTAGCCTTCTCCCAGGCCATCGTGTTGGGAGAGACAAAGGTGGAGGATGTCACCGCCCGCCGGGTGGAGACACCGGAGGCGGCTATGGCCCTTTTGCAAGAGAATGTAGTCCCGGTGCTGGCGGACCCGGAGGGAGCCTGTATCTCGATTTTGAAGCCGGACGCGGTGGTGGACGCCATCCTGGCCAAGCGGAATCTGGGCACCCGCATCACCGATGCGCCGGTGGTGGTAGGCGTAGGGCCGGGCTTCACTGCCGGGGAGGACTGCCACGCGGTGGTGGAGACCATGCGGGGCCACACGCTGGGCCGGGTGATCCATGCGGGCAGCGCGCTGCCCAATACCGGGATCCCGGGGCTCATCGGCGGCTTTGCCGGGGAACGAGTGCTGCGGGCCCCGGCGGACGGCGTGTTTCACCAGCTGCTGGACATTGGCGCCCAGGTGCGGCAGGGGGATGTGGCCGCCACGGTGAACGGCGTGCCCATGACCTGCACCCTGGACGGCGTCCTGCGGGGTATCCTGCCGGATGGTACCCCGGTGCACAAAGGGATGAAGGCCGGGGACATCGACCCCCGCTGCAAGGTGGAGCACTGCTATACCGCCAGCGACAAGGCCCTGGCCATTGGCGGCGGTGTGCTGGAGGCGATTTTGGACCTGACGGGAGCGATGAAAGACCGCGCAGGTGGGTATTCCGGTTAGGTGCAGCCTGTCGGGGACGATCAAACTGAGGAAACGGGAGGAAGAATCATGCCTGAAAATGATGTCAAGCTGACGAAGCTGGCCAAGTGCGCCGGCTGCGGTGCCAAGGTGGGCGCCGGTGTGCTGGCGCAGCTGCTGGAGGGTATCCAGGTGCATCGGGATCCCAATCTGCTGGTGGGGTTCGACAAGAGCGACGACGCCTCGGTCTATAAGGTCAGCGACGATCTGGCCCTGGTGCAGACGGTGGATTTCTTCCCGCCCATTGCCGACGACCCGTACCTGTTCGGACAGATCGCGGCCACCAACGCCCTCTCCGATGTGTACGCCATGGGCGGCGAGCCCAAGCTGTGCCTGAACATCATGGCCGTGCCGGAGTCCATGCCGAAAGAGGCGGTGCACCAGCTGTTGCGAGGCGGCTATAACAAGGTGTATGAGGCGGGGGCGCTCATCACCGGCGGCCACAGCATCCTGGACGACGAGCCCAAGTACGGCCTGGCGGTCACCGGCTTCGTCCATCCGGACCGGGTGCTCACCAACTCCGGCGCCCGGCCGGGGGACGTGCTGCTGCTGACGAAGCCCATCGGTATCGGCGTCCTCACCACTGCACAGAAGGCGGAGATGCTGTCGGCCGAGGGGCGGGCTTTGGCAGAGGAACTGATGACCACCCTGAACAAGAACGGCCGGGACGCCATGGTAAAGTACCGGGTCCATGCCTGCACCGACGTGACGGGCTTTGCCCTGATGGGCCACAGCTATGAGATGGCCCAGGGCAGCGATGTGGAGCTGGAGCTGGAGGTGGACGCCATCGACCTGATTCCGGAGGCGCTGGAGTTTGCAAACATGGGTCTGCTGCCGGCGGGGATGTACCGCAACCGCGCCTTTGCGGAGGTGGGCGTGGATGCAGGTGAGACCGCGCTGTGCAGACAGGACCTGCTCTATGATCCCCAGACCGCTGGGGGCCTCCTCATGGCCGTGGACCCGGCAGACGCGGAGGCGCTGTATCGGGAGCTGCAGGGCCGCGTTCCCCAGTGCCCAGCGGATCGGCGTCGTGAAGGCCTACCGAGGCGGGAAACGCATCTTCCTGCGGTGAAAGTCGAAAATGGGAAACAGGTGCCTGCCGGATTTCTGGCAGGCACCTGTTTTGCGCCCGTACCGGGCGGAACCCTTAAACGGGCAGGCGCAGGAGCGCGGCGGCGGCCTGGAAGTAGATCAGCACCGCCCCGGCATCCACAATGGTAGTGATGAGGGGGGAGGCCATGATGGCCGGATCCATGTGGAGCTGCTTGGCGGCAATGGGCAGCATACAGCCCACCAGCTTGGCCAGCACCACCGTGGCCGCCAGGGACAGGGAGATCACCAGGGCGATGGCGCTGTCATGGTACTGAAGGTAGATCCGCAGGCCGTTGGCCGCGGCTAGGACGGCGCTGACGATGGCGGCTACCGCCAGCTCCTTGCGGATCACCCGCAGCGCGTCCCGGGGGCGGATCTCTTCCAGAGCCAGCCCCCGGATCACCAGCGTGGCGCTCTGGGAGCCGCAGTTTCCGCCGGTGTCCATCAGCATGGGTAGAAAGGCCACCAGCAGGGGCACGGCGGAGATGGCGTCCTCGTACCGGGTGATGATAGAGCCGGTGATGGCGGCGGACAGCATCAAAATCAGCAGCCACACTACCCGATGGCGGGCGTGCTCCCAGGCGGAGGCGGCGAAGTAGGGCTTCTCGTCCGGCGTCACCGCCGCCATGATGGAGAGATCCTCTGCGGCGGCCTCCGTCAGGACATCCATGGCATCATCCACGGTGACGATGCCCACCATCCGCTCCTCTCCATCCAGCACCGGCAAGGCCAGCAGGTCATATTTCGCCAGGAGCCGGGCGGCCTCTTCCCGGTCTGTGAGCGTACCCACAGATACCACATCCGTGACCATCAGGTCCGCCACAGCGGCATCCTCCGCGGCTGTCAGCAGGTCCTTGGCCGACACCACGCCCAGCAGCTGCCGGTGCTCCAGCACATAGCAGGTGTAGACCGTCTCCTTGTGGATTCCGGTGCGGCGGATGGTATCCAGCGCCTGCCGGACCGTATCGCCCGGCCGGAGGGAGACAAACTCCGGCGTCATGACGCTGCCGGCACTGTCCGCCGGATAGCGCAGCAGGGCATTTACCGCCATACGGCGCTGAGGGCTGGCGGAGCGGAGGATGCGGGTCACCAGGTTAGCGGGAAGCTCCTCCAGAAAATCCGCCGCGTCGTCCAGATGCAGGGCGTCAAAAATCTGCTGCAGCTCCCCGTCCGCGAAAGAGCGGGCCAGGGTGGCCTGAGTGGGACCGGGGAGATAGGAGAACACATCTGCCGCCAGGTCCTTGGGCAGCGTGCGGAACACCGCCGCCTGCCGGGCACCGTCCTCCACGGAGTCCAGGAGGGCGGCGATGTCCACGGCACCGCGGCCCTGCCAAAGGGCGCGGAGCGCCTCGCCGTCCCGGCTCTCCAAAAGCTGAAAGATCTGATCCTTGTTGAACATGGTCATAGTCGTTACCTCGCTTTCGTCTGTATTGTCTGGGTGGCTGACTGGCGCTTTCCATGGTCCGCACCTCCTTTCTGCATAAAACTCTATGCGCGTTCGCGCGTTAGGAACATCGGCTGTGTGAGGTTTTGCGCATCCTTTCCAGCTGCCCCGAAGGGACGGGGAAATGGCGCGTCTGAATTTTTGGCCGTGCTTTTCCGCAGCAAAAAAATCCCTGCCGGAAATCCGGCAGGGAGAGCTGCACACAATGGGCGTCTTCGTCCAAGCTTTAGCTTCACGGGGCGTAGCAACTGCGTTAAGCGGCGCCTTGTTGTCGACGCGGCCTGTTGACCAGCTGGTTGTGTCTCCACAACTGTGCGGCAGCAGTCTTTGGATGATTCCGAATCCCCGTGGTAGCCTCACCTACCGATTCGCCGTCATTATAACCGCCTGGACGGACGTTTGTCAACCCCGTCGCCTCAAAAAAATTTTCGCCATGACCTCACAGCGCCTTCCGGTGCTGGTTCATGATACGGGCGAACAGCACGCCGTTGGAGGGCGGGGTGTATGTAATGGCATTGGCTCCGGCCTGGATGGTGCGGAGGATCGACTCCTCTGTGGGGCCGCCGGTGGCGATGATGGGAACCTTCGGGAAGTCCCGGCGGATCTCCGCCACGATCTCCGGCGTGGCGGCGGCGCCGGAGACATTGAGAAAGTCGGCTCCCGCCTCCAGGCGGCTGCCGATGTCCGTGTGAGCGGAGACCACCGTGATGACCACGGGAATGTCCACCACCTTTTTGATCTGGCGGATGACATCGTCGGAGGTGGGGGCATTCAGCACCACGCCGTAGGCACCCTGGTGCTCGGACTGGATGGCCAGCCGGACGGAGCGGGAGCCGGTGGTGATTCCGCCGCCCACGCCCACGAATACCGGCACGTCGGACACGCTGATGATGGCCTGGGAGATCACCGGCTGGGGCGTGAAGGGATAGACGGCGATGATGGCGTCCGCGTTGATGTTCTTGATGATGGCTACATCGGTGGAAAAGGCCAGGGACTTGATGCGCCGGCCGAAAATACGGATGCCGCTGCACTCGCTGACGCAGGCGGGGATGGTCAGGGAGTGATTGCGCAGCGTCCCAGTGTAGGAGGGGACCTGTTTTGCCATAGGGACTCCTTTCTCCCGGCGGCAGAACGCCGGGCACAGGTGGTTGTTCACGGGCAAATTATACCGCAGGAAGCCACGCGGGACAAGCCCGGATCCGGGCTTGCTTTTTTTCCGGCGGGAGATATACTGTTAAGAGACGAGATGTGTCGGGACGGCACAGGGGAACAGGAGGACGGCTATGGATCGCTTTTCCATTCTGGTGGGAGATATCACCCGTTCGGACGCGGAGGCCATTGTCAACGCGGCCAATCCCACGCTGCTGGGCGGCGCCGGGGTGGACGGGGCCATCCACGCGGCGGCGGGGCCGGAGCTGCTGGCGGAGTGCCGGACGCTGGGGGGCTGCGAGCGGGGGCGGGCCAAGCTGACGGCGGGCTACCGCCTGCGGGCCCGGTATGTAATCCACACGCCGGGTCCCGTCTGGCAGGGCGGGGAGCAGGGGGAGGCGGCCCTGCTGGCCTCCTGCTACCGCAGCTGCCTGCTTTTGGCGGAGGCCCACAGCATCCGCACCCTGGACTTCTGCTCCATATCCACGGGAGTCTACGGGTATCCGTTGCCGCTGGCGGCCACCGTGGCCCTGCGGGCCATCATGGACTTCCTGGCGGACCATGCCCTGCCGGAGCGGGTGCGGATGGTCTGCCATTCGGAGCAGGCGGCAGAGGTCTACCGCCGGACCTGGAACCTCTGGTACGCGGAGGGCAAGGACCAGCGGATGTAAAGAACGCCGGAGCGGGACCTTTCCCGCTCCGGCGTTTGTCACTCTTCGTTTCTTTTGTCACTCTTTTTGACCTTTTTGTATCCGTTTTGACCCGATTTTTCCCGGGGCATTCCGTATGATAGACTCAAATAAGAGATGAAAGAAAGGTATCCCATCATGAAACGACTGGTTTCCCTTCTGCTGTCCTGCCTGCTGCTGAGCTCCTGCGGCACCATTGTGACCCCCGCCAAGACCCCGCCGGAGCATTTGGTGTCAGAGGCGCCCCCGGCTCAGGTTCTCCCCGCTCCCGGCGAGATGCCGGAGCTCCTCCCGGACAGCCAGGAGGCAGGCGGGGAGAATGCTTCGGAGCCCTCCCTGGAAGAGGGCGGCGGAACTCCCGTGGAGACGCTGCCGGAGCCCCAGCGGGTGGTGGATCCCACCCGCCCCATGGTGGCCCTGACCTTTGACGATGGTCCCCACGCGGTCTACACGGACCAGATCCTGGATATTCTGGAGGAGCACGGCGCGGTGGCTACCTTCTTCGAAGTGGCGCGGAATCTCCCCGAGGCGCCGGAGGCAGTCCGCCGGGCGGCGGACATGGGCTGCGAGATCGGCAGCCACTCTTACCGCCACGCAAACCTGGGCAAGATGGATCAGGCCGCCCAGCAGGCGGATCAGGCCGCGGCGGACGCGCTGTTTCAGGAGGTGCTGGGGACCACGCCCGCGCTGCTGCGGCCGCCCTATGGCTCCATGAACAAGACGCTGAAGACCACCTCCGGCCGGAGCATCGTCACTTGGTCCATCGACACGGAGGACTGGCGCTCCAAGGACGCGGAGAAGGTGGTGACCGGCGTGGAGAACGCCGGGAATCTGGACGGACAGGTGATCCTGCTCCACAGCATCTACGAGAGCACGGTGGCGGCCACGGAGGTCCTGGTGCCCTGGCTGCTGGAGCAGGGCTACCAGCTGGTGACGGTCAGCGAGCTGATCCAGCTGCGCTTTGGGGATCAGGTGGAGCCCAACCGCACCTATAATTACGACTACTTCCGCTTCCAGGTGCCGCCCCTGCCTGCGGAGACGGCGCCCGCCGCCGCGTGAGCGGCAGGCAACCGACGGTTGCTTTACGCCGCTGCCCTGCTGTGATAGACTGGTCCCGAGGTGATGGGAATGGAGTTTCAAGAGGTGTTCGCCCAGCTGCGGCAGCGGACGGGTCTGTCCCAGAGCGAGGTGGCGGAGCGGCTGTTTGTCACCCGGCAGGCAGTGAGCCGCTGGGAACGGGGAGAGACGATCCCGGAGGTGGAGACGCTCCAGGCGCTGTCAAGGCTGTTCGGCGTGTCCATCAACACCCTGCTGGGCAGTCCCCGGACCCTGGTCTGCCAGAGCTGTGGAATGCCGCTGAGCGATGACATCCTGGCCAAAAATACGGACGGCAGCTTCAATGAGCAGTACTGCATGTGGTGCTGGGATGGAGAGGGCTTTGCCCAGGACTGCACCATGGAGGAGATGGTGGAGCACTGCCTGCCCCACATGCCCCTGGGCCGGACGGATCCGGAGGCGTGCCGCGCCTATATGCGGAGCCTTCTGCCCACACTGGGGCGGTGGAAAGAGAACTGACACAGGCGCCGGACTGCGGAAACCCGCGGTCCGGCGCCTGGATTTTTTCAGGACAGCTGCGCAAGACAGCTTTCGCACACATAGATCCCATGGGGGAGCTGCCTGAGAGAATCCGCAGCATGGCAGCAGATGCAGGAGGGTTCTTTCTTGCGGAGGATTACCGTGTGGGATGCTTCATCCAGAGAAAAAGATACGCTGTCTCCTTCATCCAACAACATAGCCCGGCGCAGATCGATGGGAATGACGATCCGCCCCAACTCATCCAACCTTTTCGCATATGGCCTGTTTTCATATCTGACATCCTCCTTTTTCGACAATTTGATGAAAAAGGATAGCACGTCGGTCAGTAAAAAGTCAACAAAAACGATTATTTTTTAGAATATAAATAAACGTATTAGATTACATTCATCCCATATAATAAAGCCCATGAGGTGCATGGATATGGGAAGATGGACAGGTATTCGATTTCGGGCTTCGGCACTCCGGACTGCGGGAAAATAAACACCTCTCTCAGGAGGAAGCTTGGGAAACGCGTCGGCGTCACCAAAGGAAGGTATTTATCGCTACGAAAATCAATGTTCAATCCCCATCCTCTGGAGACAGCGAGAAAGCTGGCGGTGGTACTGGGGGAAGTCTGGAATACAACCGGCGGTCTGGGGATGGAGTCGTCATCCGGACGGCCCAATGTCCACGAGGAAGAAGCTGCCCTGCGTGAGTTTATCCGTCGATCATTTCCTGAGACGTTGACAACGGACCTTTGCGGTTGTGTATTCGGCTGCCGTGAACAGAGGCCGGAACAACCGCTCCTTTATAATTTATAAATAGAAAAGAGCCGCTGCATCAACCGATGCAGCGGCTCTTTTTACGCCTTTGCCAGATACGCCCCGCAGGCCTTCCGGGCGTCGGCGGCGGTTTTTTCCTCGTCGATGGTGACGAGATGCCCCTCCTTCACCACGACCCGGCCGTTCACCACCGTGTAGTCCACCGGGCCGCGGAGGCCCACCGTGGCCAGCACGTCGGCGGGACTGTACGCGCCGCCCACCAGCTCCAGCCGGCGGGAATCCACCAGGAAGAAGTCCGCGCACTTGCCCACAGCCAGCTGCCCGATGTCCTCCCGGCCCAGCAGCCGGGCGCTGCCCCGGGTGGCCATCTTCAGCACCTGATACCCGGAGGGGGCCTTCTCGCTGGAGGTCAGCCGGTGGAGCAGGTAGCACACCCGCAGCTCCTCCATCAGGGACGACCCGTCGTTGCTGGCGGAGCCGTCCACCGCCAATCCCACCGGGACGCCCAGCGCCAGCATCTCCGGCACCCGGGCGACGCCGGAGGCCAACTTCATGTTGCTGATGGGGCAGTGGGCCACGCCGGTGCCGGTGCGGGCCAGCTCCCGCAGCTCCTCGTCGTTGAAGTGGATGCCGTGGGCGTACCACACATCCGGGCCTGTCCAGCCCAGAGATGCCATGTACTCCAGTGGCCGGACGCCGTAGTGCTCCAAGGTGTAGCGCTCCTCGTCCTTTGTCTCGCACAGGTGGGTGTGGAGCCGGACGCCGTACTGCCGGGCCAGGATGGCGCTCTGCCGCAGCAGTTCTCCGCTGACGGAGAAGGGGGAGCAGGGAGGCCAGGGCCACCTGCCGCATGGATCCGAAGGACGGATCATGGTACGCCTCGATCACCCGGGCGGAGTCCTTCATGATGGCGTCCACCGTCTGGACCACGCTGTCCGGCGGCAGGCCGCCGTCCTTGCGGGAGAGGTCCATGCTGCCCCGGGAGGCGAACATCCGCATCCCCAGCTCCTCCGCGGCGGCGAACTGGGCGCCGATCAGGTCTCCGCATCCGGCGGGAAAGACATAGTGGTGGTCAAAGCAGGTGGTGCAGCCGTGCTTCAGCAGCTCCCCCATGCCGGTGAGGGAGCTGAGGCGCACTACCTGCTCGTCCAGGCCCTTCCAGATCTCATACAGGGCGGTGAGCCAGTCGAACAGCTCCAGATTCTGCACCTGGGGCAGGTTCCGGGAGAACACCTGATACAGGTGGTGGTGGGTGTTGATGAGGCCGGGATAGCACCAGTAATGGGACCCGTCGATCACAGTGTCTGCGGTCTGGGGCAGGTCTGGGCCCAGACCGCGGATGATGCCGTTTTCGCAATAGAGGTCGGCGTGCTCCAGCACGGCGTCGCCGTCATCACAGGTGAGGATGGTCCGCAGATTGCGCAGCAGCAAAGAGGACATGGCGGTCACGCTCCTTTCTGCTCCCAGTATAAAGGACGGCGGGAGAAAGGTCAACTTTCCCGGGAAAACTTCTTGCGGAAACGGGGAGGATGTGATACGCTGAGAGCAATTTCGGATCACCGGGAGGAACACGGATATGCTGGACATCTTTGATATTCTGGGCCCTGTGATGGTGGGCCCCTCCAGCTCCCATACAGCAGGGGCGGTGCGGATCGGCCGCATGGCCAGGACCCTGCTGGGGGCGGAAGTGGTGCGGGCGGACATCGGCCTCCACGGCTCCTTTGCCGATACCGGCCGAGGCCACGGCACGGACCGGGCGCTGGTGGCGGGCCTCCTGGGGATGAAGCCGGACGATCTGGGCATTCCTCAGAGCTTTGAGATCGCCGCCAACCAGGGGTTGGAATTCCACTTCCACACGGCCCGTCTGCGGGATGCCCACCCCAACACGGCGGTGCTGACGGTGGAGAGTGCCGACGGGCGGAAGCTGGAGCTGCAGGCGGCCTCCACCGGCGGCGGCCGCATCCGGGTGGATCGGCTGGATGGAGTGGAGGTGAGCTTCACCGGCATCTTCAACACCCTGGTGGTCCGCCACCAGGACGTGGCCGGAGAGTTGTCCCGGATTCTCAATGAGCTCTCCGTCAGCGGGGTGAACATCGCCAACATGAGCCTGAACCGGGACCGCCGGGGCGGCGCTGCCCTGACGGTGGTGGAGACGGACCAGAAGATCCCGGCGGATGCCCTGGAGCGTATCCAGGCGCTCTACGGCGTCTTGGGCGCCACCTACTACGAGAAGGAGGAAGACTGAAATGGCTCTGGATTCCATGCAGGAGATCTTCGACAAGATCCAGGCGGGGCGGAAGCCCTTCTGGCAGGTGGTGCGGGATACGGACGTGGAGGAGCGGCAGGTGACGGCGGAGGCCTCCTTTGAGAAGATGCACGCCACCTGGCGGGCCATGGTGGAGTCCGTGGACACCTACCGGGCGGACCGGCGCAGCGTCAGCGGCCTAGTGGGGGGCGACGCCCAGAGGATGTGGGACTACGCCGCCCAGCAGGAGACGCTCTGCGGCCCCTATCTGCAGGAGGTGATCGCTACGGCCCTGTGCGTGGCGGAGTCCAACGCCTGCATGCACCGGATCGTGGCGGCACCCACGGCGGGGGCCTGCGGCGTGCTGCCGGCGGTGCTGGTGCCGCTGTACCGCCGGGGCGCTGTAGATGAGGAGGCCATCGTCCGGGCGCTGTATGTGGCTGCCGGTATCGGCGCGGTGGTTGGCTACCGGGCGTCCATCTCCGGCGCCTCCGGCGGCTGCCAGGCGGAGGTAGGCACGGCTGCGGCCATGGCGGCGGGGGCCCTGGTGGACCTGCGGGGCGGCGGGCCGGAGCAGATCGGCCACGCCGTGGCGATGGCGCTGAAGAACCTGATGGGCCTGGTGTGCGATCCGGTGGCGGGACTGGTGGAGGTCCCCTGCGTCAAGCGAAACGTCATCGGCGCGGTGAATGCCGTCAGCGCGGCGGACATGGCCCTGGCGGGCATTGAGAGCCGGGTGCCTGTGGACCAGGTGATCGACTGCATGGGCGACGTGGGCCGCCGGCTGCCGGTAGAGCTGCGGGAGACCGCTCTGGGCGGTCTCGCCGCCACACCATTCGGACAGAGCGTGAAGGCAAAGCGGGAAGAGCGCCGCTCCCAGGAACAGGAGCTGTGAGGACGAAAGAAGGACCTGCCCTGCGGCAGGTCCTTCTTTTTGCGAAAGGGAAGATCAGGCGTTCCGGCTGGCCAGGACTTTCTGGAACCAGTCCTTGCCGTCTACAAAGCGGGAGACCAAAAAGCTCACCACATAGTCGCCGGCGGAGTTGATCATGGTAGCGGGAGGGTCCACCAGGTTTCCGATGGTGATGGCGATGGGATAGGCGATGGCCAGCTGGTCCGGGAAGAACACGGAGCACATGATGAACTCGCCGATGTAGCCGCCGCCGGGGACGCCGGACATGCCCACGGAGGACAGCACGGCCACAATCACCATCAGTGCCATGTCGCCGATGCTGTCAAAGGGCCGGCCGAACACGCCGAAGAGGAACGTGATCTTCAGAATGCAAGAGAAGCAGGAGCCATCCATGTGCATGGTGGCGCCCAGAGGAACCACGATCTCGCTGACATCCTTGGAGATACCGGTGGCCTCCGCCTCTTCCATGTTGGTGGGGATGGTGGCCACGGAGGAGCAGGTGCCCAGGGAAGTGATGGCAGGTTTGGCGATGTGCCGGAACATTTCCTTGACCGCTCCCTTGCCGCCGCCGAACCAGGCGAACAAGGGGAAGGCCACAAAAATATAAATGAAGCAGAGGGGATAGTACACCACCAGAGCCCGGGCATAGTCCGTAGCGATCTGGGAGCCGTAGGTGGCCACCAGGTTGGCGAAGAAGCCGAAGAAGGCGATGGGGGCGTAGTAGGTGACTAGCTGAACGACCTTCATCATAGCTTCGGACAGGCTGGTGAGGAATCTTGCAATCAGGCTGTCAGGACCCGGCCCCAGATTTACGCCGAAGCCGAACAGAATGGAGAAGACGATCAGGGGCAGCATGGCGCTGCGGCTGAGCAGGCCGGAGAAGTCGCTCACCGTGAAGAAGTTCACGATCAGGTCCGGGATGGAGATGGGATCCTCCACCACGCCCTCAGTCAGGTTGGTCCAGGGCTCCAGAACCGGGGGGAAGATCTTCATAATGACGATCATGATGACCGCAGCGATGGCGCCGGTGATGACGAAGGTCAGCACGGTGGTGCCCATGATCTTGCCGGCCCGTTTGCGGCTCTTCATGGTAGCCACAGACCCGGCAATGGACGAAAACACCATGGGCACCACGATGCAGAACATCATATTCAGGAACAGGGTGCCCAGAGGTTCCAGCACCGTGGCGCCGGCGCTGATGACGTTGCCCCTCCGCATCCAGCTCCTGGGGGAAGATCCAGCCCACGATGGAGCCCAGGATCATGGCCCCCAGCATGACGGCCAGAAATGCGTAGTTCCGGGCAACAGACTTTTTGCTCAGCTGTGTACTCATTCTCTCTCCTCCAATACATATTGAAATAGCTGCTGACCTGTATGGCCTTCCGGCCTTACATTATAATAAGGTCCTCATCCGTAACTTCACCCCTGCACACCACGTTGGTGGGGCCTGTCAGATAAAGGCTGGCGATATGGGAGTGGACCCGCTCCGCGTCGATCACCAAGCGGCCGCCGGTCATATCCACCTGTACGCCGTGGCCGGAGACTTTGCCCTGCAGAGTCAGCACGGTCACCACAGATCCGGTGCCAGTGCCGCAGGCATAGGTGAAGTCCTCCACGCCGCGTTCAAATGTCCGCTCGAAAATCAGATCTTCACCGGTGATCTCGTAGAAGTTCACATTGGCACCCTTGGGAAAGACCTTGTTCCAGCGAATAGCCCGGCCCAGCTCCCGCAGCTCGTTTTCGTCCGCCTGGCGCAGTCCGGCGTATGGCACCACGGCGTGGGGGATGCCGGGATTTCCCAGCTCCACATAGGAGCAGACGTATGTCACGCCGTCTGCCTCTACCGGGCTATCCAGTCGTACGGTGGTGGGGTCGTTCAGCCGGATGCGGTACAGCCGCTGGTCGATCCGCCGGCCGGTGACGATGCCTGCCGTGGTCTCCACAGTCTGCGTCTCTCCGGCCAGCCCGTTTTCGTAGCCATACCGGCAGATGCAGCGGGCACCGTTCCCACACATCTCACCTACGCTGCCATCAGAATTATAGAACAGCATCCGATAATCTCCGCCCTGGGAGGGGGCATCCACAACCATCAACCCGTCCGCCCCGATGGACTTATAACAGCGAGAACTGAGAATGAAAAGCAGAGAATGTGCGGAAAACCATGCAGAACCTGCGAAATCCACGTCAGTGGGAAGACGGTCGAAAAAAATCGAGAAAAGAGGAAAAAGGTATTGACAAAAGGGGAAGGATTTGGTATTCTAACAAAGCTGTCGGCGCGGTGATGAGCCGGGCCGGGAAGAGATGAAAAAAGTTCTTGACAGCAAGGCTGAGATGTGGTAACCTAAACAGGTTGCTGCTGATACGAGATGGATCGGATGTCAAAAAACTTCTGAAAAAAGTTCTTGACAAACGAAATGAAATCGAGTATAATAGCAATGTTCCGCCGGGAACGGCGTGCACCTTGTAAATTAAACAACGTAACGAAAAGGAAGCACCAGAAGGCGAGCTCATTTAGGTGAGTTTGCCAAAGGACAAAGCCGTCTCACTGGGTTGAGTCAATTACCGGTGGGATGGAGAAATGAAGCTATGACAAATAGCTCTATGAAGGTTTGAACGGACTACGGTTCGTTTAGATACCATTTTATAGAGAGTTTGATCCTGGCTCAGGACGAACGCTGGCGGCGTGCTTAACACATGCAAGTCGAACGGAGCACCCTTGACTGAGGTTTCGGCCAAATGATAGGAATGCTTAGTGGCGGACTGGTGAGTAACGCGTGAGGAACCTGCCTTCCAGAGGGGGACAACAGTTGGAAACGACTGCTAATACCGCATGACGCATGACCGGGGCATCCCGGGCATGTCAAAGATTTTATCGCTGGAAGATGGCCTCGCGTCTGATTAGCTAGATGGTGGGGTAACGGCCCACCATGGAGACGATCAGTAGCCGGACTGAGAGGTTGACCGGCCACATTGGGACTGAGATACGGCCCAGACTCCTACGGGAGGCAGCAGTGGGGAATATTGGGCAATGGACGCAAGTCTGACCCAGCAACGCCGCGTGAAGGAAGAAGGCTTTCGGGTTGTAAACTTCTTTTGTCAGGGAAGAGTAGAAGACGGTACCTGACGAATAAGCCACGGCTAACTACGTGCCAGCAGCCGCGGTAATACGTAGGTGGCAAGCGTTGTCCGGATTTACTGGGTGTAAAGGGCGTGCAGCCGGGCCGGCAAGTCAGATGTGAAATCTGGAGGCTTAACCTCCAAACTGCATTTGAAACTGTAGGTCTTGAGTACCGGAGAGGTTATCGGAATTCCTTGTGTAGCGGTGAAATGCGTAGATATAAGGAAGAACACCAGTGGCGAAGGCGGATAACTGGACGGCAACTGACGGTGAGGCGCGAAAGCGTGGGGAGCAAACAGGATTAGATACCCTGGTAGTCCACGCTGTAAACGATGGATACTAGGTGTGCGGGGACTGACCCCCTGCGTGCCGCAGTTAACACAATAAGTATCCCACCTGGGGAGTACGATCGCAAGGTTGAAACTCAAAGGAATTGACGGGGGCCCGCACAAGCGGTGGATTATGTGGTTTAATTCGAAGCAACGCGAAGAACCTTACCAGGGCTTGACATCCTACTAACGAAGTAGAGATACATTAGGTGCCCTTCGGGGAAAGTAGAGACAGGTGGTGCATGGTTGTCGTCAGCTCGTGTCGTGAGATGTTGGGTTAAGTCCCGCAACGAGCGCAACCCCTATTGTTAGTTGCTACGCAAGAGCACTCTAGCGAGACTGCCGTTGACAAAACGGAGGAAGGTGGGGACGACGTCAAATCATCATGCCCCTTATGTCCTGGGCTACACACGTAATACAATGGCGGTCAACAGAGGGAGGCAAAGCCGCGAGGCAGAGCAAACCCCCAAAAGCCGTCCCAGTTCGGATCGCAGGCTGCAACCCGCCTGCGTGAAGTCGGAATCGCTAGTAATCGCGGATCAGCATGCCGCGGTGAATACGTTCCCGGGCCTTGTACACACCGCCCGTCACACCATGAGAGTCGGGAACACCCGAAGTCCGTAGCCTAACCGCAAGGAGGGCGCGGCCGAAGGTGGGTTCGATAATTGGGGTGAAGTCGTAACAAGGTAGCCGTATCGGAAGGTGCGGCTGGATCACCTCCTTTCTAAGGAGACCTGGGCAGAGCAAGCTCTGCCTGGAATTCCTGGTCAGCTGGAGCGGAAAAAGTTACGTTGTTTAATTTAGAGGGCGTACGCCGGGAGATAGAAGGGGATATAGCTCAGCTGGGAGAGCGCCTGCCTTGCAAGCAGGAGGTCGCCGGTTCGAACCCGACTATCTCCACCAAGAGAATAAAGCGTCACCTCGTCCAAGACGAGGGCCCGTAGCTCAGCTGGCTAGAGCGTACGACTGATAATCGTAAGGTCGGTGGTTCGAGCCCACTCGGGCCCACCAGGCGATTTGCCTTTGGATTTGAAGACCTGATCGAAAGATCGGATCTTCAAATCTGACTGCAAAAGCGGTTGGAAGCTGTGCCGGAGACAAGCGGAAGCTTGCGGACGATCTGCACCTTGAAAAACTGAACAATGTGACAAAAAGCAAGTAAGGCAACAGAGAGGTTTCTCTGTGGAGACACAGAGGAAACAAATTGATTGTGGAACAGCATCCGAAAGGATGCAGGGTGACATACAATTTCGATCTTTGTAAAGCCTGCATAATTCTCAAAGAGAACCAAGAATTCTCTGACAAGTCGCTGTGAGAACAGCGATAGGTCAAGCTGGAAAGAGCGCAAGGGGAATGCCTTGGCATCAGGAGCCGAAGAAGGACGTGACAAGCTGCGAAAAGCCTCGGGGAGGAGCAAATATCCATTGATCCGGGGATATCCGAATGGGGCAACCCGGCTGGACAATATCCAGTCATCCTGCGTTGAACAAAATAGGCGTAGGAAGGGAACCGCCTGAACTGAAACATCTAAGTAGGGCGAGGAAGAGACATCAACCGAGATTCCGCAAGTAGTGGCGAGCGAACGCGGAAGAGGCCAAACCGAGGGATTTATTCCTCGGTTGCGGACAGTCATTTAGCGGAAGTTATCTAGGAGAAGGGTCTGGGAAGGCCCGCCACAGAGGGTGAGAGCCCCGTATCCGAAAGAGAAGGCCGTGCGACTGAATCCAGAGTACCGCGGGACACGTGAAACCCCGTGGGAAACAGGGGGACCACCCTCCAAGCCTAAATACTACCTGATGACCGATAGAGGAGCAGTACCGTGAGGGAAAGGTGAAAAGGACCCCGGGAGGGGAGTGAAAGAGAACCTGAAACCTTGTGCTTACAAGCTGTCAAAGCACGTTAAAGTGTGATGGCGTACTTTTTGTAGAACGGTCCGGCGAGTTATAGTAACGAGCGAGCTTAAGGCATTCAGTGCCGGAGGCGAAGCGAGAGCGAGTCTGAATAGGGCGTAAAGTTCGTTGCCATAGACCCGAAACCGGGTGACCTACCCATGAGCAGGTTGAAGTGGGGGTGAAACCCCATGGAGGACCGAACCGACCCCCGTTGCAATGGTGGCGGATGACTTGTGGGAAGGTTCGTCCGCCCAAGGTAAGCCGGGAGCTAAGGTGAGGCCGAAAGGCGTAGCCGATGCACATACGGTAGAGATTCCGTAGCCACCGAACTTTAAGTCAGAGGGACACTTTTGGATAGCGGAACCCGGGTTGGTTGACCCGGGCGAAAGGGAGCGAAAATATAGTAGCGAAGTCCGCGATGCTGAGAGGCGAGAAAAGCTCTGATGGATACTAAGGTGCCCGTACCGCAAACCGACACAGGTAGATGAGGAGAGAATCCTAAGGCCGACGAGAGAAATGTTGTTAAGGAACTCGGCAAGATTACCCCGTAACTTAGGGATAAGGGGAGCCTCGAAAAGAGGCCGCAGTGAAAAGGCCCAAGCAACTGTTTACCAAAAACACAGGTCTATGCTAAATCGAAAGATGACGTATATGGGCTGACGCCTGCCCGGTGCCGGAAGGTTAAGAGGAGATGTCAGCCGCAAGCTGAAGCATTGAATTGAAGCCCCGGTAAACGGCGGCCGTAACTATAACGGTCCTAAGGTAGCGAAATTCCTTGTCAGGTAAGTTCTGACCCGCACGAAAGGCGTAATGATTTGGGCACTGTCTCAACAGCCCGCCCGGCGAAATTGTAGTACTGGTGAAGATACCAGTTACCCGCAACTAGACGGAAAGACCCCATGGAGCTTTACTGCAGCTTAATACTGGAATTCGGTAAATCATGTACAGGATAGGTGGGAGGCTTGGAAGCAGGGGCGTCAGCTCTTGTGGAGCCGCCGGTGGGATACCACTCTTGGATTGCTGAATTTCTAACCTGCGGCCGTGAATCCGGTCGGGGGACACTGTTAGGCGGGCAGTTTGACTGGGGCGGTCGCCTCCTAAAGAGTAACGGAGGCGCTCAAAGGTTGGCTCAGCACGGACGGAAATCGTGCAGTGAGTGTAAACGTAAAAGCCAGCCTAACTGCGAGACCGACGGGTCGAGCAGTAACGAAAGTTGGAGTTAGTGATCCGGTGGTATGTGAGTGGAAATGCCATCGCTCAACGGATAAAAGCTACCCTGGGGATAACAGGCTGATCTCCCCCAAGCGTCCACAGCGACGGGGAGGTTTGGCACCTCGATGTCGGCTCGTCACATCCTGGGGCTGAATTCGGTCCCAAGGGTTCGGCTGTTCGCCGATTAAAGTGGCACGCGAGCTGGGTTCAGAACGTCGTGAGACAGTTCGGTCCCTATCTGTTGCGGGCGAAAGAGATTTGAAGGGAGCTGTCCTTAGTACGAGAGGACCGGGATGGACGTACCTCTGGTGCACCAGTTGTCCTGCCAAGGGCATAGCTGGGTAGCTAAGTACGGACGAGATAAACGCTGAAAGCATCTAAGCGTGAAACTCCCCTAAGATGAGATCTCACCTCGAAAGAGGGTAAGGGCCCAGGAAGACTACCTGGTAGATAGGCCGGAGGTGGAAGTGCAGTAATGTATGGAGCTGACCGGTACTAATAGCCCGAGGGCTTGACCTACGAGAAAGCAGGCGAGCCTGAAAGCAGCGTCACATTGTTCGGTTTTGAGGGTGCAGGGAAGCATGCTCAAGGGATTTGCACCTTTAGCTCAGTTGGTAGAGCAACTGACTCTTAATCAGTGGGTCCCCGGTTCGAGTCCGTGAAGGTGCACCATGGCCCGTTGGTCAAGTGGTTAAGACAGCGGCCTCTCACGCCGTTAACATCGGTTCGAATCCGGTACGGGTCACCAGACTTTTCAAGGGCGAAAGTTCTTGACAAGGGAAGCGAAATACAATATAATACAGTTTGTTCTCCGGCAAGACCGGATGACATAGAGTTGGTGCTGATTAGGGCGAGGGTCCACCCGTTCCCATTCCGAACACGGCAGTTAAGCTCGTTTCTGTCGACAATACTTGGCTGGCAACGGCCTGGGAAGATAGATAGCGCCAACACTGAGAGGCCACATCGTTTGATGTGGCCTTTTTTCGTCGCATGGGAGGCATCGTTTTGCAATATCATCAAGTGGTCAAAGGAAGATTTCTACGGCGGCCCAACCGTTTTATCGCTCATGTGGAGACAGAAGACGGGCTGCAGATCTGCCATGTAAAAAACACCGGACGCTGCCGGGAGTTGCTGGTGCCGGGAGCAGCGGTCTATCTGGAAAAGGCCGCAAATTCTGCGAGAAAGACAGCGTATGACCTTATCGCCGTGGAGAAAGGGGCCTTGCTGATCAATATGGATGCGCAGGCCCCAAATCGTGTTTTTCAGGAGTGGGCCGCCCAAGGACATTTCCTGCCAGATCTAAAGTCCATTCAACCGGAATATCATTATGGAGAGTCCCGTCTGGACTTTGCGCTGACAACAGAAGCCGGGCTGCACCTGGTGGAAGTCAAGGGTGTTACCTTGGAGGAAAACGGTGTTGTCCGATTTCCGGACGCGCCGACAGAACGGGGCGTGAAGCATATTCACGAGTTACAGCGGGCTGTCCGGGAGGGACTGGGCGCTACCCTGTTTTTTGTGATCCAGATGCACGGCGTGGATCGCTTCTCTCCCAACGACGCCACCCATCCGGCCTTCGGTGCGGCCCTTCGGGAGGCAGCTGCCTGCGGTGTCCAAGTGTACGCCTATGACTGCCTGGTGACGCCGGACAGTTTAACTATCCACCAGCCGGTGCCGGTGGTATTATAAGGGAGCGGCAATATGGGATTTTTGGAATTGCTGTTGATCGGCGTGGGGCTCTCGATGGACGCCTTTGCTGTAGCGGTGTGCCAGGGACTCTGTATGCCAAAACTGAATCTGCGCTATGCGGCTGTGATTGCGCTGTTTTTTGGCGGATTTCAGGCGCTGATGCCCTATGCCGGCTGGCTGCTGGGCGCCCAATTTGCCGGGTACATCCAACATCTGGACCACTGGCTGGCTTTTTTTCTGCTGGCATTCATCGGCGGTAAGATGGTGTGGGAGTCTTTGAAAGGGGAGGCGGAGGAGACGGCCTGTGCGGTGAGTGTGACGCTGGATTATAAGCAGCTGCTGCTGATGGCGGTGGCTACCAGCATCGACGCATTGGCTGTTGGGGTCACGTTTGCATTTTTGAACGTGGACATCCTGCCTGCTGTGACGGTCATCGGCTGCACGACTTTTGTGATCTCCCTGGCGGGTGTGGTGATCGGGACCTTTTTCGGCGCCCGCCTCCAGTGCTGGGCGGAGATCGCCGGCGGTGTGATCCTGATCCTTCTGGGTGGAAAGATTCTTCTGGAGCACCTGGGGATCCTGTAAGCGCCTATAAAAAACAGCGAAGTGGAAAACGCCCCGGGCCATTTGGCCCGGGGCGCTGGTTATCTTATGAAATCTCAGCAGCAGGGATTGGGATTGCAGCCGCAGTTGTTGTTGCAGCCGCAGCCGTTGCCGCCCCAGCTGCCGTTGCCGCAGCAGCACCAAATGATGATCAGCAGAATGATGATCCAGCAGCAGTTGCCGCCGCCAAAGCCGTTATTGCACATACCGGAACCTCCTATGAAATCGTAGACCGACCGAACCGGTCTCAATCCATAGTATGCCGGACCGGCAAAGGGGTTCCGGTTTTATTTCCGGCCGCTGGTGACGAGTGCGTCGGCCGCCTGTTTCTCCCGCACGGTGAAGACGCCCTTGTCCATCAGCGTGTCTCCCAGTGTCTGCCTGCTGCCGGACACCGCGGCATCCAGCGCGTAGTAGGAGACGTATGCGAGATCCGCCCGGAGGAACGTGCCGCCCTGCAGGGCGGCCAGCTCGCCCTCCGTGATGACGCCATTGGTCAAGGCATTGGTCAGTGTGCCGGAGAGGTCCTTGTTGTCCGCGGAGCTGTATCCCAGTGCCCGGAGGATGAATTCCATGTATTGGCTGGCTGTCACCGTCTGGCTGGGCCGGAAGGTGGTGGCGGAGTATCCGTTGGTGTAGCCCTTGCTGTATGCGTAGCCCACGTATTTCTCGCTCTGGGTCCCGGGGGTGATGTCCGTGAAGGGAGTGGAGCCGGTGTAGGCCAGCGCATCATTCTCCTCGCCCAGGACGCGGATGAACATGATGAGGGCTTGCAGGCGGGTAGGGGCGACCTCCAGATCATATCCCTCTCCGTAGCCGGTGAAGCTGCCTTGAAACAGGTGCATGGTCTTGAGCGCGGCAGCAATGGCGTTGTAGTCCGTGTTGGTGGAGTAGCTGAAGGCGTAGGGGCCCTGATAATCCACAACCGCCGTCTTGGAGGTGACGGTAAACACGGCGGTGGTTTCCTCAGCCACCAGATACCGGTGGCTGGCTGTAAGGGCACTGCCACTGGTAACGGTGGTCCCTGTGGTGATATCCACCACAGCGCCGGAGTTGAACGTGACCTGCATACCGCCCGCCAGCAACAGGACGCCCGTGCCGGTGGAGCCGGTCAGGGCGTCGCCTGCCTTCAGACGGGTCTCCATCCACGTGGCGGCCCCGCCGTCGGAAGGAGCCGCGTCTCCGTTCAGCAGCGCTTGGTCAGAGGCGTCCAGTTTTTCCTCCACCCGCTGGTCTACCGCATCGGTGAAAGTGCCGGTGAGATAGGAGAGGGAGGCCAGCGGATCGGAGGCCCCGCCGGCCGCGGCCAAGGCGTACACAACGGTGACGGTAAGTAAGAGGCAGACGGTGATGAGGGCAGTCTTGGTCTTCCTTGTCATAGATGATTCCCTTCCACGCTGGAGCGTCAGCGGTTGGCGATGCGGTAACTGAGGGTCAGGAGGCTGTCTGCGAAGTGAATGTTCTCAAACTGCACATCCGGGAGCTGACTGCTGAGCTCAATGTTGGTAAAGTTCCAAAAGCCCTTGACGCCCAGATTGATGAGGTGGCTGGCGGTGTCCTGGGCCACGGACTGGGGAATGGTCAGCACCACCACGTCCACCGGGTGGTCCTGTAGGAAGTGATCTAGCTCGGACATGGCGTATACCGGCACATTATTCACCACAGTCCCGATCACGGCGGGGGAGACATCAAAGGCTGCGTCCACCGTAAACCCACTCTGGGAGAATGGGAAGTTCTGAAGCAGTGCGTGGCCCAGATTGCCAACGCCGATCATGATGAGGTGGTGGTTGTTGTCCACGCCCAGGATATGACCGATCTCGGCCCGCAGTTCTTCTACATTGTAGCCGTAGCCCTGCTGGCCGAATTCACCGAAGCAGCTGAGATCCTGCCGGATCTGAGAGGCGGTGATGTCCATTTTCTGCCCCAGGGAGTGTGAGGAGATGCGCACGACGCCGCGGTTGCAGAGGTCTGTGAGCTGGCGGTAATATCTGGGCAGACGCCGTATCACGGCGTCGGAGATGTTTTCCTTTCGCATATAAGTCACTCCTTGCTATTTGTTAAATCATTCTCAATTAAGTTTAGACCAAAATCAGGGACTTGTCAATTTTTTTAACAATCTTTTTAAGAAAAATTTTTTCAAGAAAAGCTTTACAAAGCGGAAAAATGTTGGTATACTAAATAAGCTGTTTGAAGAAGATGTTGATGTATGCGCCTGTAGCGCAGTTGGATAGCGCGTCAGACTCCGACATTTCAGGATCGTTCAGTCAAATCAGGGAACCATGGATCAATGAAAAGCCGGTCATCAGGCGACAACCAATGGGGGGATATGCCCCGTGGTTTCTCGCAAGACCCCAGCTGTCTGGGGCGTCAGTGGCACTCCGGAGGCCGCTGGTTGCCGAAGAGTCCAAATGCAGGGCGGAAAATTTTTGAAAGCGTTTGTTTCGGCGGTTTTTGTATTATGAGCCTGCCATCAACTGTTTTCACCCCCGTCCAGGGCGTTGGCACCTCCTCATCAGTTGCCCGGCAAGCCCCATTCCACCCAGTGGGAAACCTCCAGGAAGAGTCCAGCGGCTCCTGCCACACTGCCATGGTACAAAAGACAGCCGTCCGCAGTTCCGGTAAATGATATACTTCAGCCGGTTGCTCCAGGGGGTCCATTTCGCCGGAAGGTCACGATGGCCTCGTTCTGTTGCCAGCCGATCCCAAGATCATACGATCCGCACCAGGCGCAGTGGGTAACGGGGATCTGCGGCTGTTTCGTTTCTCTGTATTTCATCAAATCTCCAACCCCTCCTGCAGAACCTGACTGGCCGCTTTCTTGTTCTTATCAAATGCGTGTGTGTAGATGTCCAGCGTAGTGGAGGGCTGACTGTGGCGCCCAGCAGTCCCGCCACGGTGGCTACGTCGGCGCCGCCGGCGATCAGCAGGCTGGCGTTGGTGTGCCGCAGGGAGTGGACGTTCAGAGCAGGGGGCAGGCCGTGCTTCTTCAGGATCAGCTTGAACCGCCAGGTGAAGGTGGAGGGCGTCATGGGGAGCCGGTCTCCGTGACGGCGGAAGATATAGTCCGTATCCTCTAATTCCCGCCCATCATACGTTTCCGTCTCCCAGGCGCACTCCCGCTGGAACTCCTGCAGCAGGGACACCATCTCCAGAGAGAAGTAAACATACCGGCCTCCGGCCACAGTCTTTGTCTCCTTGGCGATGATATCCTCGCCGGTGACCTTTACCACATTCTGCTGGATGTGAATGGACCGCTCATCCCAGTTGATGTCGCCCCACTGCAACCCGCAGCATTCGCCCCGGCGCATCCCGGTGGCGATGATAAGCTTGAGGTAGGTCTCGTACTTGAGGTTCCCCTCCTCCAGTACGGCAATGAGCTGCTGGGCGGTGGCCTCGCCAGCGATCACCTTCTCTTTCTTTTTCCCGGTATAGTGGTATGTCCGCCAAGCCGGGGTATGGTCCAGAAAGCCGCCCTCCATGGCATCTGAGAGGATCGTACACAGCGTTGCGTGTACACCCTCCACAGTGCACTCGGAGAGCGGCTTTCACGTTCTTTGATTCTTCACTTTCCGAAGACCGGAGTGGAGCTGCCGGAAATACTCCGGCCGAAGTTCCGTCAGCTTGTAGTGCCCTAGGACTGGCAGGAAGCAATCAATGTCCTGCCGGTCCCTGGCCGGGGTAGGCTTGGTCAGCTTGCCGGGAGCGACCTCACGGAGCCACAGCTCCGTGTACTTCGCCAGTGTAATACTCCACTCCACTTCTTCCTGAGGAAGCGACCTGCAACACTTGACAAAAACTGCCGAAAGCATATTGCTTTCATAAACGTCAAATACGGGAGGATATAAAAGATTTCATTGATCTGGCGAGCCGGTTGAACCGAGCTGTGTGAGCCTGACCACTATTTGCAAAAAGGCCCGGAGCCATTGCATCGCAATGGCTCCGGGCCTTTTGCAAATGACGAGAAACTTGTACAAATTCACTGAAATCCTTGCATTGCGGAGGCTTTCTTGCTTTTAACGCTTATCAGTATTTTGACAGAGAATTGGCTTTTTGACCAGTTCCAGCGTTCAACGGAATTTGCGGAGAACGCTGTCGCAAGATCGTCCCAATATATGGAGTAATAGACAAGATGTTGTTAAATGGTATCAAAATAATCCGTGGATCCGGGTTGCCCATCAGAGGTCAGCAAAAGCAGGCAACCAAAAAAATTCTGAAAATTATGGTAAGGAGAATCAAACACACCGCCGAACCTTTCACGCATTTTTTCAATCCGGTACACGACTGTATTTCGATGTACATGCAGTTCCTGGGCCGTCAAAGCCAAGCTCTGTCCGTTTTTCAGATAGATAAACAATGTTTTTACATAGTCGGACTGATTGTCTATATCGTATGCCATCAGATTACGCAAAAAAGCACTGACATAGTCCGTCCGCTGTTCTGCGGGGATCGAGGCAGCAAGCCGCCAAAGCCTGTAGTCATCATATTGGGCGATCCTGGCATCACTCCCGGAGATCCTGGCCATTTTTTTCTGCCATGGCAGCCTGATTAAAGTAACGCCGGATCTCATACAGGTCTGAGAATGTATCACTGATACCGGCGCACAGATCATGCTCTGACAGGTATCCCTCCAACTGCTGCAATCCGTCCTGCGGAATTTGCCTGCTTTTTTCCGCACTCCACCAGTAAGACCACATATTCTCGGAAAAACAGGGACCACGCCTTTGGAAAGATCGTTCCCAAACGTGCCTTGAAATGCCGCTCTCCGGAGACTCGAGAAGAAAACGCGTGCATATTGATACCGATCAGGGAATAAGGACCGGCCTGCTCGAAAACTGTTCCCAAAATTCTCTGGAGAAAAAGCGCACGATTGGCAAAGCCTTCATTCAGTATGCTGGATAGCAGCATTTCTGCGGAGTCATGCTGGTGGCTAAGCCTGATTGCCTGTTCGATGGTAAGCTCCTTTACCAAAACGCCTGCCACGAGATCGTAGATCTCCCCAGGGACCGCATCAAAAGCGGTATGGTATTCCAGCACGGAAAGATACCCGATGGTCAGAGAGTTGGAGATCAGAGGACATATTCGCCTCCGATGGGGCCCCAGTCATCAAAGATTTGAAAGGGCAGCGGAGTTCCCCGCATACTCTCCACCCCATGGAGCATAGCCGCATATTCAAAAAGACAGTATCCTCGCTTCTTTCCGGCAGTCCACACCTCATCCTGAACATCAGTGGTATCAGAATATGATACCGTGTAGTAGTTCTTGTCAAACACTGCAATGGGATTTTTCAGCACCTCCGCTGCCCGATCTACCAGCAGATCCATATTGTTGTAATGAAATGAAAAGCTCAGAAATTCTTGGATCGTCTCATAGTCAATTTTGCACATTTTGCACAGTTTCACCTTTCCTCTGTAGAATGGGTTTATTCTATGAGTACAAATCCAGCCATCAAATTGATACCATTGTAACATTGAGTCCCTTTTTTTCGCAATGCTAAATTATTTACAGAGGATACTAATTTGAGAGGTCCTAACAAAACCAGCCATCAAAAAATGACATTAAGAGGGAGGGATTTTTTCAAATGCGGACAATTCGCATCGGTTCTGGCGCAGGCTTCAGCAATGATCGGGTAGAACCCGGAATTGAATTGCTTGAGAAGGGACAGCTGGACTATTTCTGCTTGGAGTGTCTGGCAGAACGGACCATAGCCATTGCACAAAAGGAGAAAAAAATCTAGACCCCAACATTGGTTACAATCCTTATCTCGCATATCGTATGAAGAAGATCCTGCCTATCGCCGCGGAAAACATGTGAAAGTCATTACCAACATGGGTGGCGCAAATGTTCAGAAAGCTGTTGAAAAACCGCAGAGATTGCCAGAAGTGCAGGAATCTCCGGCCTAAAAATTGTAGGTGTGCTGGGAGATGACATTTTTTGACCGTTTGGACCGGTACGCGGACTACCCCATTTTTGAAACTGGTGAGCGGCTTGGCGATTTGAAGAACAAAGTGGCCGCCAACGCCTATCTGGGCTGCGCCGGCATCGTGCAGGCTCTTAAGGACGGTGCAGATATCGTCATCACAGGCCGCTGCTCCGATCCCGCGCTGTTTCTCGGGCCGCTGGTATACGAGTTCAACTGGCCCATGGATAACTATGATCTGATGGGCAAGGGGACTGTTGTGGGACATCTTCTGAGTGCTCCGGACAGGTCAGCGGCGGTAACTTCTGCGTGCCCGGATATAAGGATGTAGAAGATCTGTGGCATCTGGGGTTTCCCTATGCGGATGTCAGTGAGGACGGCACCATCGAGATCTCCAAGTTGGAGGGGACCGGCGGACGCGTAGACGTGCAGACCTGCTCAGAGCAACTGATTTACGAGATCCACGATCCCTCCAGCTACTATACGCCAGACTGTGTGGCGGACTTCTCCCAAGTCGCCTTTGAACAGGTCGGAAAGGACCGTGTTCGGGTAACAGGCGCTACCGGCCGCCCCCGGACCGACACGCTGAAAGTCAGTGTGGGATACAAAGACGGGTACATCGGGAGCTGCGGACTGAGCTTCGAGGCCCCAAGTGTTTTGAACGGATGGTACTGGCTGTTCAGACCATGGAGAAGATCATTGAGACCTACTACCATCCTGCAGAGCACCGGGTGGATATTATCGGCTACAACTCCCTGTATCCCCGGGACCTGTCGGAGGGGTTCCCCGGCGGAGCCGAGCCGCTGGAGCTGCGGATGCGGGTTGCCGTACGCGATGCCGAAAAAGAGATGCTCACCATGATCTTCAATGAGGTGGATGCCTTTACTATTGACGGCCCCGCCAACTGCGGCGGTATGGAACGCCATATCACGGAGCTGGTCGCGGTGTTGTCTGTCCTGGTGCCTCGTGAAGATATCGAGATCTCTTATGTGGAGGAGGTTTTGTAAGATGAAGCTGCTGGAAATCGCACACTCCCGAACCGGCGATAAAGGCGATATCTCCAATATTTCTGTCATCGCCTACGATATGAAGGATTACGAGTTCATCAAAGAAAAAGTCACGGTTGAGCTGGTAGCCAAGGTATTTGCCGGATACTGCCGCGGGACAGTCACCCGGTATGAGCTACCCAAGATCGGCGCGCTGAATTTCGTCCTGACCAAAACCCTGGGTGGCGGTGTGACCCGCAGCCTGCGGCTGGATACCCACGGAAGTGCCTTTGCTCCTATTTGCTGGATGTGGAACTGGATAACGTGTGAATGGAGGGCCAGCTATGAACAAACCAACCTATACCATCAAACCGCTGTACCTGGGCGAGATGACCAGGTATGAAAAAATCCATGCACACATTCACCTTTGACTATGGTGTCAAGATGCACTCTCCTATCTGGCCTTTTTTGGTACAGGGTGATGGGAAGAACATTCTGGTGGACACCGGCCCCAAAAATCTGGAGGTCATTAAAAGATATCACAGCCATGTGGAGGCAGACGTGCCCCCAGAGGTTCACCTGCTCAAGGTCTTGGAAAAGCACGGACTGAAACCGGAAGATATTGACTTCATCATCTGCACGCATCTGCATTGGGACCACTGCCAGAACAATGACTGCTTCCCCAGCAAAAAAAGTCTATACCCAGAAGCGGGAAGTCCTGTATGCCATCAATCCTGTGGAACTACACTGGTATACCTACGAGTCTCCGCAGTGCGGATTGACACCTGTCTGGGCTTCTGCCGGCACGAAGCTGGTTGTCCTGGACGGCGATGAAGAGATTATTCCCGGCATCGAAGTGTTCTTGACTCCCCGGACACACTCCCGGTTCTCAGTGCGTACGTGTCAACACAGAGGATGGCTATTATCTCATTGCCGGCGACACAGTCAATATTTATGAAAACTGGGAAGGCAATGCCAAAATACCACCATGTGCCTGCAGGTATCCATGTAGACCTGAGAGAGTATGAAGAGACCTTCAAAAGATGGATAAGATCGATTTCAAGGTCATCCTTCCAGGTCATGATATGAAGGTGCTGGAGCACAGCGTATATCCCTACTGAGGAGGAGAACCATATGCTTACAACCTACAAGATTTTTCCCATATATCTGGGGGAAATTCCAGTACATGATAAGTCCAGCTTTACTTATATGGTGGATCCCGGCGTCAAAATGACTTGTCCATTCATCTCCTTTTTGCTTCTGGGCAGCAACGGTAGAAAAATCCTGGTGGACACCGGCCCCTGCGATGCCGAATGGGGTGCCAAGTATCATATGCCCCTAAATATTCCGGACGGGTGTGAGATCGTGGAGGTTCTGAGGAGAGACTTTGACCTTGCGCCGGGGGATTTGGACTATATCATCAACACCCATCTCCACTGGGACCACAGCTGCGGCAACCACAAGTTTCCTGGCAAAAAGATCTATGTACAGGCATCGGAATTGGAATATGCACTGGATCCACTGCCCATCCACCGTGCCACCTACGAATCTCCGCAATACGGTGTGGTGTCTAGCTGGATGCGAGCTAGGGGATCAGCTGGTCACCGTGGACGGAGATACTGAGATTGATGACGGCATCCGCCTGATTTTGCTACCCGGTCATTCTGACGGTATCCAGGGTGTACTGGTCTCCACGGAGAACGGCCCGTATCTGCTGGCAGGCGACTGCATCAACCTGTATCAGAACTGGGAGGGCAACGGAAAGCTCCGGCACATCATCGGCGGGCTGCATTCCGATGTAAAAGCATATTTCAAGACCTATGAGAAAATAGAGGCGCTGGAACAGACAGAACATATCAAGATCATCCCTGGTCACGATGTACACGTACTGGATCACAAAGTCTATCCTGTATCCGTCGAGGAGGGTTCTGAATGAATATCCTGTTTTTATTATTGGCCATTGCACTGTTCATTGCGCTGGTTCTGAAAAATGTTCCCATCGTCATCGCCACGATCCTGTCCTCTATCTTTCTCTTGCTGACACAGCAGATGGACTTGTATGATGGAATTACCGCCACATACATGACAGGCTTTGGAGACTACGTAAGAGATTTCTTCCTATTATTTATGCTGGGTGCACTCTTTGGAAAGCTGGTGGAGATCAGCGGCGCGGCCAACAGCATCTCTACATTTATCTTCCGAGCCTTTGGAGATCGCTTTGCAATCATCGGCCTGATCATCATGGGCATTATCTTAACATTGGGCGGGGTCAACCTGTTTGTGGCCATGTTTACCATGTACCCCCTGGCCATGGCTATGTTCCGCAGGGCAGACATCCCCCGCAAGTTCTTTGCTGCCGCTTATTTTGTGGGCTGTGTCGGTGCGACGATGACCGCGCCCTTCACACCGTCTATCCAGAACGCGACACCCACTGTCTATCTTGGCACCACAGTGGCCGCCGCCGCTGTTCCGGGCATGATCTCTACTGTGTTGAAGCTGGTGTTTTGCACTGCTTATGTGATGTGGGTCGTCAAACGGGCCAAGAATCGCGGGGAACACTTTGAAGAGCTGGAGGGAGAGGCTCCCGCCACTGAGGTGGGTAAGGAAAGCTCTGGCCCCTCCGAGCTGGCATCTGTGCTGCCCATGCTGGTGATCCTGCTGGTGCTGAATGTGGCCAAGCAGCCCATTGTCACCTCCTTGCTGGCTGGTATTGTGGCAGCATTTGTGTTCTACTTCAAGCATATGCCCCACAGCCTGAAGGAGATCAGCGCCGAGGTGCAGGACAGTGTGTTCTCTGGGCTGAAGACGATTTCCATTACTGCCGCCGCAGCGGGCTACGGTGCTGTGGTCGCCGCGACACCGGCTTTCCAGGAAATTACAGACTTTGTCCTCAATCTGGACGGCAATCCCCTGCTGATCGCCGGCATTGCCACCATGCTGATGGCGGGAGTTATGAACTCCTCCTCCGGCAGTATGGCCATTGTCTGTCCCATCCTGGGTGAGAGGTTCCTGGCCATGGGTGTCAACGCCGAGGCGCTGCACCGGGTGATCGTGGTTGCATCCAGCACTCTGGATTCCACTCCGCAAAGCGGCTTTTGTGTGCAATATCCTCAACCACAGCCACACCACTCATCGACAGGGCTACTGGCACGTCTGCGTGGTGTCCGTCATTGCGCCTATTGTTGAAACATTGCTGCTGATCCCTCTATGTGCAATGTTCGGCCTGGCATAACAAAAAATTGCGGCCTGGAATATCCAGGCCGCAACACATATCACAAGAGGTACAATATGATAAGAAAAGAAATCATTGGTGTTTACGGAACGGGTACCATTGGCTCCGGTCAGGCTACCTTGACTACAGGTAATGGGTATGCAGTTGTGGTAGTTGGACACTCCGCCAGAGGAATCAGCCGCTGCAAACGCGCAATTGAGCATAACTGGGATGATCTTATTGCCGAGGGTCTAGCGTCCGAAGAAAATAAGGCGGCAGCAATGAATCTGCTGATCTTTTCCGATGAATTGGAGGCGCTGAAGGACTGCACCTTTATTCTGGAAGCGGTATCGGAAGACCCGGATGTCAAGCGGGAGGTCTATGCTAAGATTGCCTCCATCTGCAGGCCGGATACTATTTTTTGCATCGTGTACGTCTTCCATGGACGCGGACCAACTCGCAGCTGATATTCCCCAATCCCGACCGCTTTCTGATTGCCCACCCATTTCAGCCGGTTCATCTGCAGCCGCTGGTGGAATTGGTGGGATGCAAGGCAACGAGCCCCTCTACGCTGCGGCGGGCCAAGGCGTTGATGGACTCTCTGCACCGGCAGACAATAATCCTCAACCACAGCGTTCCCGGGTTCATAGTCAATCGGCTGGCTCAGGCTCTGTATAGGGAATGCATTGACCTCATTGAGCGGGGAGTTGCGGAACCAGCCGATATCGACAGAGCTGTACGTTACGCCGTGGGTATGCGGTATGCATCCATTGGCCTGCTGGAATATTTCGATGCCGTCGGATATGAATTGGAGGCAGCCATCGCCGGAAATATCTATCCCACATTGTGCAATGCGAGATCTGTCCAGCAACTTGTGGCAGATGGAATTGCTTTCGGAAAAACTGGGCAAAAAGCCCGACAGGGTCTGTACATCTGGTCGGAGTCTGATCTGGAAGATTTTCGTGATCGCCTGCAACGCCCGTTTTTCACCCAGGTAAGAGAATGGGAGCTCCCAACTGGCACTTCTGACCAGTAAATCGTACAGTGTCATACGAAGACCACTATCCGGAAAACACCCGGAGTCATTGTGTTGCAACGGCTCTGGGTATTTTTGGAAATTTGGCAATTTTCCTAAAAAATGGCCAAAACCCACAAAATACCTAGGGCCCAACGACTTCCTGCTTGATCGCTTGATAACCCCATCTCTGTAGGCTATTGACCCAAATTTGGCTAAGCGTACCAAAACCGCCGAAAGCAATTTGCTTTCGGCGGTTTTTACGTTATAGAAGTTTCATATTTTGCGGTAGGGCGTTGGTACTTCTACAGCCCTCTATTCCGCCGGAGGAAACCTCCACGGCTCTGCCACACACTGGTACAGAACCGCTCCGCAGTTCCGGCAGATCGCATACTTCAACCGGTTGCCCAGGAGTGCGTTCCGCCGGAAGGTCACGATGGCCTCGTTCTGCTGCCAGCCGATCCCAAGATCATACGATCCGCACCAGGCGCAATGGGTGACGGGAATCTGCGGCTGTTTTTCCTCTCTGTAGATCATTATATCTCCAACCCCTCCTGCAGCACCTGACTAGCTGCCTTTTTGTTCTTATCAAATGCGTGAGTGTAGATGTCCAGCGTGGTGGATGGCTGGCTGTGGCCCAGCAGGCCCGCTACGGTGGCTACGTCGGCCCCGCCGGCGATCAGCAGACTGGCGTTGGTGTGGCGCAGGGAGTGGACATTCAGGGCAGAGGGCAGACCATGCTTCTTCAGAATGAGGGCGTCATGGGGAGCCGCTCTCCATGGCGGCGGAAGATGTAGTCGGAAGTCTCCAATCTCCTCCCATCATACGTCTCCGTCTCCCAGGCGCACTCCTGCTGGAACTCTCGTAGCAGGGACTCCATCTCCAGAGAGAAGTACACGTATCGGTCCCCGGCCACCGTCTTCGTCTCCTTGACGATAATGTCCTCGCCGGTGACCTTTACCACATTCCGCTGAATGTGGATGGACCGCTCGTGCCAGTCGATGTCGCCCCACTGCAGGCCACAGCACTCGCCCCGCCGCATCCCGGTTGCGATGATGAGCTTGAAGTAGGTCTCATACTTGAGACTTTCTTCCTCCAGGGCGGAGATGATCTTTTGTAGAGTTTCCAGATCTGCGATCTTCTTTTTCCTTTTTTCTCCCCGCATAGCGGTATGTCCGCCAGGCGGGGTTGTGATCCAGAAAGCCGCCCTCCATGGCATCGGAGAGGATCGTACACAGCGTTGCGTGTACGCCCTCCACGGTATGCTCGGAGAGCGGCCTTCCAGTTTCAAGACTGATAACTTTCGCAGATCCGCATAGAAGTTACGGAAGTGTTCGGGGCGGAGTTCTGCCAGCTTGTAGTGCCCCAGACCGGCAGGAAGCGGTCGATGTCCTGCCGGTCACGGGCCAGGGTGGACTTGGCCAATTTGCCGGGGGCGATGGATTGGAGCCACAGCTCCGTGTACTTCGCCAGTGTGATGCTCCGATCCACTTCTTCCTGGGGAAGTGACCTGCACTCCCGCTCGAATAGGACCGCTTGCTCCTTCAACCATTTTTCCCGCTGTTTTGGGGTCAGGCCCTCCGGTGGATGAACGGTTTTCTTGCTTTGGCCTGATGCGATTGCCCTCGTAGTCATAGCCCATAGAGACCACCAGCAGATAGCTGCTGCCTCGCTTTCGGATACTTGCCATGTTGTGTTGACCTCGCTTTCGTTGACCTCACTCCAGTTGAGACCGGTTTTGCAAACACAACATACTGCAAGTGGGGAAGTAAAGCTATTGAAACTTCCGGCGAAACCTATTTTCTACGAAAGCAACAATCAGGCGCTGCGGGATTTGGCGGGACACGCGGCGGCCAGATTGAACAGTGACCTCGCCCTTTGGCCGGAGCATAGCACGCATGGCTCCGGCGGCCTGCACTTTCTGTTCCTGATGGGGGTGGCAGTAGGTGCGCTCCAGGAAGCCCGTGTCCGCGTGTCCCACCAGCTCCGCCACCGTCTGCTTGTCCACGCCGGAGTGGAGCAGGGAGGTCACATAGTAATGGCGGAGCGTGTGCAGGTGATATTCCTTCGGAAATCCAATGGACTCATAGATTTTCCGCAGCGGATATCAGATGAGAGAACGATCTCACGGTTGCGGCCGTTCTTAGTAGAGCCTTCCACGACACCTTTTCCAGGGACAACGCTGCGGGAGCGGCTGATGGTCAGGAGCAGACCGCCTCTGCTGAACTTGAAATCCTCCCACTTGAGGGCGCACAGCTCCCCCCGGCGGCAGCCGGTGCACACATGGAGAGCAGATAGAACATCCGGTAGTGCCGCGGCTCCTTTGCCAGAGCATCCAGCAGTTTCTGAATCTCCACGGGGAGGGAATGTACTGTGTAGTGTAGCGTGCCAGCGGCAGATCGATCATCCGGGCCGGGTTCTTCTGGATGATCTCATTCCGCTTGGCGTCGCTAAGGACAGCGGAGACCACAGTCAGGTATTTCTGCACCGTGGCCTCCCCGATGGGTTTGCCACGGTATTTCCGCTTCCGCAGTTCTACCAGCATATTCTCCAGAGCAATCGGCCGGAGCCGGTTTAACTAGATGTTCCCGATGAAGGGATACACCCTTCCAAGCATCCGCCGATAGCTCTCCAACGTGCTGGGGGCATACCGGACCTGCCGGGCCAGCCACCGTTCGGCGTACTCCTGAAAGGGCAGATTCCCGTCCTCGCTGTAACCAGATTTGAACTGCCGTTACAGTTCTTCCGCCTCGTGAGCCACATACTGCCGGATATCGCGCTTGGGAATGCTCTCCGGCACCCGGATAGTCTTGGCCCTGCAGATGTAGATAATCTTCTCTCGGATTCGGAACTCACGTTCCATGATCTCTTTCGTGTATTTCAATTCGTGGAGCCGGTCGTCCCGGCACTTCATGCCCTGGGGTGTGGTGTAGGTAATGGACTTCCGAGTGGCCGACCATCGAACTTGATACCCCTCGCTCTCCATCAGGGAGATGAAGTCTTCCCTGGTAGATGCGAACCGCATACATTGGTCGATGGCATTCATGAGCCGGAATTTCCAGCTCTCGCCCTTGGCGGCAGAGCGATACTCCCGGGTGTCCATCCACTTCTGCTGGACCTGCTTCTGCGGAGGTGGAAGGATCGACAGATGGTGGGCGGCGCAGATCTCATCGTTGGCCAGCCGGTGGGCCTGCAGGTCGGCGGCACTCTGGTGGAGCTTGCGGCCGTTCTGGAAGCTGACACTGTTTACGATCAGGTGGCTGTACAGAATGTCGGTGTCGATGTGAGTCGCCACCAGCACCTCGAAGTCTGGAAACTTCCGCTGGGCCAACTCCAAGCCAATAGCATGTGCCTCCTGGGGCGTCAGGCCATCCGTTGCCGCAAAGAATTGGACGAAGTGGTAGTACTGCCAGCCATCTGTTTTAACGAACCGCTCCTTGGTGAGCTGTATCTCCTGCCACGCCGTCGGGGCAGTACAGTTCCAGCCTGACACAAGCCGATGTCCTTCCCACAGCGTTTTTTCGTCCTGTCGGATGTACTGAAGCACTCCGGCGAGCGCGCCCCGGCCACCGCCCCGGTTCTTGATGGTGGTGAAGGTAGCCATCTCAGTTCACCTCCCGCAGCAGATGGCAGAGCTGCCCACAGATCGCTTCGTACTTGTCCGCTAAGGCGTCGCCGCGCAGAATCGTGACCTTGCCCATGTTGGCCAGGGTGGTGAGCTGGTTCAGGTTCCGCCCCTGAGCCTTCAGCTCGGAGAGCACCTTGTCCAGCCCCTCCACCTGCACGATCTCCTTACCTAGGCCGCAGAGGCACAGGCAATCGGTGACGGTTTTGTTTACGCTTTTCGCACGCGCCTGGATGACGGCCTTTGTCCGGGGGCGTCACTCGGAGCGTGATGATTTCCGTTTTCTTTTCTCTCGGCATTCGTACTCCTTTCAAACTTTCGCCCCAACCAAACGAAAGTCCAGCGAAGCGGGTTTCGTTTGGAGAGGAGACACAGCGGAATGAATGCGCCCTGCCGCTCGCGGCGGGGCAAATGATATGGAGCTTGTGTCGACGAAGGGGCTGGGGGCGGGGCAGGGCCCCGAAACTGCGGCCGGTGTATAGCCCCGGACGCGATGCTTGCCCTCCCATATGGGAGGTTTTTCCCTGCCGGAGCTGTGAACACCACACTCAGCAAATTATTCATATGGGTCGATGGTGACGATGTTTTCGGTAGCGGGATCATCGACACCATCGACCCTTTTCAGGCAGATGAGTCTGCCTCTGCTCCACCTGCGAAATGACACGACGATGCCACTGTTCCTTAGAGCCCCAATGTTTTTCCAAATTTGATGGGAGAGGCTGTTGCGTGTTAGCCCTTCGAGGTCGGCAGGATCAATCTTTTCCAGCAGCGCCTTGGCAGAGACACAGATCTCCGATTGTTCCCATAGCAAGGCGGAGAGAAGAAAGACAATCCGACTATTGGACGGTTCCGCTTCCGCTCAGTTGTCCCTGAGCAGATTCCAGATGTGACTTTTACCATCGAACTCCAGGAATAGCTCCCGGTAGATGATGTCCCGGCCGGTACAGTAGAGGGTGGCGGCGTTCTCTCCCCGCCTGCGCTTGCGGAGCACGAAGTTGGAGCCTGTGGCGCCACTCAAGCCTGTGATGCCGGAGATCATGTCCATAGGGTCGTCATCATTCAGCTTCCGCAGGTGATGGATCAACAAGACGGCAATGTAGTGCCGGTCTGCCAGATCTTTGAGGACACCGATGTCCTGGTAGTAGGGATTTGTTTTGTTCCCAGCCGCGCGAATGCGCTGGAGGGTATCGATGACTACCAGACCAATAGCCGGATGCACTTTGAGAAACTACGCGATCTGTTCCACCAGTCCGCTGTGGAGCTGCTCCGCCATCATGGCGAAGTGCAGCGACGGAGGCGTGAGATCAAAGAGCAAGCTCTGGATACGCTGGAAGCTGTCTTCCAGGTAGAGGTAGAGACTTCGCACGGGTATATAGCGAAGCTCCAGAGCGATTTGCCCTGTGCGGCACAGAGACATATCTACAGGGCCAGCCGGGACTTGCCGATCTTCGGTGCTCCTGCCAGCAGGTGGAGCCCCTGGGGCAGCAGGTCTCCTCCACGACGAACCAGAGGGGCATGGGGAATGATCTGCTGGGTATCTGCATTAATGGTATTCAATTTTTTCATCCGAAAATCTCCCTTTCCCCAAAATAAAGGCGCGGATCGACGGCCATCGATCCACGCCCTCTACACCAGAGAAAATGTCTTGAGTCTGAACAACCCTGGGAATATCCCCCTGGGAGAATTGATAGCAGAGGCACTGAACATCTCTCCGGAGGAGTACCATGAGCTGCAGCAGATGCTGGATAGGGCAATGACAGCATGGACCGCTATGAGGAAGATCACTGGATACGGGATTGGTTCGATGCCAACGAGGAGATGATCCTGCTCCATGACGCCCTGTGCTGCCGCCAGATATTTCGACTGATCCAAGAGAAGGATGAGATCCTATCAGAAGCGAGAAGATTCCCGGAGCAGAATTCTCTTTTCCCAGAAGAAGATCTGGAACTCGGAGAACGGGACAGAGAGGGCCTGGCGATCACATCGTCTATCAATTTGGCGATGAGTATTATACTTCGTCTGTTCCTCGAACGCCGATACCGCCGGAGTCACCGGAAAAGACGAGGGCGCTGTTGGTTGCCTATGGGCAGCTGAACGTGAAGTGGGCCGCCTATAAAAAATATTGTATGAACTACAAAAGACTCCTGGAAGACATCGCGTCGGTCTGTCAGACACTTCGGGCGTTCGTTCGTATGGAATTCTCGTCGCTGGAAAAGCTGACGCCCAATAACTATGTGGCATCACTGCATGAATTTTTGTTTCATGAGCGAGCCCATAAGTGGGTTACAAATCCCGCGGAAGGGACCGGATTTTACACCTACATGGATGACGTGCGGATTCATCTTCGCCTCCAGGAAACGGCTCCTGGCTCCGGCGCATTCAAAGTCTACGAGTACTAGTTGGCAGACCTCCTCCAGACCATCTGTGCCGTTCAGTGAAAAAGCAGATCCAGAGGAAGAAAAAGAGCGTTGATCTTTCATCTTGGAAGGAAGTGAGCGGTGGCCTGTGACAAACGAGGAACTGTATCAGAAATGTCGGAGCGGTGACTCCACCGCCTTTGAATAGCTCCACAGACAGGTGGAAAACTTCATCCGAAGCATTGCTCTGGATGCGGCTAGGCATTTTGAATGTACAGACACTGCAGCGACATTGCTGATAGAAGCTCTATGTGCCGAAGGAAACCTGGAGTTGTGGGATTGATTCAGGTCGGCAGCCATGATGAGCATGCGGGAAATTAACCACCTATCTCAACCCCTTTTGCGGGGAAGAATGTACTGCTATCTGAAGACTAATTTGGGCGTCATAGCTTTGAGCAAGGATGAGATGGAACGTGTACGACTACCCCAGAAACTCTGCCATGCGGAGGGAAAGGCCATCGGCGAGATCGCGACACTGTTATATATCTCCGGGATGTCAGCCGCAAGACTGGTCGGATACCATATCCATTTCCTATCTGTATTTGATTTGTAGAGGGAAGGCGAGGAGGGTGATCCATTTGAGTAACTAGAGGAGCATGAGCAAGGAACGTCTGTGGAGCAGATCGTCTACCAAAAGGTGCACCTGGAACTGCTGGAGCTACTGCTCTGCTTGCTAAGCGTCAAAAACCGCTCTATTCTGGGCCACACCTTCGGGGGTATACGGCTATGAACAGCTGTCTGCTGATGAAAACTGGGCCTGCAGGAGATGCTCTCCTCCGATAACATGACAAAGGCGAGAAAGACAGTCTTGGGGCACCTGCGCCAACGCTGTCCCGGAAGTGATCTCCACCGCTGGCGCAGGGCCTTCCGGCTGATGAGGAATGCGAGGGCAGGAGATTCCACTGCCTGTCTATCCTATCCGGTGTGGTGGGGAAATAATCCATCCGTGAAGATGATTCGGAAACCTTCTTGCCGACTCCCACAGCCGTCTGCATCGGTCTTGGGATTGAAGTTACTGTTGCCGTCGTAGACACACAGGTAGGGATACTGACAATAAGGGAGAGGTGGAGCCACGCGGCTCCGCATCCTTTTATATTTAGCTTTTTTTGTTAAGCACCATCTGATTTTGTTGTAGATCGGCCATCCGGAGAAGCAGGGCATGACGTTCCATGGGCTGGCCATCTGGATGAACTACAACGGCCCCAGTGGAGTGGAAAGGGCATTCAAGCGTGTTATCCCAAAACTGAAACAACACGTCCACGGCGGAGTGTGGCCGGACATCCAGAGACCTCTCCAGAAGGCACAGCAGGAGTTCTGTTACTGCACGCCACAAGAGACATGGATCAAATAACAGTGGAATCTCGATATAAGAGTCAAGGTCTAGTTGTTTTGCACGGAAGTCAATCCTAGAGACTGCCTTGGTACATTTGTGGAAAAACTTTGAGCCGAGCAGGCATTGGCAGAGAGACGTTGGCGCCATTGGTATTGTGTATTATATAGGACGGTTGCGCTCTGCTCCATGTAATTTGTCCGGTGTTTTATGGCTGTGGGACAGGTGCTTCATCATCTTCAGGCGATCCTATTTTTTTGCGGGGGTGTAAACAAGAACTCTACATGGTTATCAGAATAGGCAGCATAGGTGTGGTCCTGCTTGGGGAGCCCTTGCAGCATTGTCATTTATTGTAAACAATGGATTGTAAAATTTGTGCGTTGATGTTAAAATATAACTAACATGGTGAGAACAATACACTTTTTGTTCAAATATGCAGCGGCTGGCGATATTTCTTTGCGGTCAGTAGATGAATCAAGTGTTTTGCTGTGGAGCACCAAAGTGAAACTACAGGCCAATTTGGCATGGGATTATCAGAAAGGAGAGAAAACGGAATGGAGTCCATGAATGAGGAGAAAGAACTGTTGGAACACGTGATGAAGCTGATGGCAGAGCATTTCGGGAAAAATTGCGAGATCGTGCTTCATGATTTTATGGCGCCTGACAACCATACAATCATCGGAATTGAAAATGGGGAGGTAACGGGCCGGGAGATTGGCGGATGCGTTACGAATCTGGGCTTGGAGATCCTCAACGGAAAACCGGCGGAGGATGCATTCAATTATGCCACCTATGCTGAAAATGGGCATCTTCTGCGGTCTTCCTCCATCTATTTTCACAACAGCGCTGGACAGCCCATCGGTTCCCTGTGCATCAACACGGATATTACGGATACCACGTATTTTGAAAAGATGCTGCGGGAATACAACAATACCCACGACTATGAAAACAGGGAAGATGCTTCTCCGAAGGAGGTCTTCATGCCGGACGTCCATGAGCTGCTGAATCGCCTGATCGACCAGTGCATCCAAAAATATGGAAAGCCTCCGAAGCTCCTGACCGAAGAGGAAAAAATTCAGTTTATCGCGGATCTGGATATGAAGGGGGCCTTTGTGATCACGAAGGCCAGCGATCGCGTCTACTCGCTGCTTGGGATTTCCCGATACACATTCTATACATATCTGGAGCAGGGGAGGAAAATGCATGGGGAAAGCCGGACTCCTGTAGAATAAAATGTTTGTCTAAAAGACACATTTTTTGTCTTGACATAGAACGGATTATTGTGTTAAAATACAATCAAACTTAAAACGCAGAAATAAGAACAACGGTAGAGACGAATCCGATCATGTTTTCCTCTCAAAATTGAGAGTTTATTTCTGCGAATTTTTTTACCCTTTGACAAAACAGAATGTCTGTATAAAAAACATAAAGTATGTCTGCTATCAGAGGCCAACTTCTGAAGCATATAAAAACTGACAGGGGGAAAAACGATGAAAAAATGGTTTGCTCTCGCTCTTGCGGCAATGATGATGCTCGCAACACTGACTGGATGCGGCGGTACCGAAAGCGGAGGCACCCAGCAGACCCAGGAAACAGACCAGGGTCAAAGCTCCTCTGAGACCGACACCGTAGTTTACCCGGAGATTCCTGCGAAGACCGGCAGTCTGACCATTGGTATTTCGACAAACGCGCTCTCCAATATCCACAACCGGCATATGTTTGAGGGACTGAGAGAAGAGGCGGAGGGGCGCGGCCATACTGTCGTCACGGCAAACGCCAATGGTGACCCCACGCAACAGGCCAACGACATTGAAAATCTGGTGCAGGCCGGATGCGATGTCATCGTCGTTCAGAACGCGGACAACTTCTCTCTGAAGAATGCGGTTCAGGAGGCCAGAATGGCAGGCATCCGCGTGATCTGCGAAGACACCGGCTGGATTGACGGCATCGACGCCATGTTCCTGCTGAACAGCATTGCTGTCCAGGCAGACATTAACATGATCCTGGCGGCTGAGGTGGGCTTCAGCGGCAAGATCATCACAACGGGGCATCAGGACAACTTTGCTTTGAGGGCTGGCTCCTACATCCATGACGCATTTGTAGAAGAATATGGATTTGATGTTGTAGCTCATGTACAGACAACCTTCCCTGGTACGACCGAAGTGACTTATAACGGCGTAGACTCTGCGCTGACAGCCAACCCCGATGTGGTTGCGATCTTCACATCTCAGGATCTGGAGGCCATGGGTGCGATCCAGGCTTTGAAGGAGCACGATCTCTATCCTCAGGTAAAGTGCATAGGCGTTGACGGCGAGGTAGACATCCTCAATGATATCAAGGCCGACGGCTCCTGCATTGCCACGGTGGTGTCCGATCTGGACAGCGCCAATGTCAATGTCGTAGATGCCTGTGAGGCGTTGATGGCCGGCGAGGATGTGGCGAAGTACCACGAAATCCCGTACGCCGTCGTCACAAAAGAAAATGTGGATGAGTTCCTGGAGAAGGCTACTGCTGAGGCTGAGAAGTACGCGGAATAAGGCTGATATAGAGAACATTGGGCCGCCCTGCGCTCCGGAATGGGGCGGCCCGATGCCATCTATGAAATATTTTTAGAAAATGAAGGGGAACTGACCAATGAGCGTGTATGAGAATTTGAAAGAACATGGGATCGAGCTGCCCAAGCAGCTGGCTGCGGCCGGACTCTATAAGCCTGTGAATCAGGCCGGGAATCTGGTGTTCATCTCCGGCCAGGGCAGCATGGTGGATGATACGAAGATCACCGGCCGTGTGGGCGCTGACCTGAGCGTGGAAGAGGGCGCCGCAGCTGCGCGGATCTGCGCGATCAACACACTGGCCGCGCTGGAGGCCTATCTGGGGATCTGAACAGGGTGAAGCGGTGCGTGAAAATCTGGGTTTCGTGGCCAGCACAGATGATTTCCATGAGCAGGCGCAGGTCATCAACAGCGCGTCTCAGGTCTTTATAGACGCCTTTGGAGAAGAGGGGCGGCACGCCAGATCCGCCATCGGCTCCAACGCCCTGCCGCTGGGCTTGGCCGTGGAAGTGGAATCCATCTTTGAGATCGAGGAGGCCTGAACAATGCTGGGAAGGGATGTTAGCCCTGTAGAGATCGCGGACATTTTCGCGGCAGAACAGAGACTCCGGAAAGTCTTTCCGCCCTCTCCGCTGCTGAACATGGAATTCCTGAACCAGCAGCTGGGTGCGCAAGTCTGGTTGAAAGCGGAGAACCTTCTGCCGTCGGGGGCCTATAAATACCGCGGCGCCATGAACAAGATCACTTCTCTGATCGAGCGGTACGGCAAGGAGCTTCGGATCGTCACAGCTTCCTCCGGAAATCATGGCATGGCTTGCGCACTGGCCGCCCGGAATCTGGGGGTCCAAGCAAATGTCGTGGTTCCCGTGTCCACGCCCCAGATCAAAAAGGACAGCATCCGCGCACTGGGGGCCAATTTGGTGGAAGTCGGCGCGACATATGACGAGTCCTTCGTCTCTGCCTGTGAACTGGCAGAAAAAGAGCATCTGTACTACGTGCACCCCACCTCTGACCGGTATACTGTGGGCGGCCAGGGGACCATTTCCCTGGAGATTCTGGACCAGTGCCCCCAAGTAGAGCAGATCGTGGTGCCCATCGGGGGCGGCGGCCTCATCACGGGGATCGCTCTGACCATGAAGACGCTGAAGCCCTCCGTCAAGATCTATGGTGTGATGCCGGTAGGGTCGGCTGTCTATGTGGAATCCCGTCGGCAGGGCCAGCTGGTAACGCTGGATCACTGTTCCTCTATGGCGGATGCAGTTGTACGGAAAACCGGCGAGGAATACCTGTATCCTTACATTGAAAAATATGTGGATGACATCTTTACAGTCACGGAGGACAGCATCCGGCAGGCGGTCAGAACAGCGTGCTTGTATGGAAAGCTGACGCTGGAGGGCTCCGGTGCCCTGGCCTTGGCGGCGTTGCTGGAGAAAAAGTGTCCGCTCAGTCCCGGAACGGTTCTGATCTGCTCCGGTGGAAATATCGACAAAGCTGTTTTGGACCTGTGTATGCAGGCTTGAGAGGAAATGATGGCTATGATGACCGTGAATGGCCAGCGGCTCCAAGCACATCTTGAGGCCCTGGCGGATATTGCCCGAACCCCGGACGGGATTTGCCGACTCTCCTATTCTGACAGCTTTTGGAAGTCCAACGCCTATGTGGCGCAGCTGATGCGGGAGGCTGGCATGAGCGTCACCACCAATCCAGTTGGAAATGTGGTGGGCACTTATCCTGGCAGGTCTCCGACAAAGATTACCATAGGCTCTCACATCGATTCTGTAGTAAATGGCGGGATCTTTGACGGCTGCCTGGGCGTTCTCGCGGGGATCGAAGCGGTCCACACCTTATCTGAAAAGGGGATCGTCCCCGAACACAGCATCGACGTGGTGTCCTTTGCCGAGGAGGAGCATTGTGATCACCGGACTGATCGGCAGCCGTGCTTACTGTGGGTTGCCGCCCACAGAGCCGGTGCTAGAGAAGATGGGGGAGTTCGGATTTACCCTTCAGGACCTGGCGGAGGCGAAATACACGGGAGACATCGATTACTCCCTTGAGCTGCATATTGAGCAGGGCGGTGTGCTGGAGTCCCAGAAGAAGGATATCGGCGTGGTCCGCTCGATCATTGCCCTCCGGCGCTATATCGTGGAGTTTGCGGGCGTGGCCAATCACGCCGGCACGACGCCCATGACGCTGCGGAATGACGCGTTGGTCAAGGCGGCCAGGTTCATCATGCGGGTCCGCCAGGTGGTCATGGAGACCGACCCCCACATGGTGGGTACGGTAGGGCATCTGGAGGTGCAGCCCAACGCCATGAACGTGGTTCCGGGCCGTGTGGCTTTGACGCTGGAGCTACGGGGACTGCGGGAGGATCTGCTGGAGTCCGTTTATCAGATGCTGATGGAGGAGTTCCGGAAGGACATCGTCTCCTGCCGGCTGACGATGGAACAGCCCTGCTTCCATATGTCGGAAACCGTGCAGCAGAGCGTCCGGAACGCGGCCCAGAAGCTGGGACTTGCGGCGATGACTATGGACAGCGGAGCCGGTCACGACAGCATGAGCCTCTCGCAGGTGACGAGGGTCGGCATGATTTTTGTCCCAAGCGTCAAGGGAATCAGCCACAGCAAAGAGGAGTTCACGACGTGGGACGATGTGACCAATGGAGCAAATGTCCTCTTGCACGCCCTGTGTGACATCGATCGCCTTGAAACACCCGGGAGGTGAATTTTTTGAGCGAGAAAAACGACTATATCATTGAGATGCACGGCATCCAGAAGAGCTTTGGCGGCGTCAAGGCGCTGCGTAACATTGATCTGCAGGTGAAGCGCGGAAGCTGCCACGCCCTTCTGGGCGAGAACGGCGCTGGCAAATCGACCTTGATGAAGGTCCTGACCGGTATCATTGCAAAAGACAGCGGAAAGATCCTGCTCAATGGGGAGGAGGTCCAGATCCAGAGCCTCCGCCATGCAGAGGAGCTGGGCATCGCCATCGTTCCGCAGGAGCTGTCCTTTATCAGCTATTTTACGGTGGCGGAAAACATCTTCTATGGCGAAGAGCCTACACGTCCTCTGCCTCTGCTGATCGACTGGAAAAAGCTGTATACCGCCTGTGATGAGAAGCTCAAAGAGCTGAAAATCGATCTGCCCAGCAAAATGCAGGCCGGAAAGCTGAATGTCTCCGATCAACAGATGATGGTCATCGCTCGCGTACTGGCAAAGAATGCCAACATCATTATCATGGATGAACCGACGGCGCGCCTTGGTCATGGAGAAGTGACGAAGCTGCTGAAATATATTCAATATCTGAAAACCTGCGGGAAGACCATTGCGTCTGGAAGACCATTATCCATCACAGTCCTGCGCGACGGCGAGACGATTCAGACCGCTCCCACCTCCCAGATGGACAGCGACAAGCTGATCAACCTGAGGCTGGAATGAACATATGGCTTGCTGCATTGATCACGGTCCTTCTCGGCGCACTGATTGGACTGATCAACGGCGTTGTGATCGCCTATCTAGGAGTTCCGGACTTTATTGCATCTTTGGGAGTCGGTTACGTGGTGGCTGGCATCAATCAGGCCTATACCAAAGGCCACCCCATCTCCAATCTCCCGGCGGACTTTGAGATCTTTGGCGCTCAGCGACTGGGCGGTGTGATCCCGAACGCGGTTATCATCATGCTGATTGTACTGGTCGTGTCTAGCATTATCCTCAACCAGACAAAGTTGGGACGATACATATATGGCGTGGGTGATAACGAAGAGGCATCTCTGATGTCCGGCGTCAATACGCGCTCCACCATTGTGTGGGCCTATGTTTTCTGCGGCATTGCCTGCGGCGTCACGGCCGTGATGCTGACTTCCAGACTGGGCTCTGCGCATCCTCAGGCTGCGGAGGATTACTTGCTGGATGCTATTGCGGCCGTATGGCTGGGCGGCACCGCTTTCAAAGACGGTGAGCCGAATCTGGCTGGTACACTGCTGGGCGCTCTGATTATCGGAACAATGGCCAACGGCCTCACGATCCTCAATGTCTCCTATTACTATCAGGATATTGCGACTGGCCTGATTATTCTCGCCGCCGTTATTATCACCTCGGTTCAGAAGAGCCACAAGAATTAACGAAGGATTGGAGAATACTTGTATGAGAACACTGGTAAAAAACGGGACCATTGTCACAGCAGAGAGTGAGTACAAAGCAGATATTCTCATTGTCGATGAAAAGATCACGTCAATCGGCACCAATCTAGAAGGCCCCTTTGATAGAATCCTGGATGCAGAGGGCAAATATGTGCTCCCCGGCGGTGTGGACAACCACGCCCACTTTGAGGCGCTCAATACGGACGGCATCACCACAAACGAGCCCTATGCGACTACCTGGGTCGCCCTGCAGGGAGGAACGACTACCATTGTGGACTTCTGCACCAATGAACCCGGCATGAACCTGGTGGATTCCGTCAACTACCGCCTGAATGTCCGCGCCAAAGGCAAGGTGGCTCCCCGACATCGCCATTCACGCCTGCTGCAACGATTTCACGGATGAGACCGTCGGTGAGATCAAAAAGCTGGTGGAGATGGGTGTTCCCACCATGAAACTGTTCCTGGCCTATAAGGGCACCTCCCTCTACATGGATGACAGCAAGCTGCTGGCCTGCCTGGAGGAGGCTGGCGGACAGGGCATGACGATGATGGTCCATGCGGAGAATCCGGACCTGGATAAGTGCTACAATGACCCGCTACCGGACACTATGAGCCAAAATACCACTACATGCGACGGCGAGGCGGAAGCCGTCTCCCGTGCCATCCGGTTTTGCGGATGCCATGCACTGTCCCATGTGCATTGTCCATGTCAGCTGCATCGAGGCTGGCGAGGAGATCCGCAAGGCTCGTGCGGAGGGCAAGGCGGTGATCGGCGAGACCTGTCCCCACTATCTGGTGCTGGACAAGCACAAGATGGACCATCCGGACTGGCACATCGCCGCCCGGTGGATCTGCTCTCCGGCCCTGCGGGACAAGGAGGACCAGGATTACCTATGGAAGGCGCTGAATAAGGATTGGCTGTCCATCTGCGGCTCTGACAATTCCGGCATCCCCCAGGCACAGAAGAACTGGGGCTGGGACGAGGAGCATCAGCGCTGCGACTTCCGGATGGTCCCTAACGGTTGCCCCGGCGCCGGCGACCGCATGAATGCCCTGTGGACCTATGGCGTTGCCGCCGGCCGCATGACACGGCAGAAGTTTGTGGATGTGTGCTGCACCACGCCGGCCAAGCTGAACGGCATCTATCCCCGCAAGGGGACCATCCAGGTGGGCGCTGACGCGGACCTGGTGCTGTTCGACCCGGACTACAAGGGGACGATCACGCTGGAGACCAACCCCACTGGCGTGGAGTACAACGTGTTCGAGGGCCTGGAGCAAATCGGCCGCGCTGATACGGTGTTGCTGCGCGGCAGCGTCGTGGTGGAAAACGGCAGGTATCTGGGTGAAGTTACAGAAGTTGTGGCTGACGGCATTACCTATCAGGGATGCACCAGCGGCAACGGCAAGTTTATTCCCGGCAAACCCTATGGTTTGGGATATGACCTCTTGAAAAGATCATAAGAAGAGGATTGCAATCGGGATGAACTCCTTGAACTTTCACGGATGTATAAGAGACGATGTTGATCAATTTCCTATCAATGCTGTAACAGGGCGCCGAGTACATACTCGGCGCCTTCTGTCATCATCCAGTTTGCATATGCGAACTACCTTTATTACATAGGGAACGTTGTAAGTGTAAAACGATTATAAGAATATGAGGCTATCCCGCCGAAAGGCCGATCTTAACTTATATCGTCTGTATCTCAGAAAATATTTCCTGTTGGCTTGACAAAGAGGGCGTGCCCATTTTGAAGAAATTGACGAAACCATTATCTGCTTAGTACGATGACTGGAATGTTAATATCATCAATCTGCTGGAGACCTACGACCGTCTGATTGCGTTTGGTCAAAAGAACCTCAGCACCCCCTTTGTGCAGGAGGGCATCCAGAGCATCAGCACCAGAAATCGCATCCTGCGTGAGCTCTGCTCCCAAAACCCGCCCATCTCCAAAGTGTTCCGGGAGATTGGGCTGGCGGACGAACAGGGATCCGGGATGGGGAATACTTATAAGTACACAAAGCTCTACTCCGGCGGGAGCCCGGAATTTATTGAGGGTGACGTGTTCCACACAGTCATGCCGCTTGCTCCAATTACGGCTGAAATGGTTGGACCGCAGGACGTCACCCATGTGACCCTACATGATACCCTGCTTGAGCGTATCCTTGTTTTTTGAACGGAACTGCGCTCTAAAGCGAGGATTATGCAACACTGTGGTTTTCAGGATTTCAAACATTTCACGCAGAAGTATCTTAAACTTTTGCTGAACCTTGGGATGCTGAAGATGACCCTTCCCGATAAACCTCAGAGCCACAGCCAGAAATATATGACGGTGCAAGGGGCTGTACCTAAAAATTGAACACAATTTGGAATAAAGAATTGAAGGCATGATGTTAGGCTGCCTTGCATACCTCTGTAAGACGTCTAATGAGGCTTGGTACCTTTCAGGTATACTAGAGGTTCTGCAGGCTGTCGGCGTCCAGATCGTGATCCTGGATGGTCCTGAGATTTATTCGGAGTGTGTCCCTACACGTATGTGGAGGACATGGAGAATATCATTGATCGGGGGGGACAGTTGGACAGGGGTTTATAATGCAGAAGATTACCCGGAGATACTGAGGAAGAATTCCATGCCGCTTACGATAAAGAGGTCCAGAATGAGCCCGTCGGGAAGATTAGGCCTTGTTTGAAAAATAAAAGTTACACAAGAAACCAAGTTATGCGAAGCTATGAGCATGAAACGATATGAATTAACAAAAGAACAATGGGAACGGATCAAGTCGCTGCTGCCACCAGAAGAAATGGGAAAGCGGGGGCGCCCCCGGAAGGATAACCCGATTATGCTCAACGGAATGCTCTGGATCGTCCGGAGCGGTGCGCAGTGGCGTGAACTGCCGGAGACTTATGGCCCTTGGCAGTCTATATACGCCCAATTCGCTAAATGGGATGACGGCACTCTGGAAGTGGTATTCCACACACTGTCTACGGACGCGGATATGGAGAACCTGAACATGGACTCCACCTGCGTAAGGGTGCATGAAAGCGCAAATGGCGAGGAAAAAACGGCAGATAAGGCGGTTGGCCGTACCAAAAGCGGATGGAACACAAGACTCCACGCTGTTGTAGACGGTCTGGGAAACCCGCTGGAGTTCCGGATCTCCGCTGGAAATGGCCACGATTCGGTTCACGCTGTTGAACTGCCGCAAAAGGTCAGAATCGGCAGGAGTGCCGTGCCGCCAGACCGGGCCTATGGTGCCCGGACGATTCGGGAATATATCTCAGCGCACAGGGCCAGCTATGTGATCCCGCCGCAAAGCAATGTTTCCGATCCCTGGCCGGTTGACTGGCATCTGTATAAAGAGCGCCATCTGGTGGAGTGTTTTTTCCAGAAAATCAAG